>Ga0179591_1378353_pt1 | contig 22355 bp, 21 predicted proteins | sample CZOMad2_1_08_16f_FD_182891 | JGI IMG/M metagenome (GOLD analysis project Ga0179591, IMG submission 182891) | Vadose zone soil fungal communities from Angelo Coast Range Reserve, California, USA - CZOMad2_1_08_16fungal (PacBio error correction) | ecosystem: Environmental > Terrestrial > Soil >... | reverse complement strand
GTTTTTTTTACATCCTTCGGGATCTCTCGTTGAAGCCTGACTTTCCCCCTGTATGTGTTAGTCGGCTTTGTCCGCTGTTCCCCCGCGGATAGCTTACATCTCTGGCCTTATTTTCCTTGCTCGCAGGCCATTCCCTCGACCTGGCTGATCCGGATTCAGTAGGGCCCCCCGGCCCTTTTTGAACCAAGAGACGCTTTTTTCCCCACATCTCAATAGATATTGGTTTTGACCTCGGTTGCCCAAAGCCGACATTTCCCCGCCGCGTTGTGTTAGTTTTACGGGACCTGGCCCTTTATTTCACTTTTTTCCGTTAGTCCCCTGCCCTGAAAAACTTGAGTTGCGTTCAGTAACAAGCTCTTGTCTGAGTCCCATGATTAGACTTCCTCTGGAACACGACTTTTCTACCCCTTCTGGAATCGGGACCTTCGACCCTGTACCGATTTCTTCCGTTCCTTTTTGAAATGGATCTAGTTTTCCCGTGTTCGTTTTTTAAACCACTTTTGTCTCCCATTTGTATTTTATCATTCGGATTAGGTCTTTTGGGGACCCGTGCATTGTCTGCTTTTCCTGGACCATTTTCCCGTGTCCCGGGTGTTGTTTTTTGATCCCTTTTACTGCCCCCGAGTTGCCATATTCCTCAGATGACCCTTTTCCGCACTCTTCTTCGTTAATATGGTCTTGCTTTTTTCTTCTGCTGCTGTTGGAGTGGGTCGTTGGTTTCCCCAGGAGTCCTGAATTTGTCTTTCGCCAGTGACTGATTTTTGTTAGCCTCCTTCCCCTCTTACGGAGGTTTGGTCACTTCTACCCGGAACACTGCCCCCGAAGAGTCCCGTTTCCAACCTCGTCTGATTGATTTTTTTGCCCAGATGATTTAACTCTCTCCCCCATAGACTCTTTTCCTCCTCCTTTGTTGTTTTTTCTTTTGTTTGAGGAGATCTGGATTCTCTAGTGGTACAGACCGGTCTCAAGTGTTTTTAATTAACGCGAGTTGTCAACCCCTTTACTTCTACTGGGCAACGGGTGAGTCCCGTTACCCGGGACCAAAATATAAGTCGTGCCCTCTTTCCCCTGACCGATTTTAAGGAAGTCCCCCCTGAATCAACGGTAAGTGTCTTCAGAGATTCCACTGGATGACACTGCCCTCTCTCCCCCTCCGATTCCCACGCCCTCGTTTTTCTTTTCTTGATGGACTTTTTCAATTCCCCGTGTCAAGGCGGGACCCCGGCCAAACATCTCCTCCGTTTCTAGTCGCTTTTTTTTTTTTAACGCTTGCGCCCGTCTGCACAACACAAGGATGAGGCTCCTTCAAGGACGGTTTCCGCTCCCTAAACCTTTTGTTTTTCCCGTGACCGGTCACTTCAATCACCGAGAACCCTGCAACGTTTTCTCTCTGGGTTATTGACCCGGTTTTGCACATTAGTCCCTTTCTTCAACACAACCGCCATCGACCCGTCTTCACCAATTCACTCCTACCCGGCAACACTCTTCTTTTTCCTCCCTTGGTTCCAAGTCCCAGCGAGAATTGAGACACCATCCTCTATTTGGGTTTTACTTTTTCTCTCCGCCGGCTTTTTCTTTCCCCTTGTCCTATCCCAAAGGAGAATTTGAAATTGTTGTTTTTTGTGTTTTCGTTTCTTAGAGCCATACTGAAGCCTTCTCCGTTTTCCCTGGTTCCCCCGGCCTGCCACACTCTCGGGGATACGGTGGACAAGGTTCGGATCGTACGGATAGTCCCAGCTTGGCCCAGTTGTTACTATTTTGTTTTGGCCCCACCCCCTAGATACACCGGTTTTTTTAGATGTTCACTTGCTATGTCAACTGCACCTTTTTCTTAAACCCCACCAGAGGTTGTCCTTTCCCAGAGCCCGCGTTGAAACGAAACCCAAGGGGATTTTGATTTGGACCCCTGATCACTTCCTAGTTTTTTTGTTTTGAATCAGTCTCCTGGCAGGGCCTGACGCCTTCCGCGATGGTTCCCAGTCGGAGGCTACCTGCATACACTTATTGTTACGCATCCTAAATGGATCTCCGTAGCTTTCCCCACTATTTCCAGACGTGGGAATTATCACCGTATTTTCTGTGGTTCACTTCCGTTCAGCCGACACAGTGTTGTTTTTTTTCCCTTTGTAACTCTTCGTTCACGTACCAGAGTCCGTACCCCCCACTCCCCCAAATGTCATCAAGACTCGATCCGTTGTTCGCCTGATCCTCGCGCGCTCGCCTGGCTAACAGATGCTCTCCGTCGTGGCCTATTGGCGCCCCCCCCTTCCTGCTTTCAGGTCCCTTCTTATCTTTTCCGTCTCTTTACAGTCATCTTTTTCACCGCTTGTTTCTCAGTGCCGAACGACGTCTCGGCCGGTAATGGGCGCCCGTCTTTTTGACCCCTTTTGACTGATTAGTTGGACCGTCCTTCCCCTTCTGCTAGTTTAGTCTGGTGCCCCCCCCCCAGGTAGAGAGGATTTCTCAGTTTTTCCCCCCCGGTTGAATTGATACGCTCCATGGCGTCCTAGTTTTTCTTTATCTTGGGTCAGTTATTTTTTTCCTCTTGACCGTGCAACGTTTAGCTAAGAGTTCTTGCCCCCCCCTTCGCGGGCAGGGGCCCTCAGGTTTTTACCTTCTGTTATTCCTTCTACCTTGGGCTGTTCCCACCGACCATTAAACGCTTTGTGTTCAAGGAAGCTATGTTGCTCCGACCGCCTAGCCCAAGAGTCCTTTTGGTACTCGTTCCCCCTGGTCTGGATCGCTCCCCTTCCTACACCGTCTTTCAGCTTCCCCTCCCACCATGGCCAGTTCACGCGCCTTTTGACCTTTCCCTTTTTGGCAACCCCCTGTTACCTCCGCAGGTGGTCCCCCGTTTAGTCCTCCCATGCGTTTTTTTATTCCTCCCTCGGGCGCCTCGGAAGTTCCTTAGGGTTGCGCCCAACTGGCCGGCCTTTCTTTTTTGTGCGGTCCTCTGTTTTCTGATGTTGTTCATGTTACCCCCCCTTTGGTGGATGTGGTTTTTGAGGATCAGAATTCTCGTTTGTGCTTATTATCGGCTTTTTTTTCCCGGGTTCTTTGGTAACCCGGAAGAGGTGATTGGATTTTTTCCTACGTTTGCGGGGGCGCCCGGCAGCGGCGGTAGTTACATTGAGGTTTTCCCCGTTTTGAGTCATCCCGTGTGGGCTGTAAGCGTTCCTTTTGGAGGTGGTAAGAACCCCCCCTTTATTTTTTCGCAGTTAAACCTGCATGTAGACTCTGTTTTTTTTTTTTTATTTTTTTTGACTTTTCTTTTGCTGTCCCCTGTAACTTAATGTCAGTGATGCTTTCCTTGCGGTGAAAAAGGTTTCCACCTTCTCGCCCCTTTGGTCCTGAGTCGCTCCTCGCTTGACTTTTTTTTTTGAAAAGGCTTCTGTTGCCGCGTTTTTTTTTCCCTGACAGCTGGCCCGACGTGATTCCTGTCCCCCCTTGTCAGTCCCCCCCGGGACAACGCTTTACTGCTTGTCCGAACCTTCACTCTCCCTCAGATGTGGGTTTTTTTTAACTTGCCCACTTCCTCATTGGATTGCTGCTCGTTCGAGTTTTTTTTTATTTTTTTGTCTTCTCTTTCTTTTTTTTTTTTTTTGTCTTCAAAACCCCGTTTTCTCTTTGTTTGTTTTCTTTTCCTCTTCTACGAAACCTTCTTGGCTCCTGGTTTTTCTTTATGATTAAAGGTCAGCCCCTGGTGCATCTCTCTCTTTTTTCCTCCTTTTTTTCGAAGTTTTTGTGTATAGTGAGTGCTTCTTCTTTTTATATTTACGCTCAGGGCCCCCCCCCCGAGGCCCCCGAGTTGGCCCGCCGGCTTTATTCTTCCCTATCCAACTGTCCTTTTGAACCCTCATTTGACTGTGAACGATACTCTCCGCGCAGTCCTTTTCGGAATACAATTTGCTTTGTTTTCCTGCCCAGCCTCCGATCTGCTATTTTCGTGAGTTTCCCCGCAAACACCGACGTTCCTGGGGGTTTTCCCCGACCCAGTTTGTAAGCCAACTTCGCCCGTCAATTACTGCTCCAACAACAGAGTGCAGGTTGTGGGTTTTCGGTCCCCCGGACTCCCCCCAATTTGTTAAGTACCCCTCTCTGCGATCTCTCATTGGCCTCTAAAGGTGTCCCAATTAGGACAACATGCTGTTCTTACTGCCCGGCCCCCTAGATCCCTTGGCCCCCAGGGGAAAACCTACCACACCTTTAAGAACCCCCTCCCGTTTTGTATTTTTCCTGTTCCGGTTTAACGTCTTCGCTATAGCCTTATTTTCCCCCTCCCCGCACAAGGTCTTAAAATCTCAATTGTTTTTCTTTCGTTTCCAAATCCCCCACACACATTGGGCACTCCCTCCGGCCTCTCCCTCCCTTATTCCCCGAGAAGTTCCAAGACCCACCCTTTTTTTGTACCCAAATTTTCAGTCATGCACACTCAAGTCGACGCCATCCACACCTTGGTTTTCCCTTCCCCCCTTATTCTTCCCCTTTCGTCCTCACCCTCTTGATGTTGGGGTGTGGTTGTCGGCTTTATAAGTTGCTCTTCTGATCCCCACCTGACTTGAAGGAAAGCCCAGTTTATTGCTGTGATAAGGGTATTGCCTCTTTTCTTTTCCGGGGTATTGTTTTGAACCATTCGTTCTAATATGCATCACCTTTGACCTTTTTCCTCCTGAGTGATTTTTGTTTTTGTTCCATGTTTTTTAGCTTTTCTTTCCCCCCTGCCCCCTGGTTTTTTTGTTTTCCTACATTGGGACCAACCGGGCGGCGTCGTTTTGGCGCGTCTCCCCCCCCTTGCCTGTATCCTTTTGGCACCGAATGCCCTTGTTGGGGTATGTGACTGACAATCTTTTTCCCCTGAAAACTCCCCCTGCGCATTAGCACCCCACTCAGTCATTCACTCCTCTGAGCTACTTCAATTGGTGTTTGCAATTCTTTTCTCCATCCCCCCTATTCTTTCTTTTCCCCCACGGCGAGTAGGCCGAGCGCCCCAAAATGAACCGGCCCGACCGGCAAGAAAGAATCCCTTCCTAGCTCTAACCTTGGAGCCCGTCCCCCCAAAATAACTCACTTTTAGGTCCGGCCAGAAATTTCAGCCTGCACTGCTTTGTCGGAAAACATCTATCTCCCTTTGAATAAGCTCGTTTTGACTACATGAAGTTGTCCATATACTTCCATTTACAGATGGTGACGTCCCCTGATTAGTACCCTTCACCCGTACGTGAACTATCCCTTTTCTTCTTTTGGATTCACCTATTGCTCCTTTTTTAGGCTCCATCTCTTTGAGGAAGTTCAAATTCGAGATCCTAGCATCCCCAAGTTTCCTCTCTTTACTTCTGGAAGTAGCGGGCTTTCCATGGTTCGGTGTTGGCTCTTACGCGGTCTTAAGTTCCCTCTGTGGACAAAGTCCGAACTGTAACCCCCCCTTGTCGGGATGAACTAGGGACCCCCAACGATTCCCTCGCCATTTTCTTGATTTCCTTCCCCTTTTCCCCTACCGACAGAAGACTGCCCCGGTGGTCTGTCCGAGTTTTCTTATTTCAGTCTATGTGCAGTGTTAACCATTAATTTATTTCCCTTCCTGTCAACATCTACTCGAGTCGTCCGTTTTTCTCGTGTTTTTTGAACATCTCTTCCGTGCTTCCCTGCCAGTGTTTTGCGACTCTTTTTTTTTAATCCCCTTTTTTTTTTTCACTATTATTCAAACATATGAAGCTCGGATGAGAGTGACTGACCTCGACCACCTTTCTTCCGAGGGTCACCCAACCCCTAAAGTGCCCATGATCTTGCTCCTCAGGGACCGCGTTCTAAAAATCATAAATAGTCTCTTGGTTGTCCCCACCCCGGTGTTTCCACCCCAGCGAACGTCCCTCCTAGTGTCTATGAGTCCCCCTTTTTTTTTTTTCCCTGGATGCGAAACTGGTTCTATTCCCCGCACTGCCACACTAGCCCCTGTTTACGCCGGTTCTCATTCCACTATGGTTGGTTCTCCTTTCCCCGACCACTACATTGAGGCCCCCTCTGTCTCAAGTATAGAGACCCGAGCCCGCTCGGTCTCTTCTTTTTTACTTCCCTTTCTTAAAGCTCACCCACTTGATTACACTCTTTTCCTGTTAGAAGGCCCGGAGTTCTTCGTTTCCCTTTAGTATTCTGGTCTTTTTTTTTTACTTGTCTTGCCGAGGACGTTTTTTCTGCTTTTTTTTCCCTCTGCGATGTTCTCGAAACACTTGACTTCTAGCGGTTGCCCCTTGTCTTCCCCCCTGGGGATTTTTTTCCTCCGATTTTGAGCCCTTTTCGTTGATCGCCTTCGTTCGGCTTGCGTGCTAAAAGTTGGGCGCTGCCCTTATTAGTGAAGTTTGCTGCTGTTCCCCACTCTTTCCTGCCGGCGCGGCGGCTGGGTTTCACCGGGCCTCCCCCTCGGCCTGCCTCTGTCCTTTTTGGTTTTCCCAAACCCTGCGCGGCTTTTTTCCGGCTGGCCTGTGTAACCCCGCGCCCATCCTCCTTACCTTCCCCCCACTACTACCTTTCTTTTTTTTTTTTTTTTTGTCGCGATAGGGAGAGGGTCAGTCAGGCTCTTTTTTTTGACCCGACCTTTTTCTGTTTTTCCCCTACCTTTGGGGCAGGGAAGCTGTTCTCCGTGTTGAACACGCTTAGTCCGCAGTCTCCAGTCGTCCCCCCCCACTCCCCCCAGCCTTTCTCTGATCCCCTGGAAAGATCATTTTGGGGCACCCCCGCCCCCCGCCTAGCGGATCAAAAAAAATTTTTTTTTTTTTCTCCCCATCTGAACAATCAGTCCACGTTTAGGAACCCCTATGAGATTTCCCTTTTTGTGCAGAAATTCCCGCCTGCTGACAAAAACCCCCCGAACCGGCGCCTTTTTACAGGACCCTGAGAACAGCATCCCCCTCCGCTTCCTTCCTCCTCCTCCATGGAAAGCTTTAGAAGGGGGTTTCCCCTGCAATTTAAAGCGTCTGTCAAAAAACCAGTCCTATCGTCCGACTTTGGTCTTTCTCACCCTCCTTTCCCGTCGAGGTAGCAATTTTCCCCCCCGTGTCACTTCCTAGATGCTCCTTTCGCCACCCAAATCGTGTTCATTTCTTTCTCCGAGCGGTTTTTTCTCTTTTTTTGGCCCAACCCTCTCAAAACGTCTCCTTCCCACTGCGCCTTTTAGAGTTCAGAAGACTCCTTTGCATTGGATGCCGTTTTTTGACCAAAAGGCGGTCACCATATCTTTTGGCTTTGATGTGGGAACCCCAAAATCTTCGAGTATTCTTTCAAGGCTCGGTGGTTTTGCCTGATTGCCTTATATACGCCCGGGTTTAGGAGGTCTTTTAGCTCCTTCCCCGCAGTATCCGGTGTCCTTCTCTCAGTTATTGCCAAAAGCGGAGGATAAGGTTTTTTCCCCTCCTCGACGGTGTAACTTCATCCCGCGATCCCTTTCTTGGGCGCCGGTTCCCCTTACGTGATTGTCCTTGGGCACAGGCATGATCGACCTCGTCCTTTTTGACCCCCCTTCTGCACCCCCCGATTGTTCTTCTGGTTAGGGGTTGTGGTAAGTGATGTCTGGCGTACGTCAAACAGTGGGCGGTGGTTTCCTTGTGTCAGCGCGTCGTTGATTGTCCCCGACTGCTCCCTCCCCCCCCCCTCCAACCTGATTAAAAAGTTCCCGACGATCATTTTGTTATTCTCCCTAGGACTCGTACTTTTCTTGCTGCCCCTTGAAAATCGTGTCATCCGTCGCCCCCTTGCGCAACCGGGATTTTCCGTTGTCCTGTGACCACTGGACTTTGTTTTGTTCCGTCTTTCCCTTTCCCTGATGTGACTTTCCCGGCTAGCGAATACGCTCTTTTAAGTTAATGCGTTCTCTTTTTTTCACTCCCAACCGAGGCGTTTGTTTTTCTGTAGTTTTTCTTTTTTCTCGGTGCTTTCCCCTTGTGATCGAACTTTCTTCGGCTTCTATTTTTGCCAGGAGCTTCTTGCCTTTTCGCGGGTACCGTCTTCCCCCCCCCGTTTTCCTCCCGCTTGTGTGAATTTATCCTTCGCTTGTGTTGTTTCACAGCCTATGAGTTTTCCAGTTACCCTTCAGTCCGGCCAGGTTCCCTTTGATAAAGCTTTCGTACCCCTTCTGAGCCGGGAAGATTATCTATAGATGGCTCCATGGAAGATATTGTAAGGTCCCTCTACCTCTCCTTAGTGCGCTGCAGGCTACCTTTCGGTGTCCCCCCTTTTCTCGCCTGCGTGGAGGTGCTCTCCCGGGTTGTAAGAGCCCCCCTTTCCCCCCCCCCGGCCCCACTTGATCTATCAGCCAGCATTTTGACCGCCCAATTTTTTTTTTCCCTAGTATTTTTTTTCTCTCTTTGACCCCCCAACCCAAAAAGTCCATACCCCCTCTGCACCCCCCCGTTTTCCAAAATAGTTTCCTCCCCCCCCTCACCAAGAGGGTGAGACTCTCTCTACTGTGTATTCTTAGCTCCACACGTGTTGAAGGAAGGTTGTTTTGTTTTCCTAAATTGGCAGGTTATAGACTTGTTTTCATGGACAACCCGTTTGTTTTTTGTGTTGAGCTTTCCAGCCTTTAGTTCGTCTTTACGTTGTTGTAGCTGATGGACTTCGATGGACTTATTACGTTTTGATTTTTGAAGTTTTTTCGAGGGGCCTGGAACTTGGAGGCTTTCCGGGCCGTGTCGGTAGTTGGGTTAGTCCTTTTTTTCTTTCGATCCCTTTTCGGTCGCGGGAAGCGTGCGGGTGCTTCTTTGGCCGGGACCAGGGCTTTTGTTTCCTTCCTGACCCCCCCTTTTTTGTGACCAAATGGACTTTGAACCTGGACTTTCCCACCGGAGAACTCCCGGTCTGGGTGATGAGGGCGAAAGTTGGTCTTTCTGTTTGCTTTGCCCGTGCCTGGTTTGCGTTCTTTGAAGTCCTTTTTGCCCATCCATGGTTCCTTTTTTTTTGGCCCGCGGCGAATCTTCCTCTCTCTGAGTGAGCGGGGTCCCCCCCCTTTGTTTAGGTGCGTTTTGATATTAGATTTTGTTTTCTCCTTCCTTGGCTGGTGGACCTTTTTCTTCTTTTTTCCCTTCGGAATTCCACGACCTGGCCGTTTTTTAATGAAGAGCCATTTTCGTCGCGGCCCGGTACCATTCCCCCCCCCCCCCCCCGCCTTAATTCTCTTCTATTGAATGCTTTTAAAAGTGTTTGCCCTTTTTGAGTTGGAGCTTAATAAAACTTTGGCATGGGAGCGGCGATGGCCGTTTTGACGTTGATCTTGGTCTCCCCTCCCTCTCCCTTTTATCCTCCTTTTTTTTTGTGTCTCGAGATGAGATGATTATCCTTTTTTTCCCAAGGCCCTTCCGGTTATTTTTTTTTTCCTCTTCCAACCCCAGCCTGCGAAACGTGACGATCATAACAGAGGGTTTTTGGAGTGATTTTCCTTCCCCCTCCCTCGCGTGATTTTTCTTTCCCTTTCTCCCAGATTTGAGTTCTTCCCTGTGTTTTGGAAATTAATAGTTCCCTGGTCCACTTCATTCAATCACCACCCAAGCTTCCGCCCGCCTCTGTGTTCAAGTCCTGAGCCCCTCGGCCCCTTCCTCTATTTTTTCTATTTCCTTTTTGGTGAACCCCTTCGTCCCAAGAACTTTCCTCGTCCTTTCTTTACGCAGTCCTCCCCCTTTTCTGCCCCATCCGCACCCCATACCTTCCTTCCCAGTTGTTCTTTTTATTTATCGTTTTTCCCCCTTCCCCCCAAGTGACCTCTCAATGAGATACAGTCACATTCAGACTTGCCGCCTGCCGCTCCCCTCCCATTTCTTTCCCCCAGGCTCCTTCCCCCCCCCCCGCACCGCTGGGACAGCAATCTACAGTCCCCCCCCCTCCCTTCTTAGAACATCCCCCCCGGGTTAAATTTTGAAACCCCCACCAGTTTTCTCTACACGGCTCCCCCGACACCCTGTGAAGTCAAGTTGGTTGTTTTTGCGCGAACGCTCGTCCGTTCTGTCTCTTTTTGATTGCCTTCCTCCCCCCCTCGAGGGACCAGGGGAATTTTTGCATTCCTTCCGTTTTTTTCTGTTGTTTTTTTTGTCCCCCCGTAGATATCCAGTCCTCTGCCAACGGTGTTTTTTCTCCTTCTGTGATTCTTTGTCGGTCTGGTAGATATTCCCGCTTTTTTTTTTTTTTGATGGTTTGGCACTCCCCTCGGCTCTTCGTTGCGCACCCGCGGCCCCTCTCCTTGGGGCACGCACTTTGTTTTTGCCCCCCTTTTCTCCTGGTACATGTAAAAATCTCTGTCCCCAAAGTCCCCCCTCTGATTGCGCCCCCGCGCTTGCCCGTTTTTGAGTCTATTCCCTGGTTTCGCGGCAAGTTGCCAATCCCCCTACTGTCCCATTTCTTTTTCACCTTTCGTCTTCGCTCCCAAACATGCGCTGCCGGAAATAACCCTATACTCTTACAGTTTTGTCCCTACGGACAACCGGAAGGCGCGGACGAAGTCAAGCCTCCCCCTTTTCTGGGTAGAACCTCTATCTCTGACATGAACGAGGTCGTTTTCCCGGATCCTGAATTAATCTTTCTACATTCTTTTTCCGAGGAACGGGCCACTAGTATCCCTCCCCTTTGTTGGCACCGTCCGGTTTTCTCCATTCTTTGCGTACTTCTTCCTCTGTTTCAGTGAAGGCCCTTCGCTTCATTATATGACTACTCTGTAGATACTGAGGCTTTCTTGCTATTTGGTGTGTGGTCTTTTTCAGGTTTTCCTGGCTCTCAGCCCCGACCAGACAAGTTGAGTTTCCCTCTTCCCCCCTTCTCTCGATCTTATCTTTCCAGATTCTAGAAGATTTCTTTCTTCTTTTAGGTGGATCCCCTTCATAAGTTATGGGCGGTACCTAGACCAAGATTGAGTGTGTTCGTTACCCCCGAGTTCTCCCCCTAGTATAGCGGAGTATTCCCCGTTTGTTACCTTTGTAGATTAAACAGTCGCTGTTGACTATTGGCCTTCTTTTTCTTTGCGGTCACCGCTACCCTGTTCGGGAATTTCCTCTACCAAGTGCCCAATTCTCCCTTCCCAGCCTGAGATTTACAAATCTCCTAGATCGTGCTTTGACCTGAGGCTTGCACTCCTCCCCCTGACCTAAGGCCCTGTGCCCCATTTCATTCTTCCTTCACTCCTGTCCTCTTAACTGGGCGTAGTACCTTTCCCACGTTTTGCACAACCAAGGAGCCTGGATGCAGTACCTCCCCTCTGTTTTTTGAGGTGCCTTGCACACCAGAGCTCTCCTTGACCAGTCTGTTCGACCTTACCGTTGCCTTGGTCGTTACCGTCTTTTTTTTTTTGTGCTTCTGAGTCAGTTGTTGAAGGCCGTGTCTGTTTAAAGCGGTTACAACCCATTGACTCCACCGTTGCTTTACCAGGCAGGGAGGGGAGGATTCCGGTTATGAGTGATTGCTTTTCCGCATTCTTTGAAGCGTGCCCCCTCTTCGGTGGTGTACAGCTTTCTCCTGTCGTGATCGAAGATTTCTTTTCGATTGTTTGTTTTTTTTCTAATTGGAAGGTTTACCTGTCTTTTGCTGAAGGCTTTTTTGATTTCGGCTGCCCTTCGTCTGGGTCTTGCAAGTTTAGTGCTCGGAATGGTGACATTTCCTTCTACGGGACTTTCTGCTGATCCTCTTCTCTGCTACAGTTTCGACTGCTTGGTCACTGTGCGTGGAAAGCTGAAATGCCCCCCGTTTAAGGCTAAGTTGAACCTGTGAGGAGGCGCTGGGCTTGGTTATGAAACTTATAACACTTCTTCCTTCCTTTTTCCTCGTTTTTTGTCTTTTTGTTGTGTTTGAGAAGGGAGTATTGGCGTCCCGGTGTTTCCCCAGTCCCAACCCTGATTTCCAACCAGCATCCGGATCTTTTAAAAGATACCTTTTTTCCAGGTTCCCTCTGGTCGCTTGTCCCCACCCCTATCAGTCCCCCCGCCTCGGAATGTCTCTTTTTCCCCACAGCATTCCTTGTCCCGAGATACATTTTTGCAGCGGCCGTTCTTCGCCACTTTCCACGCTACTTTCCCAAACCCCCCCCTTATCATCTCCCCCGGTGAAGAATTCTCCCTGACCGATGCTCTCGTAAGTATTACCTCTGAGCAGGTCGGTCCCCCAAACAAAGATGAATTAACTGAGGGTTTCCGGTCCCCCCCCTCCTGCGCCGCTCCGTCCCCTCAGCCTTGAAAAAGCCCCGTTTTTAGCGGGGGTTCTTCCTTTACCCACCCCCAGTCCAACCCACCCCCCCCCCTCACTTCAAAACCCCTCCGATAGCGACTTGTCCCTAACTTTCAACTTCGGTAGCCCCGCGTTTTTCACCTTAGTGAGTTCCTTTTAGCCAACCATCCACATGAGAGTCTTTTGATCCCCTGAAGAGAGTTTTCTTTTCGGGGACTACTTCCCCAAGTCGCATGACCCCTCGTTTTTTCTTATCTTTGAACCTAGGATGGTGACTGGGATGAGGATGTGCACGTGTTCCACACCCGCTAGAGGTTTTATCTTCTAAACACACCCTACCAGCTGACGTTGCCCAAGGAAGTGTTTTACCGCTCTTAGACTCGTGCTCTGCTTTCCGGGGTCATTGCCATCAGGACCCAACCCTTCCACCAAGAGCTTTTTTTTTTGTGTGTTGTTTTCACAGGTTAGATGGTCCCCTCTTATGCCAGCGATCATCGGATTCCTGGGCATTCCCTCTTTGCCCTCCGAGGCTACTTCTAGGTTGATGTTCCCCTCCTAGGACGAACTCTCATGTTTTTTTTTACTAGAACTTCTCGACCACCTTCTCACCGGATCTGCCGACTTTTATGGGTCTTTGTGTTCTCCGTCTTGTTGTTTCCGCGTGCACCTGCGTTTTCTGACTGTCCTCTTCCCCCACTCCTGGAATGTTACCTCTAAGAAACCAACTCCAACCCCCCCGGCCTTTTTCCCGCCACGGCGCTCACTGGTTGCTTTTCCTCGGTCGCGATTTGTGGGAGTCGACCCCTTCTCACCTGATTGAGCCTACGTTTTCCTGAGAGTACCCGGATTCTTTCTCATGAAATGGTCCCGAGTGTTTAGCTCCGCCCCCGGTATCATATGGACACTGCCAGGCATTTACTTTTTCACGAAGTTCTGCTTTCCTCTTGCTTCCTCTCTTTTTTTTCCTCACCTTTTGCCTGTGCTGCTAGGAAGGTGCCTTAGATTGTTCAGGATGTCCAGGTTTCTGTCGAGACTCTTAGTGGAGTCGTTCTTCCTTCCTTAGGTGCTCGGGAGTTATTTTCGTTCGACGTTCGTCCCCTCGCTGTTCTCCGTTTACTTATTTCTTTTTTAACTTTTACCTTCCCCCCAAGGAAACTTATCTTTAAGGCATCAGTCAGGGGTTTGCGCCTGGATCTAGGATTTATTTGTACTGACCTGCTTTTTGGTAAGGTCAATCCTCCCTCTTTGACGGAAAGATGCCCCTGGCCTTTTTTTCCTTCACGATTCTTCCGAGGTCGTTCCCTCCTTTTTTGTGGGGGAAGAAGTCCGCGTCACATTTCCCTCAGATCACGTCTCCCCTCCTTTGAGGGAACATAGTCCTGCGGTCTTCCTCGGTTGACACCCCCAAACCCCCGACCGCCCTATTTCCCCCCCCGGGGCGGCCCCTTCCGAAGCATTTGAACTTTTTTTTGGCGAACTCTCGAGCCGTTATGTTTGCACCACCCGGGGCTTCCCCCTGTGTTTTCTAAAGCCAAACACCCCCCGGTTGTTCCTCCCTAATAGAAGGTGTTTGACCTTTGTTTGAACAACTAGTTGTCCCTTCCTTGGTTGACTGGGGCTCGGTGCTTCTGCTTCCTTCTCGAGTGATTGGCTTTATTTTCCTGTTGTTCCCGGTCCTTGATGGGGGACGGTTTTGCGGTGGGTACTCACTTTGTCCGGCGCTTTTCCGAGGAGTTTTTTCTGGCGAGTTGTGCTTGTTGTACACTTCTCTTGATTCAGTCGTTCCCTTTTTTGCCGGAATCCAGATTAGTCTAAGTTCATTTGTTTTTTTTGGAAACCTGATCATTCCCTTTCATGGGTTTTCTGTTTCGGAAAGGGCTTGTATCTCGGGCCCGACGTCTGGTAAGTTTCCATTAGTTTCCATGGGGGAACCATTTCCAATGATTCTTAGGTACCCTTTGTCTCGGTTTTTTTTTCTTCTACTCCGAGCGTGGTCCCCCCGGGGGGCTTTCTTTTTTCGCGATGTGGGGCAGGGGTTTGTATTGGCGCCTTTCTTTCCTTTCCGTAGTGAACCTTCCCCATTTCCTCTTTTTTGAGGGGCCCCTTCCTCCGTCTCCTTAAGGTCCAGCTGCAGTTTCCATTTTGGGACATCTCCTCCATTGGTCCTCTTCCCCTCGGGCCTTAGCAGTTTTTAGTTTCCCACCGTTTTTTTTTGGGCGCGGACCGATGATGCATACCGGGAGCTTACCCGTTCGCTGCAGGTTTCAAGGAGAATCCTGCGAACCCCTCTTCTTTTCCTTCCTTTACATAAGTTTTTTTTTTTTTCCTCCCATTTTGATTTAGCTGATTTCCTGCTCTCCTTTCAGCAGAGAGGCTTTTCCTCTCCCCCCTTAGGAAGGTTCTTATCATGGGACGTCCCCTCTCAATCGTAAGCGCAGTTTCTCATGGTCACAATTTTTTCCCTTAACCCTCTCAAAGATGATCTGAGTTTTCGGTTCTCCCCTTTTGCTCTTGGGCGTTTCTCCGGTCCTTGTACTCCCGCCCCTTCCCTTGAGAACAAGAGACGGGCACGCGCCCCACTTGGTTTTCCCCTTTGGATACGAGTGAATCTCTTGTCCTAGACCCGAAGGGATCTTCCTTTTTTTTTTTCCTTTTTTTGGTTTTTCAGGATCTCCCTGCCCTTCTCGCAGTAAGGCCAGTCATCACTACACAAAAGTGAGACCCACAGACCCCTTTCTCCGTTTTTTCCACTTTTCTCTCTGTTAGACCTCCTCCCGCCAAGTCTGACGAGCTTTTCTTTCTGGAGCACTCGGCAGACCCCCAGCCAAGGCCCTCTCCCTCCAGTATTTCACCGGATCCGTTCCCCCTCCCCCCCGAGACCCCCGTCACATCCGCAGGTCCCCCCACTACAAGTGAGATCTCCATCCCCCCCCCCCCCACCTTTTTTTTCCCATGTCCAAAAACCAGTCTATGAAACCGTTTCCTTCCACCCCCCAGTTCCTTTCCCACGGATGGGTGTGTCGTCCGATAGAGTAGTGCTCCCTCTGCTTCGCAGATTTTTTTTCCCCTTGGCTCAATGGAAGGGGTTTCCCCCTCTTGGATTTTTGGTTTGTCCAAACTATCTACTCGTCTCGGTTTTTCATGCTCCTTCTTCTTCTTGATTCTCTTTTTTGGGTTTTTTTTTAGGGTGAATGGTCGCCTTCTTTCCCCCAGTGGAGCGTTTCCCCCCCGCGTTTTTGCGCTCTGTTCTCCGCAAATGAGGCCTTCCGCCCCTTCCCTCCTTCTTTTGGTCCTGGACCTTGTGACCAACTAATTAAATTCGTCTATTTTACTGAGCAGCTCTTTTTTTCGTCCCGGCTTGCTACTTCCTTGGTGAGCGCCCGATTTGCACACTACATTTTCTTTTTTTTCCACTGCTCCGGACGTTATTAGTTGGCAAGCTCGTTCCTGGCCGAAGCTCTCCCTCAGTCTACCCTTGGAACTGACTTGCAAAGTTTCTTGCCTAGACCGAGTCTTGTTTCTTAACAATTTCTTCCTTTAACCCTTTCACTGATTCTGTTTTTTGAATAACTGCCCTTTTCTATAACTGTACGGAGGAGGCCCCCCCGCGTTTACGTAATGCTCCCCCGTATAATTCTTTCTGTCAAATATTTTCTTTCTTGGTGCCAGATGTTCTAGTGGGCGGAGCTCCTATACCCCTCTAGGATCTTTGATCCGCGGTTTTTTTTATTTTCCTTTTCGTTTTTGGGGTATAGTTTCTTTCTATTGTAGATAGTATGCCGTTGGTTCTTGAACCTCTGACCAACGCTCTCTGGATCAATGACTTTGAAGACGGTGTCGGTGCCTCTTGTCTCTTTCCTGGACTCTTTTTTTGACCCAATTACGTATTTAATAGAGTGATCCGGAGTCAGCGCCTACCCTCGTTGTCGTCTCTTGTCCCATACAGATGGTTTTTCCCCCGCGTCTCTGGCTGGAAAACTTGTTCATGGCCGTATTTCCCCTGTCTAGTTTTTTGTTTTTTCTTTTCTTTTGTTCTCACTTTTTCTAAATAGGCGGATCTAAGGCCCATCTGCCCGGACCTCTTCCAGTATCCTACTCTTCCTTTCCAAACCCTCCTCGATCGTGTTTTCCCCCCCCGCTTGGAACTCAGAATCCCTCAGCGGCGCGTGGCCCAGGACATGAATGCGCCTTTTCTGATTCCGACTCCCCAACCCCTCCCCTGCCCTTTTTTTTTTCCTTTACACGCCATTTTTATCTTGGATGGCCCCTCTCGAGAATTTCACTTTGCTCACATCGTGCCTTGGACCGCTTTTCCCCATCGGTTCTGAATAGATGCGGTCTTTGGTGCATTGAGCTGATTCCCTTTCCGCGTCAAAAAGTCCTCTTACATTCTTTTCTCGTCCTGAGGGAGTCCGTGACTGCCTGAGTATGTGTTTGCGCCCGCTGGAAGTCCCGCCGTTTCTTTTTTTTTTCCTATGAATCCCCCGTGATAACCCTGTTTTGTTTCGATTTGTTTTTTTCGGTTTGACTCGCGGTCACTTTTTTCGTATTCCCTCCCTTCGTTTATCTCTGTAGCGGTTCTTTTGAGAACAACCGAGCGTAAGGAGTTCCAGGGATTGGTTTCCTTTTTTTTATCTGACCCGTCTTCGACGTGGAGGATGGGTTTACCACTTCCGTTTTGTTTCGGCACTTGAACGGCTGGGGTTTTGTCCCCAGAGGACGGCGGCGTTGCGCTGCGGGCCATCTCACACGAGAGATCATGGCAGAGAAGAAGTTGTTTTTTGGGTTTACTTTTGTTTCTTCCTTGAGGAGATTTTTTGCTGGCCCGTCCTACAGGCGCAATCTTCAGCTTCCCATATTTGGACCACCTCTAGTGTGTTTAATGGGTCAACGGGTATCATGTACCCAAGATAATTTCAGACCTCCGAATTTCTTGCCCAAAGAATTCCCACATTTGCCCTCTGATTGACATGGCTTCGTAGTCATTTCGCTCCAGTTCCCAACGTCCGTTGGAGCCCTGAGTTACACACATTGACACCTAGGTGCACATAGACCGGGCCCGGCAAACACCCGCGGACTCCTTCTTTTCATACTTCAACTGATACCCCCAAAGGTCTCAACCATGAACCCACGTAGCCTATTCCTCATTTCGTCAAAGAATAAACCTAAAGTCAGGCAGTCCCTCATGACCAAGCCTATTTTAGGCACTTTTGTGGCCAGCGGCTTCCCCCTCCAGACACCTTTTACTTTCAACACCCCCTTTTGAAAGCCCCATCGAGAGCATTGTCTCTGTTCATCCCCCTTCTCTTAATCAGTTTTTTTCGTCCCTGGGTTCCCCACCCCCCCTTCCTCCCATTTCCCATTGGTTTTCAAACAACATGAACAAAGCGCGGTATCTGTCTTGCTATCATGCGAGTTTTCTTTGGTTTACAACTTCCTCCACATGAGCCGGAAATGTTGTGTTTCCTCTCATCGACATTACGGCGTTGGTGTTCTTCCACACAGTGTTCGCCGCACCCCCCCTTTTATCGAGGACGTTTTTTTCCAACAACAACCCAGGGCTTGCGTCGGGCTCTAAAGCAAGGCTTTTTTCCTCCCGGTGCTTTTACGCCCCCTTCAGCCTGTTTTCATTTCGCTGGCCTTTTCCGGCCCAAAGGTGAGACTTTTTTCCCCCCCCTTAGTGAGTTTCTTTTTGCCGGGTTTTTTCCCCCCTGAGGAGTGTGGCTGGGCCCATGAGGATCGAGGGATTGCCCTCTTTTGCGCCGGTTCACTCAGTGTCTGTTTTCCCCTACGATTGTCTTGCAATTATGATAATCCGTCTCACCCCACATTAGGCAAGATCTTGGGAGGATTTCTTCTTTTCCTGTGCGGTCACGAGAGGTCGCAAAAATGGCCTTCTGGGTGCTCTGTGTCAGATGACACTTCTGAATTTTCCTACGCCCCCCCAACAAACCTTACACTTCCAGAGTGTCTAGAATTTCTCATTTGGTTGGGGGGCTTCGGCCGCCTCCCCGGCTTCACACAGGCTGAGAATCTTCTCATTTCTGTCAACCCCGTTCTTGCTTTCAGGACCACCTGGAGGGAGTCCTCCTTTCTTCACAGGTCGAGACTCAGGATGGTCCCTGCCCTTGTCCGACTCTTCTCGGTGATTTCTGCGCATCTGTTTTTTTTCAAAACAGCTGCTCTTTTTTTTCCCCTTTTGCGTGCTTTTCGTTCCGGCTGGCACAGTCTTGCGGATGTAGTTCTTGCACTTACTCCTCGCTTTCGCTCCGGATTCTCCCCTTTTGCGGCGTTTTTTAGGTCGTGAGATGTCCCCCTTTTAATAATTGATCCTATTTTGCATCCTCCCCCTGTTAAATGTCCTCCTCTTGAAGGTGATCCGGTGGGAAGCTCTGCTTGGGTCCTGGACTGATTCAGTTTTTCCCTTTGTTTTCAGATTTCTTTCCTGATTTGACTTGTTTTTTGTTGCAGACGACTCTCCTCGGATTTAGTATGGTTGGAATTCTCCCCCAGGTTCCAACTTAAAGGAATGCAGTAGGAAATGCAGAGCCCTCGGAATCCTTTTTTGTACACCAAAAAACGAAGATTACCCCCCGTGCGTCCTAAGTGTGGTTTGGCCACCCCCCCCAAAAAAAGCTTGTTTTCATTTCTCTGAGCCGTTTTTCTCCCTCACCACCCAGGGGCCACCTACCATGGGTGTTTTGGAGGGTTTTTATAATTTGATTGCAAATTGGAAACCCAGTGGTTTTCGGCTGGAGCTCGATTCTGGGAGGTCTTTTTTCTGTTTGGACGTGGTCGCCCGTGTGCGGGGACTTGGAGGCGGTGAACGTTCTGCTTCGGCCCCTCTTCCTGTGTTGTTCGTGTCCTTTGCCTGATAATCTGTCGCCCCGTTCTGGACTTGAGGTTTTCTTTTACGTCACCCCCCGTAAGTTTTACAACCGGAAGTGTGGCTGGTGTTTTTTGGGTTGGGGTCCGTTAGAAAGACCTGTATTGGCTTATGGGCGAATGTTTTTCAGAGGATCGGGCGCAAGTTTGTTGGATCCCGACAGGGTCCCCCATTTCCCCTTGCAAGGCGAGCCGTTTTTGCATCGCTTCAGGGAAGGCCTTTAAGGGCGGTCTTTCTATTCACGCTTCCCATGCCCTTTGAGCCTTCGGACGTTATTAATTCTTCCCCCCTCAACGCATTCTTTTCTTGCCCCAGCTTGAGCCTGCCCCTCCACTCGTATGTCTGGTTTTTTACAAACGTTTCACCCCTCCTGCCCCCTTTTGAAAGCTGCTTTGCGAGTCTTCTTTTATTTTTCACCGTGTCTCTCTTGTGGATTGTTCATTGACAACGGCCCTTATCGTTCGATGCCGTTTCTTTTTCTCGCTCGGGGTTCCAGTTTTCCCCCTTCCCCTTTCTTTTTTTGGTTTTGTTTGCCCGTTATCCTTGAGGCGACGTAGCGCCTCTGACGAAACCCTCCCTGCTTCAGCACGTGAACCTCCCTCTGCCCTTGATGTCTGGAAGATGGTGCATTTCCGCCGACCTTTTCCTTTTTTCCTTGAGTGGCGCCCTAGAAGCTGCCGGTGTTGTTTCCCCGGCCCGAACTTTTCGCCAGCCCCCCTCAGTGCCCCCCAAAGCCTATCGGGGGTCCTCCCTCCCCTGGTACAGATTCGATTGGGTTTTCGCCTGCCGGGGGCCCCCTTCCTCACGGTGATGTGAACACTGCAGTACTCGGTCCTTTTCCCCCGTCAGGGGCTCTTCTTTGATCCCATTTACATCCGAACAAAGACATGCTTATGGTCTTCGGGTGTTCTTTCGGGTCGTTTCCCCGTGTAATGCAAATGAGGAGGCCAGCCTCCCTGACGACCGCTTCTTTTACCCACTGCTTAAAGACCCTGTATTACCGCCCGTCCACTCACCCCGGACGAACGATCCTTTCTTCATAAACTCGGAACTAAAATCCCAAAACCTGTTCATGGCCCACCAGCGATACACATATCGTCCTCCCCTTGTTCCGTGGACCCCGGGTTTTTTTTTGATCGATTGGAGGGGATTTGCCCGATTCTCCGTTTCAGGTTCAAAGAACGTACGCTTTTTCCTTTTTCTGGGTGTCTTTTTTACCCTCTGATCTCGTAGCTGTCCATGGTCCTCAGTTTGACTTTTTCGGTCCGGTTGCTCTTTACCATTAGTGTGACCCTTTCCCGCGGCGATAGGGACGGTTCGCACCCCCACTTTTCTGGGGGCAACTGAAGCGAGGAGGTGGAAGTCCCCCCCTCTCGTTTTTCCAGGAATTTACGAGACCTCGTAAATTTTCGCCGGTTCCGAACGTTTTTGTTTTTTTCATTTTCTTTCCCGCTTCCACAATTCATTTTTTCCCCCACGGATGGTCCAACTCGCAACCTTCTTCCCCAAGTCAAGCTCTCCTCTTCCATTTTTCATGACCGTGTTTTCAGTGCTCCCGGTACGATTTTTGACCCTGCTGTTACGGACAATATTCCTGACATTCAGAGCCCCGTTCCTCCCCCCGGCCCTGGAGGTTTTTTTTTCCCCCTTATCGACCTTGTACTCTTACTCGACCAAGCTTATTCTAGTCCCCAAGATAAGTTGCACAATTTTCTACTGGAGGCGATGCTGTTTTTTTAGGCCGCGCGAGACCCTTTCTGATCCTGTCTCAGGCGGGAGTTGACCTGTCTTTTTTTTTTTGTCGTCGTCGTCTTCCGAGATGAACCATCCCGCCATGTGAGTCTGGACCTTCCTTACACCCCCCTCTCCCTTTTCCTTTTCCGAAGTTGGTCGACGGGTCTATCCAGGAGATGTCCAGTCCCCTCCTATTCTCAAAGTCGAACTTCTTCTTCAAGACCTCCCTATTCGAGGGTTGGTTGCGGTCTCTCTTACCACCCGCAGGTCCACACGGAGATGGGAATATTGGCTTTCCGCGCCTGAAAGAGACCCCCTGGCTAATCCTTAATCCCCCTTAATGCTTGAGAGATACCTCCCCCTCCTCTTCCCCCCCAAAAACATACCGATAGCTTGTTTGCCGGTGCCGGTGCACTCGTCACTGAAGTTCTTTTCGGAGACTTAGTAAGATCCTGTCGACCTCTTTCGTTGGGGGAAACCAAACCTTTGGGGGTAACCGACTTACCAACGGATTCGTCTGGATCCCCCTTTCTTGGTCTGTTGGTTCCGCGCCTAGAAATTGTCCCCTCCCTTTGCGACAATAAGTGTGGACGGACTCCCCTGTTGGTCTCTTCCCATTGTTTTTGACTTATGATTACCTTTCTGTAAACAGGATTACCGGTTCCTTCTTCCGGGGGCAGGCTCGGTCGGCATTGCGAGGTCGTTTGTTGCTCCTGAGTGGCATCTCCTTTATGGGTGACCGCTTGTTAAAGCGTGATACCTGACCAGATTCTTTCTCTTTTTCTCCGGCTACTGAGTTTTCCTATTCTCTGCTTTCTCGACGCCTTGGTTCGGAGGTGTTTCGTGCGACAACACTCTCCCTTAGGGTTTCCTTTGAATGTCATGAAGTTTTACTGCTGGTGTCGCATCTTTCCCTTTTTTACGGGAGAACTGTAGATGGGTGTTCCAAGGGACCGCGTGCCTGCCATAGTTATAGGATCAACTATGGAGTTCCTTCTGGGCCAGTGTGTCTCCCTCTCTTCCTTTTCAGATCACTCCCTCCCTTGTGTTTTTTTTGGTTTTGCTTTTTTTTGAGGGTTTAGTTTTCTTACCCTGCCGCCGAGCGTCCACACCGAAAGGAGGGCAAGTCCATTAGGTACCCTCCCAGCTCCCGTCGCCCCCTTGCCTTTCTTCCCAAATCATGCGGCGTCATCAATTTACTCTCTATCCAGCTTCCCACATTCAGCCAGAAGACCGATTAACCCGGTCCTTGGAAGTTTTTTTTACCGTGCTTTCAGGAAGACGGAAAGGCCTATCTTTTCTTGATTGCTCTTAGTGCCCCAATAAGAACGGCTTATCCAAGTTCAGGCGCACCCCCGTTGGAAATCAGCCCCTCCTTGGCCTCGCCCGGCCTAAAGACTTTTTCTTCGCGGAAGTTTTGAACGCCCGTGATACGGTTTTCACAGCTCATCAACACGTCCTATCCCCCCCCCCTCGCTTTTTCAGTTCCTACGCACTAGTTTCTGGGACAGGGATTGCAGTCCTAGGGTGGCTTTGGACTGCAGAC
>Ga0179591_1279179_pt1 | contig 22355 bp, 35 predicted proteins | sample CZOMad2_1_08_16f_FD_182891 | JGI IMG/M metagenome (GOLD analysis project Ga0179591, IMG submission 182891) | Vadose zone soil fungal communities from Angelo Coast Range Reserve, California, USA - CZOMad2_1_08_16fungal (PacBio error correction) | ecosystem: Environmental > Terrestrial > Soil >... | reverse complement strand
CTTTTGTCATCCTTTCCTTCCGTTATTCCCACGCGACGTGGCTCCGGTTACATCCATCTCGGGCAAACCCGTCCCCACTACGTTACATAGGTGAACATTCCTCCTAGGCAGTATCTTCTTCCCCCCGGGTTCGATCTGGGCTGTGTTAGGGGACGTTTCCCGGGTTTGGGTACGAGCACCCCCCCCCCCGCGATCCTCCCGCCCGATTGACCCACTCCCCCCAAGCCGAGGAGGGAAAAGCGGTCTTTCTTTTTTGATTTTTTTTCCATCGACCTTGCTGACTTGCCCTCTGTTTTTTTTTCCCTGACTGCCTCCCTGCAGAAAAGACTTGTTCGAAGCGCGTGCGCCCCGTTCAGGTTTTTTCAAGAGACGAAAGAGATTAAGCGCCACTGTCTCTTTGAGCCCTAGCGCTTCCTTTAGGAACGGACACCCATTTTTGTTCTTTTTCCGGGCCCCCTTCATCACCATGAGTATTTTGCTGCCCTTATCAGTTATGACGAGTTCATCTGCTTCTTTCTCTTGCCCTTCTTTTTCAAGGCCCCAGTTTTGGGCAAATCCCTTTTTTTTTTTTTTCACTGGCGTCCATCCCCCCACCTTCTCCCTTTTTCAAAAGTTTCTGCTTGATTGGTTGTCAAACTCTTGAGCCGCTGGATCGCCAGGCCCGGGCCCTGAAAAGTAGGCTTTTTTCCTCCTTTTTGTGGGGCTTTTGTTTCGCGTATCGAACCCAGCGTTTGCTTGGCGTCGCTTTTGTGGTTAACGAAACTCCTCCCACATGGTGCGCTTTATTTTTTTGTGACCGACCTTCCTTCGTGAGTCCATTATTGCTCCGCTAGGAGAGCCACCATTGTTTTGTCCCGGTTGTTCTCCGGTTTTTTTTTTTACATTTTTTTTTGCATTTGGGGCTCCGCCCTACTCTGTCTACTAAAGTCTTTATACGATGTGCTCCTGAGGTTCTTTTTTTGGTCGAGTTCCTTCGGGATTTATCTTTTTCACCCCCAAAAGGCTTTAATTTTTTTCACTGTTAGGGAGACCCCCCCCCTGGTGCTTTCATCGTACCCCCCCCCCCCCCAGGACACCTGTTGTTTGAAGGCTCGTTTTGATTCCCTTTTGTTCTAGGAAGGATTCTTCCCATGTCATCGCTCAGTGAGCTCCCTTATCAGCAGGAATCTCTTCTTGCACATGAGGCTTTTCTTTTTTTTTCTTTTCTTTTTTCTGGTTGTGACGGTGCCCAGGTGTTCTTCACGGGCATGTCCGTTTTTCGGCCGGACCGTGCGCTTTTTTTTCCGTCATTTTTTCCACACCCTTTTTGATTTTTTTTCCTTGTTGGGGCGAAGGACCTGAGTTGAGCCCCTTTTCCCTCCCTCTCCTGCATGAAGCCGGACAAAGTAGTTTACCCCAACTTCCCCCCCCAAGAAAATCTATTCTTGTCTTTCAGATTGCCCCCCGGGGCCGCCCCAGTCCGTGTGGTTGGCTTTTTTTTTCCCTGGAATGTCGGGCTTTCCTTTGGGGGAATTCGACCCATCACCACCCCCCCCGGCCCGTTTTTTGCGGCTCCCCCCCCCGTTTTTTTTACCTTTCTTGCTTTTGTCCACTTGGATAGAAACTTCAACTTCCCCCTTTTTTCCTGTTTCCGCGAAGCCGTCTTGAGAACCCCCCGCAACCTTGACCCCTCACCCCTTTACTTTTTCAAAACCCAAGGCCCCCAGCTGCCAAGTGAAGAAAGTTGACCTTTGCCATCTTTACAGCTCTGTTTGGTTGCAGATCAGCCCTTTGTTTTTTTACAGTTTGCTCCCACCCCACACATTTATGGCGGAACTTTTTTTGAGTCACATGTTCCGGAAAAACCGCTTGCCGCCTTTTCTTCCTTTCACACAGGCTTGTAGCCCTCTCCCTGACAATGACATGGTCCGAGACCTGGCATTTGGCTGGTAGGTCCCCGGTTCTTGCACGTTTGCCCCCTTAACCCCCCCCAGGTAGTCGCCCCTTTTTGGTTTCTCGTCCTAGTCCGAAAACCCCCCGGATCTCTTTCTGCTTTTTTTTTTTTTTCCCCCTGCTATGTCGGAAAGTTTTTCCGATTAATCTATCCCTGTAGAACCAGGTCCTCTTGCCCTCAAGTAATTCCACCTTGGACTGTCCCACCTTTGCTTTGGGGTAGTTCAGGAAGCCTGATTATACCAGTCAGGTCATCTCCCTCGGATGGTTTCGTTATTTGAAGTGCGTTTTCCTTTTTATTCTTCTTGAAGGTATGGTCGCCCCCCCGCCATGTAATTTGGAAGTTTCAAGAGGAAGTCTCTCTTAGAGATGCGCGACCGACTTTCCCCTCGGGTTTCCCCCAATTCTTTCTGGATGTCCGTGTCCTGGGTGCTTTCGAGCAGGGTGTTTCCCTTTGGTGGAACCAACTGACCGAGGTAACCTTGCTTTTTCTTTCCTTTTCAGATGTGTGTTCTTAAAGAACGGAGGTGGGCGGGGCCGACCCTAGCTTTGTTGGCGTTGTTCTCTGTCTGTGTAGTTTTAACCTTCCCACCACTCCGTCCTTCTGTTTGGAAGCTATGCGATTTGCCCGCCGGTGGCTCCTTTTAGGTCAGTCGGAAGCTAACCCCAATTTTCCCAGGCTTTTTATCGCTGATCCAGATGATCCCTTCCTTTGCCGAGTTTTGAAAGGTTTGTCCCGTGGTTGAACATCGTTCCTAATTTGGGGCCGCTGCATTCTGCCCTTTTCCTTTGCTTATTGTCTCTCAGTCAGCACTCCCCTGTTAGCTGAGTTTCTTTTCCCCCCTGTTCCCCGGCCCCTGCCCGGGATGCTTCCCCAAAAGCTTGGGCCGCTCTGTCCCCTCACCCGACGTTTCCAGTTTTTCGAATTGAACCAATGTTGCTTCAGGGACCCCTTCCCCTCCACCAACTTGACGTATTCTTTTCCCTTTATTTTCATCCTCCTCGTTGGTGTTTTCTATTCTCCTCGTGTCGTGGGGTGTTTTTTTCCTGTGCTTTTTCATCCCCTGGACTTTCAGTGACGAATTTTTTGTCCTTTTTTTTTCCCCAGCTTTGTACCCCCTCGCCGTCCTGGTTTCTTCCCTTCTGAAGGTGCCGGGCCCATTTCTCTCTTTTTCTTTTCCTCGCGGTGCTGTTCCGCGTATTGCGCGCCTTCCTTTTTTTTCTCTGTGCCCCCAGGTTCCTAGTTAAAGATTCCTTTGCGAACCCCTTCTCTTCGCCCCGTGGGGTTCTGTTCTTTCTAGCGAGACTGGGGGGCCTGTGTTTTTTTTTCTGACACCCCCCCCCTTTTTTTCTTCTCTTCCCCTTTTTTCGGCTCTACAGCTGAGTCGCGGTACAACAACGTCCCCGTTAGAAGAGACGGGCAACATCCTGGTCATCTCCCCTTCTCCTGGGCTTTTGGAACGTTTTTTGCTTTTTTTTTTTCAACCCCCGACCCTCCCAACCAAATTTTATAGGTCAAACTTTTTTTAAAGCCCGCTTCCTCTCCCTTGGCAGGACTCCCCGAGTTCAACCCTAAATTAGGGCTTTTTGCCCGATCCCTCCCTCTTTCCCCCGTTTTTTGAACATTTTCCTGCAGAACAATGACCCATGGGCTGCTTTCCAGCGCTCTATTCAACCATGGAAAACCCTTTCCTTTTTTTGGAAGTCCGAGAAGGGTATTCTCGAACGTCTGAAGTCGTTTGCTTCAGAAATTTCCCTCACACTTTTAGGATGCTTTTTTAGGATTCTTGCTGTCCCGATTTTCGCCCCCTCCTGTAAATTTCGAGATGTTTTTTCCGTGTATTAGACCACCTTAAGACAAAGCCAGGTGCTTACTCAGTCACGTGAATAAGTTTTTAGACCCCTTGCGTATCACGCTTTCGCTGCCTGTAATCGACTTTGCAATGGTTACGCCTACATTATTTTTTCGCATCCCAGGAATCGTCATCCCTTTCCTGCCTTCGGTCGCATCAATGATTTCCCCCCTGGTTTTTGTGATGGATTTCAAACACGTCGGACCAATCTGTTGGTGTTTTGGGCACGGTTTGGTTTACACTATCTGTCGCGGATCCACACAATCGCCGTCTGTTTTTTTCCTTTTCTGTTCCACTGGTGCGTTAAGATGTTGTGGTTTCATTCCTCTGACTGTGACTTGCTGTTCTTTTTCACCCACTTGCAGCTTTTGCCCCCTGACAAGAAAGGGCTCAGTCTCGGCCTTTGGGAAAAAATCTTTTTTCGGGCGCCCAGACCGTTTTTGTGTGTTTTATCTTCCCTACGTTTTTTTGCGCTTTGCCGGTTCCCAACGCTCTGGAGTGGTTCCACAATTGCACCTGCAGAGTAGTCGGGGTTGCCGTTGCCTTCTGGGACCATGACCTGCAGTTTATGCTTCCCTTCTGCGTTGGCCCGTTTCCTTTTTGATTTTTGCGACGTGCTCCCGTGTTTCTCCTCCCGACTGGACGGCGCCCTGGAAGTCCTCTTCTCTTAAACAATGGGATTCTCTTTTTTCATCTCTCCCTCGGTTTTTCCATAATCCGGGATCCCTTTTTTCCTAACCTTCCCAATATGAACTGCACCAGTTAGGTTTTCCCCCCCCCCCCCGGCCAATGTTTTTTTCAAAATTCCCACTTCACGAGACCGAATGTGCTTGTTTCCACCTTCCTCCCAAGCCCCCTCCCCTCGACCGTCCTGTTTGATCTCTCTTTTTTGCTCCCTCTTGACGAATGGGCTCGAACAATTTCCGAGCGCCACCCCCGGTCCCTTTTGCCTGTTTCTTTTAACCTGAGCAAACCAACAGCAGGTGCTCCCCCAAGTCCCTTTGATAGATCATGCGGGGTTAGGTTTTTTCCCCCCCTACGCGCATAGGAGTCCTTGATTCTGTCACCTGCCCCTGACCCCCGACCCGATGTGCGTCTGCGAAAAAACGCCAGGGCCCGAGCTTTTCCCGTCCGTCTCCCGCTCCCCTATTGTTTTTTTTTCCAAACTAAACCCCCCGGTCCCAACACCCTCCCCCAGGTTCCCCCCGATGCAGGGTCTTCGCCATTGTACTTAGGTTTCAGACGTTTTTTGGCCCCCTTTCCCCTACATCAATCCTCCGGCCCTGGTCTCGTTATCTCCTCATGGGGGTCCAGGGTTCCCTTCTGCTTGGTTTGCTCCACCCTGGGTAGTTCTTTTTTTTTTTTTTTTTGTCAAGAGCCTCGGAGCTCGAGGACATGTGCTGACCTCGTTCACCCCCTTCTTTTTTTTTTTCCCCGCTTCTCATTAGAGTCCCCTTTTCTTTTTCTCTGTTCGCGGTTTTTTCAAGCCCCACTCGTGTCCTCAAGCGTATCGATTCCCCCTCAGTAATTCCCCCAGCACTATTTTTTCCGGCTTAGGTGCTTCCGTAGCGTGATTCTTCTCCAGGTTTCGTGTTACCACCCCCGGCCCCGGCGAGCTGGTTTCGGGTCCCCTGAGATGTCACCCCCACCCCCGTTCGGCACTGGCAAATAGCTTCCAAGCGCTGGGCGGCCCTCCCTTCGTGCCCCTGTTTAAGTTGCCTTCTTTTCCTGTTCCGGGTGTCTTGTTCCGGCTTTGATCCCCGCAGGAACTTTCTTCTCTCCTTTCCCCTTTGTTTGTTTGAGAATCTCCTTGGTTTTGCGATTGTCTTTTTACTCACCCCGAGTCCATTAGTTTAGCCCCCCTCTTCTTCGTGACAAACCTTGACCCCCACTCAGTCTTTTTCAGGTCTTTGCTTCCTGGTCCTGCTGATTAGTTTACGTTGATGCCTAAAACATTGTGGTGTCGGGCCTTTTTCCGCTTTGGACCAGTCTTTCACTTTTCTGGGGTGTCTTTTCCGCGCCCCCCTTCATCTTCTTCTACGATGAACCCCCATCCACCAAGGCTTCCCTTCCCCTCAGGTCTTGTTTATGTAGCGTTCGGCACCTGCGTTTGATTAAAGATGTTTTTGTGTTCGGTACCGTTCACGTTTTTTCGATTTTTTTTGTATTTTTTGACTTCCCTCCTGCTCACCCTCTTTTCCTCACTTGTCTTTTTTTATTACCGTCTGTCGAAAGCATCGGTCTGTCGGCCCTTTTCTTCGAGGCCCCCATTTTTTGTCTCCCCCTTTTCTTTGTTCGTCCCCCCGAAGGGTGTGCTTTCACAACATAGAGTTTGATGAACTTCTTAAGTCAGTGGCCGGGTTACCCCGTTCCTTTTTTTTAGTGTTTTTTCGGTGGTAGTGGCACCCGTCTTGTCCCCCCCCCTTCAACATTTGGGTAGAAACCTTCTCGTTTTTCAAATTGCCCGGGATGACCCTTGTTGAACTTGGCCCCCCCAGTGCTGAGCAGATTTTTAGGGTATTCCCCGGGTCTTTTTGTAAACTGTTCTCCCTCGAAATGCTGTGTGTGTTTTCCCAGAGTTGCTTTTTCGACCTTCGTGCAGGCGAACACCCCTTCCCCCTAGCCTGTATGAAGCTTCTTTTGCCGACCTCTTTTTATGATCATTTACCCGATTTCTCTTGACTCCCCCATTGCTGGAATCTTTGGAACCCCGGTTTTCCGCAGTTTGGATTGCCCCGTTTGTTTTTTCCCCTTTTCTGCGTGAACTAAGGCTGTCAGTTTTATTCCCAGTTCCTCCTAGGACGAGTTTCTCGCCTCTCGCCTCTTTCCGGGTGGCCTTGTTGTCCACCCCGCACTTTTTACGAGCATTTCAGTGTTATGTGCACTCTTCCCCCGTTACCCACCCCGGAAATGGTGTTACCGGCTTTCTCCCTTTTTTTTTGATCTGGTTGTAGACCAGGACTTATTCCCCCCCCTCGTTTAGTTATGAGTTCATTTGAAGAGCAGCGTCTGGGCCCAACCCTTCCTGTCAGTCTTGTGGATGTCCTTACAGTTGAACACAAACACCCCTCCTGCGGCCCAGCAATGTTACCGGTTCCAAAAGGATTCGCCCCGCGCTGGAGAGCGAGGGAAGAAATTTTGGTTTGGTTTTAGTCCCAGCCCAAGCACTCCACCCATTGAACAGAAACAACGTAAGACCATTCTGGGGGCCGATTTCCCCTTTACCGGGAGCCGGCTTTTTTGCCCGTAGTTGATTGTGACCTTTTCAGTTTCAACCCACTCAAACACTTTTCACCCCCCCCCCTTTGGGCCTTTTCCTACGAAACTGTCTGAGATTTGGCCCCCCTCTTTTAACTTGGTTTTCCCTTTGCCCCCATTTCGTGTCGACCCAAATGATTTCCCTGTGCGGTAACCCCCCAATTTCGGTTTTCCGTCAACCCCTGCCCTTGACACGCATTGCCTGACCTTTCCGCAGGCACCAGTGTTTCTCGTGTTTCGTCGTCTCCCTGCTTCGATCCAAGTTTTTGTCAAGGCCAACCCCACCCCTGTATGGCGTGTTGTGTCACAACTGTTTGATTACGCAGACCCCCCCCCCCTCCAAGCCTGAATTGTCTCCACCCCACTGGTGTGGATTGCCGCCTCCATTCCTTTGCGCATGTCCATTGGCCCTTTTTTTACCCCCCGGCCCACGTTTCCGACGCCATTCATTTTCACCCTTGGCCGAGCGCGAAGTTTATTTTCTGAGCTTCCCCCCCTTCCCTCAAACTCATTTTTTTTGAGCTGCCTGTTTTTCTTGGAGGCCAGGTTGGCGATCGCTTCACATGATATACCCGCCCCTTTCGCCTTGGCCAAACCCTGCCTCACCCCCCCCGCAGAAGGAAGTTGTGTCTTGGGCCATGTGAGAGCGTAAATGCTTATAGTTTCTTTCGGATGTTTAAGTTGAACTTGCTATCATACCTTCTTGAATTAGTGTTTCCAACTTCGTTCGATAGAAGGTGTTCTCGTACATCTTTCGAATTCCCCTTTGATTCACGATCCGCAGATCTTGCGCTTCAGTTTTCCTTTTTTCTTCCAACTCGTCCCCAGCTCTGATTTTCATTCACTTTTTTGTGGCGAGTCGGAGCCTTGTTCACCCCCAGTTGTTGGCCCCTAAGGTTCTTTTCTTTTTTTCTCGGACTTTGAGCGGTTGCCCATTTTTCCCCCAAGTTCCTTTACTTGCTGGAAAGCTTTTTGTTCTTTTTTTTGGCATTGCTGTCACCTGTCCTTTCGTGGTTTTCTCCAGTTCTCTCTTTTATGAGAAGGAGGTCTTGGCCTTTTTTTTCCTTTAGGTTAGTTTTTTTTTCCCCCCCAGGATCCCCCCCCCCCCCCATTTTCCCCAGATCCCCTCGCGAAGCACAGGTAGCACCCTTGTCCTCAGGAAGCAATTTCGGCAGTGTACAGTTTTTTGACCCGTGCCTGGGTTTCTTTTTTCGTTTTTTTTTGCGTTTCCCCAGCGTAGATTTAGCCCCTCCTATCCCTCACCCGTGCCTGAGAGTTTTCGTACAGTTGAGGCCACCTGCCTCCTTGAAATACCCTTTTTTTTTGCGCTTTTCACCCAAGCGGTATTTGGCCTCTTTTTTTTTCCCCGTCTCCCCAGGTCTCTTTCCTACCCGAATTCTGGTGACAAGTCTTCCCTCGCCAAGAACCCCCCCCCACCTCCGCCCACGTTACTTCCTCGTTTTTTGTGTTTTTTGTTAGTATACCCTGGTCTTTTTGTTAGTTGCGTTTGCTTGCCTTCCTGTCGCTGTTTCGGACTTCGGTCCTTTGGAGTGGGCGCGGTTACACTCTTTTCTCCCTTCCGCTTCCTTTTTTTCCGGTGCCCGGGTTCACCTGTATTCAATCTCCCCTCGCTTTTGGTGATAGTTCAGTCTCATCTCACCCTCCCCCGCTCCTGTTCTTTTCGAGACGATTTTTAAAGATTTTAGAGCCCACCCCCCCCAAGGAGTTCTTTTTTGTCCCTGGAGTTGGTTTTTTTCTTCAAATCTCTCCTTTTCCCCCCCCCTGTTTTGATTCTTCTTTACCCCTCCCTTCGTCTGTCTACTCACCTAGTTTCTTCCGTCAGATTCGGCTCGAGGCAAAACGAACCTTTTTGCTGCGCGCCAAGTTGGAACCCCCTTCGGCCTGAATTTTTTTTTTGATGTTTGAAGGACCCCAAGATGCAGCGTTCCGCCGCCCCGCAAAGGTTTTCTCATACCTTCTCCTAAGCGGGACCATTTACAACTCCCGCTTTTCGAGTACACCTTTTTTTCCTTTTTCGGTTTTGTGTCCATGTACACCCCCCCTTCTATTCATTGGGCCCCCCCTCTTAGGAGAACCCATCCACTTGCCGGTATGATTACGTCACGGTTCCCCCACATGGTACCCCCTTGGCCACCGCCGCAAGCCCTCTGCGAGCTACCTGAGAAGTCGCCTTTGTTCCACTGCACACTGTCGTCCCCCTTTTGGGGGTTTCTTTTCGTCCCGGTGCGCCGCTGTCGAACCCCCTGTAGCATTTCCCGATCTCCTTCTCGGCCCCTGGTCCCCCAAACTTCCTCCCTTTTTTTTTTTCTTTTGTCGGTAACGAGATACCCCGTTCGTTGTCCCGGAGTTATTTACCTTTAGAATGCTGGACTTCTTTTCTCTTGCAACCTGCCGTTTGGGCCCCTGCATGGATTTTTTTTTTTTGGTTGGCTTTTTGCATTTCCCTACAGAAGGTGTTCGGTTTTCCCTCTGCTTTTTTCATCAGTATTTTGATAAAAACCGTTTTTTTGCCCGTCATCTTGTGTGTTGCGCAAAACCTTGACCCTGTTTTTTATTCGTTCGGGAGTTTTTGTTTAACCTCCCTCGCTTCAGCTGATGTTCCCACGTTGATGCGTTTCCTGAATGGGTGCTTTTTTTTTACTATTACCTGATGACCTTTTGATAGTGCCCCCGTTCTCAGTTTTTCCTCCTCCCCGAATTGTGGCAGTGCGCTTTCGTGTTTTCCCCCCATGCTTCCTTAGTGAGAGACCACCCCTTTCTCCCTTTTTTTTTTCCCCGTTGTTTGTCCCTTGGCTTTCTCCATTAGCTTGACATCGGCGCATTGCCGCCCCGGAGATTGCGTCGCACCTTTTTTTCACTTTTCTCGAGTTTTTGCCTGTTGTTAATCGGTCCGTCGGCCGCTGACTTCCCCTTGTGTTTGTCGACTCCGCGTTTTTTTTCGGCGGTTGCCGTTTTTTTCCTTGCAACTTTCTCTCGGGGTTTTCCCTCTTGGTCTGCCGCGAAACGGGACTGTCATCACCTTATTTTTTTTCTTTGTGTCTAACCCCCCCCCCTCCCTTATCTTTCCTTTTTTTATGCCTCAGAGGTTTTGGTTTTTTGGGACCAAGGGATATCCCACCACGATTCGTTCCTTTGACCAATATGTCCATTGGCACCCCTTTTCCTGTGTGGGGTTTTTTTTTTCCCCATGGACGGTTTCCCCGTTTGGTCTCAAACCCTTCCCCATGTGACAGACGCCACGTTCTGTTTTCAACCTCTCTGCATCTTCGTCCCTTTTCGGATACTCGAGCTCGTTAGTTTTTACAAACCCTGGTGTTACATTCTTAGGGCTCCGCCCCCGTTGCAATGCTTTGATGTTGTGCCCTGTGCCCCTCATGGGTGGAAGATGAGCTGATTATGGTCTGAGGTGAAATCCCCAATCTCATTGGTTCTTCTGTAACTTTTCCAGTGGCCCTTCTGTAGTCGGGGCAACCCACCCCTGCACCCCAGCTGCGTTCCTTCCTGTCCTAGGCTATCGTCAGTTTTTTTTGGCGCCCCCCTTTTTCCCCCCATCACAGCCCCTTCACCCCCCGGGGTCCATGTGTCTCGTCCTTTGTGAGCAAGAGGTTTGGGCCGACCTTTGGGCCCTGGCCCACCGAATGTCACTCGACGTTTTTCTTTGCGATTTTTCTTCTCCCACCCCTGTGCGATCGAAGGCATCAAGTTCTTTTTCTTTCCTTGTGCCCCTGGCCCCTGTCGTCTCGTCTAGAATAGTCTCGGCCTGGCAATGTTTGACTGCACAGGCCCTTGTCATTTCCCCCACCCCGTTTAACTCGGTCTGCACCCGCTGGTCGACACTTGTGCCACTTAAATCCCCACACACCATGGCTTCGTTGCAAATTTTTTTCTTCTTTCTGTTCATACTTCTCTAATACCCATATGTTGGACTCCTTCATTGGGGGCTTTGGGCAATCGTTTTTCTTTCCTTTTTGCGGTCCTTTTCCCCCCCTTCGGTTTATTGGGCTGGGTTTTTACTGCTCCTCCTCCCCAGGAACTGTTTTTACCGTCCCCGGTTCAAAGCGAATCTACTACCGTGCCCCCCTCGTTTGGGATTACTTTTTCGCTTTTGCTTCCGATGCTGTCGCGATGGCGTGGCTCTGTAGTTCACGTTCCTGAAATCCCTAACCTCCTTTTGTTTTTTAGAGACTTGTCTTCGTTTCGCGTATGCACGCGACCCACAGGGGGTATTACCAGGCATAGGCCCAAACGTCCCTGACAACGTTCATGTAAGGGCCGGCTTTTTTTATTCTTTCAGCTTCGTCGGTGTGTCAGGGCTCCCCTGTTTCCTGATCGTGTTTGGCGGTGGAGTTCACGCTTTCAGCTTTTTTTTGTTTTTTTTTTTTTTCGTTGTTACCCTGCTATCGGCGCCGTCTTTTCCCCCCCCTCCCGTGGTCCCATATGTATTTGACTCCTTCATTCTTTCTTGCTTCGAGCCCACGCTTTTTTGTTGATTTCCTCCTTTGAACTGTCCCTGTTGACCCCCTTTTTCGACCTTCCAAGCCGTGTTTCCTCTCGATCGGCTTCAAGCGCCCTTTTTTTATTCCCAGAGCGATAACAGTATCCGTCAATGATTTTTGTTGCGGCGTCCCAACCTCCTGAGTGATTGATAGCTCCGTGGGGCAGTGTTTTGTTTTTTCCGCTAATCGTGTGTTCTTCCCGATTTGATTCTGGTTTCCCCCAATGCCCACTTGGTCCATAATGGAAGATTCTCTCCACCCTTTTAGGTGGGTGAAAACCTGGTTGTCCTTTGATCCTGTGTTCCAATTTTTTTTCTTTTGTTTGGATTTCGATCTTTTTTGGCTTGGTCAAGTGGGAGCCCTTATTGTCCCTTTTTTTGGTTTTTCTACCTAGTGACTTTTTTTTTCCTGCTTTGTTTCCCCAATCCTTTTCTTTGCTCTTTTTTTGCCTACCCCCTTCTCTCCTTCCTAGATGACTGAGGAACCTTCTGGGACTCGGTTTCCACGGGCGCAGGGTTTTTTAGCTTTGCCGTTTGGCTAGAGGACCGTCTTTTTGGTAGGGATGAGGATCCTCTTCTTTTTTTTTTCTTCTTGACCTTGACGGGTTGCTTCCCCTTTCTGTTTTTACATGCCACCTGTCCCCCTGTCATTGTAGGTCTGGCTGGACCCCATTTTCCCCCCCCCAGGATAGTTTTCATGGTTTCCCTTTTTTTCTGCAGATTTTTCTTGCACAGGCCCACACATTTTTCCTTTTTTTTCACTCTTCTAGATGGTTTCCGATTCCGCTTTTCTGCCGGTGATGGGGTCATCCTCCCCTTTTTCCGAGTCCCGAGCGGAGTCCAACTCCCCTTGCCCGTTTTTTTCACACCCGGTATTTGCCTCCCCGTCGGACTTGTGGGCATTTTAGCTCCCCACTTTTTTTTAAGTCCCCCCCCTTTTGCGCACCATGTGGTTAACCCCTTTGGACAAACTTTGCGCTCACATCTCTGGTATTTGGCCTGCTTGGCCAGCCCCGCTTCGTTTTGGGCTTTTTTGCTACCTGGGACCTTCTTTAATTGATTCGAAGCGTGTACCCCCCCCCCCCCCACCCCTTTTCGCACCCCCGTCCACCCCCCCGGGGAGGGTGATTTTGCACTTGACTCCGATTTTTTTTTTTCCCTTTGCTCGTGAAACTCCCACGGTGCCCCCCAAAGTTAGGGTTTTTTCTTTTACTTTCGTCGTTGTGCGCCCCCAGACCCAAAGGCTCCTCGGTCTACCCCCCAGTTCAGGCTTCCCCCGCAGCCCTTTTTGACCATCAGTCAGGAACCTCCCTCTCTTGGTTTGTCGACACGATTCCCCGGGTGAAATCGACCCCAACACCCCAAGATTTTGTCTGTTGTGAGCCCTTTACGCTCCCCCCCCCCCCGATTAAAAGAATTCATTTTCCTCCTACCACCCCTTGATTATGGTCTGGAAAGGTAGGGCTGGCGACCGTAGTCCCCCACGATTTGTACCCCCTTGGCAATTTCCCTTCCCCCTGGTAAGAGTCTGCACGTTTTCCATTCAGTTGAACCTCGTACTGCTGACTGGCTGTCATGATCGTTGTCGGCATTTTTTTTTACCATTATATTAGTAACATGATCTATTTTCCGTCGACAGGTTATTGCATTCACCCGCTCATCCCCCCCAACGCATTTCTGAAGTTTGTGGCTGGGTGCCGCTGTGAGTGACCCTCCAGATTTTTCGGTCGATCGAATGGTGGATTGCTCACCAGCTTTTCTTCGACGACTCCCCCCGTTTTTTTGAATAGTTTATCGTCTCAAAAGACCTGAAGTTTTCGGCTCCTTTTTTCCCCTGCACGGCCCTCTCTCGTCCTATTACTATCAAAAGGAAGGATCCTCCTTTTTCCTCAAATACTGCCAACTATTCGTTATTCCTGGCATTTTTTAGCTTTTTTTTTTTTTTTTGGGGAACCACACTGTGTCACCCCCAGTGGACCACGTTGTGTCTTTATTTGCCTCTTTGCCTGTATCATCCATTCTACCTTCCTTGTGATTTGGGCCCCGTACGCGTATTTTTTCCTTTTTGAGACCCCTTTTCTTTCCGGTACCTCTCTCTAGAGCTGTGTTGATTCTTCTCTCTTCTGGCCCTCTTTCGGTCCAGGCAAGGCGAAACCCCAAGTTGGCTTTTTTCTCGCGAAAGTCCCCCTACTCTAAAGAGTTTTCATATGACCAATCGCGTGCTCAGTGGAACTCGGGAACGATTTGTGCGAGCCCTTTGCGTTTGAGTTTCTCGCTCATTTCTTCTCCTCTTAATCAACCCATTCTTCGATCATGGTACACATTTCCCTTGCACTTCGCACTTTCCCCCAACTGGCACGGTCGCCCCATCTTTGCCCCCCTCTCCTTCCCCACTTGAATCCTCGTCGGTTACTCAGTCTATCAAATCATAACCCAGTAAGCCCCGCTTCCCCGAAAACACACAAACTGACCCCGATATCTTTTTCTCTTCTTTTTTTTTGTTGTTTGTTTCGAGAAGATCACTTCTTGTTCGTGGGTGTTAGTTGATTTTTCCCTTTTTCCTGTAGTCTTTTCTTTCTTTCAGTGTATCAAGACGTGGGGCCTGCTGAGGATCCAAGTGGGAGCGGCCTCCTGTATGCAATGATGTAGTTTTTTTCACCTGTATTACCACCCGCGTTCTTTTTAGTTTTTTCTTCTCGTCCCCCAGATGAAGACCTCTTTTTTTTCTCTGTACAGCCCCCCCCACCCGCACAGATCTAGCACAGGCGTGCATCGGTTTCCCCTTGAGATTTTTGCTCTTTTCGGCCTTTGGTCCCTTGGTCTCTTTCTTAAATACCTCGCGGTTGATCCTGCCGCTAAAGTAGATGCGCTAGGCCAATTTTTCCCACTGCATTTTTGCGCGCGCCCCCCCAAGTCCCCATCCGTCGTTTTCGTCAGTGATGCCTTTTCTTGTCAGTTTCCAACTCATTATTCCCCTCCCCCTCATGCCAAGTTCTCGTTCAATGTGTCAACGTTTTTTGGGCCAGTTTATTGACCATGGCTTCCCCCCCTCCTCCTTCTTGAGTTATTCCCCCCCTCCGTTACTTGCTGACTACAGCTCCGAGAGGCCGCTTCTGGGATAAAAGGTTTAACCTGGCGGTTTTTGCTGCGTACTGATTTCCACACCACCTGGCCTTCCGCACCGTAAGCCGACCTCCCGACGAAGCGACCTAAGCTTTTTTCCCTGTGGTTTGTCTGAACCCCCTCACCCTCAACAACTTTTTTTCTCCCTTCTTTGTCGCGAGGGCTTTCTTAAGATGCTGAACCATCGCTTTTTTCCTGATGCCTCCCCCCTGTATCTCTCAACCTGGCAGCCAAACTCGCAGGCCGGCGCAGGTACTCGTCTCCCCCCCGTCTGGAAAACGGTGTTGCTGCTCTACGCGCCTGGTCTTTTTTAATGTGAGAGCTTTGCACTTCAGTTTCTCCCTACTCCCATTAGTCGGGCCTTCATTTCCAGTTAGTGAAGGTGTGTTTTCTAGTCTTTTCCCTCCTGTTTCGTTTTGCTGCTTCAAACCACACCCTGTGTTCGCCATCTGGGCGCAACGAAACCCGGTTTATTTCCGGAGTTTTTTTCCGCCCATCTTCCTGTTTCCTTGTGTGTCTTTCCCTTTCTTCTTTTTCAGTCTTTGCGCTTCCCTATGGAAGGGAATGTTGCTGTTTGCCCACTTTTGGTGCCGATTGAAACTTTTTCCTTTTTCCGGCTTTTCCCTCATAATGAGAGTCCCCATCCCTTTTTTTGGTGACCTTCATGTCCTCCCTCAATAGGACGCATTGTCCAAGGCAAGGCTGTGGCTTTTGCACGGTTTTTCTTCATTTGAGGCAGCCTACTTTCCTTAGTGTCGATTCCCTTCGTACGTTAGGTAAGTTGAACCTGCCAGTGCTTTTTTTTTTTTGGTAAGGTTTTGTCACTTTTTTGTCCCTCCCCCCCGGTGGCGAAATGTAAATGTTAACTTTACTTTGCTGCCTGACTCGTCTTTTTTCCATGGTTTGCGTTAAACGCCTCATTGTCCTCCGCCTTTTAAACTTCACTCCTTGCTCTGATGCGATCCAACCTTGTGGACCAATCCTGGTGCGTTCCCCCTTCTAGCAACAGTTAACCATATGAAACTTTCACTTCTTTTTTTTCCCCCAGGAAATCCCCGGTCCTCCCTAACTGCCATTCCCGAGCCAACCTCCCAATGGTGTCTGTTAACCATAGCAGAGGCCCTTCTTCGTAAGGCGATCCTTATTTTTTTTCGACTGTCTCGACATTTCTTCCCCTCGCGCCCCCGTCTAAGTGCGCATGTTACCTTCGTTTCCCCCTGATCCTTTTCCCAGGGTGTATATAGATTATCCTTTTGAGATGTACCTTAACCTCCCCAGCTTATCTTATCGGGTTCTTCCCCCCCCTGCATGGGGACTTCGAACTGCTTTCTCTCGTCCCCACACGCCAGGGCGCGCATTTCCTGGCCCCCGCCCTTTCCCCCCTTTTAGTCAAGAGTTTTCACCAATTCCCTTAGTGCCCTTTTTCCCACCCCCATGTACTCGTGAATTTTTGCTTCCTTTTTTCACTGGAGGACCGAGTGGGGTTACTGGTACGAACTTGCTAGTGACGTTCGCACGCTTTTGTTTTGTCAAACCCTTCTACTAATGGAATTGAACCCTCTGTTTATGCCGTTTGCAGATCCGTTCTGTGATCCTCCTCCCCCAGAGCTACTAATGGCGCTGGCCAGCGCTTTTCCAAAAGTCGTTCAGAGTGGTTAGTCCGTCTTTTCTCCCCCCCCCCCAGGTTCCTCCTCTAGGTCTTTCTCACTGTAACCACGTTTGATTCCGGTTCCTGTCCCCTTTTCCAAGGACCAATTGAGTTTCGGCTGTTTGTCGTTTTGGCGCGCCCCCGAGAGTTTTTTTTCCGCCCTCCCCTGAACCTTCCCCGGCGATCTGATTTGTTCTTCTGTCAGACCTCAAACCTTGACGCACACCCTTCCACTGAGAATCCGCTTCAAGTCGTTTGCGGCTCCCCCTTGAGAACCTTCGTGTCCCCCCCCTTTTTTTTTTTTTTGTCTTTTTTTTTTGTTTTTTTTTCTTTTTTTTTTTGTGTGTGTTTCGTTTGTTTCGCCTCTCGCTGTCCCGACCGTCCCCCGTCCCGTTCTTCTTTCACGTCAGTCAATTTCTTTCTTCTTTTCCCTCTCCCTCCGTTGTTTTTTTTGTTTTTGTTCAATTGTCCTCCTTTCTATGGGATAAGATTTACAGGCTGGTTAGTTACCAGGCAACTTTTCAGGCTACCCACCAGAAAAACCCTCCTTTTTTTCCCTGGTAGGCTCCTGGATGTGTAAGGCGATTGCATCTTTTCCTTTGCCGCAAACAAACCCGTGTGGCTCCTTATGTTTGGTTGAAGAACATCTTCTTCCCCCTTTCTTTCGTTTATGAACCAGAGATACGGCTCATTCTGTCACCCTAAACAAGCAGGTTGCTCCCCCTTTATCTTTCCTTTAGGATCTATTCTTCTCTTCTGTATCACCCTGCTGAATGTTTTGCCTGAGCCGTCCTTTATTTGGTCAACGCCTGTTTCTGGTCCTCTTGCTAATTGTACCCCCCCTCCCGTTTTTTTTTTCAATACCCGGAGATTTGCATCCGCCAAATTAGAGTCATGCGCTCCGCGCCTCACCCCCCGAGGGTTTGCCTTCCTTCTAATCTGTTTCTTTGGCCATTTCGAAGCAGGGCATGGTTCCCCCGATCTCTCTTTCGTCCCGCTGGACTCCTTTGGTCCATTAAGTTTCAGTCCACCCCCTGGCTTTTTTCAACCAGAGTCTGTGGCTTCCTTTTTCAAACTTTGCAAGGTTTTGGCTGACGTTCTTTTGCAGCCTTTGCGCCTCTGAGTCCTCCTCTGGCTTTTTTCTTGTTTTCACTTAAGCACTTTAGGCGACCGCCTGTTTTTTTTTCTTGTGTTTTTCTCCCCTATGCCTAAAGTTTCCCCCACGGCCTCATTTTTCTCCAATAATGGCAAGATGGGCGCTTGTCGGTTTTGCTGTCAATCGGTCCCTGCATGATCAGCTTTCCTCTCTCCTTTAAGCAAAATGATTTTGGGACCGTCCCCTCCCCCGTTCCCAAAGTTAGGCGCCTGGGGTGTTGCGAGCGAAGTATTTTTTAAGAAGAACCCCTTTTCGTATTCTCGGATCTTTTCCGTCGGCCTTTTTCTTGACCGTTGGGGACCAGCAGTCCCCCCCTGCGGTCGGTCAGGTTTATCTTCGCACGGCTTCCCTTTTTGACAAACCCGGAACCTGTGTGTCCTGTTAATCATTTTACGTTCGATTTTTTGATAAGGATATCCCCCCCCCAAATAGTATTCGTGTCAGAAGCTCAATCTGTCAGAGTTTGAAGTCCGGCCCCATTTTTTTCTGTCCCAACCTTTCGCTGCTCTTTCTTTCTCCTCCCCCCAAGAACTAATCTTCGCCCAGTGGGACAGTGGGCTCGGACGGTTTTCAAAAAAGAATTTTCACCCCCCTTGAGGATTCTACCATCGACGAGGACGTCCTGTTTTTACCACTGTATTTAGCGCAAGTACTGAACCCCGTGAGGCCACCTGCATCACCCCCCCCCGTGACTCTTCTTGCAGAATTGATCCCCCTGAAAGTCTGCGGGTGGCCGTGGCGGGAGCTATTTTTTTCTTGCCCCTTTCCTTTCCCCTACCCGGACGACCCCCCCCCCCTAACTGTTCCCACCCCCTTGCTGGCTTAGAACCTTGTATTTGGCGATTCGCCCCCCTCGAAACCCGGCCGGTCCAGTCTTGGGTCGCCCCGAGTCCCCTCCGTTGTTCTCACCTGCCCCATGGACTTAGGTATCTCCCAACTCACGATTGGAACGCCTCCCCAGTGACTTTCCATCAGGCACAACGCAGATCTTGTTCGTCTCAACCCGACTCTCATCAATGGTGTCAAGTTCCGCAACCCAAGATGTCCCCCTTTTTTTTCTCCCCCTTCATGAAAAAATCATGCCCATTCATCGATCTTACCTCAGTGCTGATTTTGGACGCATCGAGGCTTGGGTCCCCCTTTTAGTGTAGCACTTCCCCCTTCCATTCCCTCCCATAATTTACCATTTTGCCTTGGCTACACTTTGTTAGTAGCTGCTACAGTTCCAGAACTTGGATCTCTACTCTTCTGCTTTCTCTTTTTTTCCGGTCCCGGTGGCCTGATTTTATATAGTCGTTACACGCACATTCTCAGGGTCTTGCCCCGTGCCCTGTGCACCCCAGGCTTCCCCCCCAAAGAAGTTCCCCTTGACCCTTTTTGCTTTGGACCCAGTGGTTTTTTTGCCCTGACCCCAAGCTTATCGTCGCTTTCCTGCGGGCTGATTCATTTTTCCCATTTTTCAAAGTTTTTTTTGTTTATCGTTTTTTTTCAGAGACGGTTGTGTCCTCCAAAGCGGCCGTTTTCGGCTTCATCCTATCGCATGTCAACAGCGTTTAATTTTTTTTGTATTTGACCCCCCCCAAAACAGATGCTTCTTCATTGCCCTTTCTTCTATTACTGCGTCCCTTTTTCCCCACCACTTTGACAACTTTGTTAGTTTTTTTTTGGGCCTTTTTTTTTATGAAGGATAGCGTTGAGGACCCAAGTCCTGGTGCCGGCCCCTTGAAGCCGTATTTTGGAACTTTTTTTTGAATGTCTTAGGTTTGTTTCTTCTTCGCTTGATTGTTTGAGAGTCTGAGGAGGTTAGTCGCCGTACCGTTTCAGTTTCCCCCGCAGCCCCCCGCTCAACACCATTTTCCCAGGGATCCTAGCAGCCAGAGTTCCTTGCAGGAATTCCGAGGGCCCCTCCCTATTATAATTACAGGTGAACCTCGTTCGGGACAGTCCATGTTGCGAGCGGAACGTAGCTTTTCCCCCTCGTCTTCTCATCCCACCTCCTATAGGAGTCCGGAGTTTTTTTACTTTTTCCCCTTAAACTGTGCAGCAGATTTTGGGCCTTTCGCCAATTTTAGTTCCTCGCGGCCCCCGTTCGCCCCCCCACTCTTTCCCTTAGAATAGATTTATCCTCCCCCTCCCCCGAACACTTCTCTCCGCCACACCCCAAACCGACGACCACGGATTATTCTTCCTCTTTTCCTAATCTCACCGTTGTGAGACGTTTTAGTCATAGTGTTTCGGTGGTGTTTCGTGTTGCTGGACGGATTATTTATTAATTCTCCTTTCTTCGTCCTTGATCTGGGCTACTTTTTTTGCCCGCCCCCCGGTCTGTTTTTTGTTGCGGCCTTCCCCTGTCACTGGGGCACCCCACTCCACTTTTCGATACCTGCGTTCTTATTGCGCCTTTTTTTTTTACCTTAGCGCTGCTCTAAAATTCTTCCTATTTCCTCCTTTTTGACCCCGGCGCCCATCACCTTCCCTGCGTCTATGATCCTTGAGGGGCCTTTTTTCGGTGTTCTGTGCTTGACATACCTCTTCTTCGAATAACTCTCCTGACTCCTAAGCTGCGCTCGTTGGAACCAAGAACCCCCTTTCGCTCGCCAAGGGCAAACCCTGCCTAGGAAGGAATCCGGCCTGCTTTTTCCTGTCCAGACCGTCAAGCTTCACCGCACGTCCTTTTTTCTATCAAAGTGCTCAACCCCCCCCCCAGGAGTCACCCTTAAGTTGGCCATCCAGCATTCGGAGTCGACCATTCCGGTCTGGTGCCTCTCCCTCTCCGAGGAGTCTTCTCGTTTTTCAACCACTTCACAACTTTTTTTCTGATTATCTATTCCCGTGTACACAAACACTGCTTGTTGAACGCCGGAACCCTGAAGACTGCCCTTGCGGGACTGATCATCCTTTCCGATTACCTTTGGCCACACCACAGTTTCCGTTTTTGTTTTTTGTTTAGTGATTGCGGGTGATGGCCGTGTTTTTTCTTGAAAAGTTCCGTGCTATTTTTCGACTCTTTCTTCGTCACCTTGTCCCCCTCCCCCCAACGGAGCAGGAAGAGAAGCCTCCCCGATCAATTTATGGGAACCTGCTACCGTCTTTGATTTCTGGTATTGACTTGCCTCTTTTACTGACGTTCGCCTCCCTGTCATTCCTTGATGAGGAGCATTCCAGCCCCCTGTGTTTCATTCTTGTCCTTTTGATGGAATCGGTTTCGTCTTCCCCCCCAACGTGTTCTTGGTGTTGTTTTTTTTGAGAACAACCTTGGACAAAATGTTTTTCCCGCCTCCACACGGGCGCGTTTTTTCTTTCTGATTTCACTGTCCTTTCGTTTATGTGGATGGTTTCGCTACTCCTGAAGGGTGTGATGTTCTCACCCTTCTGGAGTTGTGCGACGACACTGGGGCCCCGCCTTCCGAGCGTGGCCCTGGCATTCCCGTTTCTGGTGGGTCCCTCCCCTCCCCCCTGGTTTGACCGTTTTTGTGGCTGGGTTTGCTCGAATTTCTGAGGTTTGTTGAGCACCCTGCCGCCCAGAGCTGGCGGCGTTACACACTGGTGTATGTGCCCCGTTTTTGTTTCCTCGTTGAATGTGGCCCTTTGGTTTCACTGTAAAAAGGGGAAACTGCCCCATTCTGATCGTTCCTTGGCTCAGGAAGAATCCCGGTGTGCCCTTTTCCGTTGTACCCTGCGGTTTTGTTTCTCAGTTTCCCTGTGACCGGCTTCATCCCCCAGGAGATGTTCAGCTCTTCGCTTAACCTTTCCTCTGAGCTCTGAGCTGCCTCCGAGGTGGGTATTAACCCTTGTTGCCGATCACACCTTCTTCTGCCCAAAATCTCAAACCAATGAACCAGTTTCCGTGTCCCTGGTCATCCTTAGACCGACCCACATCACCCACCTGTTTCCTTGATTTACCTCAAGTTATGTTACTCTCGTACTTCCTTTTTATGCCCTTCCTCTTAATCCCTGCTTGCGAGACGTCCCCCCCTGCGTTTTGACATTTCCTCTCTGCCAACGCAAGCTGTCCGTTTTTTTCAAAACCGATCCGGTCATGGCAGTGTTTCCAAGTGACCCCCTTGAGCTTATTTTCTGGCCAGGTTTCGGCAAACCTACTCTCTCATTCGAGGAAGTTTCCCCCCAATCCAGGGGGTATCGTTTTTTTTCCCACACGCTGTGATAGAACCCCCACAGCCCCGGCTTGTACTTCCCCTTTCGCCTATCATAGCGTCTTTTAACCCTTGGTACCTCACTCTTTCAAAAGTTTCCCCTTTTGGCGCGCAGTGGATCCCCCCAACGGTTGAGGTTACGTAATGTTTTCCCTGGACCGAACTCACCCTAGAAGAGCACTATGGTATCTTCCCCTTTTTCCCCCCCCGCCCTGCTCCTCCCTTTTAGCCCCCAACCGATGTGGAGATTGACGGTGGCCCACCTCTTGCCGGCGTTTTTTTTCAGCCTTCTAGATCAAGACCCGGCTTGAGCCCCTTTCAGTATTAGTCAACCCCGGCTTTTCCTGCTTTAGGGCCTCCCTCCTGTTCGACCAGAGTCTCCCCCCCTCGCAGGTTTTTCGCCCAAATTAGTGCTCGGAAGGTTCTCTTCCCTCAAAGCTTTCAAGAACCATTCTGCTCCCTTCCGGCTTGGGAGGGAATAGTCTACCTTTGGATCTTTGGTTGGAGAAAGGTGCCCCCCTCCCGGAGGCGTAGGCTGTTTATAAGTTGCTCCCCTCTCCCGGAAATTTTCCGTTGTTTAAACCTCCCAAAGGGGGCGCCTTTTCACTTAAATCGCGGGCCTCCCCTTGACACACTCGTGTCGACGTTTGACTTCGTATTTATGTGTTTCCCGTTCTTTTTTCGAGTGTCCTGGGTACACGTTCATACCCCCCCC
>Ga0179591_1346889_pt1 | contig 22366 bp, 36 predicted proteins | sample CZOMad2_1_08_16f_FD_182891 | JGI IMG/M metagenome (GOLD analysis project Ga0179591, IMG submission 182891) | Vadose zone soil fungal communities from Angelo Coast Range Reserve, California, USA - CZOMad2_1_08_16fungal (PacBio error correction) | ecosystem: Environmental > Terrestrial > Soil >... | reverse complement strand
CTGAATAGGGGCAGATCACCCCGAGACAATGGACCTATGTCCTCTACCCCCTTCCCCCAAATCCCTTCAGTTGTCTACCTTTTTTGATTCTTCCTTTAATATAGCTCTCCAGTCTGTGATCAAATCCCCATTCTGTTCCTGGTTCTAGTAGCCTTTTCTCTTTCGGGTTTGCCCTTTGGGATTATCCCTATGAAGGTGAACCCTTTTGGCTTCTTTTCCATTTATTCTTAATACTTCCTTTTTTCTCCTAATGCCCGTAACTCCCTTCCTGACTGTTTCCTCTTTGTTGAACCTATCCCCTGGACAAAAGACTCTCCACCCAAGTCCCAGTTCATTATCTCCCCCCAATCCGAGAGTGAAATTTTTTGTCCCATAGAATAATCTTACCCCCCATAAAAGATTCTTATGCAAGGGGGTAAGAGCCCTTTTTTCAAATGCTTTTTGTACGGCTTTTCTTTATTCCCCAAAACCTGATTACATAGCCCCAACCTTTCCCCTTTCAAGTTATTTTAGTTTATCCTCTTTCGTGTTCCCCACTCGAACTTCTTTTCCCAGAGAATAGTTAGTGTCCGGATACTGCACCCCCCCCCCCCCCCCCCCCCCCCCCCCCCCCCCCCCCCCCCCACCGGCCCCCCCCCCCCCTTTACCTTTCCCCCTTTTGAACTTTATGAGAACTTGAAAAGCCCGACCTCCAGTTAGCAATTAACCGGTGCGTTTCTTTTTCTCCTTTCCCCTCCTTTCGTCTCCTTTGTCTGCAGGCATCCCCCTTCAATTGTGGATAGTCCATTCTGCATCCGAAACTTTTGATTCTTTTTCCCCGTTTTTCAGTTTGGCCTTCTTCTTCAGATAAGTCAAGAGAGCCCGATTCTTGGAACTGGGGACACTTCCTTCCCCCTCTGGGGCGGAACGTCCTTCTCTCCGAATTCCTGTTTGGCTGTCTTCCTAACGCAGTCTGGGGTATTGTCGTCCAGCTTGAATGGATTTTTTGCTTTTTACCCTTTCTCTTCCCATCGACCTAAAGTTAATTCTTACGGTGTCCCCCCTCCTCGAAAATTATCCTGACTCCTCTTTTAAAATCCCCCTCTGCTTTTGCTGTAGACCATCTTTTTCCCCCCCCCCAGACCCGTATTTCTCATGGTTACAACCCCCCCTCTGACCTATAACATTAGCGCTTCTGTTCCCCCTCCCCATTGAACCCCCTTTTTTTTTTTTCTTTTTTTTTGGTTGACATCATAATTGACTCTTCCTCCCCTAATAACCCCCTTTTTCTCACTTTTTCCCATTCTTCGGCCGTACCGGCCATGATTCAATAGTTTTTTTTCTTCTCCTGTCCTCCAGGCGCCCTTCTGAATTGAGCTTTGCCTCACTTTTCGTCTTTTTTCTTCTTTTCCATCACTTCTACTCGCTCCAGCGGCCCTAAAAGAAGAGTATGACTTTTTTTCTCGGGGTCAGGGTTTTGAAAGACTTACTTCCCCCTTTTTACCTGTCGGAGTTTGTGGGGACCCCCCCCCCCCTTTTTTTATTTGTATCATACTCCATGATTATTCTCTTTGTGTCCGCATCCTTTGAGGTAGGGGGCACGGCTCCATGACTTACTCGTTTATCCGTATCGGTTGTCGTTCGCCACCCCCCCATCCTCTTCCTTCCCTGTGCTGTTCTATGATTTTTTTTCTTGTTTTTGTCCTCCTCTGCTTTAGTAGTCGGAAGTTTTCGATGGAAATGACAACAGTTTTTCACGGCCATAAATACCTTTTCGTTCCTTGGTAGAGGACGTCGTCCGATATATCCATGGGTTTCCTTTCTCCAAAACAGGAGGTTTTTATGGCCCCCCCTGACCCTGACTTGACAGGTTTGCAGTTTTTAAATATAACTTCCCTCTCCTCTTCCGCCCTTAAAATTCCGTGCCACCCAGGAACCTGCCGACCTCCCATTTTTTACCCCCTCATATTGTTTCCTGTTTAGAGAGGACCCCCCCGAAGAAGGGCGTCCCCTTGCCATTAGCGAAGGGTCTGAGAAAGCAGTTTCTTTACTGTTACCCTGTAGTGAGGAATCTTTTTTTTCTTCTTCCCAGAATACTTTTGTGGTTGTATTCCTTCTACCATACTTTCCCCTCAAATAATTTCCCCCGGGGCCACCCCCCCCCCTGCGATAGACTTAGGGACCTTTCCCCCCTAATGCTTCGGGAACTCGCGCCTGCGGAAGGGACCCCCCCTTCTGATTTTTGAACTTCGGTCCCCCCCAGGGCAGCTTGTGGTTTGCTCTTTTTTAGTTCGGAGCAGACGGTTCTTCCCATCCAGAGAAGAGATTCCCTAACAACCCCAGTTCCCTTTCTCTCTCCCCCCAAACCCCGATGTGAGAAAATTCTTGCCCTTTTCTCTCTCCTTTTCAGGTCCCCTCATATACCTTTTTGTTCCGTAAAGGCTCAGGGTAGTTGCCTCCGTACTCTTCCGACTTCCTTACGAACCCCTAACGACCCTCCATGCCTCCCCCCCCCAAGCAGCTGGCGGGACCCTTTCAGCAGATTCTTAGGTAGTGCGCGAACCCAACCTAACCTACGGCGGAACCCCTCCGATGAGTCGTCCCTCTCCTCCCCAGACCTGACGATGCGGACGCCTGAAGTCTCCCAAAGAAGAAGAATGCCCCCTCCTATGGCCACCCTTCAAGGGTTACTCAAACTCTCTTTAGAGTCCCCCTCTCTGACACTGGGCCCCCCACTCACCACCTGACCCTAGAAACCTAAAAGGGGCTTTTTCCTTTCAACGCTTCCCAGCGGCTTTCCACCTCTTTATCTATTGGGGTTTACTACTCCTCTGAAAATTTCTCGACCCTCCTCAAATTCAGAATTCCTTTCTCCCTCCTTACTCCCCAAAACGGATGACAACTTTTTGTCCTTCCCCTTTCTTGAATCGAACGAAGTTCGAGTTCCCCCCTGAGTGGTTTAGTCCCCTACACCATCTGGAGGATTTTTTTCTTTTTTTCGCTACGCAGTCTTTTTCATGTTCCGAGTTTGTACCCCCCCCCAACCCCCCCTCTAGATAAGGGGTGGCGATAGTTTTTTCAGAATTCCTTTCCTACATACCACACCTTTTGGTTTTCCTGAGTAAGTTTTTGCTCAGTATTATTAATCTCCTTTCCCCCTTATTTACAGGTGTACAGTAGTTCTCAATTAGCTTCCCCCCCTTCTGACGGTCCCCACCCGGAAGATTCGCGTTTTCCTCGAACCAAGGACCTTCTTCTTATACCCTCCGTCAGCAGAGTCTTTTTTTCCCCTTGTATGGTTCCCCAGTCCCCAAGTTCCTTTCTTCCCTTCCCCTCCTCTTTTTTTCCTTGAAATTGTATGTAGGTCAGTTCTTTGTTGAACCTTAACCTCACAATACTCACCTCTTTTGTGTTCCTCCCCTGACTTGCCCACCCCCCCCAATTTCCTTTGAGGTTGCAAGACCTTCTTGCTGCCAGTTCAACGTAGACGCCCTTCTTGTTAATTTTTCTCCTTAGGTTCTGATCATGGTCCTGACGTTTTTTTCCCTTTCGTACCTGAAGTCCCCCCCCCAGATCTTCGGGGGGGTCCCTTAGTTCCTGCTGTGCGAACACTGGAGTGAGTACCGACTGTAAAGGGAATTTGCTCGTCGGTGCCCTGTTTTTGAGAACCAACAGACCTGCGCCCTTTCCACGACCACCGAGAACCCTTTTCTTTTCAGGAAACAACGCTCTCTCTTGATTTTTTTTTCCCCCTTCTCATCTTTCAACCCCCCAACTTTCTCCCTTTCTTTTATTTGGGTAGCTAATTCTCGGGGAGATTTTTCTTTTTTTTTTGGAATAATGTTTTCCCCTTCGATCCCAGTTCAACCCCCCTTCTCCCCTCTTTTTCCCTTTAAAACCTATTTGACGACTTCTCTTCCCCATGGAAAGTCTCGGTTTCCAGGATCGCCTTTCCCCCCAACCGCTTTTTCCCCTTTTATTCTTATTCCACTTTGATGCCCCTTTGCCCTTCGTTATCTAAGCTAATATACCTAATCTCTGCCCCAAGACCTGGAGCTATAGTGCCCCAAAACCCTCCCCCCCCACTTTAGCACCTCTTGGAATTCCTTGTTTTTCTGAGGCTTCTTCTGGGAGAGCACCTTCTATTTCCCCTTCTCAATGCATCTTTTCCGAGATGATTAAGTACATTAAGTATACAGTCCCTTCAAGGTTTTTCCCCGTTTTTCATTTTCCCCCTTTAAGTAGTCCCCCTCCCTGTAAGTTTTTAAATCAATCCTTTTTTTCTCCCTGAGGGTTATTATCGTTCCAAATTGAAGGGATTCCAAGCTTTTCGAGCTTGGGTTGGGAGGTCCCCCAGACCTTCTTTTTTTGTTGTTTTCCTCAGGTCCTGCATTTCCCCCTTTCTTTGGAGGTTTGTGAATATTTTAATTTTTTTCCCCATTTCCTCCCCCTCTGAAGGTTAGTTTCTTCTTATTTTGCCTTTTACCCCCCTGCAGCAGCCAGAAAGGCCAAACTCACTCACCCTCAGTTTCAGTCCTTCGCGTCCTCCCCCCCCTTTTCTACCCTATCTATCTCTTTCTCTTCTTTCCTCTCTCCTTACTTTTTTCTTCTTCTGACCTCTCTCTCTTTTCCCAAGCGTTTTTTTTTTTGCTTCTCTGGATAAAAGAAGGAATTTTCTCCGAGTTCCGGGAAGAAGGTAAATTATATCTAATAGGGAGAAAATGTGGGAGCCCTCTTGTCTTCTCCTTCCCTTATGTTTTTTGGTGTCCTTGTGTTACTTCCTCCTCTTTGCCCTTTTTACATTTTTCCGGCTATGCCTTACTCCTCGAGTTACCATACCCCAAATCTTAAATTTCCCCCCCCTCCTGGGCGTCACGCAGTGGGAAACAAACCCCCCCCCCCACCAGTCGCGTTTGATTGGCCTCTCCCCCCCCCCCCCCAAGTCGCCCCTCTTTGGAAAAAAAGATCCTGACTTTTAGATCTATATCCCTGTCTTTTTTAAAAACTTGTCAGAGAGATAAAATCCCTGACGGATCCTGGACTATCTTTGTCTTTAGAGTTTTTATGGACCCCCTTTTCCCCCGTTTACCCCAAGGACTACTTGATCCCTTTTTCCTCTTAGACCGACGAAGCATCTTTCCTGCAGTATCCCCCTCCCTTTGTAGACTTACTTTTTTCCTAGAACGACCTAGGCAGACCCAATATAAAAACGCAACCTCAACAATCCCCCTCCCTTTTCCTCAAGTGGTCTGGTTATATAGTGTACATATTTTCCCGCCCTCCAAAGGGCGCTGAACCCGATTTTCACCTTCTTTCTATCACGAGGTGGTTCAGGCAATTGTTTGAGAATATGAGTGCCCAATCGGGTGTGGGATTCCTCGGCCCTTTTCTCCTTCGCCCTTTTTTAAATATGCTCAAGCCCCTTGATATTCCTCTTCCTTTCCTACTTTGTGTGACACTATTCTTTCCTCCCCAAAGATCCTTACCAACCCAGTCCCTCCCCAAATTAACCCCCTTCTCTCATGATAGCCGACAAATAAGAGAGTTAGCTTTTTTTTCCCCCTCCTTAATAGTATAAATATAGTCTCCCTCCCCCCAATAAAATGATTACTTTCCATGAAGGGTCTTCTGGTTTCCAGGCTGTATTTGTAGTGACCCTAGAGGTTTCCCCCACTTCTAAATAGCCATCCCTTCCCCCCTTCTCGGGAGTTAGAATATTTCCCAGTGTTCGCACCTCCGATTTCCCAAATATAATCCGTTACTTTTACGCCCTCCTTCCGGGAAGGATTTCTTCCCCAGGAACCTAATACCATCCCGTTCGTTTACATCCGTTTTTCCTTTATCGCCAGAAGTTCGGAGCCTGTCATTCATCCTCCCCCTGTTGTACCCATCTGCATCTCCCCCCCATTACCCCTGCTTTATTTCTTTTTTCACAGGTGAATCCGCCCCCAAGCCACCCCTCTTTTTTCAGGGAATCTCTTTTCCGGAGCTTATTGACCTTTCTCCCCCCCCCCCATGTTTGCCTCTGCGGGGCGGGACCTTTTCCGAGTTTTTTCTCTTCTTCATTAATGTGGGTATTGAGGTCATTATTCTAGTACTTTGTTTGGACTCCTTCCTGGCTTTATTTCTGTGCTGGTACCCTGTACGTATCCATCTTAACTTATATTACTAGCAACATCCTCGGACACAACATTCCCCCGCGAGAAAACCGATCTTTCAGCATTACCTTACCCAAGATCGAAATCACCCCCCTTCTTGTTGTTTTCCCCAAACTTTTTTTACTTCAATTTGAACTTTCTCCCCCCTCCCCCTCTTCCGCCCATGATCCCATTGATATTTATACCGAATCTTCCCCCCCCAATCCATTGGATCAATTCCCTTCGTTCTTCCACTTCCCTTGAAAAAGGTGTCCGTTTTAGGAATGACCCCTTCTTTCCTAGCTTTTCCCTTCTGTAACGGTCTTTGTAGTCCCCCCCCCTTGCTAAGACCGTGCTTCTGCAAAGTCCACCGATGAGGATTTAGTTTTGTAATTTTGAATTGAGCACCCTTGCCTCCCCTTTCGGTGTCAACTTTACTTTCGCTGAGTTTGTGGCTCTTGGCCCCCCCCTTTTTCTATTTGTCCATAAATCTTCCCTTCTCATTTTTTTTCTTTTTCTTTTTTCCTCATGGTTATTATTAGGGCATTTTCCCCCGGATCAATGACGGCTCCTAATCTTTTTTTTTCTTTTTTTTTCGCGCCACTCAAGCGTTTTTCCTTCCCTCCTCCATGCGTATTCGTCGCTGCAAAGCGTCGTCTTCTCCTTTGAGAAACCTTTACCCTTCCCTCCCCAGTCGTAAGGCTCCCTCCTTGAAGATTTAGAGGCCGACCCTTCGCTCTACTCGACATGAAATTTTTGTTTCCCCCCCCCTATGGTATCCCTACCGAGCGAATTGACAGTTTCAGGTTTTTTTTCCTCTCTTCTTCGTAGTACTTCACCGTCGGCTTTCCCCTTCCCCCTCCCCCCCACTTCCACCACTGGACACGACCACCTTCCCCAACCACAGATGCTTTTTTCATCCGTCGTGTGAATTTTTTTCCCCCGCTCCTCTTTGGGGTCTTTCAAGGGCCCTTACTCGCCTCTTTTTTCTTAATTTTCCTCGTGTGGATTCTGAATCTTTTTTTTTCTCTCTTGTCTCATCTTTTTCTTTATCAAGATTTTCCCCCTCAACTACTCCGTCGGTCCCCCCACTTCTCTCCTCTTGCCACTTCATCCCCCACTCCGGCTTTTTTGTTGCCCCTAGTACGCCCGGGGGAACATCCCCCAACTCTTTTTGAAAATGCTTCCCCCTTTTTTTTTGAGTACTGGTCGGAGTAGACGTTCCCCCATCGGCGCTATCCCCCCCTGCCCTTCCCCCCCCTTCCCCCCTTCGGTATTATAACACTCCCCCCCGACTTTTTTTTTCAAAATTCGAATGCCCAGTTCGAAGCTCGGTGACTTTTTACTCTCCCCCCGCGTCCGAATTTTACGGTCTTTTTCTTTTGGATGAGGTAAAGGGCCCCCCGAACGTCGGGTCCCTTTCTCAGACCCCGATTGCTGCGGGACGGAAGCCGTTGTTTTCTCTCGAAAACCGACACACTCACTACTTCTTTTTCTTTTTCTACCACCCCTTCCTCTGCAGTTTTACCTAAACCGAAGACCTCGACCCCCCTATTGCGGGACACGAGAAGACCCCCTCCTAAGAATGAGTTTTCTGTCAACTCATGGCCCAATCACCCGTTTTTCGTCCCCGATCGGAATTTTCTGTCCAAGAGGTAATCTTTCCACACGAGAGAAAACCACTTACACTACGCCCCCCCCCCCCCCCGCTGACACCCCCCCACCGCCCCCACCTCCCCCTTCCAACGACTCACACTCGGACCTTTTCATTTCCTTAGCCATGGGATTTACCCCCTATCCCCCTCCAAAACGTATGAACTTCCCGAGAATGAAGGGACAGGATCCAGTCCCCCCCCCAAAACGAATGACATTAATTTCCTCCCCTCGAACCAACGAAGGGAATTGAGTAAGGGTTTTCTCTTCGTCAAATTTTCCTCCTTTCGCTACAAGTTCTTCGCTCCTCTTGTGTTTGTGGAAAAAAACAGTCTAGATTTTTCAATGTGGTGGAAGGCGTTTTCCGAATTTTTCCCCCCCCATTGCGGTGCGCGGTAGGTCCCCTTTTCCCTCTTCTCTTTCTATACCACCTCTTTCCCGATGGAATAAAGGTTGCCAACACAGAGTTTCCCTTTTACTCCTCTCCCTTCCCACGAAGATAATCGCGTTAATTCCCCACAAGGAAAACTTTCTTCACATCGCCCACATTCCTCTTTCATTGGTGGGTTTCCAGCCTCCAACGTGCAATAAGCTTCCCCCCGGTGGATCTTTGACGGCTTCCCCTAGTATAGTCTTGGTCAACCTTAAACTTTTCCCTTCCTCCCCATGATGTTTTCTGCAGAAGGTGACCCATCCCCCCCCAATTTCCTGATTCTGCCCGGACATCAGGCCCCCCCAACGATCCCCCTGTATTGTTGCCCCTCCCCCGATTGTTTTTTATCTCTTGATTTTCCCTTCTAACCTTACTTACCCTATCCTGCAGTTCTCGTCGAAAGTCCCCTTTTTGCTTTTGGTTTTTTTCCTCTCAGTTCAGAGCGAAACACTGAAGAGTGAAAAAAGAACTTCCAGTGGAATTTTTGGCTATGTTTTCCTTTTTTGCTCCCCCCCCCTCCTCCGTCCCCCTTGTCCACGAAACCCACATTTCCCCCTTCCCTTAAAAAAGTTATATACGATCATATCCAGTTTCTTTTTGCGTAGTTCTTCCCCTTCTTCTCTGGTTAAAACCCCACCCTTCTCCACTCTCTATTTGGATCATCTCCTTGTTTTTTTTTTTCTATTTCTCAAGCATCGTTTCGTCATAGTCACCAAGAACCTTATTACTATAACTATTTACTGACGTGGAAAAGGAGGACGCATCCGACTTTGATCGATCCCACATGTTTTTCTCTTCCATCCAATTGCATGCCACGGATCTCTTGTATCTAGCTAATACTCCTTTCGCCCTTTTTCTCCCCAATCCTGCTGCGTTATCTCCTTAGGGAGACTGGGAGGGAAGGTGTGTTTGTCAGGTGGGTTGTTTTCCCTTTTTTCTTCCTCGTTCCTTCGATCGGCTTGATCCCCCTTCCCCTCTGTCCTACAACCCTTTCTCTCCTTTTTCCGTTCTCCCTCTATGCTTTACCTTCTCTAAGTACCCTAGGACCCTATACCAGTCTCTGTAACCCTTCCCCCTCCCTACCACTTCACTTAAGTAGACAGTTTAAGTCCCTCCCAGTGTTTTAATTTCCATATCTCCCCCTTTTAGCCCTTTCTTTTGATTTTTCTACCTTTTCCGGGGGTTCCCCCCTCGTGGGATTGCGTTTTTTTGTCTCTCCAATCAACCGACTTTTTTTTTTTTTTTTTTTTTTTTTTCTTCCCCCCCTGCAGTGTCCTGCCTTGCTGTAGCCCCCGGTGTTTTTTTTTTCATATTTTTCTTGGTCCTTCTCTCTTCCGGTTTTTAGCTTCTTAGCCTGACGATTGCCCCCTCAAACCCTGCAGAAGCAGCCCCCCAGTACACCCCCCTTCCAAAGCTCTTCTCCCCCCCCCAATCGTTCCTCCATCCCCCTCTCTATTCAATATTTCTTTTCTTCTTCTCTCTTCCTTCTTCTCTTTTCCTTTTTTAATCCCCCCTTCTTTCCCGGGTTTTGAGAGAGAGTACAATCCTTCCGAAGAAGAAGGAAGCAGGTCAGCCTTCCTCCTTCCCCCCCCCCCCCCCCCTCCCCTATATATTGGGATAATTGTCTCCTTCTGATCTGAAGGTTTTTATGGGTTTTTTACTGTTCCTTGAAGGTTGCTTTTTTTCAATTCGCCTTTAAGCCTTCCCCCTTTTCGGCCCCCTCTCAAAAAATCACATCCCGTACTGTAAATCCCCCAGCCGTTTCCCCTGTTCCCCCCCCCAAAAAACCCAACTCTTTTTTTTTTCCCCCCCCCCAATTCGTCCCACGCTTTGGTCCGATCCCCTTTCCCCACTTAGAATACTACTTTTCTGCTAAAGGGCTCTGTCCAAACCTCCCCCCCCGTTACAAAGGACTTACTTAACTCCTTACTTTTCCCCTCTCTAGGATACTGAACCCCAACCTCCCTTATTAGGTACTTCAGAGAATTAAGAGCGCGGATACATTCTCGCCCTGTTTTTTTTTTCCCTTCTTATTCCCCTCCACGATGCCTTCCTATGCCCTTCCCCTCTAACAACAAAGCACTGCGAACACTTACCCGTTGTCTACCGGGTTCGGGCTATTTCCTTTCCTAAAGTATCTTCCCCCTTTGAAACCTGCACGTCCCTTAGTCATCTTTATTCCCCATCTCTTTGCATGCAAGGCGCTAATATCATTTTTCCACAGCGGGGATGCTTTTTTTTATTCCCCCCCCCCTCCTACTTATTGCTGGCCCCCCAATTAAATATTTATCCCCGCCCGTTACTACTTTGTTGCGGTCTTTTCTTCCCCCCCCTATGCTTACAAAACGCCAATCTTCCCCCCAGCACATAGATATCCCATCATATGCTTTAGAAATTTTTTTTATCCCGAAAGAGATCTACTATTTTCAATCGCTCTATGATCGATATTCCTTTTTTTTTCCTCTCCCCTTGCTGTTTTAGGTGTCGTGGCCTTGAAGATCTTTGTTTCTTCACCAACTACATAGCCAAAAATTCTTTCTAGAGCTGTTTAATATTTCAGTTGTTCGCATCCTGGAGTCCCCTTCCCTGAATTTTCCCTTTTAATAGGTAACTTCCTTCTTCTCCCAAAAAACTGTTTCTCCCCCCATTCTCCCTGTAAAAATTGGTTGTCTTTCATTTCCTTTCTATCCCCCCTTTTCTTGCAGCTCCTCCCCTTTCTAACTTGAAGAGAAACCCTTCGTCTGGTTAGTTTGTTCAAAGGTCAGTCCCTCCTTTTTTTTTCTCCCCCTCCATTGACGATCTCAAGTCTCTCCTCCTGTCAGCTTATTACTGGGCTTTTTCGACCAACCATCCAGATCTCTGGGGAGGTCGATCTCTTCCTCGCAAGGGTGTTTCGCGTAGGAAGCTCTGATCTCTTTCTCCTTGCTTCGTTCGTCAAGCTTGAATGTCTCCCCCTTTCCTTTGCTTTTAAAACTTCCGTAGCCATCTCCCCCAGTTCTTCCTCATTCTTACGGAGCTCCCCATGAAGACTTTTCCCAAGTGAGGATTTGTATGTCACCCTTACTTAACCCTTCTCCTCCCTTCCCCCCAACCTTCATCTATCATTTTTGGTCCCCAAACCCCCTTTCCTTAAAGAGAGACTTTCTGTACCTTAAAGTCCCTTTCTATTTATACGTATAGTCCTAAAATTCCTTCCTGGGAGGGATACTGCAATGACACCGTTGTCATCTTTTCTGACTTCCTTTCCCCCTCTTTTGACTAGCTTTGCTCGGAGTTCCGATGTCTCTTCTTCACTCCATGGCGATACTCTCCGTTGCCTCTTTTCCCTTACCCGCCTGAGAGGTTTTTTTTTAAATGCCCCTTCAGAGCCCTTTCTGAGATTGTGTTGTTTAAAATTCCCCATCATATGACATGCTCATTTCTTTTTTCCCCCCTTCCCTCCTTTTCTGTCCGCATTCTTCGTTGCTTCACGGTTTTCATGACGGCGGGGTTCCAAGGGTCCCCGCGTCTTTTTTTTTTTTCGCCAAGTCAGTAATAAGAGGCCTTTGCCGCCGCGCTTCGTCTGGGGTATTCTTCTCCTTCCTTTTCCTGCCTGCATACAGTCGTACGGCCCCTTTTCACTCCTTTGAAGCGGTAGAGACCGACTGATTACGTAGAATTTTTGCACGAATTCTCAGGCAAAGCTCTCATGGGATTGTTCGTTGTTATATAGCTCTTCCCGATGTTGACCCTTCCTTTTTCCCCTTCCTTCCGCCCCCTACACATCCGACGGGCACCAATGAAATTTCCCTGACGACCCAGAATCCCAACTCCTCTTCTTTTTACGTTTTCTTTCTATTTCCGACGCGAGTGAGACTTTTCTTTGGCCCTGAGTTTGTCGGACCTGGTTTACCTCGCTGGACTTCCCTCTTTCCCTGTTTCCCCTCCTCTTTGTTCTTCGTCTACCACTATTTTACCCACTACGAGGTACCCAGGGTCACCTTTTCTTTTTTCCCGTCAGGTCCCTTGCCTCCACCCGCGGCCTGTCAACTAGTCACGCGTCATTTTCCCCCAAAGTTTTGGTTGGGAAAATCGTGGTTTTTTTTTTTTTCAGCTCCCTTTTTGGCCGTTCGGATTTTCTTTATCCCCCCCGTTCCGTTCGTCTTTCCTTCCCCCGGAAAAATGTTCCCCCAGGACGCCTCGTCTAAACTCCCTTTTGAGAATCGTGCCCATGTTCTTTTAAGCTCTTTGCGGTCATACCCGCGTCCCGTCCCCCTTGCTGACAGGTTCTGGCTTCCACTTTTCTATAAGTACGACCCAACGTCCCAGACCCTTTTCCCCTCCCCTCCGACTCGCTTTTTCGGAGCAGTGTCCTTTTATGAGGAGTGTGCGAAAACCTCACGATCCCGATCCGGAACCACCCTTTGTTTAAAATTACGCCTAGAACGGACATGGAGATGCGGCCCCTACGAACCCCTAAGTCCCCCTTCCCCCCCTTCTATTGGACAATCAATCCCTCCTCTCCGACTAAGGTCGCTTCCAAGTCGTCGTCAACTCCCTCAAACCTCCCCCCGATGAAACTAAGCCAGGTTCTTTTTTTTTTTAAAGAGTTCCCGAGAGTATTGCCTCTTTACTACTAGATTTACCCCCCCACCTTTTCCTGATGCACCCCGTTGAGGCCATTTTTTTTCCTAACAAAACGGACACGGTGTCTGGCTCTTCATCGCCCCCTCCTCCCAACGTGGACCCCCCCCCCGATTAAAGTTTCCTTTAACTATCACTTTTAGGCACCCTTCAAAGTCGCCTGTTATCTCCCTCAGTTTTTTTTAACAATCTTGTTGGAGGCGATATGTCCGAAGCCCTTTTTCCAACCGCGGCGGGTTGCGATTTAGGATAATTTTTTCGAGTGATTTTCTATATTACCTCCCCCTTTTCTTCTCTCCTCAGTAAATGGTCACCAGCGTCTCCTCCGCGGGTTGCTCCCAGAGCCTGCCAAGGCTCCTCGCTTCTTCCGACCCACACAGTCGACTTCTTTTCTCCTCGAATGCCCCCACAGTCTTTATTTTGTCTTCAGGAGTTGGGGTCCCACATTTTTTTTTCCATTTTCCAGGCACCATGATTTCCTCCCATTTCTTTTCTAGTTCGGAAGCGGGGAAAATTCAACAACTCCCATTTTCTCTGCAGACTTTGCCAACCTTTTCTTTGTTTGATGCCTGCTTTGCTTCCCCTCACTCAAGAGAAAATTAGCGCCCCTGTGATCCACTGGACCTTGGGGCTTATCCTTACTTACCCTCAACTGTCTTTCGTCTACAGACGTCTGATTCCTTGCTTTTGAAAATTTTTCTTCCCCGAGTAACTCACCTAGACTTGAACGTGGGTAAGTTTGTTCTTTCCTTTTTTGATACCACCCCCAATACTCTTCCATGGGCCCTCCCCCTACAAGACGGCCACAGGCTCTCCCCTACAAGTCTCTCGTCATAGAGCGTCCTATTTTTTCCCCTTGCTCCTAGGACTCTTTTTTTCCAAAAAAAAATTTCCTCGCGTCTTTTCCCTCCCGTCCTCTGGGGCTTGGGTTTTATTGCATCCCCCTTTCAGTAAAGAATTTCACCGTACGAGGTTCCCTCTTCCTCTTTAACTTCGACAGCTTTTCTTTTTTTGAACTTCCTCTTCCTTTCAGTACTGGATCCAGTGATTCATCCCACGTTTTTCACCCCTTCCCCCAATTGACTTCCCACCTCTGGAGTCCCCTCCTCTTTCCTCATCCAGTTCACTCGCCCTTTTTCCAAGTCCTTCTTTAGCTATACAGCCCCCCAGACAAAGTTCCCCCCTTTCTGGGATTGTTTCCTGTTCGGGTTTCAGGTCCTTTTCTCGCCACTGAATAAGAGGCCTACCCCCATGTCCTCCCTCATAGAGATAGAGGTCTCTAATCCTTCTCCCCCGATTCGTCAGTTCACCTTTCTCTCGAAGGCCTTAAGTAGAGAAGTACCCTTACTTACGTCTTTTTAACTTTTCCCCTATTTCTCTTTCCCCTCCCCCCCCAGTTTAGGCATTCTTTCTTCTAAAATTTGCGGATCTTTTTTGGGTTCCTAGCTTTGGTGGTGGAGAGCCAACGACTTTTTTTGGTTCCCCTGTTTTAGCCTGCCAAGGTCTTGGGCCTTCTCTTTTGGGTGCTTTGTATATTTAATGGGAAGATTTTTTTTCTCCTTTCCCTGCGCGATTGAACAAACCTGCCTTTCAGCCCCCATCCCCCCCCCCCCCCAAGACAAAGTTCCCTGATTGCGTCCTTTCCCAACCCCTTTTTCTCCCCCCCAATATATATACTTTTTCCTTTCTTTTTCTCTTTTTTTTCCTTCTCTTCCCCCCTTCTCTTCTCCCCTTTTCCTCCGTGTTCTCAGTTTCCAAGAAGACGAAGAAGAAGAAGCCTCAGCCGCCGAGGAAGAAGGCCCCTCTATCTATCTTCCCCTTTGGTTTCGCGATTGATCTGAATTTTTATGTTCTTTTTTGTGTTTGCTGCTGCTGCAGTCCATCTTTTCCGAAGTGCTAACCTATGCGATCCCCTATGGACCCCCCTCCCCCCAAACCCCTTCCTCCCTTCTCCCCCACTTTGGCAGGACCCCTGCATTTAAACCCCCCCAAAAAAAACCAAAAATCTGCTTTCTCCCCCCCCCCCCAGCCCTCGCACGCTTTTTTCCCCCCCCCAACGAGCCTCAAATTGAATCCTCATTGATTCCCGCCCTCTGCTCTCTCTTTCCCCCTTCTTTTACCAAACGTTTTCCAAAATTTCCTTAAGTACCCCCCTTGATTATGGCAACCCTTTACAACAATTCCAACCTTTAAAAAGATTCCTTTCCTTTTCCTCTTTTTCTACTTAATATTTTTGCTCCTTGCCTCCCTCGTCGTAGTGATTATCGAGACTTTCGCATCTGATTCATTTCCGCCCCCCCCTCTTTCCCTTCCCCCTGCGCCACTCTTGAGCCCAAATTCAACTGCACCCCTTAACCCTCCCGTTTCTCGTCTGTTTTTCTGATGTTTTAATCCTTCTTCCAGGTCTTTTCTACAAAGGCTCCCGGAGGAGATAGCACTACCCTCTTAGCTCACGGTGGGTCCGACCAATTTCCTTCTCCCCGTGGACACCCCGAGTTTTGTCTGAGATAACTTTGATGCCCCTTCCTTTCTTCCGGTAAATATTCAATTATTTAGATTTATTTTCTCTGGTTTCCTCTTTGGGTTCCACTATTTTTATCCCACGAGGACTTTCCAACACATGAAATCCCCCCACCTTTCTGAATTGGAGACCCTCCCCCATTAAGACGCGTTCGAACTTTTTGGTTTCCCCTCGTATAGTGACCTTACCCTCCCCCAAAATTCCACTATCGATATCTCTGAATCTCTTCCTTTTGGAAGGAGGGGCCCTTTTTCTGGCAGGTTTTTTTCAAGAGGAACGGGGTATCAAACCTCCTTCAACCCCGTCGAGATTTTTCTCCGCGTTTTCATTAAACCCCGCCGTGAAAGGCGAGCAACCTCTAATCGCTCTGGGATCCCAATGGTGGGGTTAAGTGGCCCCCTGTGGTTTAGGTAGGTTCCACACCAACATTTTTTTTGGGAAAATTTTTCTGGTTTTCAACTTTTGTGTTTGGGGAATTGGTTTTTTTTATTTGTTTGGTGGTACGGTATTTTTTTTTTGGAGTGAAATCAACGTTTTTTTCCAATTTTTTGTTTTTTTTTTTTTTTGTTTTTTTCTATTTTACGCCGTCTTCCTTGTGTTCCTCTGCTTTCAAAGAAAAATCCCCTTTCCAATTTAACAATGGGTTTTGTCTTCTTACAGTTCGAGCTGTCTGCTCCCCGGACTTTGGTCGTCACCATTTTCCGTCAAGAATTCGGTTCCCCCCCCCTTGTGGGAACGTCCCCCAGCTATCGAACCTCGACTACATGTTTCCGGTCCCCCTCCTTTTCTCCCCTACTTGCCCCTGGGGACTCCCATCAGCGACCCCCCAGCCCCCCTTCTTTGTTTCCACGTTCGAGTTTTTTTTTTTTTTTTCTCAGACTGCAGCATGGGTTTTTTCTGAGTGAAGATTTTTATGAGTTTCCTTGGCATTTTCTCAGTTCTTGAATGGAGGGGGCTTTGTCCTCTTCCATCGTTTTCCCTAAAGTTATACTTCTTTCCGGATCCCCCTCCTCGAAAAAATTATCCTGAATACGCTCTACCTTTCGTTTTGTTTCAGAAATTTACTCGGATTCCCAAAAGCGAGAGGAAGGGTTTGTTTACCAACAACACTCGGGATATAACTCATTTCCCGGTATCCTTTTTAAAAAGAGGACTGCCATATTTTCCTCTATCTACTGTCCCCCCCTAGTTGCCAAATTAACTCGGTTTTCGAGGACGTAGGCCTAAGTTTTTTTGTTCTCCTTTCCCCTCCCCTCCCCTTAACAGCTTTGCATCCCCCCCCGTAGTTATCCCTCTTATTCCCTTAACCTTTTATATTTTTCGTTCCCTTCACGTGAACCCCCCCACCCCCCCTGTTCAACCCCTAATGCGTCTTTAGTTCGGGGTCAGGCTTCCCCCATGAATACCCTTTCCAGAGTCCCTTCTTCCTTCTGTTTGGGCTCGGGCCCCTTGGATTTGTCTCTTTTTTACCTTCATTCTTCTCTTTTTTTTAGTTCTTGATTCTTTGTCCGCATCGTCCCTTTATTTCTTCTGGGTTTTCCTTTTCCAAGGATGCTTTTTTTCTTTGGTTCGTTCTTACTTGTCTTTTGGTTTTGTCGGTTCCAATCCTCTTCCTACTGCTCGCCAGCGCTTCGTCCTTTTTGAACTTTTCTTTCTCCTCCGTTCCTGGTTGTGTACCTTCATACCCTAGCCCTTTCCCTTACTCTTAGGGAAGAGGGAGTTCCCGGGCCGAGAGATCCTTCCATTTCTCACAACCTCGCTATTTTTTCTTTCTCCCCGTCGCGAATTGGACTTTCCTTGTCTATACTTCTGCACCTCTCCGATAATTTTTCACAACTGGACTCCGACCCACGCATTCCCAACTCTCCCTTTTTCCCATTCTCGTGAAGATTAAGACTCTTTTGGATGACCACGGTTTTGTTGTTTTCCCCTTTTTAGAGACCCAGGGCTCCGAGGGTTCTAATTGTTCCTCGTGGAGGACCACCTACTCTCCCTCTTTTCTCCCCCTAGGTGTTTGTGAGATCAGTTTCCCTATTTCCCCCCCCCATTTTCCCCAGGTCCTTTTTTTTTCCACCCCTGATAAGACCAGCTCTTTCCACCCCCTACGGCGGCTGGAACATCGTCACGTCTCCCCTTCCTTTTAAACAAAGCTTCTTGACAAGCTTCCCAGACTCAGTGTTCGTTTTCGGAGCCCTGTTTCTTATTCCATCCTGATCTATTAAACCCGCACTTGCCAGGTCTTCAAAAATAGCCGCCGTCTGAACTCCTTCTTGCTCGGAGCGTCCGGTTCCCTATACCCCTCCTTTCACGCATTATTTCGACTTTCTTCCTTCCCTGCGTTGCCCTCCTTTCCGACTCTTTCTGACTGACATGCGCTGGCGGAGCTAGCCTCGAGGAGTTTTCCGAAACACTAACCCTCCCCATAAAAGGTCCCGGAACCCTTCCCCTCGTCATTTTGGCCCCCCCCCTCTATGGGGGAAGAAACCCCCCCTTTCCTCTTTCCCCACGAGATTCATGAAAAGAGACTGGAGTCCTAGTCCCCCCCCCTATTCTGAGGACAAACAAAGGGTTTCCCCCTTCCCCAAACCCTACTCTTTAGCGCCAGTTCCTCAATTCCCCACGAGTTTCAACTACTCCGGCGGTTCTACGGCCCGCCTTCCTCTCTTATCGTAGAATGGATTTACTACTACGGCTCCACTCAACGTACTCTGCAAGCTTCAGAAGGGCATGCCGGTTGATCCTAAGCCCCCCTCTTTCAAACGGGTCCCTTTTCCCTCCTAGCCAGGGAATTTTGAGCCCCAGTCTTTGGTCAATATATTATCTCTTTTTTGCTTTTCCTTCTTTTTCGCTACAGTTAACCCCCTCCTAATGTTACGATTTTTCCCCCCCCAATGCTCTCCTGGTTTTTTGAAGTTCTCCTTGATAAGGGAGTCCCCCCCCCTCGGGCTTCTTTTCTAAGGTCTCATTTTCCTGTTTTGCCTCCCGTTTACTGATTACACCCCCCACCTCGTAGAATGGATAAAGCGGGGTCACCCCTACACAGAGTTCCCCAAGCCTCTTCTCCAATTCCCCCCCCCCAGGATCCTTTCTCCCTCACGACCCAAGGTCCTCCATTCCCATCGAACGTCCGTCCCCTCCTCTGGGCATGTTTTGATCAGCGTTGTTTTTCCCAAGGGTCCCCCACTCCTCTCCGTCCTTCGCCCCTTGACTTTCCATGTCTTTTCCCTAAGCGTTGGGCAGGCAACTTCTTGCCCCTCCTCCCCCCCCCCATACCGAATTTTTTTCTTGATATACCCTCAATTTTGTGAGGATGCCTTCAGGACATGCTCTTTCCCCCCTCCAACGATACCGTAGGACGCATTTTTTATTTCTAACTGTATTTTCCTCCCCTGGCCTCCCCTCTGCCCACTGAGTCATCACAGTAACGATGTGATTTTCCCCTTTCTGGTCCCCCTTTTCCCGCACACTGATCTGATCCCTGAACGTTTCCCTTTTGGGGGACTATTCTCGTTTTGCCCCCTCTTGTCCATGTTTACACCTCCCCCCCATTCCCCCCCGGCCTACTCAAATTAAGCCTTTCTACTTAATTCCCTCTCCTTTTAGTGGGCCTTATTCGCCTTTTTGAACTACTTCTTTTTACACCCCACCATTTCTAACTCCTTGTGCTCTCCAGTCGCTAAGTGCTTGGTTTAGGTTTTTTTGTTCCGCCGCAGTGTCAGTACAGAATCCCCCACCGTATTAGATTTAACTCTCATATGTAATTGAGCATTCCTGTGTCCCACTGGATCTCCCCTTTCCCGAAAGCCTTCCTGTTCGCTCCCCCCCTCTTTTTCCCTGTCTAGCTCTTTCCTGCAACCTCTGAAGCTACCGAGTTCACTTTTTTAAGTCCTTCTTTTGATCAAGGATCTTCTTAGTATATAACCAGACCAATTTAGACCCTCGGGTTTAAGGTGTGCAGCTTGTGTTTTTCTCTATGCACTAGTTGGAGCCTTCGAACCCCCCCCCGCGGCGATAAGCCTCAGCGACCTGCTTCGCTATAAACTTACCTTTAGAGAGTATTTTCCCGTTTCCCTTTTTAAACTTCCCTTTCCCTTCTGGGACACCAAGCTCTAGACCGTCCTATCACCTAAGTCCTTTTTTTACCAACGTTTTTTCACTATTTTTCCCTCTCCCCCCCCTTTTTCTCAGGTTATCCTTTTGTCTCACTTATTCCGGGGATCTGTCAAATTTTTTTCTCGATTGGGGAATCAGCAACGACCGCCTTTTTTTTTTTTTTTTTTTGTTTTTTTCCCATGAGTGTCCTGCCAAAGGCTTTGTTGTCTTTCCGTAGACGTCTGGGTCTTTGAACTTTTCCCTTTGAAACTCCCCCCTCTTTTTACGGTTAGTTATCCCGGCAAAATCCAACCCCGCAAGCCCTTACACCCAAAGCCATACCTTCCTCCCCCCCCCAATAGAGGTATCACAACACCACACTCTTCGATAATATGCCTTAGTCTTCCTTTTTAGGAGGAGGCTTCTTCTTTGCTTATCCATCTCTTTTTTCCTCATCCGTTGTTTTTTTTTCTCTCTCGCGTAAAGATAAAAGAAGAAAGAACTTCGAGGACTCCTTCCGAAGCATTTTGAAAATTTTCTGACTCGATTTTTTCCACAGGCGCTTTTTTGTTTGTCTTTTTTTGCTAGGTTTGGCTTTCCCCCTTTCGGTTTTTCCTTGCGAACCCGCGACCAATTTCCCCCCAAGACCCCAACCCCCTCCTCTTCAGATTTCGGGACCTCCATGTGCAAAAACCACCCCCCCCCCGCGCGTCTTTTCTCTTTTCCTTTTCCCCCCCCCCCCCCGCTGCCCCGTTCTTTTTTTTTGAACAAAGATCCTGCAACTCTTCAATAAGCTCCCCTTCTTTCCCCCTGTCGCTCTATTGAACAATAGTGAAATTTCCTTCCTCCAGGTTACTGTATCTAATTAACTGGCTAGCCCAATAGTTTTGGATCCATTGTCTTAATGTAATGGATCAGTCTTAAGACTGAATTTGTCTCGAGACATTTCATTCCTTTTTCTCTCCCACGATCGAATTATTCCCTCCAAGATAAACCCGCAACTTCTACCCTTTCCCCCATTGTTACCTGCCGAACCCCAAACCCACAAAACCTACCGACCTTCTTTCTTCCCCCCCTGGTCTCGAAATAGTTTGATATATCCCTGCTCCAGAGGGGGCATTGACCCCCCTTTTTCACTTCCGAATCCAACCCCGGGGATGTGCTATTTCCCCTTAGCAGTTATTCAATACTTTTTTTATAAAGATCTCAAAGGTCATAGTTTCCACCGACCCCCATCCTTGGTTTTCTCTTAGGAAACGATGGCTACCAAACCCCATTTAAACACCCCACTGCCAAGGAGCAGAGACCCCCTTCCTCTCTTTAGAAATTTTTTACCCCCCTAGTACTTTAGTATAAATCCGTTCTCCTCAAAACTTTTACTTCTTTTTAATCTAATTTTTACCTGTTTCCGTTTATTGTAGGTGGTCGTCCATTGCTCGGTCTGTATCCCCCTCCCCCAAATTAAAGTTACAGTCTGATTTGTTATTTTTCCCGTGCCTCTTCCCTTCTCTCCAAACCTCTCATAGATAGATTTTTCTCCCTTATTCATAGGGTTTAAGGATGATCGCCTCACTTTCCCAATCACAAATTCCCCCCCCCCTTGGAGGTTTTCTCCCCTTTTGGAGTTCCCCCCAGTAGAGCCGTCTTTCCCTGCTCTCACCTTCCATATGTCCCCCTCTGCAGAGAAAAATTCTTTGAGTCTTTTTTTTCCCCCGGTTTAAGTTTTTCTTTCTTTTTTTTTTTTTCGAAAAATCCTTCAACCTCTTCTCCCTTATGCCCGTTTTTGTACTTCCCTCAACTGTCTCCCACCATGCCCTCTGCGGGGACCTTCTCTTCTCCTGAAGTCTTCCGTGTGGTCCCCTTACAGCACAGAATTATCTCCGTGCCCCCCCCCACGATCTTTTTTCAAGCTTGAAGCAACTCTTTTTTTCTTTTTACTGTACGTATGCCATCCATAAGTTTTCTCTTTTCCTTTTTTTATAGGAGGAGTTTTCCCACTCACCCTTTTCCCTGAAGAAGATTAACTTCTAGTTCACCCCTCCTTACCCAACATATCGCCCTTCACCACCAGTTATATCCTTTTTTTTTTAAACCCAAAATCGGGTAACATTCGTCCTGCCCCGTTTAGAGAACCATAGGAACCGAGACTCTATTGATACTGCCCCATATGACCTCCCCCTCTTCCCATTTCCCTTTGTTTTGAGGCACCCATTCCCCCCTTTTTCATAGTTTTTTTTTTTTTTTTTTATTCGTAGAATGGCTAAATGTTTCCCTTATGTTTTTTAAGTTCCTCTTTTTTTTCGTATTTATTTCCCTTCTCCCTAGTTTACGCTGGATACGTTCATTCAAAGAATGTTTCATTTAGGTTTGGGTTTGGTTCTTTTTCTTTCCTGCACCCTCCTTTTTTTGCTGGCACCGTAGCTATTTTTTGTCCTAGCGGTACCTTTGATTGCAATAATACTTTGACTCCATTCTTTCCTTTTTTCTCGTTCGCTTCGTCATTTTCGTTTCTTCGGGTTTGATCCACCCTCGTTTAACAGGTTCGTTCATCCTTCTCCTGTTTTCCCTTTTTCATGAATATTTTTTTTCCCTGCAGACTTCTTCGTCGGAAATCGTAGTCGATCCTCGCCTTCCCCTCTCCCTTTCTCTTAGTCCCGTAATCTTTCGGCGCGGAGATTCCTTTCCGCTCTACTTCCCATCCAAACCTTAGGGATAGTTTCTTATAATACCTCAGTTGTTCTCGGTTTTTTAACTAGCATCCGCTGGAAACGGCTTCTGGCCCCACTCGGCAACCACTGGCTGCCTTCCCCCCCCTTCCCCTTTTTCACCAAACCCTCTGTTTCCCTGTTCCCCGTGACGCTTTCTGGGGATGAACGTCCCCTTCCGAGGTTTAGGACCCTGGTTCTCTTTTAGTGAGGGGAAATAGTG
>Ga0179591_1417146_pt1 | contig 22370 bp, 44 predicted proteins | sample CZOMad2_1_08_16f_FD_182891 | JGI IMG/M metagenome (GOLD analysis project Ga0179591, IMG submission 182891) | Vadose zone soil fungal communities from Angelo Coast Range Reserve, California, USA - CZOMad2_1_08_16fungal (PacBio error correction) | ecosystem: Environmental > Terrestrial > Soil >... | reverse complement strand
ACCACCCCCCCCACCACACTCCACCCCAAACAACCAGATGCCACAACTAGGTATATCAGAGTCCCCAACCACCACCACCACCCAGACACCACCTCACATCAGGCTATCCCTCGACCAACCCAAACACAACAACCCACCGCACCCAGACGACAATCACCCCACAAACCAACTCCCAGTAATGAGTAGTACGTGTAACGACAAACCACTCCTACACCCCACACACACACACACCACCACACCCACAACCCCCGCAAGACAAGAACGATTGTTACCCCTTAGCGCAGTCCATCTATTGAAGTCTCCAACCCTCACTCTTTCAACCACGTCATTACCTATTGCAGCACCAGTAATTATTTTACCAAACGACATTTGTTTTGCTTCATCTATCTCTCCTTCGACAATACCGTAAATTCTGACACCTGATTTTGTTTGTTTGCACACACATCCTTCACCGCATCACCCACAACGCACGCAGCCCCCAACGCAGACCAAGCCCCCGTCCAACAACACAAACACCTAAACACACCCCAAGGTAACGAACGACCCAACAAAACCGCACGAGACCAGGAAACAACCACAAAACCACGGACCCTGAGCAATCCATAATGACCCCCGCACTACGCCCTGTAAGCCCCAGACCGACCCACCCAGGCACCCGCCACGAATTCGCGGCACCCATAGAAAACCACCAACGCGAGAAGAACCCGAGCCAGCAGAAACAACACCCGCACACGCCCACCAATAAACCACCGCAACAACACAAACACAAAAACACAACGCAACGCAACACGCCCCCACAAGATTATAACACACAGCACACGTCCACCAACAACCCAAAGACAAACCACCACGCCAAATAGGACACCAACAAAGAAACCCACAAAAGCCAAAGCCACCAGAAACCAACACCACCCGAAAAAAGGTAATGTACCCCCCAAAACAAACCACAGAAAACTGTCCTGTACCCGGGAAAACAACAGAAACCACACGGAAACGAGCACTGATAACCCCCACGAGCTAGGGGGCGCAAAACCTAAGCCACACGAAAACCAACCACCCACGAAACCAAAACAGCCGGTCATGGACATGACAGCTCAGGCCACCAAACCGCACACAAATCACCGGCGCCTGAACGATCCCGCACCAAAACCCACACCAACACCACCAGGCCAAAATAAACCCCCAAACGCCCCACGGCGCCACACAAATGCCTGCAACCCCCAAAAAAGCAAACCAAAGCCGCAAGAACCAAGCCAACAAAAAAAACAAAACAACACAAAGACATACGCAACCATTACATGGACACCCGAGCTCCACGCTCAGCCTAAGGAGACAAGCGACACCACCCCAAAGCAAGAAGCAAGGAACGACAAGCCACCCAATCAGAAGCCACACAACCGCGCTACAACACACAACACAAACCAAAGCGACCAGAAAGGGCCGCCGCGAACACCGAAGCACTCAGAGCACCGGCCGCCTTCAAGCAGACTTACGAGCCAGCCGGAACCGACCACTGATGGGCAGCTCCGCCCGCGCCGACCGTGTACACGCGCACCACGGAGGTGAACCGCCTACTCCATCAGGTACACAACGACGGGGGACGGGACATGTCACAAACCTAGCGGACGCCAGGCGGATGACCCCGCCCAAAGGCCGGCGGTCGCCGGGCCTCCCGGCGAGAGTATCCTCACCGCCCCGCCAGTAATAACCAGAGCGCACCCCTCGTCAAAGGCCTTGAAACGAAGGGCCCCGGCCTGTCGCCGCCACTGCCAGTGACGCGCGCACCCACAATGCACACTACAGACCGCCATCACCGCGAACCGCCAGCCGCCCTCCACCCCAGCCCAACGTCTGAGGCCCACCACGATAGCCCGCCCAGGTGCCAACCCCCGGCCCCACACGGAGGACCACAACACCACCAACCACCCGGTACAGAAGCCGGGCCCCACCCAAAAGCACACGCCCACCACCAGGGCGCACAAAGAAAAGTAACCATGGACAATGAACTCGGGAAAAACGCCGACCAGCCCAGACCAACGGCCAAAACAACGACCACGCGAACCGGCCCACCCGCCCGCCAACCCGACCACAAGCCTCCACGTGAGCCGCCCAAACCAACCACCACCACCCACAAAAAACCTCCCACAAACTCAAACAACCCGCACCACCCATAAAGCAATCAAGCGACCGAACGTGCCTATGAGCCACAGACAGAAAACGCCCCAACCACCGCAGCACACGACGCGAGTGCCTCCACAGAAAGGCAGGTAGCCAACACGCGTCAAACCCAACACGCACACACGCAGAGCCCCCCCCCTGCCCCAACGGCCCCAATCAAGACGTCCCCAAAACACCACACGAAAACCAAACAACCACACACACCAAACCCCACCCCCAAAACCTCAAACGCGGGGATGGAACAGCCACCACAACGCAAGGCGCCTCCACCCACCCGATGCGACCACCCCACAAACGCCCCCACGGCCGGCCTGACCACCCACCACCACCGCGACCAATCACCCACTGTTTACGCCAGGCCAAAACCGCCACCCTCTGACTACCCGCCAAGACCAACAAGGTCCGAACAACCGACGCAAAACAACGCTCGAAACGCGACACGCACCTAAGCGTTCCGCGACTGCAACAAGAACAACAAGACAACCCACCAGCCACCCAGTGACACACACAACCCCAGCCCCCCCTGACGCCCAAACGACACAACCCACCCACAAACAAGACCCCCGTAGTGACGCACACCCCCCGCACCGCACCTAGGCACCTGCCCCACCACCGAACACCGTCACCACACCACGCACACACACCACCACCCAAGACCCCAACAAACCCGCACCCAGTCAAACGCAAAAGCATGGTGGAAACCACCCAGCCCACCCCCACCAAATGAAACACCCAAAGCACCACCAGACCGCGGAACGGGCACATGACCGTCACACACCAACCAAAACAGCCCAACGAGACCCGCTCGAATATCCAGATACCACACCAAAGACAGTGGACAAAAACCCAAGCCAGCAAAAACACACCCCTAAACGAACAAAACCCAACACCCACCCAAACATCCCACCCCAAACACCCACAAAAACAACCAACCCCAAAAAAGTAGTCAAACAACACATAGACAACCGCGACAAAAAATCCCCTCACCCCCCCAACAAGATACCAGCCCACATCACGACAAACCACGCAGCACACCCACACCAACCAACGCCCACAACGCAAAAACCCACCACCACCCACCAACACAGTCCAAAACCACATAGTCAACCCACACAAATATTCACAAACAAGTCGCCATCTGCACCCACTGACACCGCACAAGAACCGGCCCCCCACACGCCAAAAAAGACCAGGTGAAACAAACCAACCCCCCAAACAAAAACAACCGACACCGGGGCCGACCGAAAACCCACGACAAAACCACACCAGAACCCCACACAGCCCAAACATCCCAAAACGCTCCCGCCCTAACTCATGAAAAACCCCCTCGCTCCCCGCAATAAACCCCGGCAAAACGACACCCCCACCCATACCACCGACCAAAAAACAGCCGACAAACCAGCACCGCACACAAGCGACTATAGCCCCACACGCGCCAACAAACCACGAACCCAAACACGCGTCCCAACACCCGACGCAGACCCCACGCCCTAACCAGAACGACAAAACCAAAAAACCTCACCTACGAAACCAACCCACCAAACCACCAACCCCCCCAGACCCGAAACACAACGCAGAGACCCTGCCACACAAACAACCCCACAAAACATCACCAACACCCCGCACACAATACCACACAGGCAGAACATCGACCAAAGCACACACAAAAAACCAAGCATCCACACCTCCCCCCCCAAACCAGGAAAGACACCAACAAACAAACTCAAAAACCCGAGAACCCCCCACAACTACAACGAAAGCCCCGCCCCCCATACAAAAGCCAAACAAGAAAACACAACCAGCACAAAACAATAGACACCACCCCCCCCCACAATAACAAAGCACATACACCCCCACCACCAACCAACAAGAACCAAAAACCACACAAACCCCCGAACACTCGCCAAACCCAGACGGAAACTAACACACACACGCACACAGAAGCCCCAACAAACACCACCCAAAAGCCCCAGGGTAGACAGAGCCGCAGCCCAACCCAACCAAACGCCCCCCCCAAAGCCAACCACCCAAACCCGCCCACGCGCCAGCCACTGTCACCCAACAACGGAACAAAACACTAAGAACCCGACGCTAGCACCGTACAAGCAAACAACCTAAAGGTACGCACAGAAGTTCCACCGACACAACACGTGACAGCTGCAACCCGGACACACCCCGTTCCAACAGGACCGCTTGCCGCGCTGGACCAGCAGAACCGAACCTCCGCCCAACCCACCAGAACACAACTCGCAACCCCCCCCGAAACACGACCGCCACCAATGTCCACAGAATTCCGCCCGCGCCCAAAGACTCAAGACCAATTTGACGTACGCGGAAAACGGTGGACCGCCTGCACCGTGACCCCGCGTATCACGCAACCGGTGCACCCCTTGCCCGGATCTACACGTAGAACCGGTTACCATGACACGAAGTCGCTCTCCCCCGTGCCCAGGGCACATTGAACCACGCCCCGACTGCGCCACCGCCAAAATTCACCCGTGCACCCCTCGATCGCCTCCGATGCACCCGTCACCCAAAGCCACAAGGCAACAGAGAGACACAGCCCGAAACGGCCCAACCATAAACCCATCAGCCACGGCCCCTCAAGAGAACGCTTTCCAGGCCCCGGACACCCACGGGCACGCCAACCCGCACAACCTCCGCCGTCACAGCCGGCGAAACCCCGCTGGAGAACGGAACCGCCGCGGCCGCGATCAAATACCCCAAGTATTACAACACTAAACCACCACCCAGAACCCGGACCCCGCAACAACGCCGAGAACCCCATCCATGAACAACACCACCATGCACCATCCACCCACAATACCCCAACAAACAGTCGCCCCCCCAAAGGACACCCCCCAAAACCCCATCCTCCCAAAGTCCACCTGTTACTCCCCCCCCAAACCCTCCCACAACCACAGTACTTAGTGTTCCGACTTGACACATCAAAGCGAACCCAAACAGTACTGTATGAGTATACCACCCCTCAACGGTAGTCACCACACGTCCTCGCACACGGCCCGTGTGCTGCCCCACCCCCGTCCCACTGAAACTCACGCCTCCGGGCACAACCACAAACACCACACACAAACCCGAATCCCATCCAACAAACCCCCACACACAAACCCCCCAACGGCCCCGAACGTGTACACCCGGATGCTGGTCCCAGCCAACGTAGGGCCAGGGGGAACGCCCTCAAAGACAAGACCAAAACCGAAAAAACACGGCCCAAAAACTTGCGACAGGCACCACACGTATCCGCCGCGCAGCACGCAACATGCACAAAGGCAGCCCCACGCACACCCAAGTGCACGCACCACACCAACAGCACAGCGCGAAACTCACGACGCCGGACTGCGATACCCCATCAACCCTCCAGAGACCCCACAGACAACCACATACTCACAACGCCCAGACGTCAAAAACAATACGCCCGGTAGACTGAGTCCCCCCGTCCTAGCCGAATCGCTGACTGCACCCCCAAACACAGCATGCCAAGAAAGCCAGCACACGAGTCGCGAAAAACACAAACACACATGTCTTCCAAGCGTGGATCCACGAACACCCGGACAAACCCCCCGGTGAAACGCATCCCGACCTAAGTGGCGACAAACGAACGCACGCACACCGAGATTCGCAGAAGTGAACAGAGAGTCACCCACCGGACTTCACTCAAAAGCCGTGGTGACGGCGCGCGTCCCCCTGGCGCAACCCACCCAAACCGTCAGCTCTCCACAAGCTAACGACACTGTTCGGGCTACACACGCCCGCACCACCCACCACAACCAAACCCCACCTTACCAAATGCACCTCCGGAAACTGAGAACGCGCAGACATCGAGAAGCAAAAAACACTAAATCCGAACCTGAGGTCGGCTCACATTCCCCACCCCGCGGGCCGAGGCCACCGCGGCCCAAGATAGAACAAACCAGGCACCATACAAAACAAATAAGGTCACGCAAACACACACAAGTGCAACAAAACCCCCCCCACCAGCAAAACAAAAAACAACCACCAGCACAAATAAAAACCGTGACACCAACTCAAGACCAACACAAACACCATCCCAAACACACAGACCACCAAACACCACCATCTCCCAACGCACACCGCGCTGCTGCAAACGAAGGCAAAGTTCAAGGCCGAGCACACGACACCAAAACCGCCCGGTAAACAAAGAAAACCACACCCACAAAAACGCCGCACCAACCAACCACACGACACCCGAAAACACCACCCGCAACAGACACGGGCGGCGCCCGGCGACCCCTACAAAAACCCGACACGCAGCCACAACGCAAGCAGCCACCCGGCTCACGCGTGCCCCGAAGCAACCACAACAGACCACCCAAACAAACAACGCCCCCCACGAAACCGCATCCATAACCGACTAACAGCCGACCGACAAACCCCACAGCGCTAGCCAATAACTGCGGAAAACAACAAATCACAACAGAACTCACCAAACCAACAATAAAATGCCAGACACGCCCACCAAAAAAAGGCAACCAAAACACGGCCGCCCCCACAACCAAACACCCACCAACCCAACACACAACGAACGCAACCAACCCCCCCACCAGCACCAAAAAGAAGCAACCAAAAAGTCGGACCAACCAAAAACACAAATCCAAACCACCAAACACCCAACAACCCGACCACACCACCCTCGCAAGCAAGTCAAAGCCCAAGATCACCGCCTAAGCTGAGCCCTCAACCACATCCAGCCAACAACAAACCCACCAATCAGTGAGCAATATAACCGCCCGAACTGCACGAAATCGCCGCGGGACAACCACAACACAACAAAAAAACAAAACCCAACCCAACCCACAAAACCAAAAACCACCAAAAACAACAAATAAAAAAAAACAAACCAGCAGCGGCCCTCACCCCAAAACCACCCACCCAACCACAATACACAAAAAAACACACACACACACAAACTCAAAAACCACACACAAACAGACGCACACGGGCACCCCCCCCCGAAGACGAACCGCAAAGAACAACCCACCACCACAAAACACCAACACACCACAAAACCCCAAAACGACCACAAACACCAAACCCAACGCCCCGCCCCACAAAAACAAACAACAAACAAGCCAAACCCAACCCAAAAAAACAACCCCCAAACAAAAACCCAAACACCCCACCCCAAAACAAAACACCCAACACACCCCAAACCCAAACACACAAGCCCCCCCCAACACCACAACAAACCCACACAACAAACACCACCCACACCCCCAAACAACGGCCCCGCCCAAACCCCAACAACTAAACCCCCCAACCACACACAAACCCACCCACCCCAAACAAACCTCCAAAACCACAACAGAAAACACACACCACCCAAACCCCACAACCCAACAACACAAAAGAACACAAAACACACACCCCCACACCCACCCCCACCCCCACCAACACCAAAATCACCCACACCAAAAAACAGACCCCACAACCCAAAAACACCACCCACAAAACGACCCACCCATACCCCAAACCGCAACCAAAACCCCCCCAAAAACAAAACGCCCCCCCCCCAAAACAACAACTCCGCCCGCACCTCAGACCACCAAAACTCAAACCCCAGACTCACACCACCTCCCATGACAGCTCCCCACACCCCACCACCCAACCACAAACAAAACACGCACCCACCGAACCACCACCCCACCGAAAAACACACAAAAAACCCACGCACACACCACCAAAAAAACAAACACCCCAACCCCCAAACACCCAAAAAACAAAACGCAACACAACACAAACAACCCACGCCACACCAAACCACAAAACCAACCAAAACACCACACAAAACTCCACAACAACAAACCAACAAACAACAAAACCACAAACACACACACAAACCCCCCACAATACAATAAAACTCCAGACCAAAAACCAACCACAACCAACCCACCACCCCCCTCTCCCAACCCCCCAACCCACATAAAAACAACCACAAAAAAACAAACACCACAACCCAACACCCCCACAAAACCTCCACAACCCCCCTGAAAAACACCCCCCAACCCAACACACAAAAACACAAAAAAGCAAACCCCCAACACCCCACCAACCTAACCCCCACCAAACACGAAAAGAACCACACCCAAACACACCGACCAATAACCCCACCACCCAACACATCCCCCAAAAGAAACAAAGGCCCCACCCCGAAAACAACCAGTAAAAACCCACACCAGACCGCAACCCCCAACCCCAACACACCACAACAACCTCTCTCCCAAAACCGCACCAAAACCACAACCAAAAACCCCCAAAAAAGCAAAACACCACCCAAAAACAAACAACCACCCAGACACCCCCAACCCAAAACCCAAACCCCACACCAAAACAAACAGAAAAAAAAAACAAACAACAAAAAACAAAAACACCCCCCAGAGCAAACAAACAACAACAAAACCAACCAGAACCCCAGCAAAACCAAGCCAAACCCACCACAAACACGAACAAACACAATACCCCGACCCAAAAACCCAACAAACAAAACCCCAAAAAACCAAATAAACACAACCACCAAAAACCACAAACACCCACCCAACCAAAAAAACAAACCACACAACCCCAAAAACACCCCAAAAAAAAAAACAAATAACACAACACCCCCACAAACAAAAACAACAAAACCCCACCCCACACCAAAATAGCAAACCACCAAAACCACAAACCCACCCACACACAAAACCAACACACAAACAAGCAAAGAAAAATCAGACCCACCCACCCCACCTATTAAACCATAATAAACGACCCCTCAAGGAACAAGAAAAACAAACAAACACCACAACCGAAAACCAAAACACAAAATACCACAAAAAACACACCCACAACCAAAAACCACCAAACAACACCCCACACAACCCCCCGAAACAACATCAAACTAACAAAAACGACAACTAACAGAAAACACAACACAACAAGAGCACACCCCAACAAAAACACAGAAACAGAACACAAACAACAACAAAACAAACCACCCCTCAACAATAAACACAACCACAAACCAAAACAACACAAGTCACAAGCAAAACAACTAAAACAAGCCACCACGGACAAAGTCCGGGCACCACACGAACACAACCAGCGGCCCGACCCGACGCCTACCAGATCCACGCACCCGCCTCCCAGAAAAAAGCACATGTGCACCAACCCACCACCGAGGCCCACTCACAACACCAAACCAACAAACCCCCCGCAACAAGCCCAAGAACAAACCACCCCGCATACCGCTGTCACAAACCAAACTCACCAGACCCTTAGCCCACCACATTCCCCAAACTCACCGGCTCCAGGACAACTAAAAACCTCAACCTCACCGCGACCAACCAGGAACAAGCCAACGCCGGAACATCTAGCACAGAACCATAGCCGACAGGTCAACAAAGCACACCGAACACCCCCCGCCCACACCAACACAACCCCGAAACACCCCCCTAGTCCAGGAACGGCAAAAGTGCACACCAAACAAAAGCTGCCCAACCCCCACGCCATCATCCACGCAACGGCGCCCAGTCGGCCAATCCGACCCAAAGACGAGCCCGCAAAATCCCGACACCCCCGACACAAACTCAAGACGCGGCACACGCACCAGGGTAAGGCACAGACGACCCGGCAAGAACCCGACCCCGCGAAACGTGCTCCCACACAACCACCCGGTGCAACCATGCGGGCCCCAGGGCCCCTTCCACACACACCCCACGACCACACAAACCAAGAGTGCGTCCACCCCAGCCCCGCACGGAAAACACCAAACTCGTAAACAAGCGGTCGCCAAAATAAAAACAACCAACCACGCAGATACCCCAAAGACCCCCAAGCACACAAAACAAAACGGAACACACTTCCAAAACCCACGCAACCCGCACCACGCTCACGCACCAACCGCCCCCCTCCAGCCGCCACCCCACACCAAAAAGATACTAGCCCCAGAACACAAAAAACGGTCGGTGCTCAAGAGAACTGCCCCATAGAAGACCAACCAAAAAAGCACATCCGAACCTTACACTCATCCCGCTCGAAACGACACGCCCGACCGCTGCCCAGCGCGACCGCAAGCCCAAGAACACCCCGCCAAACCAACCACACACACAACCCCCACAAACGTTAGCGCAACGTCAACACAGACCAAACACCATGCAAGGATCGAAAAACCACACCACCGGCCACACCCCCAGCTCCCGCCTGGGCGGACAACAACCCCCCAACAACCACCACGCAATGTCACCACCCCCGCCAACAACCCCAACCAACAACCCAACACGACTACCCAAACACATGACCAGCGTAACGTCCGCATGCACGCACGAGAACCACCCGCTCATGCGCACCCACACCCCAAAATCAGAATCCCAGACCAGCAACAGCAAAACACCACAAAAGAATACAAAACATGAACCACAGCCAAACACCGTCACAACACAACACACCGCGTGCCATGACGCGCAAGGCCACCAAAACAACAACACACCTCACCACCCGCAAGTAGCGATCCACCACAGGACGAACGGCCAAGCAAGGCGACCACCGCCAACCGCGCACACAACCGGGTCAACACCCAGCCCACGCTGACGCACCACTGACCCACACAGCACAAACACACCATACCAAACAACATGGTCCAACAGAAAGATAGAATACAACCCACCTCCCACGTCACCCCCCGCGACCCCATAAATCACGAGGTCACCACCAGGCCAGCGACCAGCGCAAACCCAGGCAGAAAAACGGGGCGGCTAGCCCCCGCCAAAAACAGAGTTGTACAGACTGTTCGAAAGAAGCAAAAAAAAGCCGAAGACATACAAGTCCTCCGCAGCGCTCGGCACACACCAAAACGGAGCCAAACCGCAACCAACTCCAACACGCCGATTGGTTCCAAGGAAACCGGCACCGCTCTCCAAAGACCACGCCCAGGCCAACGCGCCGCCAACCGACCGAACAGGCGAGCCAGCCCCACTCGAAGAAACAAACCCCAGCGGCGGCACAAAGACCTCACCGGCTCGGACAACACGCGGAACCCCGACACGCCACACAGCCACAAAACGTGGCCGTCCCAGTCGGCGGCCCAGACACGAAACACCCGGCTCGGCCCGCCACGCCCCCCCAACAAAACAACAAAACACCACAAAAAGTACCTGCGCAACGCCGGACCAAGACGCCCAGGGCGCCCCACCCCCAACACACCCTCGGCCACACAAAAAAGCCCGCACCACTGCCACAGCGGTGAGCCTAACCCGAACCCCTCGCCACAGCAGACCCGCTATCCAGGCCAAAACCCGGAAACAACCAGATCGAGCGCCCCACCTCACCTCAATCACATCAAGCAGACGGCACACCACCACACGCCCCACCCAACACCACAACAAAGCAATCCCGCTCCCGCCCACAAAAAAACACACAAGAATGTACCCACACGAACCCCACCAGCCCCAACATATGACACCGCCCCCCCCAACAACCACGTAAGACAACGACATACAACACAAAAAAAAAAACCCCCCACACCGCGAAGAACAACACACACCACCCCACCAAACCAGAAGGACCAAACCCCCCCCACACCCAAGCACACCAAAAACACCGACGCACCGCCCTCACGGACACGAAGCAAAGACCGCATATGACCAACAACGCACAAACACACATAACAAGAGCACAACAACAACCAAACCCCATCAAAGGCGACAACCGCCACCAACCGCCGAGAACAACCCCACAATCCCCCCCCACCCCGCAACCGGAACCTGCCCAGTCCCAGACAACTACACAAGGGGAGCCGGAAAAACACAAACAGCCAGCGATATAAAGCACCCGCCGCCACGAGCATCGCAAGGCATCAAACAAACTCAACCCAAAAACACACCAACCCAAAAACCCACCCATGCAACGCAGTAGCAAACACAAAACCAAAAACCCGGCACCCGCACCACCAAAGCCTGGCCCGGGCGAAAAGCCCCCCCAAAACCACCAAACACCCCACCCCCACACAAAAAAGCCAACATCAACACAAAAAAAACGCAAACACACCCACAAACCCAAACATACAACCAAAAACCAAAAACAACCAAAACCAACACAACAACCCCCCCCACAAACCACAACCAACCAGCGCGTCCCCGCCACAACGACCACAACCACCAGAAGCACACGACACCCCGGAACAAACCCACACACACAAGCCAGACGCCACACCTAAAAGCCAAAGCAAACAGCCACAAACACACCCCACCAAACCCAGTCGCAACCACACCCAAAATCACACCAAACGCAGACACCAGAACACCCACACACACACTGAAGCACAAAAAACAACACCAACAACACCCAGATGAACCCCCAACAAGCACATCACAAACAATGGAACACCGCACAACCAGATCCCGCCTGGTCCACAGGACATGTACCGTGCCAGAGACCCACAAACAACAAGAGTGATCCACGTCGCCCGTCCCCCCCGCCAAACCCGACCCCCACACCACAACAGGCACAAGGCCCCGCACCACACCCAAAACCAGCCCCACCGCAAACCCAAAACCACCCAGAACACCACAAAAACACACGCCCAAAACAACCAACACCCCAATAGCGCCCACGAGCAAAACAAATCAGCCGCGCGCCCCAGGCCCACCCCCAAACAACACAAAAACAAACAAAACACAACCGCAAGTACCCCAAACCCCCCACAAACCACAACACGACAATCTTTCCAAAACCACCAAGAGCCTCCGGCTGATAGCCCCGCGCCCAGCAAACCCCAACAGTCTGACAGGAAACCGGCCAAAACCCACCACCCCACAAAAACACCACCAACACCAAGCAAACCACAACCACCGTCACAACACACAAAACCACCAGGATCACACAACATAACCTCCCACCCACCAGGTTACCACTACACATACATCACAGTACACCCCCCAACAAGAATACCACCCCCAACAAAAAGCATCATTTCAGCTAAACAGCACCGCCCCACGACCGCCCTACACAACAGCACCCCCCACCAACCCATCCCAACACGAGACTTAAACCACAACCAAAAGACAGAAGCCCCAGTCAAAACCCACAAAACACCAACCCGAGACTATCTTTACACAGTAACACCAAAACCACTGGCCTCCCCCCTTCAAAACCCCCACCGATAGAATGTACCCCCCCATTCCAACTTAATGAAAAACACCGCAAATCAACTCCAAGCCACCAACAGCCAGACGTCCTGAAAAGCCACACACCCCCCCAACCCAAAAAAACACCAAAAACACAAACACAACACAACCAACCCAACCACCCCCACCCAAACACCCCCCAGTCCAAGTAACTGTGTAAAAAACCACCATACCGTAACAACCAAAACCTACGAAACAATCTACAATAGTGAATATTACCAAGTCCCAAACCTGGAAGAAACGACAAACATCCCCCCAAACCAAAAACACAACCACACACACCACACACACCAACCACACCACACGCACCGCACCAAACCACAAACAAACACCACACCCCCACAAACCCATCCTGCCCCATCACCCTCACACTGCACACATCCCCCTGCACCACAACAAAAAAAAACCGCCACCAACCCCACCCTCCCAAAAAACACACCACCAACACCACCCAAAACCCCCCCCAACACGTTACAACCCACTAATCAAACCCAACCACATACAGTAGAACAACAACCAAAAACAAACAACCAAAACAGCACCACGAAGGACCAACAATGACCCTGACCACCCACCAAACGATCGAACCCCCCAAAACACCACAACACCTAAACCATAGCAGACTGACACGAAGCCACACCGGGCCCACACGAACCAACGAAAACCAGTCTGAAACTACCTCACAACACAAAACCACCAACCGACAACACCACCACGATCACAAAAACCACGGCACCAAGCACCCCCAAACATAATCCGAACCACGCAACCAGAACCCACGAATACAAGCAACGCCACCATCCAGACAACACCCACCAGCCCACAGGTCCCGTACCCCAAGACACAGCCACCAAGCCCCCAACAACACAAACACGACAACACAAATAGTCCACCCACAATCCAGCCACACGACAGCACCACAACAAAAACCAACGGCACAGTAGACAGCATACACACAACCAAGAGCGAACAACACCCCCACACACCGCTCCCCCACCCACCAAAAACCACATACACACACCCCCCCAACACCACCCAAGCAAACCTGCGCGACGAAAACATCCGACCACCCCCCGCACCCACAACCAAAATGGGGCCCACAACCACCCCGCCCCAGTCTCACACACAACTACACAACCACCAAGTCCCCACCCCCCAAAACCCCCCCCCCGAGATACCTCCATAACAAGCACCCGCCCCCAAAAACCCACCCATACGCACCACCACCACAACACAGCGACAAGTGACAAACCCCTCATGAAACTCCACGCCACCACACCCCCAAGACAAACGCACCCAAATCACACACCACACAACACCTCACACCAGCCACACCCACATCCAACCAAGCGTAAACATCGGCGCAACCACCGCACGCCCCAAAACCACCACTTCCAGAAACCCGCCACGCACAACCCGAGCGCGTTCCCACCTGCAAACAACACAGACTCACACTCCCCCCTCCTCGCCCACGCCCGCCCCAGCACACCTACCCTGCAAAATCACTTCCGGCACGTTAACGAGCCCTGGCGAAACCTGTTGCCTGCCCCCATGAAACCTAGACCACACACACCAACACAGTAACAAAACACAACCTAACCCTGACCCGAAAGCAAACCGCCCACAACACAAAGCGCCACCAACAACACAAAACCATATAACCGATCACAAATAAAGTCCCAAGCATCCAACCATCCACCTTCCAAAAACACCACAACCACACCACAACACCACCAAAAACACCGCACAATTCTCCCAAAGGCAACTTCAACCCTACTTAGCTCCTGAGCCCCCAATCACAGACATGAGACCCACAAGATCGGCTGCCACCAAACAACAACACGAGCATCCCAACGCTCGTCCTCCGCGCTTCAACCCCATGCACACGCCCACGACAAAATGCAACCCACCAAAACCCCGACAGGACACCCCACCCCCGAGCCAGCCCCCCCCTAGCCGGTATCCCAACCCACCACCAAACCCCCACCACCCGAACTCACAGTCGCGGCACCACACACAACACCACACCACGGTCACAACCAGAAAAAAACCACACCCAAGCACCACCATCAACAACCCCCCAGCCCTAGACCCCCAAACCACATCGCATCAAAAAACCCCGTCAGTGAAAAGAGATCCAACAACGAACAACACCCCACAAAAACAAACAAACGAAAAGCACACGGCCCCCCCAGACGCCACCACGCCCCCCCAAGCCCCGAAAAACCACGGACCGAAAACGAAAAAAACAGACAAACACACAAACACCGTGAGCCCCTTCCCACCCACACCTACGCCACCCCCCTCCCATCTCGAACCCCCAAAACACACACCACACCCAAATAAGACCCCCATCACGCAAAGTCACCACCCGAATCAACACCACACTGAAATTACCCCGCCCAAACCGAAACCCCAAACAGAAAACACGGCCATACAGTAACCACCAAACACAAACATATATACACAACAAAGATACCCCCCTTCAAACAACCAACTACACCTACGTCCAAAAGAAACAGTACGACCCAACACCACCAACAAAAAAACCCCCGACCATCCCACTTCCTAGCAATCCCTTACGCAACAGGCAACAACCGGGCCAAAAACCGATCCAACATCACACGAAAAAACTCGCCGAGCCACCTAGGGTCGACCACTAGAGACAAGCTGTCGCGACAGCAAACCCCAACCAAAACACCGATCCAAGACTGTATATAGTACCCCACATAAGAAACCAAACCCAACAATGTCCAGACCGAGCAAAACCAAACCCAAGCCCCCAAACCGGCCCACCAACCGCATACGCGACCAACCACAAAAGACCATCACACCATCACAAAAGGCCCCAAAGCGCCTCAAGGCAACAACAACCCAGACCCAACTACCACAAGCGAGGAAGAGAAAAACCAACGTAAGCCCAGGCAACCACAGAACACCAAAATCGCAACAAGTTCCCAACATTATCCGTCCCACTCACCCAAGTACACAGAACAAAGTATGTACGCAACTAACACCGCAAGATGAATGTTGTATGAGCAGACCCAGACAGGCCCCGGAGGCCGCCCCGGCCCCCACCCCAAAAAAACAACACCGTCCGCCCCTCCAAGCTTCACTCTGCCGGCTACACAAAACCTACAAGAACGGGCAAGACTTGTTGCAGCGCCACAAAGTCCGCCGTGCATACCACGGAAGCTCGCGCCAGATACACCAAGCAAAACCCCCAATGACAGAACGACCAACACCAAACAACAAAACCGTCTCCCGCAATCGACTCCCGTCAGCAAACAGACTAGTTCCCAGGAAAACACGGCCGGCACAGAGACCAGACGCCACTGCAGAAGCCGCCGGGTACGGCCCATACCACAGCCCGCCGCGTACGAGACCCTTACAACGGCAAGAACAGCTAGTAACGAAGCGCGACGCGATGGTGCTACCACAACACACGCAAGAAAAGCCGAATCAAACGGCAACAGGCCAGGCTGCTCATGACCTCAGCGCCCGCGGGGTTGTAACTTCCAAGGACAACCGCACCACGTCCGACACAAAACTTGCAGAAACCCACTGGGCCGCCCGACGCGATGTCCCCCAAACGCACGCCAGCACACCAAGACTCCAAAGGCCCAAACCGCAGGTCCCAGCCCCCACCCCCCTTCCCCCCCCCAGACAACGTCCCCGGGCCCGTACAACAGCCAAACCACCCAAAACGCCCCACAAACGCCCGTGGCCAAATTACACACCCCAACCGCCGCACAAACACCCTACCCCGACGACCAAGCACTCCTCACCCCGACACTTAGGCGTCGCACTCGCATTTCCCACGCCATCCACCATCCCTGCCCCGTCCACCATTACCAACCCACCATTTCACCCAGAAACACACAACCACACCCACCCCTAACAACCCAGACCAAGAAACACCCCCAACCAACGAATACACCACCCAACTGAAAACACAGTAGATGAACACCACCCTGTCCGAATGCGGCTGACAACCAGAGACCACACCGAGACACCACACCCGACACCACAACTAACATCGCCCCTCACACCTACACCCAGCGCGACCAACACCCAGCAAAACCAAACGGAAACGCCAAAACAGCCGCACCCCAACTCGACACGAGACAGCAACCGCAGGAACTCCAGGACCAAAGGACACAAAACACGCGAACGATGACACCCACCCGCCCCACCCTCCCCTCTGATGAAACCCACACCACACACCACCACCCCCAGCCACAAACGCCCCCGAACGGACCCCGATTGCCAAACCCAAATCCAAGATACCAGACATTCCGTGAACAAGCCACAACTAAGAATCCAGACTAACCTGCAACAGCCCAGGGCCAAAAACACCCGGCAACCAAAAACAAAGGCACAGCCCCATAACACGACCCCCACGACACACACCAAAACGGTACGACAACACAAAAACTGCCAAGCGCTCCAACAGCCCAAAACACAACGCCACTATCAACAAGGAAGCGACCCACCCCAACCCCAACACACCACCAAACCAACTCGCACCACAAGAACACCCAACACCACCCCCCCACACAACCTGGAATCAACAAACGAACAAAAGCACCCCTAGAAGACGACCAAAACAACCCCAATGCAAAACAACGCATATCCCCGACACCCCCTACCAACCACACCCAACCACACTAACCCCGCAACCACCACCCCGGTAGCAAACACACAGGAACAAGCCCCAACACACCACCACACGGCCTGCCCAACCTCAGCCAACACTCACAGCAAGAACGCCACCAACAAAACCCAACCCAAAGAACAAAATCACAAAAACAACCCCCATACCCGCACCAACAAACACAACGTGACACACTGACACACCAATCAACCGAAAAACCAAAAACGACCCAGACCAACGGGAACCAAGGCCGGAAGTCACAAAAAAAAAACCCGCGAACAAAACCTACCCCCAAAAGCGCCCACAGACACAGCCCAGCACGACACACAACAAAGAATCAGCATAAACACAAGCCACCCAAACCACCAATGCAAACACCCCCCCAACAAAAACAAACCCGAACCGCACGGCAAAAAAAAAGAACTAAAAATAAAAAGCTACCACCACTCCCCTCCAAGCAAAACAAAAAAGAAACCCCGCGCCAGCCCGAACACTATGAACAACCAAGGAACAAGCGGCGGTAAACGTCAAACAATGGGGTCGGCAAGACCGTCCCCAACACAAACAAAACCCAACCACAACGAGTCAAATGTACAGAACACCAAAAAAGCAAACCCACACCACACACAACACACAAAAATGTGACCCATACAAAGCACCCGGGTAAACCTGGACACCAACAACCGATCACCTCGCAGCGAGACGCCAGGCGAGCCTGATGCAACCCGCCATCAGCGCAATTCGCCAATCGCGCCTCACAACTGGTCGGGGGGCGCCCACCCCAACAGCAACACCCACCGAAACCCCGAAACACGCACAGCCGCGGCCCCCACACAGAGTCCCCGGCGAACCCCAGGCAGTACAGGCAGTGCAAGCCCCAATGACGCAATGTACTACAACAAACGAACACCCCGCCCGCCGAAACCCGGGAACCACCGGAGCACCCAAGGAAACAAACGCATTAAACCAACCCCCAACCACACAAGACAAAGAAAAGACCTAGCCAACCCGAGGGCCCCCAATGCTGTACCAACCGCAACATACAAGATAGACCTCACAACACCCGGCCCAAAACAGCCAAACGTGACCATCTAAAGCAAACCAAACGAAAAACCTGTCGGAAACCCCAAAGCCGCCCGACCGCACAACCTCGGACCAAAGCCTACAAGAACAGAAACCGGAACGAGCCGGAGACACAAACAAACGCTGACGATCGCGGCACACGACCCCCCGGGCCCGCCACCGCACGGCACGCACCAAGAAACACGAACCACCAGAAAGGACGGAGCAAATCCGCAGGCCAAAGCCGACCACGCACACACACCAAACGACGGCACCACCCAACCCATGGATGACCCAATCCGCCCAAAAGACCGACCCCACACACACCAACCACAAACAACACTCAAACAAAAAACAGTGTAGCCAAACCAAACAGCGAACAAACCGGCCAAAATAACGCGTAGTACCAAAAAACAAAACCGAGATCACTCAATACCCAGGGCCGAACCGCAACAGCGAGGACTTTAACCGAGCCCCACCCAAGCGAGGCAAAGACGTTCGCCCGTCACAGAAACTGGCCGCACCAAACGCACCAAAAGGCAACGCCCCAAAGCGTTGGATCCACCACCCCAAACTAACCTTCCACAAACTGGCCCGAGAACCTGGCCTGGAACACCCCCCCCACCGGACTGAACCCAGCCCCGCCGCACCCCAAACAACTGCGAACACAGCAAAAGGGTGAACGCCTGACCAGCCTGCATGTATCCGGCGCAGATAGGTCCACGCAACCACCACGACTCCCATCCCAACCGGCCCCCCGCAAACAGGCCTGCTGAATCCCGCACAACGCCGCCCCAAGCACACACCCGGCCACTCCCGACCAACCACGACCCAAAACCCAACACCCCCTCAAAGCAAGCCCCAACCATCAGCAGCAATATCCGCGCATGTCCCATGCGGCCGGCCCGCAACGCGCCGAGCCCGCCCCACGGCCACCCCCACCCAACCAAAAGCCCCGCCGCAAGGGCCGTCTCACACCGAAAAACAAGAAAGACAAACACCCCCGCGCAAACACAACACACCAACTAAAGCCAAACACACGGAACCCCACGGCCCGAGTCAAACCAAAAAGAAAAACCCCCCACGAACTCCCTGCCGCGCACACCTGGCCAAGCACATGGCTGGCCCAACCCCGCACCCCCAGCCCCGCCAAAAGCAGCCCAGTTCACCAGAAAGCACCGGCCTCCCACGGACCTATAGCCAAACCCCCCCCAGCAAAAACCCTAACACCCCCCTGGATACCCGTAAGAACACCGAAAGCAGTCACACCACACCGCCGAAACAAGCCCACCACCCGGTCCTCAACCCAAAAAACCACCCCCACCACCTTCAGAACTGGAAACACAACAAACAAAGACCAAAAACCCAGCGCCGAAGCCCGGAACCCACACACACAGACACCAAGAAAAGGAAAACACACCACAAAAACCAAGACAAAAGCCAAGGCAGTACAACCGCAAAACCGACAAAAGCCCCAAAAACCACGGAAAACACCGGCACACCACACCTCAAAACCAACCCACGCACCCCGGCCACACACCCCACCACACAGACACGCACGAGTAAATCACACCGACACGCCCAACCCACACATAACCGACCTGTGCATACAACAAGCCGCGGAGCCCAACGGCACCAATGACACATACGAAACCGACAACAACACAAAAACAACAGACGTAAAGAAAGCGCAACATAGAAAGTACAAGGGCCCCAGAGGCCACAAGAAAGCACCCATCCCCAGACCCCACGCCCATGGAGACACCAAAAAAACACCCAAAACTGGTCGGTCACAGAACAACCCGGCAAACAACAACACCAAAAAAACAAGCCCGACAAGCTCTCCCCGGCGAAACGGCAAGAAGCCACAACCACACGCCACAAGCCGCCAACAAAAACAAAGACGAAAAAGAAAGACAGACAACACAAAAAGCCAGTCCCGGCACAGAACACACAGGCCAAAACCTACAACCAACACACAAGAGCGAACTGAAAAAAGAAGGACCACCAAAAGACCAGGAAAAGCCGCAACCAAGGCCCAAGCCGCACCCACAACCAAAGCCCACGTCCACACCCGACAATACACAAAAGAGACAAAACACAAAAACCGACAGCAAACAAGCCGGACAAGAAGAAAAAACAAACAGAGTGAATTCAGACCACCACAAAAACAAAAAAAAACCTATGGTAAACAATGCGCGGCGGTGATCCGGCGGGCGGTACGACGCGCGACCTGCCGGTCGCGGTACGCACCTCCGGGGGTGGAAAGATGAGCCTCACCGTGACCGACCGGGGAAGACGCACCTGTGAGGACGCCCAGACATAGCTCGAGAGGTTTCGACGAGCAAAGCTGGGACGTGGTGTGAAGCGCGGACAGACCGGGGACAACGGTTGCGGCGGCTGACTCGGCGTCACCGACCCGCGCTCAGGGTGGTGGACCAGCCTGGAGGCGACGGGCGGTACGACGGCGTGGTCGTGGTTGGAGCAGGTGCACATCCATGCGCGAGTCGCCGGCTCGGCGCCCGTACCCTAGTCGCGCTGTCCGCGCGACGCAGCGGCTGACCAGGTGGCACGACGAGAGCTGGCTCTGACAGCGATCGTCCGACGGGCCGGCGGGAGGAACGACAGGCCACGGGGCGCCACCGAGACTCGCTAGAAGCGCCCAGGCAAGGCCTCTTCCCTTCCCTCCATCAATAAGCACCGGCTGGCATGCCTCTGCGGGCTGAGCGGCGTTGGGCGCCGTCACGGGCCACCGAGCGGGATCGCGGCCACGCGGGTGAGCCGAACAGCCCCAGCAGCCGGAGATGCGTACCAGGATCGCGGGCACGTAGTGGTCGGTTCACGACCGTGAGCTCACGCCGCGGCCGCTGCCGCGTGGAAAGAGCAGGACCAGCACCCGATGCCCACCGAGCGATGAAGTTGCCCGAGCCCCAGATCGATTCTTGATAGCGCCGCGTGGGGAGCAGCACCCGGAGGTAAGCGGTGACCACTTCGCGGATCTCGTTGCGCTGTTCCGAGTCGATCTCACCGTTGCGGTTTGACCACCGACAGTGCCGACGCTTCCACTCACATCGATCGTCGGATGACCATCACAACCCCAGGCGGGGATCCGTGGGGATCATCCCGAGAGATCGCGCGCTCGGCACGGCGGGCGCGCACCCGCTAGACGGCGGCCACCCGCTGCGCGGCGAGGGCCGAGCCGTACTTTCTACCCACATCCGGACAACTGCCACGCCGAGCATCATGATGGCTCATTACAAGTGACGGACACCACA
>Ga0179591_1252320_pt1 | contig 22370 bp, 17 predicted proteins | sample CZOMad2_1_08_16f_FD_182891 | JGI IMG/M metagenome (GOLD analysis project Ga0179591, IMG submission 182891) | Vadose zone soil fungal communities from Angelo Coast Range Reserve, California, USA - CZOMad2_1_08_16fungal (PacBio error correction) | ecosystem: Environmental > Terrestrial > Soil >... | reverse complement strand
CTTACACTATCGGCTCTGCATTCGCCTCTCCTCCGCAGATTTTCTAGATAGACCATCGGCCTGGGAGAGGGCCTATCTAGGCACTATCTTACCCGGTTGTCAATAAATCCCCTAGTAGAGGCTCCTTCATTTCTTTTTTTCGAAAGCCGCGATCTCCCTCCCTTTTTGGTTTTTTTTGCGGGGAATTGGATTTCGTACATTAGTGAATCTAGTCCCCCCCCTTCCTTCCACTGTCGCGACGGATCCTTTCAAGTATACGTGAAGTGGACATCCTTCTTACGCCAGCATCCGGCCATTTTAAATTTGGCCTAGCATTCTTTACAATGTTGCTCCTTTTCACTCTAGGGAAATATGACATTCCGCTTAAATAAGGCCCGCGTTTTTGAACAGTCTGCTTTTTTCCTTTGAGAGAGTTGCTTTGTCGTTTCTAGGGGTTGTTTCCTCCCACCCGTAACAACTTGTCAAGACTTTTTTCATAGATCCATAAAGGCCCCCCCCCAATAATTTTCTGGTCACCCCCTGCAGTAAGACCAGGGCCTGGTTTTGATGCTTTCCTCTCCGCTTATAGACGATGGAGTCTTGGATCTTTGTCTCCCAAGTTTTTTTTCTCATGGTCAGGCGTAGCCTTTGAGCCGTTGTCCCCCAGACCACCACACCACCCAGACCAAGCCTTGAGCTAACCCTTTTCCCCAACTCTCCTGCATCCTGGGTCTTGGAGCATCAGTTTTTTTTCTCGCTGCGTTCACCGAACTATTCTTTCGTTTGAAGGGTATTTTGATCGCTTGTTTTTCGGAGGCCAAGCTTTGTGTTGGGATGGACGTTTGGCCCTTCCCCCACCCAGCCATGGTAAGGGCACGCTCCCACCCTGTTTTTTTCTTAGGGTCCTGTTCTGGACACCGATTTTCAGAGCGCCTCCCCTTCAGTTCTTGCGGAATACCTCGGGTACTGTCCCCTTTTGTCTTGTTCCTCTTTCGTTCCTGTAATTTTGTTTTGAGCGTTGGTATGAAAACCAGTTGATGCCGTGGTCATGAACCACTCCAGATCAGCCCCCACTTATCATTGCGGCGTTGAGTCTCCCGGATTATCTATTATCTCCCCGAACGATTACTTGGCCGATGGAATCTTCACCCCTGCGCTCGATTGTCGTGCTCTCTCGGACGGTTTAGTTCGCCCCCTTTGTTAACCCCCCTGTAGCCTATTCTTTGGAAGGTACTTTTCGCCCGTACGGTCAGATTTGGTTGTTGGCAGCTGCGGGATCGCCGCTCCGACTTCCACCCTTTAGGCTCCTTTTTTCCCAGTGAAGATGAGTTGTTGGACGCTTTACGCTCTCTGGGCTTGGCTCGTCTCCGTTTCTGTTCCTCTGGTCGCTCATTCTAGGAACGCCCCGGTCGTCGTTTTTTCTGCCCCCTCTTGGTTCGGGCGCTCAGTCCTTCCATTTTTTCCTTCTCGTGTCAGCCTTGTCCACTGTCCACAGAGAATTGGTGGCCTTGTGCTCCGGACCGTCTACTCGATCCCGGTGCCCTTTTCAACCCCTCTGTTCCCTTTGCCCTTGTTCCCATCTCAATATTATCATCTAGTTTGTGTTTGATAGGCTTCTCCTGTCTTTTTCCAGAGTTTACTTTTTTTTTAGATCGTGCCGATGTGCCGCCGCCTATAATTTGGCCAAAGGCACCCGTGTTCATACCTTACCTTCTCCAGGTGCGTCTCCTGTTTTTTTGGTTCGACCCGATCTAGGGTGGTTTCGCACCACTCTCTCAGCTCCCTCGCCCTAAAGTGTACCCCTTCCACTCAGAGTTGCTTGGGCAGATCTGCCGCGCTGTTTTTTGAGTTTTTCTCCTTCCTCTTCTTATGTTCCTTAACGTTTCGATGCTGAATGGTCATGGCAATTAGCGGTCTTTATTTGATTCGTTCTCTGATGTGCGATTTCGGCTTTTTCATGCCGCCTGCAACTGCTTATCTGATTTGGGCATTCGCCTTTTTTTAGCTTTGTTTGGTTCTCCCCCTGGCCTCAGCATTTAGATCGAAACCGTACATTATTTCCCTCAGAGTTTCTTAGCGATTTTGCATTCCAACTAGATCCTACCTGGACCAGGCCCGCGTCTGCCCACTCGCGAGTTTACAGCTGCTTGGTCCTCTTCTCAATTATTTTTTTTTCAATACTCTCCGCTAGCCCTCCCCAAGCTCCATCCTTTTGTTTTTTTCTTTTCTTCCTGAACTGACCGAATTTTCACTGAAGGATAATTTGGCCTCCTTCCGCGATTTGTGATCCCCAAGTCTCTGGAAGGCCTTCGTCCCATGCCCTGAAGAAGTTATATTTCGTGCAGTTGATGTGGGTTCTATGTGTCGGACGACGTCCGCTTGAGCTGCCCTTTCCCGGAGAGGCTTTTCCCGTCAACGCATATGGTCGTGCCTCCCACGAATTAAGTTTTTTCGCTCTTGCAAAACGCTTTCCCGCTGTTTCTTCTGGTTACCCCTTTTGACAACCTTCATTCTCCACGGTATTTCTTGCCCCGTCACTTTTCCGCCACTCGACGTGAATGTCTGGCACCTGCACCGTCACTCCCTCCGGTGAATGAAATGTGCCCCTCTAAACTCTCCTAACGCCCCCGTGGTTATGGTTCTTCTGCGAGCCCCGTTGTACTACCTTTTCGTGGTTATCAACTTCCCCCCTCCCTACGGGCACGTTTTTTTGAGCCGGTGCCCACTCAATCCGTTTCTCCCCAAGTTCATTTTCTTTAGAGGGTATTAAATAGAGCTCCCTGCTCTTGCTCTTGGGGTTCCTTGACCACTCCTGACGACTAGTGTGTTACGCCCCTTGCTGGACACTCCTTCTCCTTAACGAGCGAGAATATGCGCGCTTTCCACGCGCCCTCAAACGCCGTGCCTCATCTTCTTTCCTGTCCTAATTTTTTCGACCCAGGCCACCAACCTTTTTTTCCTGCCCAACAAACGGGACTATTTTACCCTCTCCTTTTGTTTTGAGAGATACTCCCTGTTTCTTGTTTGGGAGGTGATGTTTCTTTTTTTTTAGAACTTTACAAGCTTCCCTGACTCTTACTGGGGAACTTGCCTTTTAAGCTGCTCCTTCCTAGCCCGTCCGCCTCCGTTCTTCGTCAGCCATCGACGCCGTGTGTGACCTGGGAGTAAGTTGGTCTCTTTTTCATTCATTTCCCCCCAAAGATAGGAGGTGCGCGTTTTCCGTTGTTTGATAGATTGTTGTTCTTGCTTTTTTCTACGTGTTTCCTGTTTCCTGATCTCGGAGGAAATTACTTGTAAGTAGCCCCCTTTCTCTTTCTCCTTAGCCCCAAAAAGACAGGCCTCACGAGTTTTTTGTAGGCGAACCCCTCCACCCTTTTCTTGACGTTTAATGTAGACTCCCTTTTGAAAGTTAATTAAAGGTCCCGCTTTGATATTATTTTTTCGCTTTTTTCTCTTTCATTTCGTCAGCCATGCGTTTCGGGTACCTCTAGTCGTACTTTGCAACCTTCGTCCGGATAACTTTTCCCCAACCGGGTACACCCGCTTTATTGAAACCTCCCTTTTATCGTCCTCCGGTTCGCGGAGTGTTACTATCCTGTCTGATCTCCGCTCTATGGCTTCTACGTTTTCGAAGAATTCAGGTTCACACTTCTTTGGCCTTCTTTAGCGTGACGACGCGTTTACCCCCCCCCTCGACGGTAACCCTCTTCCCAGCTCATGCAAGACCCCGGCCCATGCTTCGTTTCATGTACGTTTCCTGCTCCGTCCGATCCTTTTGGGATTCCCGGTGCTTCTATCTCCAGACTATCCTCGACAGTTGCGTCCTTCCCTTCGTTCGACAGGCGACCTCCTCACCCTTTTGAGCTTTGGTTGCCTGGTCACCCAACGTTCTCTCTAGTACACAAAACAGGATCCTCGCTCTTTTTGAATCTCCATCTATTTTTTGCATGCTACGCATTACAACTCTCCGACTTGCCGTCAGTTCGTGTCTTTTTCTCCTTCGCTAATGAATAAGCCTATTACAAAACTACTTCACCCATTCCCCTGCGACACCCCAAAATCCTCTCCTTTTGTTCCGGAGACAGGGCAGACCGTTCTCACCTTCTCCCACTTCCGTCATCCCATAAACGCAGCCGACGTCTTTCCACCTGACCCATAGGTCGTCTCGTTTGGACTGAGAAGCGCCGGTTCTTAAACATGTTTATGTTCCGCTTTGCTCATGGAGCAACATTTTCTCCTGCCTCACTCGTAGCTTCGTATTCATGAATTCGCCCTTTGTCCCCAAAGCTTCCGGCTTCTCTAGACCCTTTTTCGCTTGTCCAACAATAGGGCCCTTCTGCCCCTTGTACCTCCCAGTGTCAGTCTTCACTGTGACTTGTCCCAACGTTTGACGTCTGAGGCTTTCTTTCTTCCCCGAAGAGAGCCCTTTTGCCTGCCCCAAGTAGACGAAGTCTAAGGAATCTTCAGGAAGGTTCCTGGAACTCCCCCCCATCTTTATTTCGTCTGTCCACCCACTGTTGCAAAGGATCACTCCCCGAGGGTGCTGGGAACCTCCACTGCAATGGCTTTGGAGTTCTGGCACCCTCCTCTTGAGAGACGCTCGACTCCAACATTCTGCTGAGTTGTGCAACCTTCGGATCAAGCTATTTTCCCTATTCCTTATCTTTATCCCCCGTCTTCCCGTGGAGGATGTGTCGAACCTCCTCTCCCTGCGCTTGCCCTTGAGTGTCCTTCTTGCACTAGCCATATCCGAGATACTCAAGCCCTTCGAGTTTACGAAACCCCACTCGATTTTCGTAACGTCTTATATTTAACTTCGTCTGGTACGAGCAGACCTCTCCATTGAACAAACTATCCCTTCAGGCGCACGTACTTCAAAGCTATTAGGGATCTCTCCTTTTGGTTCGTAGCATTCCCCGTTTTTTTCCTAGACCGACCGATATAGTCTTATGTTCTTTTTCCGGTCTTCGATCTCGACAGCATGCGGCGTCCACGTCCTCTCCCCCTCCCTCTTCGCGCTCCGTCCATGCCTCCAACCCAAGTGGAACTTATTCGGTCCTTGGCACAATCCCCAGTTTTCTGTGCTACCAAATCCCCCCACGTCAGAGTTCGCACGTAGAAGCAGCCACCCCCCCTCAACGGTCGTACAAAAAGGCCCTATTTGTTCCCGAATGCGATGAAGTCTCGTTCGAGCAATTACAAAATTTTACGCCCCTGAACTTTCCCCTTCCTCGCGTATGACTAGCGATACCCCCCCGGCCAAACGTATCCACCCCCCACATCTGTTTTGGTTCTAACACCCAAGAGCATCTACAATTTCGACCATTGAAATTTGTTGTCCCTCCTCTCTCCCCTTGAGTCTCTCGCGACCCCCCCCTTCTGTCTTGAGTCCCATTGGTGACACTTAGCGCAGATGTGTGGGGTTGGTGGGTCCCTTTTGGTTTGTACACGGCGTATTCTTAGTCCTTCATGGCAATCTTCCGTCAATGGATGGATAAACCCACCCGATTCTCTTATCCCATAGGCTCCCTTTATTGTTCAGACGTGATGATTTCTCTGTGCCACTCAGCGCCCTTGCGTCTTCCACTTTTCTTGGGCACCAGTTCGTTAGAGTGATCGAGGGGGAATGTAGGGATAGGCCCCCCCAACGATCCCGAGGTTGGTGCATTTTTTTTTTGCCACCCGACGGAAACGGCCAAGCACCCTTTTCGTTCTTCCCGTGGCCTGTGGAGGATGCTTTTCACAACCGCGTGGACTTGAGCAGAGCTTTCGGGCTTAATTTCCAGCTCCCACTGTGATTTGATTTTGAACTCTGCCCTTTTTTCGGTTTTGTTTTTTAAAAAGCGGCTTCTTGCTGGAGGCTTTTTCTGGTCAAAGTTCCGTTGCTACCAGTCGGTAGCCGCGCATTGCCACCGTGGGCTTTCGGTAAGAGCCTTTTCGACTTCACCGGCCCCTCTCTTGGTCTTTCGCGTGTGTCTTTCGACCACATCATTTTCTAGCTCCCGGGATTTCTATGCTATGTTGCAAACCGTGGCGCACTTCGTTACGTTTCTTGCAGCGCCCTTCCGTCTTTCCCCCAATCGCCCTCTATCCCTTCTGCTCAGCGGCCTCGATCGGCCGTTCACCCGCCACTATGAGGGTCTTTTCTGCAATTCCGGTGCAGCACCCTTTTTCTCGTCGCAGCTTTTGCTCTTATACGACGTCTCTCCTTTCTTTTTTCGAGTGTTGTGGGGGTGAGAGACTTCCGGAATAATGACTGATGGAAGTACCCGGTTCCCCCACTTTTGTGATTGAAATTCTCGAGGGAGAACCCGAATATTTTGATTGTGCATTAGACACACCCCCTTACCTCTAGATAGGTCCGTCCTCAGTTTTCCAGAAAATCGGCCAAGGTGGAGCGAGAGGCGCTTCGACATTTCTATTCGAGGCAAACGGGTTTACCAATCAAATCCCCGATGTAGATAACTGATTATGTCTCCCGCCCTCCCGAGTCGCGAAAATGCATTGTTAGATCGCTCAAGCATGGACTTTCCACCCGGGCACCTAAAACCAGGTTTTCAGTGAGAGAAGGAGGGAAGACTGAGAATGATTAGCCTGGCGTGGAATTAAAAGGAACCGGCATGGGTGCCCCAAAAGCTTGTATTGCCTGGATTTCATAACCAACACTTTCCCTGCATTTCCACGCGTTTTCAGAGAATGAGGATAATTCGTTCTCAAATACGTCCTCTGTCGTTAACCCCTTAATTATAATGAAAGTGACCCTCCCTTGTGCTTGCCCCCCTTTCTTCTTTAGTTTCTTTCTGCTTACCCCCCCCCCATTGTCCCCCGGTAATACGTGTCCCACCTACGATCAACTCGTCACTTTTTTTCCCCTTGGATGAAATTTTTCTTTGCGCAGTCCTGGTCCCCTTCTTTTCGATGGACGGGTAGCACGTTTTGTTGCCTTCTGATCTGTGACCCCCCACTTCACCCCTCTCCCCTCATCTCTTGCAACTTCCGCCTGCTCCTATGCCAGCTTCCCGGGCCCCCCCACAACCGGCACCCCAAAACTTTTTCCCTCCCACTGAGCCATCCTGCTGAGTGTCCTCCTTCTTTTGATGATCCCAACAGGTCTCGGCTTTCAACGATTGCCCCTATGCCCTAAATGGTTCTCGCTTTTATGGACTCCCCATGGTTGGTTGTTGGAGTTTTGCCTTCTGGGCTCTGGGAATTATAATTCTACCCGTCGCCCCTCTGGCGTTAACTCGTTCTTTTTCTTCCTGTCTCCCGATATTCACGCAGCCCTTCAGATGTTTCCCCCCCCAACTTGCCTCTTTCCCGCCCGTCCCCCTTCGGTGGGACGGGCTTATAAATGAGGTCCCAGTTGCTTTTTTTTTTGGGAGAGTTGGATGCGGAAACCTCTGTCTTTTTCCTCAACCAGGAGGAATACCTCTTTTCCTCCCACCCACTTAGACGGTATCAGTCTTTGCTTCTCCGATTGACCGCTCCCTATCGAGATCGTTGCAGTTTCCGTCGGAACATCGATCGATCGGGCTGTGCTTTTTTTCTTGAGGTTTGACCCACCCAAAAAGAGGAACTCCGCTTTCGATGGCGTTCCTTTTCAGTTCATCCCTTTAGGTAAAAGCTGTTGTTCCTGTTGGGATGTAGGAGCTCAGGCCGTAACGGGAAGAGAGTTCGACTAAGTGCGTGGGGGGCCTTCTTCCCGCTATCGATTGCTTCCATTAAACCCGCGATGGCGATTGTGTTTCTTTGGCCCACGCAACCGTTCTCTCCTGTCTAGATTTGAACACCATAGACCATGTTCCGCGGGGGAGTTCTTCAGAAAGGAATTCTTTCCAGACCTTACATGCCCCCCCCGGTCACATTTTCAATTGTGAAGTGTTCTTCTTCCGTTCATTATATTTTACCTACCATCCCTTATTAACGGGCCATGTTACTCTTGAAATTGTTACCTGGCCCCCCTTCTTTCAATGATCACTCTCGGGTGGCTCTCTTTTTTATCTTCTACCATTTTTGATTCTCTTGATTAGAGGCCCGAAACGAATTCCTCGCCACGGCAGATTCAATATTTCAAAGAAGTGCATACTCTTTCAATCAAACCGCAAAACCGTGACTCCTCCGGTTTAGAGCTTGGCTGGTCCTTCCCAGCCCTATAGCGTTTGAGCCCCCCCCGTAGTTGCAAATTCCATACCTCTACCATGTAAATAAACCGCCTTTGTCTTCTAGATCATTCGCCTCTTGCCTTTTATTTGTTTTTTAGTTCTACCCGCTGGACAATTAACTCAGCGCCTTCCTTTTTCCCAGAGGATTCCTTTTGCAACTCTTCTCTTCGCTGCGTTGATTGGAATGAGCATCTAGCTATGCCGGTTCTGCATTCGATTTCTTTCGGTCTGGGCAATCTCCGGGAGACGGAGTTCTCCAGAAATGTTTTGTATCATTTCATCAAGAAAAGAGAACCAGAACCCGCCTCACAGGGCTTAGTCTTTCGAGAGTTTTTGTTTTAAGGCTTATCTCATTGCACAAATCTTAGTAGTTCCTCCTCAACTTCTGCCCAATCGCACCCGACGGTCGTAGTTGGTGGCTCACTATTTCCTTCTAGAACGCCAAGTCATTCCCATGTTATTTCAGACCTAAGACCCTTGACTGTTTTCCCCCGAAGGCCAATTCTTGTCTCTTCTCATAGAAGCCGCGGTTCCCGTATTTAAAAAAAGGCATAGGGAAGGTATTGAGAAAACCATTGCCTTATACTCCCCGTTTTCGCAGATTGTTGCTCATTCGTCTTTGACTTTTAGATATTTGGTTGCGCGTCAACTCTCTTCTTATAACTACCATGGTTGTAACCGTCCTCAGTGAGGTAGGCCCTCCTCATACACCGTCAATAGAGGCTGCATTTCAGCTCCGTAACCTTACCTCGAGCCCCCAAACGATCAGATTGACACCGCATCTTTTCCAATTTTCTTAAATTTTTGTCCATCGAAGCATGGGTCCCTCACGAACATCTTTACCCGACACCGACGGTATTCCGTGAATTTCTACCCGTCAACCCCGCCCCCTAAATCCCGTGACTGAATGAGAAACTCCTTAACAGTAACGAAAGGTTGTTATTTTTTAAATTGCTTCTATGTTCGGTTGTTGGGATTCAGTGTCACCCCCCCATTTGGTTCCACCCCTCTCGACCCCCCTCGTCTTGAGTCCTCGTTGAACAATAAACTGCATATCAAAGATAGTTCAAACCTTCCTTTTCTTTTCCCTCAAAAGAGACGAAGTCTTTCTCCTATTATTGTTTCATTGTCGAGATGACAACTTGCCCCTTTCTTGAAGATCGTTTGTGGGTACATCTTTCTGTCAGAAAGGAACGCTAGGCCATTAGCGTCGTGTTAGACCAAGTGAAGGAAACGCAGCAATGTCAAAGCATTTTTTACCCCCCAACACACCACCCCCCCCCCACCACACAAAATTAAGAGTGTAAGTTCCCTCTTTACTTCCGACAACTACGACATCAAAGAAGTTTTCGACCACCAGAAAGTTGCTTCATAATAACCGGTTGCGATAGATATCGGGTTTGTTGCAGACCGTTGTTCGTCTTTCCTGTTGGGTCGCAAAGCTCGGTCCAAGTACCGCAGAGGGAAGCGCCCGTCTGAGGGCAGTGCCACCTTATTTTGGTCCCATTCTCAATAATGGAGACTTACCTGGCTGCCAGCCAGCCGTTCACCCCCCCTCCAGTCCCCGCCTGATCTTATCGCAATCTAAGTGATGATGAGAATTTTTCTCGGTGGGTTCCCCCTCACACCCGGTTTTTAGAATGTTTGAGTTTTTTCCTGCGTCTTATTTTCTGATCGTCCCGTGGTCTCGGGTTTAGAGGCTTCCCTCTTTCTACCGACTTTTTTCCAAGTTTTTGGCTCAGTCCACCCTAACCCCCCTTCGTAAGGTATGCTTTTTTTTTCTCAGCTACCCATTTCATTGTCATCTGATACTTGTTCGCTGTGAAGACTTTAAGCAGCCTTCTCTTGTTGGTACTTTCAAGTTTTTCTTTCCCTGGCCTTCTTTTTCGATTACTCAGTTACATCCTTTTATCCGCCGAAAGTGCGTTTGATCGTTGACCCTCTGTTTCCGGCTTTCGGCTATCCTTTATGACTGCCGATGCGTTTCGGTCTATAAAGCCTTTGTCGTTCGTTAATCCTTTTCTCGATGAATCCTGCCCTCCCTACAACTCTCCCCGGCACAGCTGACCACCTGAAAAAGTCCAAGCCGGCTTCCCTTTCCTCGCCTTCTCTTTGTTGTTTTCTGTCTTTATCCGCGGCGTCCTATTAATATAACCTTCCCTTTCGCGATTCTTTTATTTTTATTTTCCCAATAACTGCTTAAACTTTTCGTGGCTATCGTTGCCCGGAGCCCCCCCACGTTCTCTCCGAGCCCACCGTGATCCTCTTTTTTTTCTCCGACGGGCCTATCCCCATTTTGTGCCGCGCGCTCGCCGAATTCCTATTAAATCTTGCTCCATTCCTCAGTTTTTTGGTCCTGCGCTACATCTACTGACAAAAACATTCTCCCCCGCCGTAATGCTGTTTTCTCTTTTGCCCAAAATCCTCACCCCAGAGCGCTTTTTTCCGGCGATGTACGCCCGGCATCCTACGGCTCCCGTACTCATTACTCACTCAGCGAGCGATGATTCCCCTCCCCCTGTCCTAGAGTTCTCCCTATTCGCGCGTCGGACTGGCGTCAGTTTCTTTTTTTTTAGACATCCAACCAACCTTCTCCCCTGCAGCGTGGGCTCGCTGATGCCGTTGACTGTCCTTTTTCCCCGGTGCCGAGATTGACGTCCTAGAATTGGTGTTCTACCCCCCCAAACCGAGCTCAGTCTTTCCGTCGAACCAACTTTCCACAATGACTTGCCTCCCCGGTATACCCCAGCGAAGTTCCCCCTTTCTGTCACCCTATTTTTCCTCGCTGCAATGCGGCCTTTTCGTTTAGGCCATCGAATATTTTTAATAGTTAATAGCCCATGTAGAGACCCTCATTCCTGGACAAGCCGCCCCTTGACTTTTCTGCTCCCTTTAGGAATGGGACCTTTTCGGTCCCCCGAGGTGACCCAGGGTACTATTCTGGAGTTAACTGATACCTGTCCTATCCGACCCAAACTTTCTCTTAATTCAAATTTCGCGTTTTTCCCTTTGGCTAGTGATTGTGGTTTCAGAGGTTACTTCATACTTAACTTTAGGGATGCTGGTCTCTCGAACGATATTGTTTTTGTAGTCTTTGACCTCCTCTGTCGTCAGACGAGTTTGGAAGCTGCGATTTTTCTAGGTAAACACTGAGTCACTTTCTCTGTTCAGGACTACATTTTCGGCCCCGTACGATACAGCTCCCGTAAAAAATGTTTTTACCGAGTATGAATGCCTTTAACTCCGCAATTCTTCTGGTGAGCATTTCTTGTTTTGGAACAAAGTACTCCCCCCCCGTAGGATAATTCCCCCTCCTTTATCTCATTTTTCATAGTTTTTTTCCCTCGTATCCCTGAATGCGTCTCGTCAATGAGAGAATCTATCGCGCAAGCCAAGTGATCAGTTTTTCCCAGTAATTTCTGCCCCTTTTCTCCTCGGTGTGCTTTCTTCATCCCCCCCCCCACCTGTCGCCCCCAAGCTTGCAGTAATTAGCCCTCGATGCTAGCACCACCTCTTTTTCACGCCCAACGACTGTTATTTGGAACCCTGCAGTGCGGGATTTCTCAGTCATCGAAATGAACACTTTCCCCCCTTTGACTCGTAATTAATGATCGACTTTTATTAAGTAGACGGACCCTATAAAGAACCCGGGTAAATCCAACCACCAGAGGGTTTGCTCCTCCCCCCACGCAGCTATCCCCCCCCCATTTCTCCCTTGTCCCAAATTGTACCCCAGCCGCCATTGTTTTTCTCTCCGAGCCCAGTGCTGCCTGATCCCAATCTGTGTTCACTTCGGGTGAGGTCTGGTGTCTTGTTAGGTTCCCCGTATCATATGCGTGCCCTCGTCACTTGATTTTTCCTATCGCGTCTACCCCCCATCTGCGTCCCGGAGATCCCCGCACACTCGGAAGCCTCATAACTTTCCTGCTTCCTTTTCTCTTTCTGTAGAGTTCCCTGTCGGGATCCAACCCACTTCTTACCTAGGTGGTTTTCTCCACATAAGCTTCCCATCCGGGGCGCAAGAATTTGAGACCATTACTTGGTTTTCCCCCCATCGACTTGTCCCCCTTATTGATTTTGGGCTTACGCCCTATTCAAAATTTTGGATTTTCGCACTACCGTCCTCAAGCGTGGTTCTAAAATCTATATGTGGCGCTTTATGGCCTTTTTATTTAACCCTCATGCCGAATTTTGTAACAATTTTGGTTGGAACTCCTCAATTTAATTATTGACCCTCACCCCATGGGCGATCGAGGTTTTTCCCCCCTAACCTATTTTAGCGATTTTATCGATAGTTTTTGGATCTTTACACAAGGGGGACTCATTCTTAAATCATCCGCCCTTATCCCCGAGGAAGCATGTCAGACGTATGATAGGTAGCAGATCGGGCCTTTTTTCCTTCTTTGCTGTGGTTTTTAGACCCGCTCAGGGCAATCACGACCCCAGTCACGCCTCCCAGCGACTAGCCTGCTCCGCCTTTCCCTCCCCTTTTGTTTTTGATGTAGATCTTCGTAGCGCGCGCCCGTCCATTTTCGGTCTCTCACCGGTGCTGCCCCTTTAAGTAAACATACCCCCAGTCTTGTTCTTTCTCTAGCCGCATATGATCCGTTAGAAAGTTTTCACCTTCTCTTTGCGGCCTGAGGGCTGATGGAGTTCCTGAGGTGTTTTGTCCATCCATGACATATCTCAGACCCTCATTTTCCATGGATAATCGCTCTCCCCTCTCGGATTTGGCATCGCGGTTACTTTTCCGAACTTGAAGGATGTGGTGGTAAACCATTTCCATTCCCTCTCCGTTCCATGGTAAGTCTGCATGCTATACCTGTCGACGCCGCGTCGTGTAACACTTGTGAAAGGCCTTCATCCACAATTTTTTTCTTTTGCCCCCCGGCAGGCCATTGACTTTAGATCTCTCCAAATACGGCCCCTCGTTTTACGTCCTCCCGGCGCGATTTTTTTCAGAGCTTATTTGCCGGTATCGAGCGTTCTTGGCTCCCCTAACCACCTTCTGTCCCTCTAGGGTATATACCTTTCCACCTCGCTCCACTGAATCGGGGCCGTTTTATGAGTTCCGCAGGGCAGGTTTCTTTTCACGCAGATGCATCTCTTACTTTCCTATGAGGCGAGATCTGTGTTCCATCCTTACCTTTTGAGCTGGGACTGGCTTTTACTTACTGAAGCAATTGCCCCCCTTCAACAAGTTCAACCACACCCCAACCACCTTCTAGTCTAAATATTTCACCATCCTTCTTCTACTTTGGGGATTCTCCGCCTGCTACCTCCCAGGGACTTATGAGTTTCAAAGATTTCCTAATTGAGATGATGTTTTTGCTTGGACTCCAAAAGCTTCGTTTGTTGGGCAAGGTTGTGGGACTTGGCATTTTTACTCTCCCCCTTCGCCTTACTTGGCGTTTAATTTTCGACCTCTCTTTAACCGACCGCTTAAGATGTTTCCCCGTGGTATTAAGACCCTCAGGTGTTCGAGGATCTCGTTTTTTGCCGGGCGTCTTCTGAGCCTGTTGGGTTATTTATTCCCGCAAAGTATTCAAGTCGGAATTGAACACAAAAGGCTGGAGAAGCTCTCCCCCTGCTCTCTTTTACTCGGCCAAGTCCGACCTCGATCCCTTCCCCCCGCCCAGATATGCGATGTTTTAAGCTTCTTTCAACTGCGATGAGGTCGAGGGTCTCATCTCACTCGTTGTTGTCCCAAAAACCGAGACCCAGCCTCCGATACGATGTCCCCAGTTAAGATTCCCCTGATGCTTAGTTCCTGCCTGGGAGTTTTTTTCTCCTTTTCGTAGAAGACGTCCAGCCCGTCATGTCCTTTTTTCAGTTTCGTTCAGATCTTCTCTTTTGTCCGCAGCTATCGCTTTTCATCCTCCCTCTGGAGGGTTCCGTGTAACTCATTCCGGCTTTTTTTTTCATGACCCATCTCTTGAAGTTCTTGTGGTCTTACCATTCCGCTTCCTGAGAGCGCACTAACATCACTTGTTTCCCCCGATTACCGAATTTGATTGTCTCAGTTGGTGATTCTGGTCCTTTCCCACGCCCTTGCATACAGGTTTTTAAACCTCTGTCAATTGTATCTTTCCCCAATTTTAAAATTCCCATCGTTACATCTAGGTGTTGCTTCTTTCCTCGGCTTTCGTTTTACCTTTCTTTGCATATTAGCTAATGGCGCCCAAGAAAAGCTTGCCTTAGATGCCCCAATGATTTGGACACCCAAAGGACAGGTGTTCCACTTTTAGAGACGGTGCTAGCATATTTTCGAGCCCGGCTGGTTGCTCGAAAAAAAACCCCAAAGGTTTCCCCCTTTTTTTTTTCTAGGCTCTTGGGGTTGCGCCCCAAGTCCGTACCACCTCCTTAGAAATCGGATCACGACGTTTAGTCCATCTTTAAGACCCCGCGGTGCTCGCGCTTTTGAAGTTTCCATTCTTTTCCGATCTTTCTCAATGTTTGTTTGAGTTATCCGTCTTTTGCCCTTGAAGCGTAACCTTTCCGACCGCGCTGACTGTCAGTTTCCTATAGCGGCGCGGCTGGGATTACTAGCGAGATGTGCCGTGCTGTGATTTCGGGGTAGGACAGATTTGTCGCTTCTTTGCTTCTTTTTGTCGCTTTTTGACGGCCGGTTAGCTTGTTTTTTTATTCTTCTTCGCTTTCGATTAGACCCTCCCCCGAGAACCGACGTCGCAGGCTTAGATTTCTTACCCAGTTAATCTCTCGCCTTTCCACAAATAGATTTTCTTGGTGGCCTCGCGTCGCCACGAGGTCCTTTTTCCTCTTCCGAGAATGATGGTGGTGACTCTTCGGAGCCACGCAATCCTTTGGTTATCGTCAAATCCCGTCTCCGACTGAAGGTCATGTTGTGCTTCTTAGGAGAATAGACCTCGTGATCTCACCACACTTCCCTTGACGCTCGTCTTTCACGCCGCGCAGGCCGCTTGGCCGGCTCTTTTTTTCACCCAGGTTACGGGTCCTATTTTTGGAGTCCCCCCCATCCGCTCCGCTTTTTCAGCTCCCTTTGCCGGAGAGGAATTCCTTTCACGGAATAAGCGTCCCTCATCATTTTCAACGCGCCGCGAAAAGATGCCCTCTCTCCCGCCTAACACCCCCCCAGCCTATGGGTTACCTTTTTTATTTCACTTTGAAATACCCGAGGTTTTGCATCCTTTCCGACATCTTTACCCGTAGACTGGACGCGCAATGTTTCCTTTCCACCGTCCCCCCCGCTCCTACTGTAGAGTATTCTGCCCCTTTTTTTGCCCTTTAAAGTTCCCTCCTGTTAGGACCCGGCCTTTATTTTCCTCTCCAGTAGGGTTGGTGCTGTCACCCTCGATTTACGTCCCCTATCCCTACCTGAAACGTCCTAAGGCTCTCCCCGGTGACCCACATCAGTGCCTAGCACCTCAACACCTACAACCGATTATAGGGTTCAGAACCCGACTCCGACGGCCATATTTTACTCCTGTGAATCTTGGCCGGCTTTAAGATGACGGACTTCTTCTCTTCTTGTAGTTTTCCTCCGGCTTTGATTGGCGTAGGCGAAGTCCCTTGTTCTTGATGAGGGCATAGGCCCGTGGACTCTTTCTTTTCCCCAAGCAGCCTTAAATTTCCTTTTCTGTTTCAGGGCAAGATTTCTGTTGACCCATCCCATCCCCTCCGAAGTTGCCACAAAAACCCGACTTGGGCGATCTCTCTCGCTATCCTGTTGGTTGTGAGATCGAACGTTTTTGCCTTTTTATGGCCGTCAGTTGTCTGTTCTCCCCTTATCTGGACGCAGTCTGCCCGGAATAAGGACGTCCGGTTGGCACACTGTCCTGGCCTTTTACATTTCCTCACCCGACACCCCTTTTTTCCTCCCCCCCGGTGGGTGGCAACACTTTGTTCACTCTCTCCCCACGTGGGCGTCACGATTGTTCAAGCCCTCCGCCCACTTGTTTTCTGATTGCGTTGAAGGGCGCTTCTGCGTTTCACCCCGATGTATTTTTTTCTTTGCTATGCAGAGTTTGGTACAACGGAGCTCGTTTCTCCTTTTGTCGTCTCGAGGGGTTTTTTTTGTTTTTTTTTTTTCTTTTTTTTGGTTTTGGTTTCGTTTGTGGTTCAAGTTTGGTTACGATGATAGCCCCCCGCCGTCAAATTTATTTTTCTCGCCCCACCCCGTTTCGTTACGGTTAATGAGTTTACTCCTATACATTACCTTTCATCCCTGGTGTTCCAGGTTGCCCCGATATTTTCTTCAATTTATCCCAAAGTAGGTTTACAGTTTTTCCTTGACTTTTTCTTTGCAAAGTGTATTTTGACTCTTTCACGCAACCAGGTTCCCGCTGGGTGTCGTAGGAGCCCTTTGTCCCAGCGTTTCGTCCGGTTGTTTTTTTTTTTTTTTTTACTCATGAGGATTGACCCTCCCTCTTCGTTCCGTCTCTACCTCGCCCTTGATCTACATCCATGGTCCCTTTTGAGTTGATAGTCTAAGACTACCCCCCTAGACCGGCAAACCTTCCCTTAGCCCCCTTTGGCCACATCAATCTGGGCGTTCAATTTTTTTCATCGGTAGATCTTTGGAGCGTCCTGCTTATATTTCTCTCAAAAATGCTCCAGTTTTTGCGTCTATCTTCGGACGTTCATTTCAAAACTTCTGGGTTTTTTTCTGATTTTCCTTTTGATTCACCTATACGATTCCCACCCAGCTGATCCCCGATGACTAGGCAATGGAGACCCCGACTTTCTTGATGAGTCTCCTCTTACCCACCTATCGAAAGCCTGTACAAAGACTGTCGATCCCCTTCGTTTTGGTGCGCCCGACTGAATAGCAACCAACCTTCTCCCTTAGTACCCCCGCTGCACGGCGATTCCCCAAATCCCCCCCACCAACCGCTTTCAGGTTAGGCGAAACTTTTGTTTGACCCGGACTTCGGCTCTAATCCCCGCCTTCGCGGAGATTGCACATTTGTACAAGTTAAGCTCACGCTCTGCGCAGCTGGCTGGAAACTGCGGCATTCCGCTATTTGCCATCCCACAAAACATGTTTTCCAGTTTTCCAGGCATCTTGCTTAGCGAGTGACTTTTTTGACTTACGCCTCCCTATTCTTTCCGAGCAGGATTTGCGCTTTGTGGGCGCCCCCCCGCGCCGAATGGCTAGTACCCCCCTCACACGCTCGTCAAAACTTGTGAGACCCCTGGTAGGCCCCCTTCGTCGAGCCTTTTTCACCCACAAATCTTGGCCTCTTAAGAGAGGCTGCCATTAGCTGAAGAAGGTGTTTTCTTGACCCGCCTTGTCAATCAGACGTAAGACGCGGAGGCCCAGTTTCTCCAAGCCCTATCCTTTGTGAATGGGCAACTTGGGCAAAGGATACCATTTTTCCCCCCGGTTCATGGCCCCCGTAAGCAAGGGTGTCTTTTCTATGGCCCCTTTTTTCTTAATCTTGCTCCCCTCACTTCTCGAATAATTCTGGTGTTTACTCCCCCGATTGCTGTAGCGTAATCCTTTTTTATTGCTTCTGAGTCGAGAAATTGATTTGGGGCGAATTTCCCCGACGGAGTCCCGTTTCTTATTCCCCGATTTCGGTCGTCCCCGTAGAACGTGCGTGATGAGATAGCGTTCCTCCACACCGACTTCCCGTTTTCCGCTCTTTAGTTAGCGTCGCTGCCTTTTTTTGACTGCGCCGTCACTGAAATGCGTGTTAGCGTCGGACACTATGGCCTACCCTTTAACGCCGCACAAGGAGTCTCCGTATTGTGGGATTTCCCTTCAAACGTCGCGCGACCGCAACTCCGACTTTTTTTTTCCTGGTTTGCGCCCGCTTTTCTCCCCTTGTCCCCGATGCTGGCGTTCACTTAGAGATCCTCCGGCAAGCCTGATCAGTAGGTGCGAATTCTCTTTTTTTTTAAGGATTAAGGTTCCCCCCTTCGCCATACCCCCAACGAGCACCGGCCCTGCCTTTTTTCTAGTTCCCCCCCCGCCCAGTGGAAAGGGCTACACGGGAGATTTGGCCAATTTTCCTTCTTCCCTGACTGACTGTCAGAGACATGACTAACGTTTCCACCCCTTTGAAATTAGTCTTTATTTCTCCTTACTCGGCAACAAAAATCCCACGAGTCAATCCCCCCACCAATCTTTTTGATTCCTCGTTACATCACCAGGGTAGACCCCCCAGTCCCTGACACAGTCCTTCGACATTCCGTGCCTTAGACTTTACTGAAATGAGACCCCTATGATGGTGACAATTCTCTCCAGGTGAGGTAGTGGTGGTTTGAAGTTTTTCGGTTGTCCAGGTTACCAGTATAGAAGGCAGTTTTCATTCACTTGTTTTCAGACTCTCAACCAGATATAGGTACGCCGCTAAAAGTCAAGGCTATTCCCTTCTGTTGGACCCTCAGTCCCCCTGCGTCGAATTACTTCAGGGCCCCGTTATTCTTCAGTGTGACTACGGTGACTGGATTTGATATCTTCCAACAAAAGGATTTGTCCCGATTTGGGACTTTTTCGCACCCCAGCACTTCGCAAACCTCATCTTTTTTTCCTTTTCTAAATGCTTTGTCAGAGAGTTCTACTCTTTCATTAGCTTGGATTCTGACATTTCGTTCACCTCTCCCCATGTCTTTGAACTAGCAGGACTGGCCTTTTTTAACCAAAATGGCCTCTTGCTGGACTTTCAAGTTGCACCTTCTGACCCAGGATCTTCAGTAGAATGCGAGCCTTCCCCCCTTTGTTTTTTTTATCCTCAATTACAATTTTTTCGAATTCTCAGAAGTGTTTTCCTAGGGGCTTTACAACTAATCTGTTCCTTCGATCTTATGCCGAATGGATTGACACCCTTTTTTTTGGCGCTCACCTTCGAGCCGCCAGGGCCCTTTACTCCTGTTAGAAAGTTCTCGAGTTTAAAATCGGGTCCCTCAGCAAAGGAGTTTGTTCGAGAAACCCAGCTCTTTGCAATCCCGATTGCCAACGTCCATCTATTCGCGCCCTTAAGTTCTCTTTCTCCTTTGTTTTGCGGTCAGTGTGACATGCGTCAAGACACGGCTGTTCGGCCGACGTTTTTCCACCATAATAGCGCTCTGCCCGATATGCTCGAGCGAAGGACTGAGAAAATCGGTAAGGTGAGAAGAGACTTGCGCTTTGCGACCCCCGGTCACGCCAGGTAGTCCCCCCATGGTTCAAGAAATGAAAACTATCTCTCCCCCATTTTTGAACAGATTGGCCGCAGCCACGCGAAATGAGGGTTTATCTTGCTTTTTGACGCGGATTCCCATTCGGAAAACCGAAGGGACGGCCTTTTTGGTAATCCCCCCTTCTGCCTAAGTGCTTACTGAAGGTCACTGGGACGACGGACTTTTTTCCCAGTTTAGCCGCCCGCGTCTCCTTTCCAAGCGCTTTTATGGCGGCGAGTCACCCCCCCAAAGGCATACTGAGAAGGCTGTAGAGAAAATATTCCCTTTCCCTGACCGTGTCCGGCAGGATGTTTGTCTTCTCAACTTTAGATTGAAGTATTCGAGTTTTTTGGCTTCCCCCTCCACACCCCATCGTTTGCCCCTATAACTACTTCCAAATTAAGCTCCTAGGGGGCTCGCTGATGAGGATACGCGGCTGGTTGACCTGCATTTTCATCGCGTCCTCTTTTTTCGCCATGGCGCTACATCTGACGGTGATCTCCATCCAGGACTTGCGATGGAACTGCGCCGGGCGAGAATTATTTCAGCCTTCAACCCGGCACACCCCGTTCAACCAACCCCCTCCACCTTGTCCTCTCCAATCCCGTTGCCCCAATGAGGTCTCGCCCTTTCCTCGAGCTAGGCCCATCCAGGGCGCGGCGCCAGAGTTGCCCCTAGTATGGTAGAAATGGCCTGCTCTATTGGGGGTCCTCCACCTGCTGGTTTTTGTGGGATTTAAGTGGTCGTTCTTCCTGGGTTTATTCTACAAGTAGAAGTAAGGCACGCTCCCAAGTTTGCTTCTTATTATTTAAGTAGCCGTCGTTTCCAACTTCTCCTAGTGGTTACAGCTGTCTTTTTTTTGGTTTCGAGTTATTCTTCCCTTTGATGAGTCCGGCTTGGTGCGCGTGGGTATTCTAACGCCCCCCCCCTTGTTCTCCTTCTTCAGGTTTATTCCCTACGCCGACCACTTCCTGTGGAAGGACGCGGAGGAGCTCTCGTTCGCGACATTTCTTTCTAAGAGTTGCCTCTGTTTTTCCTCCCTTGCCAGATAGATAGGCGTTCTGAGATTTCGTGCCAATGATAAAAACACGCTCTTCAGCCTCTTCCTCTTCGTATTTGAGTCTCATTACCCGACCTTTCAGGTAAACAGAGTGTGACACTTTCTGCGTTTGTAGAGACGACCGTTCTTCAGCAGTGTACACCGAGGTTGTGCTTCATCCGTGACGATCGAGTGTTGGTGACTGCGAAAGATATCGTTTCCCCCCTGATAGGATGGCTGAGGGTACGCGCCCTCAGGAAACCGCCCCTTTCTCTCGGGGATTTCCCCCACTCCTGAGTTCCGGTAGGGGAGCTCATCATTCCCTTGACTTCCGTTTTTCCGACCTTCCCATTTTCCACGGTCAAGCGACTTTGAATTCGCTTTTTGTCCTATTTGACTTAGAACGCATTTTACCCCGTTTCCCTTTCCCCCTTTACATGTGACCATTTCCTTTTCCCCTTTTCAATTCTCTTATAGGTTCTGCATCCCTCGATTTATGCGGCCTTCGATTGGCGTCCTTTCTGCCTTATTCGCTTTCGCTGACCGACCAGTCAATCGCTTTTCGATTGTGACCCGGAAAAGGTGCAATACCGTTCGGACAGCTACCGTGTTCCTCACTGGCCGTTCATGGTTCGAGTTTTCTTTGATGGGGCTGAAAGACAGTGATTTTCCTCGGTTCGCTAGTTACTTCCCCAACTACTTCTAATCCCGGACAGTACATCGATTGTTTTTTTCGTAACCTTTTCCCCTACCGATTGCTTTGCGATACATGTTGATCCCCGCTTTGCCTTAACTAATGTTTGTTTTCTTCCCGCCCCCTATTTTTAGCCGCCGAAGACCTTTCTCCCAGCTTCTTTCTTTTGCAATCTCGTTTTGCGTCGGTCTGTTGCTTTTCAAGATGTGGGAGCCGTTTGTTTCGGTAGGAATGCTTCCCCTTCTCGGATATTTGGCCAGATCGTCCCTGTGCATCTTTCGGAGGGTTGCCAATGTTTTTTCTCTTTCCATCTTCAGTTCGCCGCACTGCGAAGACATCCTCCGTTAATGATAGAGAGTTTAATCTCTATCCTTCCCGCAAACCTTTTGGTCCGGTTCTCCATGCCGTCGCACACCCTGGTCTTCTAGGTGTTCTCGATCTCACTCTCTCAGAAATCGAGAAGAAAATCCCCTTCCTGTGTCTCTTTATTTCTTCGCGGAATAAGAGCTTCTCCCCCCTTCTGTTCCTTTTTGAATAGCCTCAGCGTTGATCTTCCCAAAAGGCCTCTGCAATGCAATTGCCCGCGCAGTTTTTTCTTCTTCCTTGCCTCTATTTTGCTTTCGATCTGTTTGTTTTTTGTTTAGTTTTCTTCCCTAAGAACCCCTTTGTTGTCAAGTACGTAGGAGGGAATCTTTTCCCTACCTCCAACCGGCTGCTTTTCACATCAGGCTGAAGTCCCCCTCCTCGACACGACAAGATTCCCTTTCCCTTAGAATACCCAAGCGTCGTTGTTTCCCGTATTCCACCGCAGGGCGCGTTTGATGTACCCCTCACTTTCCCGGACAACTAAGGGCTGCGCTGTTAATTACTGCCCCTTTTCCCCCCCCCCGCTCACCTTCTTGTTTAATGAAATGTTTTGCTTTTTGCTTAGTAAAGCTCAGGCCCGTCCCCGAACTTTTTTGATTTGGCGGAGACCCAACCCCGCCTTAAGCAGCGGTCTGTTTTTGATGTTTCATCGGAAACAACTGGACCCCCTATCTCCCGTCCCAGTGCAGAGCGTTGACACACCTCTTTTCTATAAAAGAAAGAATTCGCCACCTGAGTTACAAGACCCTTTCATAAGAGACCCACTCCTATCCTCTGACTTCCTTGTCTTTGAAGATGAAACATTTCCCCCGATTCCTAGTTGTTATTTTCTCCGTTCGCGAGACTGCACAGGCTAAGTATCCGAACCCCCTTATGGAGCGGAAGCTCGCGCTGTCCCCATAGCAGCAAGGCGTTCCCCAGCTTCTTCTTTCTTTCTTTTCCTTCTTACGCAACTGCAGCAATCTCTCAGTTCGCAACACCC
>Ga0179591_1187566_pt1 | contig 22374 bp, 21 predicted proteins | sample CZOMad2_1_08_16f_FD_182891 | JGI IMG/M metagenome (GOLD analysis project Ga0179591, IMG submission 182891) | Vadose zone soil fungal communities from Angelo Coast Range Reserve, California, USA - CZOMad2_1_08_16fungal (PacBio error correction) | ecosystem: Environmental > Terrestrial > Soil >... | reverse complement strand
CAGTGCTCTCACATGGGTCAGTGTTTCCCCCTCCTGTTTACTTCTTGGTTCTCCTTATCCCCACGGTGGATAGCCTTCCCTTTTATTCACTCTTGTTTTTCCATTTCCCCAGTTATCAGGGAGTTGCTGATGAGTCACTCGGAATGAAGGTTTCCTATTCATTGACTTTTTTTTTTTCCTTCAGTCCCTTTTCTGAAAAGTTCTTTTGTTGTTTACAAACGTGTGGTCTGGCCGCTAAGCACCCCCTGTAGGTTTCCCAATTTCCCCCCCCAATATGGGACTTTTTTCTCTCGTTACCCCTTCGAGTCCCCTTCTGCTTTTTTTTTTGCCCTTTCCTATTACGGCCGGCTCGTCGCTGGACAGTCCGACCGTTATACCTCTTCGCTAACTTCTTGCCTCCTTGCGTCCAGCCTTCGTTGTCTTTTTCTCGTCTTTTTCTCCCCCAGACGTCTCTGACCTGGAAAGCAGGTCAACCCGGTCGACGACTTTGACATTTTTCACCTTTTGTGCTCTGATCTCCACTCTCTTGTTCGCTTTCCCGTTCTTCAGGGGAGGTCCTGTTCGTTTCAACCGGCTCTCAGGACTTGGTCTCCAGTCCTTTCCCGCCCCCCTAGTGCCTTCTCGCACCTCCACCCTAGACACCCGTGCACCAGAGGCGCTTTGAGCAGGGTATGTCCCGCTCGTTTTTCCGCGGTTTCCCTTTTCTTTTTTCATGAAACGACCTGACACCTTTCCCCACACGATGGTTTGTGCGTTCGACCCCGCCCCGTCGCTTGTCATCTGAGACCTCTTTTCCGTCTGGAGATAGATCCCTGTTCCTTTTCCCTACTTGCAATTGGTGCACGCCCCCACCCAACCAGACGCGCCGACAAGCTCGACCCCCCTTTCGAAGTGTGATTCTTGATCTGATCTCTGTCTCGTTTCCCCCGATAATTCACCCTGCTTGTTTTTTCGCGTTTCGAATAACGGGTCCGTTCCTGTCCTACCTTTTACAAGCACGGTGCAAGTACCCTTCTCTTTTCTACTTGCGCCCCCTTTTCTTTCCCCAGGATTCCCCGGTGTGGTTTATTCCGCTCTTTCCCCCAATTATTTAACTGGGGTGAAGGAACAAGCCACTGTTTCCAGAGGCCCCCTGATCTTTTTATCGAAGTTTCAGCACTCCCATTTCCCCCCTTTTTTCCGCGAAGTAAACGTCTCAGCAACAGTTGTACCTTCGTCCTCACCCTCCCATACGCTCTTTTCCTTCCCCCTGTTTTGCAATAGACGGCATGAACTCTTCAGGTCAAAGTTTGAGCTCTTTAGAGTTTTTCTCTTCCCTTCACTCCTTCAAGGTTTTTGTCTCCGGCCGCTTTCCTTTCTCCCCCAATTAACTTCTTCTGAGGATGATTTCCTGCAGTGTTTTTCTCCGCCCCCATATCATCATCACCACCTTTTTTCCCTCTCTCTTTTTTTTTTTTTTTGTTCCCTACGGCCGAGCAGATAGAACCCGGTTCCTTTTCTCGAGCCCCTTCATTTTCAGAACTCTTGATTCTTCTCAGACTCCTTCCCTCGTTTTGGTCTTGATGGTGAGTGAGGGTCTGGGTAGTCTTTTCCATTTATTTCTTTTCTCTGTGAGTTTTGTCTTCTTTTTAAAGATGGAGCGAGTTGTAGTTTCCGCTCATCTTCGCTTAGACTCGGAGGATAGGCACGGTTCCCATCCCTCATTGGCGTTACACCCCCCAACAATTCGTCTTTCGCCTTGGTCGACGGCGTGACATTCTTTGTCCCCTCGATTTTTGGGGGGCGACATCAACGGCCCCAGTCGTTTTTTCCTTTGTGCGGTCTTTTTGATGTTTGATCTTCACTTCATCGAGTTCCGTATTTCTCCTGTTCCTCTTGGTTTCTTCGCGGTCAAACCCGATGTCCAATACCCTTCCTTCAGGTAATCTCGAACCCCCCCTTCCCCCCCCATTATTTAGTTTCTTTGTGATCAAGCAAGGCTCCCCTTGAAAGCCGGGGTTTTTTCCCTGGTTGTGGTACCTACCAAAGACCCGGTTTCCGGCCAGCGGGTAGCCCAGGTCTTTTAAGTGTTAGTTCCCTTTTCTTGTAGTCTCCCCCCCCCCTCTCCCTATTCCTTGTTGATCCCCGATTTCACACGAACCGGATCCTCCTTTAGTAAGGCCTTCCTCTTTACGTATAAAGGTTGATGTCCTGTTTTTGAAGACTTCGAGATTCTTCTTCCCAGCAGTCCAAAGAGAGCATACAACTCTGAGCATAACTGTGAATTTCTTTTTCAGCTCTTCCTTCCCCTTTATTCTTGTACACTCGGTGAAAGAGGATACTGAGAGTTTCTCCCCTTCCTTCTCTCTACGTTCCTCCTCAAAAAGAGAAGGTCCTAGATGTCCGAGGTTGGAAGCCCCTTTGACAGGCTCTTTAAACCTACCCTTATTCTGAAGAATTTACCTTTTCGAAGTAACGGGCTTATCAGTTTTTTTTGGCTGTCGTAATCCAAACCTTCTCACGGTTTTCCTCCTCCTTTCATATCTCCCTTTTGAACTTGATTAGCTGTGCTAATTCCAAACCGAGATGTGAGGATTACGTGTCCGATTTAAAACTTGGTTACTTTTCTGCGTTATTCTGATTCGGAATGGCCCTCCCAGTACCTTTTCCCCCTCCTCATTCCCGTTAAGTAAGTCCCAGCATCCGCATTCAACCGAACAAGTCAACGGATTATTTCACCCCCTTAAGAATAATCACCAGTATCACCCGATAACAAACGCTTCTCACACGACATTACACTCTCTTCCCCACATTGATATGAGAATGGAGATATTCTTTTCGCTTTCCTTCCCTTTAACCACCCCATGAGAAACCCAGGGAAAAGTCACCCTATTTCTTCTCAAGTTTTGTTCTCCCCTGGCCGGTACCATTTTCACTAAGTTTTCCTTTCCAATCATGCCTTGACAGCCAAGCAAAACTTCCTTGATCACGCCAACACGCCTCCACCCACTTTTTCTTCTAGCGTCTGTCTTTTCCCATCGATGGTATGGGGCCCGGTTTCCTGACTTGACACCCACTTTCTTCAACCTTCCCAAAGTTCCCAGTGTTCATTTCTCTCGGGTGAACCAATCCTCAACCCCTCAGTAGTTCCTCGTCTTCTACTCCCTTTCTCCACCTTTTTCTTTTTTTGTTTACCCCAAAATTACCGGGGAGGAAACAAGTACCCGGTTTTGAAGGTGATCGCTTTTCATACTTCTGGGTTTTGATCCCAGTCGTCGTTATAGGCAAAGGCAGCGTCCCCCCCTGAACTTCCCATCCTTCCTTTTTCACTTCTTCGTTAAAACTAACTAAGGGAACAAGGTTTTTCCCTCCTCTGATTCTCAGGTCTCCGTTTCGCCAGCCTGATTTCTGTCGACCTAGTTCTTTCTTTTGGCGGTTTTTTCTTCCCTCTGAAGAACCACCCCTCACGGAGAATATGCCCGATTCTCCTCCTCTTCGGCTCCCTTTCGTGTTCTTTCGAAACATCCCCCCCGGCAACTTCCCCTGTGAAATTTTCTGATTTTTGACTTGTGCTTTCCTCTCAAAATTTGGAAGGCTTTCGTACCTGGGTCCTAGATTTTTTGCTCCTTTCGGGGAAAAACTTAGTCCGAGTTCTTCCTCTCTAGTTGGCTTCTTTTTTGTGTTTTTCTTATTATTCCTAGTTTCTGTCACATCGGCCACTTCTCTCCCTTTTTCCTGTCCTTTCCGAAGACTCCATCCAAACGCAGAAATGATGACCTGAGACATAGAAGGGTTTCGTAGATTGGCCCGACTTTGATGCGAGCCCTCCCTTGCTTCCTTTTGGGAGAGTTCCCTAAGCACGGAGAGCCACCTTGATGCTATTGTTGTGTTTCAATAAGGAAATTCTGATTCTGTCCAGGGAAAAATTCCCCGACGACGCATCTAGTAGTCCACCCCCCCCACTCTAGTTTCACAGGTCTCGACCTTTGAGGTCCCCGCAAGGGGTGCTCACCTTCTATTTTCAATTTTTCTATCTTCTGCACCTTTAAATCTTCCTCAATGCGTAGGTCTAATATTCCCAGTAGTTGTGGTGGAACGAGAGGAGTAGTTCTGGAATTTTTTTTGATAGGCTAGCTGCCTCTCAAACTTACCCTGCTTCTCTCACCATTTTTGAGATCCTAGTAAGTAATTCAGCCCATAAACTTCACTCCCTTCCTTCCTCCATCTTTCTATTCACTCTCCAACAAGGAGAGGGTCTCTTTAGGAAGGTCTAGTTTTTCTTGAGCTGAGCTCTCCTGTATGTGAAGCATCCTCGTATATTCTTTCCGAGTTGTGAGCGAACCTCTTTCCTTCGTTACATTCCCCGTAGTAGCAACCCCTGTCTCTTCAGAAATTCATTTCCCCTCCTCAGAGGACCGATCTTTCTCTTTCCCCTTTTCGTGCTTTCTTTCCCTTTTTTTACTCTGAACGAAGACTATTAAATTGTCACAGACGCAGAAACGTTATGCCGGGTTGACCGTTTCTTGTGAAGACGCCCTCCTCACTCGAACCTCTTCCCTTCCTCTGTCTCCTCTGAGTAAGGAATTGTTCATGCAGAGGTAAGCAGACGTCTCAATAACTCCCTTTCTCTACCTCTTTCCTTTGGCAAGCATCACTATGACACGTCGACACCATTGCCGTCGTGGACGTAGGGCATGACTTCTCCGTGAACACCCCTTTTCGGTTTTTTCTCAGTGTTAGATGCAGTCATTGACTTTCCCTTACGTTTTCTCTCCCATATTCTAGTCAGCGAGGTCCCCTCGACCGCAGTGTAGTTACCCTTAATTTGTTCCTCCCATTTCTACCCCCCCCTTTTGGATTTCCCCGATTAGGACAAGGCGACTTTCTTCCAGGTTTATGCCCTTCCCCTTTCCGTTCCCGTCGGTCCATTTCTTTTCTTCCGCAGGTTGTACGAGATATTTGGTCCCGCGTGACTGAGTCCCCCCTACCCTCCCCTCCTTGCCACGTCCTCCTCTCAATCTTCCGTTTTTTCTTTGATTCCTTTTGGTGGTCCTGATCGCCGGACCATTTTCCTTCTTTTCTACCGGTAATTCATTGCGGCGGTGTGGACTTACCCACGGAGACAACCCAATGTTTGTTATCATTTTCTTTACCTTTCCTTCTGTTTCTACTTTGTTGTGAAGTCCCAAATGTATCCTTCATCTATGCGTCCTTCCTTTTCCGATCATTTTTCTCCGAGGTTCTTGAACGTGGGGACAATCGGTGTGAAGTGCTCCTTTGGATTTCCTTTCGGTTTCCCCCCCTCTATTTCCAGTCGCGGATTTGTTTTTTCTTTATTTCCCGTTATTCTGCAGACCGCACTTTTGAGGGCGGCGTAGTAATGACCGCCATCTCCCCGAGGGTTTTTCATATCCCCGACTTCTTAACCCTTCCTACCTTCCAGAACTTGCCCGGGAGGGCCCCCGTTTTCTTTCATTTCTTTCAACGGAGTGTGAGCGCGCTCCCTTGCGCACTTAGTTGATCTTTCACAGCACCTCCCTGCCCGCAAGTCTCGCCCTGTTTTCAGTTTTTGACTTCCAGTCGATCGGGTCGTTTCCAGAGGAATGAAAAGGATGTCCTTCCTTGCCCTCTCTTCCCCCCCTGGCTTTTTTTTTTCCTCATTTAAGTAGTCTAACCTAGATAATCCTCTCTCTCCTCTACCTCGTAGTGATCCACGGAACCAGTCAAGAATTTCAGGACACCCGCCCCCAGTTAACTGTATTTGATATCTTTTTTTTTCCACTTTATCTTACTTCTATTAGTTTTCCACAATTGACCCTCCTCTTTCTCATTACCGCGATTTTAAGCGAAGTCCTTATTCAGATTGGAAACCCCCGCTCCCTCGTTTTCCAGTATGGTGTTCTCACGCCCCTTTTCCTGTCCGTCGCTTCTAATCCCTTGCAGCGACCCCGATTGTAGGTAGAGACCCCCACTCCTCAAAGCCCTTTCTTTTCTTTCTGTTTGTTTTTCTTCACTTCCCCGAGTTTTCCTGGTTTGGGGCAGTTGGTCTAGACCCCTCCTCCCAACACTTGATGGACTCGGGGTTTGAACATAGATGCAACCTTTCCCGGGACCTCCTCCCTTTCTTTCTTCGATAACACAATTTTCCCGCCGTCTCACCTAGCTTTTCTTTTCTGTCGCCCAACCTATCGTAACCGCTCCAATGTCCACCAGGAGGATCTTCCCCCCTTCGACGCTCCTCTTCTTCGTGTAAGACCCCTCTTTCCCTGTAGAAAAGGCCGCCGCTGATCTATTTTTTCGCCAGATTCGTTCGGGACCTAAAGCCTCTCCAGAAGTTTTCCGCACTTTCCCTCTGAACTGTCCTTTCTCTCTCCCCCAACGTGACCTCATCAAGATCCTCCTTTTTTTCCCCCTCCCTCGTTATTCTCTTTTCCTAGCCGCTTTTATCAAGACTAGGGATAGTAGATCAAGCCTTGTCCTCGTTCTCTTCCTTCTCCTCACAGAGAGATTTCTCTGCTTTTTTTTTGATTTTTTGAAGCAAACCTTCGAGGGCCTCGCAGAAGGTTAGCCGGACCATGTTTTCCCCCCGATTTTCCCCCCCCTTCGCCGACCTTTCTGCCCTTTGCCTGACCTTGTTCGTTTTTCTCATTTGACCCCCCGGACTTCTATCCCTTGTACCTTTACCCTGTTTCCTTTGAAATCTATGGCAAAGGTGGCCGTCTTCCCGGGTGACGTTCGTCTTTTAAGGACGGCCACACTTTTCTCTTGTTGCTGAAGTTCTGCCCGCACCATGTCGCGTCGATCTTTTAGGCGCCCCTTTTATCCCTTTCCTACCTGCCCCGTTTTTTTAACGGCCCCGTGACGTGATATTGGTCCTATTCTTTTTCTTTGCCACCACCTTTTCTCTTTTCCTTACCGGCGGATCCCTTCCTCGATAGAACTTCAACGTTTTTCATTAGGCCCACTTCCCCGGGCAGAGTAGCGGAGCGATTAACTCGGACCGCGCGCCGGTGTCCCTTTTTTCTCGCACCCCTTCTTCCCCCCTCTTCCATCTCCCGAATATAACTCTCAGTGGTAGAGATGTCTTTTCTCCCCTCTGGTAGGTCGCTCAACCACGTTTACACATCTTAAGAGATCGCCGCGGGACCTTCCGTTGCTTCTTTCTTGGCGACGTCCGGTGGTCCCAGTACCACGTTTCTTTTTTTTTATTTCCCCTTAGGGACCCTGCCAAGCACTGGAACAAGTGACCCTTCTCCCCTAGTTCCTCCTTCCTCAGGTTTAAGCCCGGCTCGGTTTTTTCTTTTCTCGAGTTCAAACCGACGTAGTCCCGACGCCGGCCGCGCGCGGTGTAAGACCTTCGTTCTTTCCCTTGAGCACATTCCAGCTGAGTTGGAGACCTTAAAACCCCTTCTCGCACCCCATTAATCTCGAGGGTTGACATGATGGGCCCGGTCGATCCACCTCGCTTTTTTTCCGCAACACTCCCCGTCTCCTCCCCATCAGTTTTTCAGCATTCTGGGTGGCGTCGTTCTTTTCCGTTTTCTACAGGTCTCAGGCCCTTCAACTGACTATCCGGCCGTACTTCTGGACCCTTTGCCACTTCGTCCCCCCCCCTCTTTCTTTTTGGTTTTTTTCTGGTGGCCCCTGCGTGAGTTTTCCCCCCTTTGAAGGACCTCCCCATCCAGGGGGATGAAGAGGCCCTCCAAATCATTGAGTGGAAAGTCACCCCCGGACTGTTTATTCGTCGTACCTCTCCCCGCTCCACCAACGATCCCAGCCCCCCCTTATTGACGAGAGAATAACTATCCCCTTGCGGCCCTTTCGGGCAACAAGCTTTTATTCTCCCAGCCTTATAATAATATCTTGTCTCCAAAGTAGAATCCTTTGACGTCCGGAGATCAAACGACCAGGTTTTTTTATCTAGCCCTCCTAATCCTTTGGGTGTTTCGAGAGAATCCCCTGCCCTATCCCATTGTTCGTGTTTCTCCTCTTTTTAGGATTGCGTTTGATACAGCTTTGTTTTCGTATCCTTCTCTTCTTTTCGAAATCCCTCCCTTGATAAGTGTAGTGCGCTGTCTTTCACTCGAATTGAAGTGATTGCATTTCCGTTTTTTCCTTTCTTTACCTGCGATGTAAATTTTTGGTCTTGTTCCCTTCTGGGGGATTCAGACCCAGGTAGGATACTTCTAAAATATTGCGGGTTTCTGTTTTCTTCCCCCCTTGATCCTACAAAGGCCGGACGCTTAGGTTTTTTGTTTTGTCCCTCTTCCGGAAGTTCTTGGGAACAAGTGAAGGCCGGATCCCGCGGTGTCGAGCCTACGTACACTCTTCGTTTAACCTCCGTCGGTCGTGGTATGTAGCAGCATGGGCGACCACTTAGGACTTAACAAGAGGTCAAACCGGCCGCACAGCTGATGCCCTGTTTGCCTGTCTTTTCCCCGCCTTTATCGTCCATCTCCCCCCCCCTATTTCGATGGTCGAGATGTCCGTCTCCATCCTCTTGAGTTTTTAACCAATAGCCAGGACGGCGTGTTGACTTCCCGAGGTGTCCCCCGTTTTCCACCCGTCGCAGTCCTCATCGACTTTCACCCCCCTATTCCCTTTCTGGCCTCCCGGGTCTATGTCTCGCTGGTGTCTGGTTCTTGTCTTTTCTCTTACAGAGTACACCCCTTTTTCTTCGGTTCGACACCCCCTGCCGTCGTTTTCCCCCCCTTTCTGCACGTTGCTCTTTTCCGACTTCTTCCCTCTTGACGTGTGTAACCCGCTACCTCTTTTGTCGGACGTCGACAAGATCGAACACCATCGCCTTTCGAGGAGAGTGGGGATCTTTTCGTCTCAGTTGTATCCCGATCCTTGCCCACTGTTTTTTTCCTGATTCCCTCTACGTGTCAGTTCTTACTACCAGTTGCAAAGACTGGCACTAACGTTTTTTCACCTTTCTTCGCAGTCGCCAGTGTCAACCAAAGGTGTTTTCTCAAGACAGCTACGTTCCCCCCAATCTTTTCCCCTTTGTTTGAAGGACACCATAAGTTTAAGAGGCCTGAATGACGTCCTTGTTCGCTGCTACGGTTCTCAGATTGTGAGGAAGAAAGGAGAAAAGCCCCCATTTGAGGCCCCGAGTTCACATCAGAGTTCGGTGCGAAGTTACTTTACCAAATCGGTCAATTAAATAGAGAAGGTCATTGATTTTGCCCCCCCCTCGTGGATATCCTGAAGACCAAAAGTCTCTTTTTTTAGATCGTTCGGAGAAGGTTATGTTATGACCCCCCCCCTTTGTTTCCTTTTGTTTTTACTTTCTCGTGCCAGCCTCAGCCTTGGTGGGGCTTCCCCCCCTATACCTCCCAACACGGATCTATCCTCTATTTCTGATCCGGTTGGAATTAATCTCTACCGATTGGTCCCTTGTCGCGTATCAACTGGATTTACTCCCTTCGAGATCCTAAGCCTTCGTGGCTAGAGGGTGTGTCTTTGGATTTCCCCCTTCTTGGATGATTGTAGGGGTGGTAGGCTCGACCTTCCGTGCGGTTTTTTTTGCCATGCCCTTCCTGTACTTGGTAAACTTTTGGCTGTCTCGTCTTTCCTTTTATTTTTCAATCTTCAGGTACTTTCGCATAGCGAGCTCGGCTGCCTCCCTTGGTTTCCCCCACCTCAATCTGGTCTTTCGTTCTTTTCTTCTTCCTTAAGTTTTCCCTTGAGATGTTATAAGCTGTAGGGGGAGAAATACCAATAACACTCTTTCGGTTCGTCTTTTTCTGGGGAGATGGGATGGTGATCAGCTTTTTCTTTTTCGGTTTGTATTATATGTGGTAAGCACAGTCTTTTTAAAACCTTGGAACACATCACTTTTCCTTTTTCCCGAGAAACAACAAACTGACAAAAAACTGGTGATCTGTGCCTCATCCCTTCCTACCTCCAGAATTTGCTTTCTGCGGCTTTTGCTCTCTCCAAAGAGGTGTACTTCCTCGGGTCTCGCCTCGCCCTTGCTCTGCCGGACTTTCCTTTTGGAGCGAACAGGGACGTGGTCATTTTCCTCCGCAGCTACGTTTACCAGCAAGGCTAAGTACGTCCGCCTATCTCGTTTACCCCTTCCTTCTTTTGCTTTTTTTTCCTTTTGGACGCCCGTTGAGGAGCTCTAGACGGACTAGGAGATTTCCAAGAAGTCCCCTCCAAGTCTGAAGACAAAAGACTTGAGACTCTTGACTTCGGGTCATTCTCCCTGTTTTTGGGAGAATTTCCATACGTCTATTGAGGTTCAAAGTCTCTCCTTTGGATCTTTTTGCGCCAGAGAATTGAAACTGTCCACCCCCTTCTCCTTTGTTAAGTTAGTGTGAAAAAAAGTTTGACTGTTGTTCACCAATAGATACGCCTCTAATCGCGAGCCTTTCGTCTCCCCGCCTGGTTCCGTGAATTCTTATCTCCCAAAGACAACTTCGCAATTTCTTAGATTTAAAAGAATTGTGTCCTCTAGCGGCCTTCTTTCGTTTCCCTTCCCCCCTCAGGTTCCCTCTTAGGTGGAAGGTCGGATTCCCCTATGGTCTTCATTGGTGGATATTCTTACTACCTCATAAGAATCCTCCGGTCTCTGACGACCCCCCCCTTCCCCCGAATCATCACATTGCCCACTCCGCCCAGGAAGCTTGCTTAAAACAGAAGCCGAACTCATAAAAAGGCACTCCCCCCGTATGATTCCCCCCCCTTCTGACCCTCGCTTTCCAAACAACCCTGCTCGATACCCCCTCGCTCTCGCCCTCGCTTCTTTCTTCTCTGAAAAAAAAACAAGTGCGAACGAAGGGTCACGTTCTCCAGAGAACTCTTTCCCCGTTTTTGTCTCCCGGGGGTCGTACCAACCAGCTTCGGCGTGTAACAGCTGACTCCTCCCGCGGTCCTCAATCCGTTGCATTCCGATAGACCAAAGCGAACCGACATCATCTGTGCCCCCCCCCCCCCCCCCTTGGGGGTGGTGTGGTGGGTTTGGTTTGGGTTTGTCAACCCATGTCCTCCCCTTATTTTGTCCGTTTTTCCTCCTTCTTTTATTTGGGATGAATAGTTACTTCGGGCAACATTTATCGAGTCCCAAAGATTTTCAAATCCCCGTGGAAACTTGGAAACGTCTCTGTTTTTTTTTGGACCATTTGCCCCGTCCCGTCTTTTCCATCTCCTTTTTCCTCTCGGAGAAATTTTTTCCCATTGGCCGGTTTTCCCTTCCTTTTTCTTAACCTTTTACAACGGCTCGACGGTGCCGTGTGTCCTTCTTTTTCGGATCCCCTTTCTCGTCTTACATTGTCGATTTGATTCGCTGTCCCCCAAGTAGCCTGTGTGTTTTGTCCGTCATGTCAGGACGTCAACTCCTGGAAGGGTGCGTTTCTTGGCTTCCTTTCTCGCTTTCGAGACGCGTTTTTCTCCCCGCCGGAGGTCGTTGTGCCCCCCGGTTTTCTTTTCTCGCCCCGAGTGACCCCCCCTCTGACCCGGACACAGAAATGCAGGAAGACAATAGGAAAGCTGTCTCCCAGATCCCCCCTTCCCCCTTGACGTTAGTTTTTAGGTCGGAAAACGCACTGTCCCAGTTTCGTTTTCCTTCTTATCCGAGTTATGGAAGCGATCGGCATTGCTGCACACCGGTGTCTTTTTTTTTTACGACCCGTTCTTTCCCAGATCGGGACTGAATCTTCGGAGGGAACGTCGACTTCCTCTCTCAGGGTGGAGACGACGATGGCAGGTGTGGCTGAGTCTGCACTTTGTCCTTCAAACCGGAATTTCTTTCTCTTTTGGCCCTGGCCCTCCGTTGTCAGTAAAGAACAGAACCTCGCCCCCGTTTTTCGTGAGGGAAGAAGTAGATGGAGGAATAACGGAGTTAACTGTTGTTTCTTTTCTTTATACTTCGGCTTTCCCTCACCCCCCCTCCCCTACGCTGGTAGACACTGTTTAAAGATGGGGCCCTCTCGAAGCTGCCCATCTGAGACATAGGGAATAAGTGGCAGGAGAATAAGACGGAGGCGACCTGCTGTCACCCCCCCTTTTTTTTTCCCTTTCTCTCTTTATCTGCCGTTTTTTTAGTTTCTATAGCAACCCTTGAGTTTGGACTCTGGTCCGGCCTCCGTAGTCTTGTTGCTCATTCGTTTTTTGCACTCTTTCAGGTTCAAGGGGACGACGTCGGCGATTGCCAGCCTCCCTTGTTTCCCCTTCTCCTTTGTCGCTTTTTCTAAGTTCCTTCAAGAACCCAGGTCATTGCCGTTTTCGTTGTGCAGACTCAAAACGGCGCTTTCCGGGTAAGGACGTGTCGGATGTGTGAGGGATTTGCGCGCTTACGTTTTTTGTGTCGTTTTTCTTCCCCGCTTAGAATTCAATCCCCCCTCCGGCACTCGTCGTTCCTCCCCCCCCCTCGCTACGAAGAAGTGGTGAAAGCCGCCGGGCTACCGATTGGCGCCGGCCTTTGCGTTTTCTTTTTTTTCCCTGGCCCGTTTTTGTTTTTCTTTTCGCTTTCCCCCCCCAAGAAATCCCCCAGCCCGCAAACCCGTGACCCCTTTTTTGGTCTTTTTCTGGCCCTCCCCTTCATTGATTCCGCACACTCGATGCTGGAGACGCAGCTTGCGAGGTCGTACGGCAGGTCTTTTTGTCAGTTTGCCTTTTCATCCCCTTCAACCCAGTCTTTCTCCCCCGACGCAGCGGGCTCCTCCCTGCCCCTCTTTGTAGTCCCAGCTTGAAGACGTAGAACAATTGCCGTAGTGGACGCGGTTTCATGAGGGGACGCACGTGCAACGGCAGGTTGGGACTTTTTTGCCTGCTCTTTTTGGTTCCCCTTTCACGTTTTTTTGGTTTTTGAGCGGACCAAAATAAGGATCGGCCTGAGTCTTCTCCCGCCGTTCTTCCCTTTCCCCCAATGAAGTTTTTTTTCCCCTGCAAAGGATCCACCCAGTTTTCGATTTCCCCCTTGGCTTCCTTTTATTTTTTCGGAAGTGGTAACCCGAGAGCAGTGGACCCGTTTTGTCCCTGTTATGCCCTCTCTTTTTTTTTCGATTGTTACCCGCGTGAACGCGGTCCTTTCCCCTTCCTGATCCACGTCGAATCGAAGCGCGCCATATGTTGTTTCTTTTCGTTGCGTTTTGTCCCTTCTTTGTTTGGCTGATTCACAGGCAGTGCTTTACTTTTTTCCCTTCCCTTATTAATTTTCAATTGCGGCGGGGTGGACGACAACGGTCGACCCTGTCCTGTTTTCCCGTACGGGACATTGCACTCTGGTTCTGGTTCCTCTTCAACGTTTTTTTTTTGATACACTCTCGCAGTCGCGACATTTGTGTTGGAAAGAGCCTGTTATTTCGTTTTTTCTTTGGATTGTTTTTTCTATTTTCTTTTTTTCGTCGTTTTCCCAATACCTGCCGGTCGGGTTGTTTGTGTCATTTATTTTCTTGGCCCAGAGAAGAAGCAGGAGATGCGGGTCGTCTTTTTCTCTTTTGCCTCCCCTGCCCCTTTTCTCTCCTCCAAGAATTTCCATCGTTTTCCCCCTTGCCAAAATAGGGTCTGGCGGTTTCCTTTCTAGCGAGCTATCCTTCCCTCTCTTCCCTTTTGATCGACGCGCCCTTTCGTCGTTTTTTTGCTGTCAAATGTTACAAGAAAGCGGGGGGGGACCCGCCGTTCTTACGCCTGTTTTCTTTTGCTTCCGCTCTCCTTCGTTTCAGCTGGCATTCAACGTGGTCGTTTTCTCGTTCCGCTAGAAACGGCGAGGGGATGTGAGCAGTCGTCGTCTCGTCCTATCTTTGTTCTCCTTTTTCAAAGATCGAGTGCCCGTGAGCCCCCCATCTTCCCCGAAAGTTATTTGTGAAAAACGCATTCCACGGGCTGCCCTTCCTGCGGTTCTTTGCACTATTCATCTTTCTTGAGCTCTTTTCTTTCCCCAATGTCCCCGGCAAGAGGAGAATGGTTGAAAACGATAGGAAGGACGTCACTTCTCAGTGCGGGGAAATCGACGGTCTTCTTTTTGTCCTTTCGCTTTCTTTTTCCTACTCCTAGAGCACTTCCTTAAGATAGTATCCTCTTTTGAGGCCCTTGCCTTCCACCTTGATTGTAGTTCTAAAAGAAGAAAAAGTCACCGGTTAGTAGTGCTTGGTCCTTCCCCTTGCATAATTCCTTCTTTTTCCCCCGTTGTTTCAGAGCTGTCACCCCCACATTTCTAGATTAATTTTATTTTCCTCGTTTTCTCGTTTAAATGTCAAGTCCGGTCCCATACGGAACCACGCGTTCCTTTTCTAATCGGAACCCACGTCCACCGGATACTTTCTCCTTCCTTTTTTTTCGAATCCCGCGATAAAAAGAGAAATTCCACACCCCTGCGTTCCCTGGCCGTCGTCCCGCTTCATCGAACCCTTGACTTTGTTTCCTCCCTTTCTCGACCAGGAAGAGCGCATCACGAGTTTTTGGATCCCCCGCCTCTGAGCCCGATCTATGCCCTTGCGACTAAGAAGTTCCGCATCCACAGCGCTGCCCTCGTGTTTTCCCGCCCCCCCCTCCCCATTCCCCCTTCCCCGTTTAAAGAAAAAATACCCGTTAGAAGAAGGACTGCATTTTCCTGGTTTCACCCTCTTATTTCGCCTCAAGTATCGCTTGGAGTCGATCAGCCACCTCCTTTGGATCTCTAGTTTTTTCTGACCCTCTTTTTTTCCCTGACCCCACACGTGAGAGCGATAGAAGAATTGGTCCCCTTTTTCGATCTCCAATCAAGGATCCTAAGAGCAGTTCCACCTTGCAGCATTTGGTCTCCCCAAAGCCCTGAAGAAGATCTCGACGTGTAATTATCGAGTTCCTTTTGAACTTTTTTCCCTTTCCTTCCCCCCATTTCTTTTCGTACCCTTTTACGGAAGTTAAACCTTTCTGTCTCCGTTCTGTCATCCCCTTTTTGATTGTTTCCCCCCTCTTGCGCCCTGGTACGCCCGGGCCGATGAAAGTAGTGGACGTCCAACCGGTGAACGTGACTGCTTTTTCCCGGTCACACAGTTTCTCCTTCTTTTTCCAACTTTTTATTCCCTCTCTATAAACCTTCCACCCGTCGTCACCTGATGTAGGCCTTTCAAGGAAAAGTTATTTTTAGACAGTAGGAGGGACGCGTCCATCGACCTGTTTTCCATTTCTTAGAACCAGTTTTATCCTGAAAGACACCATCCTATAATAGTCATTCGATTGGTTTCCTAGTGTGCGCGCTGGCCCCCCCTTTGTTTTTTACGGTGGAAAAAAAAGTCAAAATAGGAATAGGAGCTAGCGTCCCGTCCTTTCAGTTTTCTCCCTCTCTTCTTGGTTGGACGCACCTTCCCTTTCACGCGTGTGATGTCCTTGTGTAATTCTCCCCCCTGTTTCCCCCTTTTTTCCCCCTCTGAGTCCCCTATCCCATGATACAGAGCCCCTTCTTGACCTTTTTTTTGGTTTTTCTGATGAGGAGAGCGTTGACGTGCCCCAGACGTTCCCCTCCCCCTTCTTGCCCTCTTTTTTTCCCCTCACCTTCATAGGGAGGACCCATGAGCGGAGATCTGTTTCTCTTTAGTTTGAGAACGATCACCCGACGGTGAAGCAGTCTCGGCTCCTTTTTTTTTTCCTTCTTTGCCTTTTAGAGCCACTAGTTTTTGTGTCGCCCCCACTCTATTTTAGAAACCCAAGAAGTCGGTGCAAGAAATTCTGGGTTTCTTCCTCAGTCCTCTGTTACTTTCTTCCCTTTACAGCCAGACGATAGCAGCTTTACACTTTTTTTTCCTACGAAAAACCTAGAAGGGAAGCGGGGCTTCAATGGTGGGCCCCGATGCTGCCCCCTTTCCCCCAATTCCTTTTCCTTTCCTACCCTTTATCATATTGAAACGACCCACTTGGATTTTCCACTTTTTACAAGGGTGCATGTACGAGTAAATATTCCGTAAAACCCAATGCCCTCCTTCTTTCCCGCCCTCCTACCCTACCCCTGATTAACTTGAGTTCCTTTTGCTCCCCCTCCCCTGTGTTCTATGTAGCGATCATCAACCGTGAGGCTGGAGCCCTGCAGACTACGACAGTACCTTCCCACTTCAACCTCTCTTATCCCTGTTATATCTTGTTCTCCTCTTTGTTGTTTATCAGATCCCATTGATAAACATGGTAAGTGTGATCTCCGATTTTTCTTCGATTTTTTCCTCCCCCCTCTTCCTTCTGCCAGGACGATCTGGGCTCTTTTTTTGGCGAAATTCGCACGTTAAAGGGATTTAGCAGGAGTCACTTTCTTTCCTTTCTCTTTTCTTTTAGTTTGTTTGTACCTCTACTCCTCTCCTTCGCCCTTCTGTTGGGAGGGAAACACATCCAATTTTTTTCTTCCTCCCTTTAGGCCCTTTTCCTCAAATCTTTTGAAGAGGTTTTTCTCGTTTCGTTTTCTCAGGCCATTCTCAGGACGGTTAGGGAGTGGCCCTCGGTAAATCCTTCGTCTCCTTCTATTGCCCCCTTTCCCCTCCCGGTTTCTAAAGAGTTTCTGACCTTCTCGTCTAACAATTCCTTCGGGAAAATACGTCGTGGTGGTCCTTTTTCCCTCCCCCACCCTCCCGAAGTGACCTGCGCCCAAAGAATGAACCCCCCCTTGCCCGCTTTTAGACGGAGATGGAAATGCATGATCACCTCTTGATTCTTTCCCCCACCTCCCCCGTTTTTCCCTCCTGGGAGATCGCCCATTCCGGGCGCCGAGGCTTTGTTTTTTCCCCCTTTTGCCTGCGGCGTCTGTTAAGAAGGAGGTGAAAGGCCACAGGCATCATGACTGTCCCCCCTCTCCTCTTAAAAGATTTCCTTTATCCGTGGCTCTGTCGATGCTTTTTTTTCTTTTCATTTCCTTTTGGTCAAGTAAGAGGACATCACAAAACTCTGGATCGCCCTTATTTCTCTTCCCCAAACCCAGACGTTAGTGCTGGCCTCCCTGCCCTTGTCACTCCCCTGCATTTCTGACGAGAGGATATTACGTATGTGTACGGTGTGTACACCTCCCCCTTTTTCCTCTCCTCTCAAGCTCGGTCACCAATCTCCTACGAGGTTTGCTTTCTTTCGCTGACTTTTTCGTCAGCTCTGAAACTTGCGCTATTCGATACGCGACGCTCGTTCCTCCCTTGTCTTCTTCATCAGTGTCAACCTCACTTGGCAGAAGGTTTTCCGTTCTAGCTCTTCTCTCCCTTTTTGAACATTTCACCGTTTTGGAGCACGTCCCTTCCCCTGCTTGGTCCTTGTTTCCTTACAACTCCTTTTTTTTGATTTTGCTCCCGTGATTTATCGTTCTCCGAGATTCGCCCTAGAACATTTTTTTGGTGCTTTTTCCCTCCCCTGTTCCCTCACTCCCCCTACTGCTTTTTAATCCCCTGTTCCCCTCCCCTCTGGGTCAAGCGAAACTTGATCCTTTCCCTTCTCTCCCTTCCCCCCTTTCTTCCCGACGACCACGTCGGTCCGGTTCGCTACTTCGCGGTGATGCGCGTCGAACCAAGGTGAAACGGGCGACCCTTCTGCTCTTTTCCGATGGGGGGCCCTTTCAAAGCTCCAATTGAAGAAAACCTCTTGCTCCCCGCTTCGGTGTCTTTTCCATCCGCCTGCTCGCAGAGGCCCCCCCCCCGGCTCGCTCTCTAACGAGTATTCGAACTACGTCTGCCTGGGGACTGAATCATCCCGTTTTTTTTTCTCTCCCTTTTACTTTTCTTTCTTCTTTTTTTCTTTTTGTTTGTCGATAGTCCCGTACAAGGTCAGGCGACAGTTTCTGGCTTTCTTTTTTCCTCTTTCTTAGCGTTTCGTTCCCGCTCGCGCCTCTGAGTCCTCGAATAGGATCAGATCTGTTTTTTTCGACGCTTCCCCTTCTTCCCCCGCCCTCTTTTTTTCGTCGACGGCACAAGTGTTAAACAACCCTTTTCTTTTCCTGAGGTTATCAGAGGGTCGGGGATTTCACATCCTTCCCCTGGCTCTTCCTTTGTTTGGCCCTTGGTGAGCCGAACATTCTCAGGAGTAGCTCAGGCCTGGACTTACGTGCCTTGGTTCTCTCTTTTTTCCTTCCGTTCCCTCAAGGTAAGCGCGGAAAGGGATAATAGCCTCCCCAACTCCCAAAGGCGAGCTTACCTGTTTAAAGACACTGCACGTCCTGACCTTCTTTTCTTTTTCTTTTTTTTTTTGCTCTTACTAACCAAAAGACAGGTTTCATGGCAAGAGGATTCCGCGTACCTTCTCACTTTGGCCCCAGGACCGGTTAGGGGAGGATGGAAAAGCAACGTGTACCCACTACCTCTCTCTTACCTTTTCCAAGAACCGGAGTTAGAATACGTACGGACGCCGCGTTAAAATTTTCTTCCCCGTTTGTTTTTCCCCTGTTTGCCGGCTAGCTCCTCCTACGAGGAGCAGACAGTGACTACGCGGCCCGCACCCTCTCTCCACCTGTGAAGGAGTGTTGTAAGTCAATTCCTTGACGGGTTTTCCTTTTTTCCTTTCCCTTCTCATCGTTTTCAAACGGGCGTTCGAGCGGTAGATCCTTCTTTGGTTTCCCCTGAGCAGCAGAACTGCTCCACCACGTCTTTCTCTCTTTCTCCTTTTTCCCCCCCGTTTTGCAGGCCGTCGTTTGGCAAAGAACCCTAGATACGAGGATCATCCGGTCCTCCCTTGGACGTAGAAGGGATTTTCGTTTTTTTTTGCTGCCTATCCCCCCAACGACACCTTTCTACGTTTCGTCTCCTCCCCCGCTTACCTATGTCACTGATCTTCTCTTCCCTTCAAATTACCCCGGTCCCGATGGGCGGGGACTGCGGATTCCTTTCTTTTCTTATTTTCTGGGCTTTCTCGGAGGCAGGCAAGCCACAGCCCCTGCCCTGAATCTCCCTTCTTTTTTCCATCCTCCCTTCTTTCAGAATACTCTTGCACCAAACGAACCCGACTACCTTCCTTCGATTGGGCCCTCCTCAGAACCTAATAAACATTGATCCCACCAACCGTCCCCCAGCCCTCGAACAACTCTTCCTTAACGCAGATTTTCCAAAACCTTATTTATAGCTTTACACTGAGTTCTTTCGATACGAGAATGGGATCAAGCTGCAAGATTTCCCCACCCCCTTCTCAGGGGAAATTCCCGAGTTCTCACCCGTGAAATTCCCCAGATAAAGGTGGGTGCGAAGGGTTGTATTTCCAACAACCGTGAAGGTACCAAGTCAGACAGGCCGTCCTTGCCAGGGATAAGCAGCGGCGTTCCTTCCCCCTGTTTCCCTTTCTGTGTTCTTGACGTTTTAGCGGAGGCGTTGTGCTGAAGACCACTTTTTCCTTTTTTTTCCCACCTTTCTGGTCCCCGTCGCGTAAAATAGTGGAAAACAGGGCACCTTCTCTAGGTGAATCTCCTGGCCCGTTCGTCCCATCGCATTTTTCGCCCAGGTTGCCATTTCTGGTACCACTACAGGGGAGGAAAAAGGGAAAAGGGTGTCGGGTTTGTCTCGGCCATCATATTGTTCTTTCATCCCTCTTTCTATTGACCCCTGCGATGCACGGAACTGTCCCCGTTAGCCCCCCTTCTGCGTCCTCCCTAGAAAGGGTGTTCGGCGTCCCTTTTCTTGATCAGGCGACCGTTTCTCTCAAGAGGCAGGTCGGGGAGTCAAGTTATGTCGGGATGAGAGCGTGAGGCACTCGCTGATACCAAGACGCGGCGATTCTTTTTTTCCACGCCTTCTTGATGTCGTGTTGGTGGCAACCCCCCCTCCGGTAAAACCGTGCTTTCCCTGGTTTTCTTGACATGTTGACTTTTCGGGGATCACCGGGGTCCTAGGGAGATGCCACGATGGAAGCGTTGTCCTCTGCTGGACCATTAGTATCTTGATTTTCTCTCCGATTACTGCGTTGTTTCTGGCAAGTGTTTTCGGCAACCTGGCAAGTCTTCTCCCGGAGGGTCCCCTGGACCTGGAGCGGCCTCTCATCCCGCCCTTCCGTTCGCGACTCCTTCCTCGCTCGGGACTGGGGATTGCCCAGTCCCTTTCGCGAACCGCGTCTCCTCTTCTCCTTTTTTCAATCCGTCCTCGCCCTTTCCACCTTCCCCGCCTCGCCACTTCTTCACCATATGCCTCCTCAGACGGTTATTTTTCCTTCACACAAATGCCTCTCTTTTCCCTGGCTTCTGCCATGTCTTAGTGTCCTACCAGCTTTTTTTTTTTGGTGTGGGTTTTTTTTGTTGTGTTTTTTTTATTTGGTGTTGGTAGCAGCCTCCCACCCTAGTGCGTGCTACAAGAATGTAGGACTACTGTCTTATGTATAGGTCCACTTCTTTTTTTTGGTCTCTTCCTCTCTCTAGGTCTTGGGTCCTAATTGCCGATTGACCCTCTAAAAGGTTTGCGCCCAACGCGTAGCGCGGTTGCGCGTCCGGTCCATGGCCAGCCCAAACAGTTCTTCTCTAGGAATCTCTTCCCTTCGTTCTTCTCTTGTTCCCAGTACGGGTAGCACCTTGTCCGTAGTTCTTCCCTTTGTGAGGGAGGCTTCCTGGTCAATGTGACCTCTACGAGCGCCTAACAGTGTTTCGCTAACAGAGTCAGCATAATAACGGCCGACCGTCTTTCGTCTGACCCCTTCTCCCCGAGGTCCAAGTCACCTCCGTGCCGACAGTTGTCTCCTCCGTTCTCCCAGATCTGGACGACGGGCCCGGTATTTGCAGCTCTGTTTTGACAACCGTTACAGAAGGATCCCGCGCTAAAGCCTCGTAAAATCCTACGTCCACCAAGTGCCACTCTAAGGGTTTTTCCATTGGCGTCTTTGAAGCCCCTAACCAAGATGCCACCTACCCGCCTCTCTGCCCGGATGACGCCTCTTCCGAGGTAGTCCCCTTCTTTCTTTTCGGTAATCCGGCTCTTTAACCCCTAGATATCCAGCCCCGCATGTGACTACACTCCCAGCCGCGGTATCAAGGAGAGAGCATCAGCGCTCTACGCTGCTAGCTCCCCCTCCGTCTTGTTACGCGTTTCAATGCGGCCCGGTCCGGCCGTGCACAACCAACTCAGTTTTGCGACGTTGTGCAGTCTGCTGCCATCTCCCTTGGTCCTCCTCCGTAAGCAGTTCCGTTCCCACATCCGTCTCCTTCCAGCTTTTACCTTTTAATTTCATCCCCTGCCGTGGTTACCCGGGTCCCCCTTCTTATCAACCTTGGCGCTTTATGTTCCCCAGGCGATTCCCGAATGGAGGTGCTTCGTTTCACTTTTTTAGATTCTTTTCCCGTTTTCACGGATTTGTTCCCGCGGTGCTAGAGAGTTGGTCCCTGACCGAGTCCCCAGCCCACACACTCCTTGCCCACGTCCGACTCACCAGGTTAGGAAGGTTTTTTGGCCTGCGCGGTTCCTGTCGTTGATTTGCACGATCGTCCCCGCCACAGGCGTGTCCCTTGATAGAAGGTCCCTTCCACCTGAGTCTGGTGTTTTACGAACACGGCGACCCCTTGGTCCTTTTTCTTGGTTCCTTCAATGATTGTAGCATGGTGGTTGAAGGCTTTCCAATGCTATTCCTCCTGCGCACTTAGACTTCGCTATTCATGTTTGGACTCTCTTTATTTTTCCCCTCTTTTCCTTTGTATCTTGCTAATGTGTGATTAGTGTCTTTTTTTTACCCCCCCCCGTCGCATGCAGTTTCTGTTTTTTTCTTCTGATTCGGGTAATGCGGACGATTCAGAGACCGGAGGGGGCTGTCCCTTTGTTCCCTTTCTCATCCCGATCCAGCCACTCTAGAATCGCCCCAGAAGTTGTTCCCCCTTCCCTGTTTCCACTCCCCCTAGGGACATTTCTGTTGTTTTTTGACCGACGCGTCTAATCAGTGTTCCGTTAGGCAAAAAAAAATGCTGTGGCACGAAACGAGCCCTTTTCATTTGTCGGTGGAGACGCCCGAACCCTCCAGCAGTCACGTCTGCCGAACCTGGGAGGAGCCCTTTCCCGCTTGCCGAAGTTGCTTCGTTTAACTCTCTTAACCCTTTGGTCCCCCTCGTCCAGCTTAGACACAGGCGAGTGGTGGAGCCTCCGTTCCCTTCGGATACAAGAGATTCATTTTTTTTTAATCCCTCTTTCCCTCCCTTCGTGCAAGGAGCCACAAACGTACCCAGAACGCAGTTTCTTCACAACCCTAGACGGGAATGCTCAGGCTTTTTCTTTTCGTTTGAAAGTATTATCCTTCGGGAAGTATAGATCTGCCGTCTTTCCACCAATTTTTTACCCCTCACGTGAGAACCGTTGAAATCTGATTGACGCCCCCCTCCCAATTGTTGTCCTCCGATAGCGTGAGATTTGGGTCAGTCAGATTGCGTTTTCAGCCGTAAGCGTCCCCCAGTCCGTTCCAGATATAGACGACGGGAGACCCTTTCCTTGCCAACGCTTTGTCTCTGCGAGAACCAAGACGTGCACCCGTCCTTATATTCGTCGCATGTGGAGGTGA
>Ga0179591_1191683_pt1 | contig 22378 bp, 20 predicted proteins | sample CZOMad2_1_08_16f_FD_182891 | JGI IMG/M metagenome (GOLD analysis project Ga0179591, IMG submission 182891) | Vadose zone soil fungal communities from Angelo Coast Range Reserve, California, USA - CZOMad2_1_08_16fungal (PacBio error correction) | ecosystem: Environmental > Terrestrial > Soil >... | reverse complement strand
GAACTTTGACCCTTAGAGTTTTCCTTCAGGTGCGGGTGCTCTTTGAGGAGAGGTCGCAACAATGCCCGCCGTCGCGCTCCTCCATTTCTTGCCTGTCTTTTTTCCGCGAGAAGAAAGCCCGATGATGCTGCTGCACTCCTCTGCTTCCCTCTCCCTTCGTTCGTCCCCCTCGATCGCAAAGCTTTTTGTTCCCCGTTATTGCCCAATCGCGGATTGCTTCGAGGCCCTTCGGCCCTTTCTTTCATGGTTGATCTCTTGCATCGGCGATTTGGCCCCCGTTCTTCTCGGATACAATAGGACGTGATAAGATCGATTTCTTCCTCCCCTCCCTCTTCTTTTATCTTCCCTTTTCTCTAACCCTGCTTTACTTGGGAAGAAACCATAGCCCTCGACCGCCACCCTGATTCAGATCGCAGCGGAATGCATGGTCTTCCTTTTCCAATGCGCCCCTTAGGGCCTTTCGCCCCCCCCTAATTTCGGCGGAACGGATCTCCTGCGCTGTGCTCCCCTTGATGGCTCGACCTTCTCAGTCGTACAAAGGCCAAGGCTACGATGATGTGATGGTTACCCCCCATTCCTTCTATCCCGCATTCCCGGCTAAGACCGTCCTTGCCGAGTGGAGCTACACGAAGCAATACTTATCTTTTTTTTTCCCTTTTCTTGTTTCTTTTTCGTCTACTCCTCCTGATTACGTTAGATTCCTATAAGCACCTGCGACCTTCGCGCCGAAGTTTCAACAGCAAGTTGAAGACCGTCTTGTGCTTCTGACCCTCTTTTTTTAGTGCCTCTAGTAGGATCCATTGTTTTCTTTGATCGGACCTTTTGTCCCCGTAGAGGGTGAAGAAGCCTTTGTCCTTCTCTACTCCTGAAAATAGCGACCTCTTTTTCTATTTTTCCTTTGTCGAGTGTTCTCTTTCCCGCTTTTCCGACTGATTGACGAAAATTCTTCTTGTGTATAAGACGGCGCCATGCTTTAAGAATTCCTTCTTCTTACTCGCACGCGCGTTCGCCTACCGATCCGCTACTCCCCCTCACTTTCTCCCTATATAATTTTAGTTTTTCTCCCCTTCCTTGAACAAAAAATCTGCCCGGCTTTTCTCGTGTTCCCTTTCTCTTCGTCGGATCCCCAAAGATGTCGCGGGTCTTTTGACTTTCTTTTGGTCCTCGGACGGCATTTTTTCATTTCGTTAACCGTCTGTTCTCTCCCCTTGAGCGAAGAACCTAGGCCTCGCGCGCTTTATCTGCGCAAGAGGTCATTTGGTTCGGCTCCTTCCCGCGGCCCTTATTCCCTTCTTATTTCTATTTTTTCGAACCTTTTGAGTGCCGTAGCGAAATAGATCGGTTGCCCTGTTTGAGCTCGGATTCGGAACTTTCACTCCCCGGTAGGAACGCGACTTTTCTCCTCCTCCTTTTCGGCCCCAACCCCTTTTTCCTTTGCTTTTGTTTTTTTTCTTTAAAATGGGTCATTCTCGCTCCGCCCATCGGGCGTTAAATGGTTATTTTCTCGGGTTTTGCCCTCCCCTTAGGGTTTCAATTCCTGACTGTAACTCTTGGTCAGGAGACGTTTCCAGATTCATGCGCCCGTGCGAATTCTCTTATCTTATTTCGCCCTTTGGGCAAGGCAGTTGCGTTGCACGATCTCCCCCCTTCTCTTTCCTTCCGGACTGTCCCCTTCTTTTCCTGCTGACTTTTTTCCCTGGGTGGAGGGTCTATTTTACGTCAGACCTATCGCATGTCCCTCGGCTTCTTGCCGTCCTTGTCTTTATGGGGAGGGAATGTTAGTAGTAGCATGGTTTTTCTATGGCGATCCCAGCTCTTCCCCTTTTTTTTGTATCTTTTTACTTTCTAGTCATGCGATAGATGTTTCAAAAAGGTTCTGTTGGATTCTTCTTCTCCTCACTGTGCTGTGACTTGAGCTGTGCCCCTTCCCCGTTCCCCCCGACAAACAAGACACACAACGCTTTGCCCCTCCCCCCTTCCCACCCTTCTCATTTTTAAAACTTGTGTTGGGCCCCTTGTTGCCCTTGCGGATTGTCCCCATCCCTTCGACCAATGTCTCTTAACGCTTAACTTTTCCTCTTTTTTCCCTCAAAATGGATGAGGTTTTCTTCACTGCGTCGATGTTGATGGCGGCTTCAAGACAGGCATTGACCTTACCTCCTCTTTGTTCCCCTCTTCTGACTAAGACTTCGTTTCTAAACACCTTCTTACAAATCGTTCACCACGCTCAGGCCTTGTTAGGTCTCTCCGGTTTTCGATACCTCGATAGGCGAACGCTGGTGAAGGCCTCTCTTCCTTCCTATTCTCCCTCTCACTCTCCCTCTCTTTCCTCCTCCTTGTTTTTCCTCTTCGTTTTTGATGATTGCTCTTCGAATTTACTGATAAATCGTTCGTTGCCGATTATGGATTCGCACCTTTTTCCTTGAAGTCTTCTAGGTCCATGTAATGAGAGTGGTGACGAGGTTTTTATCCCAGGATCTCCCCCTTTTCCTTCTCCCTCTTTCATGTCTGGAAGTAGAAAATCCGTTAGGTCTTTTTTCCTTGCTTTTCTGTCCCGTTTCTATGTCATCGGCCAGCTCTGTTGAAGCCTCATAGGTTCTCTCTCTATCCCCTCCAGTTGGCTTCCGAGAGTCTTCGCAATTATCTGACCTTTTGTTCCTCCGGTTCAAGACCGGTCCCCCCCCGATGGGCCCCCAGTTCCCCAAGTGGTGGAAGCGAATTTTTTTGTGGGTTTGCATCGCGTTGTGTCTATGGTGTGTGCTTGTTGCGGCTTTCCCTGCTCCGACAGCCTTTGGTTCCCCCCCTTTTTCGCCTTCCTAACAAATTTAAACTTGGTTGGAACCTCGATCTGCAGGCCCTTTTTTACTCCTATTCCTCAGCATAAATAACGTTGAGAGATTCCCCTCTTCTTTCCTTATTGCGTACCCCTTCCCCCTCCCTCACTGATGACGGCAATTACTCGCGAACGACCCCTAGTAGACTCAGGATAACGCCACCCCCCGTTCAATATCTCCTTCCCCCCTCCGGTCTTTGAACTTCTTCCTGCCCTTAACATTCGATCTGTACGGACAAACGCCTGCCCACGGTGCGACCGCACCTTTTCTTCTTTTTCGCACCCTTTTGTTTAGCGAAGGCATGAAAGCTGTGAAACCCTCTTCCGACCACTTTGCTCTCTTTCGGATTCCTTCTGGACAACCCCCTAACGGTTTTTCCGACACGGGCCTTTTGGCCTGGCGCGCCCCCCGATTGCTTATTGGCGTCCCTTGTTTCATACTCGTACCGATACCGAGCACGGTAAAGCGTTTTTTTTTTCCTCCCGACTTGTTCTCTTTGTGACGTCGTTTTTCCTTTCTCTTTACTTTGGGGCATCCTCTTGTCCGGAAACACACAATTGGCTTTTTATTCCCTTTCTCCACTCTTCTCCAACTTCACTGAGCGAAGAAGGACAATATTTTTATATCGGCCCTCCGCCTGCTTCCTCTTGGCGGAGCTCCCTCTCACCCCTCCGTCCTTCATGACCATGCCGGTCGACGTGAATTATCCCACGACTTCTGAAAGAAACTAGCCCTCGTGATTCTTCGTCGACGAGGCTGATCTCACTTTTTGTTCTCCAGTCCGTTGCTTATTTTTTTTTGATACCGTTTGGAAACCCGAACTAGTGATTCGAGCTAACTTTCCCCTCTTAGAGAGGATAGTTTGCTAACGCGCGGGCGATCAGGCCTTCTTCCCCCAACATTATTCGCTGTCTTCAATGAATTCTTCTTTTTATTCCTCCGTTTCCTCGGCGTCGACCCCTGAAATCCGAGCCTCATCAATGCTTTCTTCTATTTACTCCGTCGATCCGGCGGCGACTCACAAGTCTCTGCGTCCCTCTCCTTACGCTGTTCCCGCCACAGACCCCAATGTCGAAACCCACCCCGACGTTTTTTTTTTTTCTCTGGCCATGCTACATCGTTCGACCAAGCTCCCCCTTTTAGGTGCATGGTGGCGCATCCAGGGCCCTTTTGGCCTTGTTCTTCTTTTGAGAAGTATTGTAAACTTTCCCTCAGTTTTCCTTGCGCGCGATAATCCTTTCCCAGCACAGAAGCGGACTTTCGTTCCCCCTCTTTTGTGCACCCTTCTCTTCGAGGCTTTATCCTGCGGGTTTTCTCACCCAATCTCTAGTATTCCGTTTCTTCTTTCCCTTCCTCTCGACTATCCCACCCTTGTCTAGCAGGAGCGAGTGCCGCCTTGCTTTTAGCGCTTTCCCCTTCATTAGCTGACGCATGGCCGGCCGGCCAGCGCCCTTTCTTGCTTTCTTTTTTTTGTTGTCGAGCCTTTGTCCCCCGTTTATTAATTTCATGATAAGGGTTGCCGTTGGACGCCTCTTCTAGAAGCTTTTTCCGTGGATCTCTCTGTTCTTATCTTCTGCGACATCCCGACGAGACGGGTTCCTTTCCAACTTTCCTACTTGTAAGCCCCTGCGCGAAATTATGAGCTAAGTTATCCCTTTCCCTTCTCACCTGCTTGGAATCCTCTCTGTTCTCTCCGTTTTTTGTGGGCCAGTAGAGAAATGCGAGGGGGCCGTTTTCCCATCGCGCCGAAATCATCGTGTCGGTTGCCTCTTTTTCATTTTTCCATGGAGGTCTTTCTTCCGGCGGGCCCCCTTTTCTTTCTCCAGGCAGAGCCACCCTTTCGGACATTAATTCCCCTCTTTCTTTCTTTCTCGTTCTTGATAGAAGGCACGCATCGAACTTCAGTCGAGTTAACGGTTTCTCTTTCTTCCTGTCTTTTCTCCTTTCGCCTAGTAGGCACGAAGAATTTTATGGTTCAGTTTTACTATACCTTTGGTTTTCATGGCAAGCTTTCACGCACTTGCTTTCACGGTCCCCTTTACTACAGTTTTTTTTTTCTTTCCCCAAGAGAGTTCGCGCCATAGTCGAGTTTTCGAAGTTTTCCCTGCTTTTCACTCCCCCGCTAACCACAAGCTCTTCTCTCCGGTTCCCCTATTCCCTTTTTAGCATTGCGACCTGCCCGTTTCACAGGAGATTCCATATAGACCCCCAAAGCGACAGTGACAATACGAGTGGTGTCCCCTTTGTTCTTGCCCTTCCAACCCTAAGACGTTTTGTTTTTGTCCTCTTTCCCAAATTCGGCGTCAAGCGGACGCAAAAAAGTACCCTAACTTCCCCCCGGTTTCTTCTTCTGCCTGAGCCGATCTTTACACTTCACTTCTCTGTGCCATTGGTTTAACTCTTTGGCTGTTTTCCATTTTGCATAAAGAGAGTCTGCTTTTCCTCTTTTTTCTCCTCTTTTGATGGAGACTGGACTCCATCAGGTTCTCCCAGATTTTTCTTTTATGCACTTTTTTCCCCCCGTTGCCCCTGATCAGAGCGCGAATCAGAGCACTTTCTCTGGGTAGCTTTCGCAGTTTAGTCGGGAACCGTCCCTTGATTCCGCCTCTCTTTGGAAACTTACTGTCTTTCTTTCGATACTCTTTCACGCATAGTCGCCCCTCCCTTTTCCTTCATATTTTTTTAGGTGTAGTGAGCCCCTCTTTGATGCCGGTTGCCCGACATCTCCCCTCTCCGACTATTTTCCTTATAAACCCTTGACCGCGCCCCCAAATGTTCTGTGTTGATGACGTTCCGTCCACTACTGAAGTTTGTCTTTTTGCGCCTCCCCGCAGAGGCCCAGTCAATGTTTGTCCGGCACTCCCCCTCCCTTTTTCTCTTTTCTAGAGGAGGTAAACGCCCGAACCAGTTAGACTTCATTTTCCCGCCCCTCTTCCAAGCCCAATTTTCCCAGAACTTATCCTGGACAAAGGTGACCTCAAATGAGGGGTAATTATGTTAACCCTTATTAAGCTACCAATCATAGGACTTTGTGCTTCGCTCCTTTCCCGCGGAGGGGATGAAGCTCGCGGCTCGTTCCCCCTTTGATGAATTTCTGGGATCCATATCATGAAGAGGAGTGCCGTTTTTCCCTCCCTCTCCCTTTTATGTTGACAGCGCCTCTTTTTTTTTCTGAAGGGACAAGATAGTGTAGCCAACGGCCTGCGCAATCTCTTTCTCTACATATAATGGGAGTAAAAGGCTTCTATGCTATCTTTTGAGTCATCGCTCTCTCGCAAGGCTGGAACTCTTGATTTTTCCCATTGGATATTGGTTAGCTGTTTTCCTCCCTAGATGCTTCCCCTTTTCTGGCTCTCCCCTTCATCTGATACGCTCCCCCTTTCTGAAGGCATCCGTGAATTCTCTCCTAAGAGGGTTGTCTATCAGGGTTTGGGTGATGTAGACCTCCGTTTATGATTTCTTCTTCTTCATATCCCAGTTTTCTTAGGGGATCACCATCTCCCTTCACCCTTTTTTTTGTTGAGAGAGCTTGTGAGAATTTCCCCTTTCAATGCTGAATGAACGCTTTTTAAGAAAAAGCACTCATCACCCTTCGGGTTTCAACCCTCCCAACCCTCCCACCCCCAGAAGCAGCAGTGCGTGTGCTTCGGCGCTTCGCCGGATTTCGCCTTGTCGAGTTGATCAGCTTGCCGCCGTATCTCGGTCCCGACCTCTTCCGAAGCAGAACCCAGTTCGAACATTCTTTTCTTTTTTTCGAATCAGCGAGTTTTCCCACCCGCCTCCAGCCCCTCTAAGATACACGCTTCTCCTCAGTTTCGCACAGGACTTGCAGAGCAGAGAGCGTGCTTTCGCAGGCTGTTTTCGTCTCCCTCGAGTGACGACGGTCCCCGGCCACAGCAGCAAGTGATGCGGCCTGACCCACCTCTTTTCCTATTGACCCTGTTCCTTCTTCATCGGATGTAGCCCCGGCTTAATGTAAACGGTGCCCGGTGAGGCTCAGCCCCTATTCTCCCCCAGTTTTCTTTGGGGCACCACCCGGTTCACGGACTGACCCGTTCAACCCCTCATCTTGATTACCCTGTATCCGGGACCCCCCTATGTTTACCCCTAGACCTGCATTTTGTCCCAGAGTGGCCCTTCATATCGTTCGCTTGTTCTATTACCCATCTTTTTTTTTGATGACTTATAAAATGGTCGGGCGTGACCGGCTCTCTTTCTCGCCTCTTCTCCGCCAGCCACTCGCCTTTTCCTTCTTTTTTTCCCCGGTGTTTTGGCGCCCCCCCCCCCTCTTTCTCCGTAACGTAGACTTTACCAACCGTTCCGTCCCCCCCTTTTCCCCACCGGATTCTCATTTTTTGTCCCTTTTTCCGAAGCGCCCTTTGGGATATGTCGGGACCACCCTGCTCATCTGCGCGCTACCTCAAAATAGGACAGTACAAGGTTGATGTGCGCATCGCTGAAGCTTGTCGCTCTTTCCCCTCCCTTCCCTCTTCAATGCTGCGGCCTCTTTCTTCTCCTTAACTGCGAAGTCGCGACACCACCAAATCACTTTTCTTTCCTCTACCCTAGCGATTCATCGCGTGCCGTTTCTCTTTTACTCCCTCCTGTGCACAATCCAAGATTCTTCGCCCTTCGATCCAAATGCCATCAAACGCTTTGCGAACGTGCATTCAAGGGCAGCTTCTTCCCCCAATTTTTTTTTCCAACACGACTTTTTCACCTTCCTGACCCTTTCCTTTCTCCTTTTATTGCTTCTCTTCCTTCCGACGGGATCCGATAGATACTGTAACTTTGTCTTGTCCACCGGTTGATTGCAGAATTTAGAAGTATTCACCTCCGCATTATTCGGGCGCTTTTGCCCTCTGAAGTCACCGTTGTTTCTTCCCAGAGTAGAGGTTTTTTTCGAATTCTGTCACCTTTTTTTTTTTTTGTTTCGTTTTCAGGGTTCATTCTTCTCTTTCCTCTATTTCGTTTTATTGTTTTGACGCTTTCTCCTTTCCGGGTCCACACCCCTCCTCCCAAGACTTAATTTCGAGAATCTATGCTCCTGCTTTTCGTCCATTCTCCAGGTTTTATCCTTTTCCCCCCAATTGTGACCTCCTTCTGGTCTCTAGTCCTGCCCAATTCTTTTTCTCTCTTTTAGCAGTAGAAAAGAGTCCAATCGGATTCCTATCTGACACCCTCTCGCTAATGATTTCCTTCTGCCTTATCCCTGCTTGTATACAACTAGTATGTTCTCTGTCCGGGGAAAGGGTTCTTTTCTTCTATGGTTTTTTCAACTAATGGCACGCCTTCAGACGCCTCCCCCCTGTCTGTCCGTACTCCTCTGCAAAGATTCTTCTTGCTCTGCTCCAGAACCGCCTTTTCCCTTTCGTCCCCCCCAGATCTTTTCGTCAGCGGGGAGACAGCGCTTGAACTCTTCTTTCTCTTCAGTAGGACCTCTTCCCTATCGAGCGCGTTTTGACCTTCTGCGAACTTTGGTCCACACTGCCTTCTGCGGCTCCCCTTTCGATGCTTCTATCTCTCTCTTCGATCTTTTTTTCCTGATCATCGGAACCCCCGTTATTTTGCCCTCCTATTACTTGGCCGCACATCTCCCTCGGACCGCAACACCCCCTCTCTCGCCCTCCTTCAGGCTTCTTTTTCGTCCTGCGTTTCTCGAGTTCCCCCCGCCCCCAACGGGCGGCGTACTTTTTTTGCTCATGCGCGCTTCCTTTTCTCCTTCGCCGGCTGCTGAGCTGCGCCCCCCTTCCCCTTTCGCTGATTCTGGGTCTCCACTCGCATGGATAAAAATTCGAAGTCTTCCCTATTTCTCTTCTCTCTCGCCAGAATCCCCTTTCTTTGCTTGGTCGATCGCTTAGCTCGCACCAAACTTCCTTTGAAGGTTATCAATATCTCACGGACCCTGTCCCTTGTTCCTTCTCTTCTCCCTCCCCCCCCTGTTTCAAGCCGTATTTTTGAGGTTCGTCTTTTATGTTACTCCTCGCTCTTCGGTTTCTCCATTTTCCTTTTCTCTCTCCAATGGTGCTCGGTCGACGCCTTCGAGTTTGGACGCATCTCTTTCCTTTCTCTCCCCCGTTTCTCTTCTTGAAATGACCTTTATTTGGGCGATAGGGGGTCGGCGGCTGTCGAGGGGGATTTAAAGAAGGATACTTAAACCATATCTTGTAGAAGACCGGAGCCTCTTCCTTTTCCCTCCTCTCTTCCTCCTGTGCCCTTCCCTCCTTGATTCCCTTTCCGCCCAGTATAGATCGATATTCATCCATCCGGGGGGTTCCTTAAATAGGTCCCACACACAACATCTGCACGGTAGAAGACCTCCCTTTTTTCTTCCTGTCCGTGCTCTTCTCCTTCTAATAACTCTTGCTCCTTGTATTATGGCGTCCATTCGGCTACCCTTTTTCTTTCCGTATGTGGGTATCACTTTGAGCAGCTTTCTCTTATTCTTCACGCTCATCTCTCTCTCTTGTCTTTTCGCGATCGACGATTTTATGTACTAAAGCTCTTGTGGTGCCGTACTCCCTACTTTTATTATAGAGAGATCGGCCCAGTGAACCTCCCGGTCTTCCCCCTTCTGGCTCTTCTCCCCTGCCTTTCCCTCCCCAAAGATATTGCTTGGCATAGGAGAGGGTGGTACCCTGTTTCTCGTAGCAAACATTTTTGTCGGAGCGGACACCAGGAAGGCCGATCCCCGTTGTTTGAACCTTAGGGTGTCGTCAGGCCGTGATCCTCTCCCCGAGGCACCGGATTGTGGGTCTGTCGACCGTACGCCTCTCTTCCTGCGAGTGCTTATTTCTTGTTGACGGTAGCAACTGGCAAGGAGGTTGCCGGTTTCCATCTGATCGCTGCCGGATTCGTATTTCCAGTCTCGCTTCCACTCCTCTTCTTCTTCGGTGTTCCGTCTCCCTCTTTCCCTCTGGCCGTTTCTGCTATTCATCGGATGACGGGGGCTGTCCATGTCGTGGTGCGCTTTTTTTTAATCCTCGAGAAATCGCTCGTAATGTCTATTTTCTTTTCTTGCTATGTCTTCTTCCGAGTGACTCTTTTTTTCCCCTCCTGTCTTTTTACCCTTCCAGGAGGATCCCCGGAACAACACTTGCTGATGAGGGTGAAAAGGCCCATCCCCGCCCAGACACCATCTCTTTTCCCATCCCGATCCAACATGATGAAGAAAACTTGTTGTCTTCCCCCTTTCCTTCCTTTTCCCATTGGATTGTGACACAAAGAGATCACGGCTGCAGATTCTCCATCTCCACTTCCGCCATTGCAACCGTTTTCTTTCCCTCATGTACCTTGGCAGATGAGTAGATACGGTATCTGTTTGCTTCCATAACTGACCGCCTGTCCCGAAAATATGACCTAACGGTTAGACATCTTTGCCTTCCGTTCCCCCCTTCTTGGCCAGTCCCCACCTTTCTTCTTTTCGAGAAGATTCTTTTCTTCAACCGTTTCATAACTTCGATAGTTTTTTTTTTGCGATTCCATTCTCGTCTCAGGCGAGATCGAAGCGCTCAGCCGAATATCCTTTTCTAGTCTTTTGTGTTTTCGTCTTCTTCTTTCTCTTTGAGCTTTGTTCCGCCTTTCTGACCCAGCGTTCCGCAGATCTGATGACTTTGCACCGATATGCTCTTCTCTGCATGTATTTGAGAGTTTGGTGACGTCTGGTGGCCGCACCTTGCTACCTTGTTTTTTTTTCCTTATCATTCTTGCGTTAAGATTCTTTCCTTTTTTTCTCAGTCCCGGTTTCCGGTTCCCCCCACAGCGACCGTCTCTGCATCGGCCAGCTTTTGGTCATTTTTTTTTCTAATCTAGTTCAAACAATAACGGTTGCATTTAATTCTTTCAATTTTCGACCCCTTTTCCTGACTTGCTCGTGCGTCCCCTGCACTCTGCATTCCCCCCCCAAACAAACTTTCCCGGCAATCAGGGGTTGGTCGCGATTTTCTTTTTGGTGTCGCTGTGTGTCTTGGTGTGTGAGTTGCTTTTTTCCCCTTTTCACCGCAGTGGACGTTTCTCCTCTATCCTCCAATCCAACGGGGTTGTAAACCAGCGATTGCAGGCGCTAGACCCTCTCCCTTTCTACGAATTGATCGACTATATCGGCCACGGCCTTCCCCTCCGTTCAAGTACCCCCTTTCCTTTCGTATGCCCCGGCAAGGACAGCTAAGAAACTTATCCCTCGTACTTCCCCCCCTACCTCCCCAATTCTCCCGTCAAAACACAGGCCCCCGGCTTCACCGTTGGTCCTTAGTTTGAAGACCTTCCTGCTCTCGATTCTTTCCTCTTTTGACTTGAACCAAGAATTTCAAGGGCGCTAACGCTTCATCTTCTCCAAATGATTGACAGCTAAAGCGCATGTTCCAATCTGGAACGTCGTCCCTCCCCGCATAGTCTCTTTCCCGCATGGATCCTCCGGCTACTTGAATCAGAAGGTTTCTTTGACAAAGGGATCGCATCCTGGTTCCGGTTCTCTTGGTTAAGGGTACTAACCCTTTAACTCTATCCCCTTTTATTCTGGTCCCAGCTCCTGTATTTTTTGCTTACGGATCCTGCAGCGAAAGGCCTTCCTATTTTTCTTTCAGCTATAGCCTTCGGAAAGGAGGGCCCCCCTTCTAATTTCGCCCACTTACACACCACCTTTCCGGCTTTAGCTCTACTCTAAAAGCTGCTCATTGCGATCCCCCTACTCTTCACATATGATGATATCAGGAACTAGTCGGATGCTCTTTCCGGCTCAGGTTCGTCCCCCCTTTCCCTTGAATAATCCTTGCGCCGAATCGCTACAAGGTGGGCAATGACAAGACGACATGCGGCTCTTTTCGTCTATTGTCTCTTCTTAACTGACTCTTCTCTCCTTTCCGCTTTTTCCTAGTCAAGGTGTGAAACCCTGCCCGATTAGTCCTATCTCCTTTTCCCGGGATACGTAATCGTTATGAGAACGCGGTCGTGCTGTTTTTTTTCTTTTTCCTTTCCTCCACGATCTGTTTTGCGCAGGTTTTTTCCCCTCCTCTGGCGTCTACAATGTTTTACGCGAATAGAATCATTTGACCCCTATCATCCCTCCTTCTTTAAGTTCCGTAGAGACGTCGGGAGAACGGAAAGCGATGCGTCACCAGCTTTCAGGTTCCCCCCCCTCTGACTCTGCTATCCTGACCCACCCTTTTCTCCACCTCCCCTGCTCTTTTACATCCATCTGTCTGTTCTACCTCGTCCAAGACGGGTCCACTCTTTTATCTTGAGGCAGTTTCGAAAGGATAGCGGATGACGTCTCTTCTTTTTTTCCCCTCACCTCCTTCTGCCGCGCCGTCCTCCTCTGTCTTTTAAAGCCCACATGGATTTGATTCGTAACTTCGCTCCTCCCTGCAATGAGAGTTCTTCTATTATGTCTTTATAAATGCGTAGTTGGATTTCCCCTCCCCTCCTATGACTGGCTTTGACGATCCCTCCTTCTCCCCCTTTAGCGATTCAGTTTCCTCTTCCCTTTGGGGGAGATAGACTTGTCCCTATTTTTTCCTGCCCGCTCTCCTTCCTTCCCCCTGATTAGCGCTGAATCGGTTGGGTTCGGTTGTTTCTCTTGCTTAACACACTCCTTAAATTGAGATTACAGGGTGTTCCGATTAACTACGGGTCTGACAAGCGTCGCCTCTGTCTTCGCTCCTTATAACCTCCCGCTTTTCGCCGGTCTCTTTGTTTTCAGTTTTTTTAGAACGATTTTACTGAAGAGAGCGACAATCTGATCAGTCATTGGAGATCAGCCCAGAGCGATGGTACCGACGTCGCCCCTCTATTGTTTCCTTCTCAATTTCTCTCGGGAGGAAGACTTTAGGCTCACCTTCTTTTCTTCAGAGTTAGTTTGTTACGACAGCCCTTTTTCTGGCTCTCTCTCTCTGGTCTTCGTCCTCCCGCTTCCTTCCCTTTCTTCCTGCAATCATCCCTCTAATTGTGCTTTCTTGATGGATATCGCTATTCCCAAGCAGGATCCTTTTTTGTTATTTCTCCGGTATCCCTCTGGATGATGGCCTACGTTTTTCTCCCTTCGTCTTCTTACCATCCCAACGATTATGTGTGTCCCTGGTTCCCGCGCTTCCCGCTCTCGGTTCCTTGGCCCTTCAGCCAAAGTGCTTTTACGTTTTCGCCCGCCCGTTTTCAGCAAGAGAGTTCGGAAATTCTAGCTTTGCGACTTTTTCCCCCCCCTTGTTCGCGTACAACCCACCGCGTCAAAACAAGCAGCTATGTCCCGTTTTCGCTTTTAAAGATGGCTTCCCCCCTCTTCTAGAAATGTAATTCCCCTGTCGTTTCACAAAATATGAAACTCTCGACCCGAAACTCCGTCCATCCCGATTTTTTTTTTGGGAATAGCCCCCATCAACTCTCCGCTCTGTTTTTTATCTTCCTTTTCTCATCTTCGGTCCCCCTCACAAGTACCCACTCAATTTATCGTTTCTTTCTGCCCGATCGTCGTTACTACACTCCAGAAGAGAATTGGGTGGCCTGCCAGTAGTTCTTCCGTTGCCCCCTTTTGGAACCTGAAGGAAGCGGCATCTCATCCCCGGACTCAGAAGGCGGTTTGATGGAGATGGTGGTTTTCCCCCCCCTAAGTTACCCCCTTTTGTTTTACCTTTATTTTCTTCGGACTCCCTGATCAGCGCGAGTATTCAGCTGCATCTTATTTTGTATTTTCTATATTAGACGCGTCCCCTCTCTAACCCAAGGATTCCTTCCGCTTTCGCCCACTCTGGCAGGTAGGAAGGTTCGACAGCCGTCTGTAATCTGATTAACAATAACAGGGTAGTCCTTTCTTTCGGTTGTCCTGTACTTCCTCCAGACTGATTCTTTTTGCACTATCTCCCCCCGGTCCAATTCTGTACCTAGGGCCTCCACTAAGGCAAAGGGGAAAAAGTTGAACCCCCCTTTTTTTTTCTTTTTTTTCCGCATGTTGCCCAAATATCCTGAGATTCCCTCTTCCTTTTACAAAAACCCATCCCCCCTACACCTCCCAGGAGTGACAAATGTGTTCTCTTCTCTCCTCGCTCCCTTCTCTGACTGCGTCCCCGACCTCCATTTTTAAGCCCTGCCACCGATTTTTTTGTTAATTCACTAAAGCGACGCTCTTTCCCTCTTTGAAAGTCAAATCAGGGTTACCTATTGTTCTTACCAATTCAATGTTTATCTAACCCCAATTTCCTTTTTTTTTTCCCCTCGGGACTAAGGTTTTCCGTGACAGGGGTGGCCCCGAGGAGAGGGATGCTCTTCCATCAGGGAACAAGTTCTCCCCCTTAATTGCCGGATTCTTTTTTCCTTGTACCTGTCTATATAGGTTTGTCGTCCCTCCTGCATCGCCCTCTTTCCTTCTCGTCGTGTGAAAGTAGTAACTTAGTGCTAGCAACCTGCCTTGTCGCATGCCACGGTTCCCCCTTCCCCTGACCCAGTTTTTAACAGGAGGGCTGCTACTATCGGCCTTCGCGATTTGGAAGGACAGCGTTTGATCCTGTCTCTTTATGTTGGACCTTCCTCCTTTGTTCTGCTGGCTTCGGTTTAAAGATTATTCTTCCCCGCCCTACTGAATCCTTGAAGAGCGCCGACTCCCCTCCTCGCGGCTTTTTTTCTCGCTTTGGTTTTGTTTCTGCTGTAGAACCCGAGTTGATTACCGGCGAGTTAATCAGCTTCTTAATTTTGATACTTTTTCCCCTCTCCTCAGTTCGTTGTTGTTTTCTCCTTCTTCTGCCTTGATCAATGCATAATGTACTGCAAATGCCTTCTGCCAGAGTCTCTATCATCCCCTTCTCCCCATCCCGCCCAAAACCCCCCTGCTTACAGGAAACCTCCTCGGCTTGAGGTTGTCGCGTTCGTCACGGATGCCCTACTTTTTTGAGCGGTCTATGTGGAAGCCGAGTTGTCATTCCTCGATCCGACACTCGCCTACTTTAGTCCCCCAATGAACAAAGAGACTTTTCTCCCCCTACGCGCGGCCCTGTCCCCTTTCTCCTATGCCCCAGATAGCAAGCCCGGACCTGGCTTCTATTGGTCGTCTCCGAGATCGTTCCCTCAGGCCCCTTGGTTCATCTCCGCGTCTTCCCCCTTGAAAACGCCTCCCGCGGAGATTGCAGGTGTCGACCACCTCTCTTTTCCTTTGACGGTGGTCCTCGCGCATTTTTTGTTCTCTCCTTATACCATGGGGCCCGGAGGTCAGCCGCCTCTTCTCCTTGTGAAAAACCCCAGTTTTTAAGCTGACGACCGGACAACAAAGTCTCCCCTTTAAATTTGTCTCTTTTATACTTTTTACCCCTACTCACCGCTTGCCCTCTCCCTTCGAGCGTTCGCTTGATGTCATTCCACCACCTCGGGTTGCGTGACATGACTATAAAACCTTTTTATTGTCCCACCTGCATCCCTTCTCTCCCTCTTCTCTCCTTTAGCGCAAACAAATGTGACGGTTTTCGGACTTGTGTCTCCCGGCGGTTTGTGGCTCCCCCGTATGTCCTCTCCGCTCTTATTTTTTTTTGCAACCTTCCCTTCCCCCTCCAAAAATTTTGGGGGCCTTCTTGCCGGTGTTATTCTCCCCCCCCGCCTCATTGCCAAACCAGGTGTCTTTTGGAGCTCGGGCCCCCCCCTTCCCTTGATGTCTACACCTAAAACCGGTCGTCAACTGGGATTGGTCTCATGCCCTTTGTCTTTTTCGCCACTTCCGAAACTTTGACCTATTTGCCACCTCTTGGCTTTTTCAGATTTTTTCTTTCCGGGTCCCCCCTTGCGAACATCAACATCCCTGGCTTTTGATACTGATAAGAGCTTTTGACTGTTCTAGTCCAGACAAACGGTGCCAACCCCTCTTTTTCTCCTCTCTTCATTTTCCTCTCACCAGAATTGAGACTCCCGTGTCACTTCAATTCGCTTCTCTTTATTCACTAGTGGCCTTCCAACTTCCTCCCCTTTGCGAACTTTTTCCTTATGAAGGCATCCATCATATGGTCTCTCGAATCCCCCCCCTCTACCGGACCTTTTCCTTTTCTTGAAAGCTGCTTGAAGATTTCGAGATCCTCCCCTCCCTTCCCCCCATTTCGTCGCTTGACTTGCTACGTCAGTGTACTCTCTTGTAAGCTTTAGAGTTTTTTAGATATGTCCTTTTTTCCCTTTAATTTTCATGTCTCTTGTCCTAGTTCCTCCCTTCCACTCGAACTGCCTATTTGTTGTTCAGTAGTTTCTTTAAGGAGAACCGGTTTTTCTTCCTTCTCCTGTCTCTTTCATATCTTGCTACGCTTTCTTCGTCGTCTTTGTGAAAGCAATGCTTTCTCCCTTGGTTTCAATTACCCCTCCCGCGGCCTCCTGCTCCCTTCATAATTCTTTCGTGTTTTCCTTCACCGACCGTATTGACGGCAGAAGGAAAAACTACGAGTGCCGAACCCTATACCTGTTGCACTTCTTTCCGGAGTTTCATTCTTGTGTGATCAAAAATACGATATCCATCCCTCTATTCCACTGATGTCTCTGTAAAGGGGAAAGGGGGCTCTTGCAATTGCTTCTCTTTTGCACCTAATTTGCCTCTGATTTCTTCCTCCTTTGGAATTTTGTACTGCCGCGTTAGTAAACGCCCCGTCATCGCTGCACCGTTCTTCTCCCCGCCGCCTCCGAGTTCGCGACCTCCCAATTACCTCTCTTGTCTTCAGATGACAACTCGCTTTGCTCAGTTCAGCTCGGTAAAAATGAGCTCATAAATTTTGATTCGACTTCCGTCTCCCTCTTTGAAACCGCCTTTTCTTCGTCCTAAAGCGTTGATCATTATCGATTGGCCCCGACTCTTTTACACATAGTCGTCAATCTTCCCACCGCTTCCCTCTCCCCACTCGCTTTTTCTTCACGAACTCGGACTTTACCTCCCACTTCGCAATTTCAGCTCGGCAGGAGCGCCGTGAAGTCCATACGCGGGACAGGCCTCCCCCCTCCCCAATTGCGGCACTTCGCTCCTGATCGTCACTTTGATCGGCGCGGAGGGGTTCCACGGAAAAGGCTACGGTGTTTTCGTCGCCAACCACAATCCTTGGAATAAAGCCTACTCAGGCTCCCTGCCCTCCCATTGTCCAGATTTCTCAGAAGGTGACATCCCCTTCCCCTTGTAGTGGACATTTGTTGATGCTTCGCTACACTCTAGAAATGTCCGACCTCGGTGCACTTTTAGGCAATCCTATCATCAACCCGACTTTCCTCGCATAGTAAGTACCATCCTTTCATCCCCAGTATTTGGCTCTGTCGGTTGAACTCTGTTCATTTATCACCTCCTCTTCGGTTCCCCCTTTTTCTGTTCTGTTTTTCGACCGAATTCATTTTTTCCCTCCATCCTCTTGCGGTAGAAGACCTTGTAGACTTCATTCCCCTCCCCCTCCTCCTTTTGTATGAATTTATTTCCTGTCTTCGTAGGGGAGCGTACGCACGCTCCTCATTTACGCCCTTTCATTGTATTAGAAGACCGGCTTCTTGTCTCTTTTACTCCGTTCCGACTGCTCTCGCCCGCCTTGCCTTCCCGGAAAGCTCTTTTCTACCTCCGGAACAGTATAGCTACCTCCTTTATCCTTTTCCACCGTGACATCGGAAACAACACCAATCTGACCGTTGGTCTCATTCATGTACCTATAGCCTCCTCCGACTACCCCCTCTTCTCGTGTGTTTGACGTACATTGTCGTTCGGAATCGGATGCCCTTGCATGTTATTCATAGGGAACGTCTTGTTGGGCGCCCCATTGGCCGCTCTCGCCGCCATAGCCTGTATCCGGATTCTTCTCCTTGTCCGGCTTTTTCCTTGTCTTTCTTTCCCTCTATCCTCTTTCGGAAAATGAATGTTGGTGCCTTAGTCACTCCTTTCACTCGGTTCCCTCACAGTTACGAGCTAAGGTTCCCGAACGTTCGGCAAAGCGAGTCCCTCGCCCGCCTTTCGGTCTGACAACAAAAGAATGATCTTGACTTATGCGCTCGTACTCGTTTATTTCACCTTCCAGTACGTTACTGAAATCCTTTTTCTCTCCTTAAACGGAATGCGCTAAGAGTTGTCGAACCCAATACCCTCTCTTCTATCGTTCTCCCTTCATTCCCTTTCCTTTTAACGATCTGACTTCGGGATCTTTTTTCTACTTTCTTCCATCTCCTTAGCTGAATCAGGTGAGAAGACAGATAGCCGTTTCTCCTTTTCTCCCTTGGGAACTGCTTGCCTTAGCGCACCACATATTTGCAGAGTGGATCGTCCTTCCTGAAATGAAGTTGACGTGCAGATATTTCGGAGTTCTTTATTTTTTCCGTACTACTCTCTTTTCTTTCTTTCCTTAGTTATGGGTGACGGGGTTTTTTTGGTTCCTAAATGGTGCAGATATAGGCATAAGACCTCCTTTTGTTTTGTGGATTGTTTTTCCTTTTTTGCTGCGAGACGCAGATTTGGTTTTCACAAACAAGTTTTTCATTTCTGTCCGGCCATTGACACAGTTGATGGGGACTCGCTTTTTCCCACGGCCGCACGAACCCCCCTTTCCATTCCTTTCAACAACCGATAATGAGATGCACCCCCGCCTTTGTTTGGGCCCCTCTTTTGCACCCCGTCATTTGAAGGATCTTGTCCCCCCCTTCCTTCCTCTTGCACCAGTCTATAAGCGCTCTTCCATCACCGATGTGACGATAGAACCCCATGGATGCTGGTATTCAATTTCCTCTGTTCCGGTCGCGTTTTCCCGGCTTCAGCAAGGAAGACTTTTCATGACCAACTCTGCTATATCGGACAGCTTAGCGTTGACGACCCCTCTTAGCCAAATGTACCACGCTAAGCATGGCGCTCTCCTCCTTCCTTACTTCCAATGAATTTGCAGATCCATCACAGATCGGCTAAGTATCCTTCATTTACTTACACGATCTTGCATCTTTTCAGCGACTTCTTTCCTCCCCATTCCGTGTCTTAGATTATCTTGAGCGCTGAGCGCTTGCCTCCTTCCTCTCCTCTTTTCGCCGATCTTATGTGGATTCCCCTTACAGGATTTTCATCAGCTGCTATGACATCCTTATCTTTTTTCCTTTTTTTCTTCCTTTCTCAGGTTTTTCGTTTTTTCTCGTCGAGTTCTTTTTTTTCAGGGTATGTCCGTTAATGGAGTGAAGATGTACACCTCTCCTTCCTTCCGTCCCGCGCTTGTAGCACCTATCCATGGTTCGACCGGCAACCTAACCTTTTATCTTAAGAGTTTCCCTTAGCCTCATGCCTTTTTGTCCCTGGATAGCCCTTTCCCACAGAGGGGCCCCCCTCCCCCATTTCCTTCGGGGTGGTAATAGCATGATCGTGTGGGTGAATCTCTTTGTTTTTCTTTTGTGTCGTTGCGGCTTTGTAACTTCATTTTCAGTCAAATATTTTTTTCTTTCCGCCTACCACATGAAATGATTTGGCAACCATTCTTCCTTCTCGCTACAGAAGAACCCATTTCACCATGGAGAGCGCTGGCTCGGTAACTCCTCCCCCCTTTGGCCTTCCTTACTACACAACTTTTTACCTTCTGTCCCTTGTTTTTTCAGTAAGAACCTGGTGACCTCTCTTTTTTCCTCCGCCCTCCCCCTAACCCGGCACATTTTTACTGAAAAGTACCGGAATGTGGAAATCCTTAACCCTTTTTTTCTCTCCTTTGGAGGATGATCGACGTTTCGCCCTTCCACACAGAGGTTAATATTCTTCGCATTTTCTCGACTATGAATTTTCCAAGTCGCCGATTCCACGACAAGAATTGCTCTTCCGTTTTTATCGACTTATGACTTGCCCCTTTTTAGGAGTTGAGAAAAGGTTTTCCCTTCTGGCGTCGCTTCCGATTTTTCTGATGGGGCAGCATGTACCATTTTTTGACCCTCTCCGTTTCTTAATTTTCCCTTTCCTTTTGGTTCCCCGGTAATGATCCTGTCCTCCTCGCTCCCCCCCCCCCCCCCCCCCCCTGTGAAGAAAGAGGTGCACGGCAATCCTTTTCTGAGGTTTCCACGGATCCTTTCTTTTCCCCCCCCCCCCTGTATTATTCAGATAGCTGATCGAGCCAAGTTTTATTCCACTTGCCGACAGTGAGCTCCGCCGGACACTTGACTATCGTGGAAAGCGCTGATGCCTTATTTTTCTCTCTTTCCCCCACGAACGATGGCAGAACCTGCCGGTCTCCGTCATTCGAAAACTCCACGGACGGAAATCCCCGCTCCATTTTTGCTATTTTTAGCAGGCTCCCCCTGTCCCCGTTCTTTTCGAGACCTTCCTCTTTGTCGTTGCGATGTCCGTGTAAAAAAGCACGTTTATGCCGATCCCGTCTGTTTTCGTTTTTCGTAACGTGGCGGTTCTCTTTTCCGCTTCCAACGAGTATGCGACTTTTTCTTCTTCTACACGACCTATTTTATGCCTTCCCAAAATGCTTTTGCACCTAGACACCCTCATCCCCCTTATTTTTATTTCCTTTCAGTCGATCACGACTGCTACTTTCCAAAGCTTAGTACCACCCTCTTTTTTTTTTTTCTTCCCGATGACGGTTTTCGCGATCCCTGTTGAACCCCCCAATGTCTCCAACTGCGCGCGGAGACATATCAATGTCGAACGAAGACCATACAGGGGTTCAGTTCTTGTTCTTCCAGCGCGAAAGGTTTTTTTCCTTCTCTTCTTTGCTATGCGCAGGTAGTCATTGCGTAGCGCCGCGAATCCCCTTTCCCAAAACCTAAGTACTGGATTTTCTCGTCACTTGTGAATAGCCCATTAGTTTTAGACTTCTCTTCTTTCTCCATCATTGCTTTTCTTTCTCCCCTATCGTATCTTGGCTTGGCGCCATTCTCCTGCCTCCCCTCTCTCACAAGGTGAGATCTGAAGTGAGAGGACGTTCCGGCCTTGGCGTGTGCTCTTTCCTATCATCTGCGTAGCATGGACGGCGGCATTGCCTTCTTTCCCCCCCCGGCTAATTTTTTGTTTGTTGGGTCCTCGAGTTAATGTGATTTCCAATTCGGTTTTCCCTGGAACCGGGGTTGTGACGTTTACGGTTTGAACAGAGTCAGCCCTGATCTCTCTTCGACAGCTTGAAATTTGAGTCTTTCCTCTTGGCACCTGGGGGTCCACCCTAGAGAATGTAAGTTCTCTTTTCCTCCATTGAGCTCTTGTGCCTGCTTCCCCCTCGAATAATTTTTTTTCATAGCGCTTGTCGTCCCCGCTTCTCTTCTGCGTCAAGCTCTGGCTGAGGGGATATCCGACTTTGCCTTTTCTAAGTGAGCCTTCAGGAGGTCTCCCCTTTCCTACCTTTTCTGGCGTCGTCCTAGGAGTTCTTCACTCCCTCCTCTAACCTCAGCTGATGCACACCTTTAACCCCCCCTCTCCATGGTGAAATAAGCGGATTCTCAGAGTTATCCCCACAAGACTTAGCTTTTCCCTTTTTCTGCACCGGGATCGGCTTTGATCTGGTCCCTCCGAATTTTCATCCTGTCTCCTTCAGGCACCTTTCAAGTTCCCTTATTGCCTTTCTTACCCCTGCTTTAAGTTTCCCTTGCGGTTACATTGACACCCCTTCTTTCCCTTCTTTCTTTTACAGGTCGCCCGATTACCAGTGTTCAGCAATCGTTCTTCCACTTTTCTCTTTTTGTTTCCAGCGAAGTGGGCCCGGTTCCTTTCCTAACCGTCATTCCAAACCAGAAGATAGATCCCCTAGTTCTTTTTTTTTTCCGTAACCCTTTCAAGGTCTCCCTTTATCCTGCCATTTTAGGAGATCAAAAATTATGACCTCTCTCCCCCCGTCTCACTCACGAGTTGAAATTTACCTTCCCAGGCAAAAGCGCCTCTTTTTCCGCCTTCTCGGCGGATTGTCCTTTTTTTCCCACTTTTGTAGACAAAACTCCCCCAGGTAACTTTATCTCTCGTCATGAGCCCGTTCTTCTTTCCACCCTTAGACTTTTCTGTTTCCCTTTTTTGCAGCAAGGATCTCGTTTTGACCAAGATTTGTGCAACACTCTCCGCCGGCTTCATACCGGCAAATCTTGATGGATATTCCTTCGTCGACACCTGTGTTTGCCCCCGTCTTGCGATGACCCTGTCCTAGCGAGTACCTGTAGCAACGAGTGATGTGCTTTTCATCTTCGCCGCTTGAACAGTCATGCTCGCCGCATTTTCCGGCTTCTCTCTTCACATTTTTTGGCTTTCTTTGCTCCCCCAATTCACAGGTTCTCCTTGGGTCTTTTTTTTTCGCCAGTGATGGCCGGTTGTCCAAGACACCCTCTACCCAAAGGTTCGCCATTCTGACTTGGGGAAATCCCCCTTGCCAGCCTCCCCAAACCTTTCTGATCCTTCATTTTCAACGACGGACTGACCGAGTTTTTTTCTCCCAGTGTAGACACGCCGCGGACCCTTCCAAAGTTTCGTGAGACTGCGCATGCGTTCGCGCATGAGATTGTCTTTCAATCCCCTTGTTGCAACCTGCTTTGTTGTTAATGACACAAGCTACGCTTCTGCTTTCCCTCAACTTCGGGTAATATTTGGTTAAAAGTAAGGGAAAAGACCACCTTTTTAAATACGGTGATTTTCGTTT
>Ga0179591_1171696_pt1 | contig 22385 bp, 14 predicted proteins | sample CZOMad2_1_08_16f_FD_182891 | JGI IMG/M metagenome (GOLD analysis project Ga0179591, IMG submission 182891) | Vadose zone soil fungal communities from Angelo Coast Range Reserve, California, USA - CZOMad2_1_08_16fungal (PacBio error correction) | ecosystem: Environmental > Terrestrial > Soil >... | reverse complement strand
TCTGTGATTTTTCGACATCCTGCAGCGAGAGACTTCCTTCTATACTTCGAGGTGAGGATCGCGCCAAGAGTATGCCTCGACTTCTTCTGTTGCTCGTAGATCCCCCAATTTGGTGATTTGGTGATCTGATCGAAGAAAAAGATTTGCCGACGTTTCCACTTCCCCCCTGCTTGCGCTTCGTTGCGGGATTCCTTCCCTACCTTTGGCCAACCTATTAGGAGTAAGTCGGGGACAGTGGCGGTGCTTTTCCCGCGCTTTGTTAGAGTAAAACGCCGCGGCCGAGACCGGGGACTTCTGCCCTCGAGCTATTTTTTTGCCGATTTTTTCCTCTTTTTTTTATTTTCCCAGTTTCCGTCTGTGGTTTCCGGCGGCTTTTTGAGAGTTTGACAAGTAAAGACCTTGCATCTTCTATCCGTTTGCCGGCAGGAAGAACGCAATGCCAGGGCCGTCCACCGTTGAAAAGCATATTTGTTGTTGGATCGCGCTCCATTATCCGGTGACCGGACCGCTCTGGCCCCCTTTTTTTAGATGACGCGCAGAAGCGTGACTTCTCTTTTTAGGTTGACGCCATTATGGCCGCTCCCTTTTCCTCCCTTTGAATGAGAGCCTTCCTTCAGGCAATCTCGGTGGCTCGGTTTTCTTTTTATATGGAGTTTCCCTCATCCGATCCAGTATTTCCTTGATGAGTTCACGTCGAACATCGGCCTTTCCATTTCCCCACTTCCGTATTGGGAAGTTGCTCGGCGTCAGCTTCGAGTTTCCTTTACAAAGGAGGGACAGATCTAGGGATTTTTTCCTAACTTTGAAAAGGTTGAGTGCCTTCCTCCGCCGTCCTAGAGCCGAGCAGGTCCCTTCCGAACACCACTCTAAGCCGTCTTCGAGTCTTGGAAGAGCGGAGGGCCGTTGCGTCTGGTTTTTTTCTCACCAGCCCCAGCTTTCCGGTCTTTACGGACTTCCCCGCCCCCCTTCTCGACAGCATACCCGAAATGGACCCTTGGCGCTCTTGGACTGTCACTTTTTTCCTCTCCGTTTGATGCCTTGCCGCCGACCGCTCAACGACGTTCTTTTTTCCTTTTGCCCTGTTTTCGTCCCCTGGAATTTTGGTTGAGGGCGGCTTGACGTTAAACTTTTCTTTTCTTTTTTTTTCAAGGCCGGATCACCGAGGTTTTGTCTGCAATCCCTTGGTACGTAGCGCCGGAAGGCGGAAAACAAATGTCTGCTTTTTTCTGATCATTGCTAGGGATTAGCCTCGCCCGAAGCGTGCCCTTAGCTCTTTTTTGTGCGAAAAGAAGGACGTTCTTTTTTTTTTTCCCCTCGTTTTATTGTGGATTAGCCCGGACATGTCTTTTTTCGCCCTCTTTTGGATATGGGGAATAGAGAGTAGTAGACCCATTTTCCTCATCTGAGTCTTTCCTCGAACAGGGAGCGTTCGTCGGCTCCCCTTTCCGTTTCGATTACACATCAAGGACACGATGAGATCGAGATATTTCCTTTACCACTCTGTTGCTCGTGGGACACTGACGGATGGTTCGGGCTCACCCCTTTCGGAGATAAAGCCAGCCGGGGAAACTGGCTTTATTTCACCCATCGAGCGACTCTGATTCCTTTTCCTTACGGTCAGCATGACAACAAAAATCCTGGTACCGTTTCGTGCTCCGGCGAGATGACGCTTGATGCTTTCCTTCGGTGATGTTTCTCACTGTTTACTTTGGCCCCGAGGATGGTTTCCCTGTTTAAGGTGTGTGTGTTCCCTTAAACGGCGTAGGGTTCGATCTTTGAAGAGGAGGACTTGGGAGTCGTACCCCCTTGACTTCCTTTTTTTTTCGTACGGCGCGCAATTCTTCTTCTGTGGGGAGAGGTACGGTATCGTTTTAACCCCCCAAACCATATGTTGTTAAAGCGACATTCAATTCGTTGTCCCCGGCTACAACTTATGAATTTTTCGCTTTCTTTCCTTTGCTTCTCCTCTTTATGATTTTCCCTTATGCATCGAGCCCGAACCTTGATTTTCATTCGAGAAACGTACGCACGTCATTTTAATTCCAAGGTCTGCCGATGTCAGGAAACAAGGGGTCCTTTCGTTCTTTTGAGTCCCTCTGGGGTCCTTTTTCATTACTCTTTTCGGGTGGATACTGGTCACACTTTGCACGCTTTCCGTATCGGTATCGCTTGAGCTTCAGACATTTGAATTCCATTTTTTACCATTTTCGCTTTCCCCAAGTTAGATTAGGGAGTGATGTTACTCTTTTCACTCCGTCTGGCCGCTGGCTGCGCGTTCAAGCTGCATTCTCTTTTTCTCGGACGAACTGATTCTAGGATCGTAGCTCTTTTGGGCATCGATGGCTCTCCTGTTTCCTTGTTGAGTGCCTTCTGCAGAGCTACCGGGTTACCCGAGCCTACCTTCTACGAGAGCTCTATCTATTTCTAGGGGCTACAGAAGATGTTGTGAAGCTTGTTCTCTTATTTTTTCTCCCGAGTGTTTTTAACGGAAACGCCAAGCGATGGTTTCGTATTTTTTCTTCCGGCGTTGTTTTTTTTCGTCCTACTTTTTCGGCGGGAGGGTTGTATGCTAGAGCCATGTTTACCCCTTCAGTTTAATGTTCGGGAGTGCAGCCGAGTTTGATTCCCACCCTCATGAACTGCTCCAGCACACGTCCCGCAATGATTGCAATTACATTACGTTTTCTGGTTTTCCTCCCTGATACGGAGAGCTGCCTCCCCTTTCCTTAGATGCTGGCAAAACCAGTCGAAAAGTGGAGAGTCTAGAACTCCTTCCTTCGTCCATTTGCTTTTGAGTGGTGTTTGGAGCTATGACACGATACGTGGTTGGTTTTGATTCCTTATATTGTTGATGATAATAGGCGTTCCTTTGTCTTTCCTTTTTCCTTTGCCGAATAGGGGATGGAAACCGATGCTCTTTGGTCTCCCGTTCGTAGCCGCCCCCCTGCTTTTTTTTTCTTAAAAGGCCCCTCACGTTAGGTGGGCATTTTTTAGTCCCCTTGTTGGCTCTTTTTTTTTCGCGCCGCCGTGTCACATCTCGTTTTTTGCTCCCTGTGTAGCAAAAAAGGGACTTGCCCCTTTGCCCTCTGACCGTGCCCCCTCAGGGAGACGAAAGATCGTCTTAGTCTTTTGCCTTCCGTAATCGTACGCCGTTGCCACGGGTTACCTGCCCCTTTACCCCTTTTTCCTGAGCTCCCCAAGACCCCGAACCTTTTTTTCCTCCGCTTCCTTCTTAAATGTGGGCCTACGAATTACTTGCGTGACTGTGTGTCTTCTGTCTTCCCCCTCCAATGATTTTTTTCTCATATTCAGTGGCCCCGCTCCCCGCTACCGATCGTTTGACGAGTTTTCCCCTTTTTTAGGCATTAGGGGGCTTGCCTGACTGAGTCCTTTTCCCCCCCTCCCTCCCGCGCCCCTGCATGCAGTTCAGCGCTAACTGATTTCTGTTCCCCCGCTTTGATGCCTGGCCCTCGCGGGCGCCTACGAGCCTTTCCCCTTCTTGTTTCTTTTTTTGACCGTGTTCCCCCTCGATGGATTATTGATGCCTTTTTTTCCCTCCCCTTTTTCGTTGCAACAACGGTACTTATTTCACCTTGGTGGCCATTGTCGCCAAGACCTTTTCCCTTTCGTCTCCTTTTACGAGTGCTGGAAAAGGTGGTTGGACTAAAACTCACCGGCTGGATATAACTTACTCTTGTCCACCCGTACAACCTCATTGGTAAGATTGAACTAAGTGAACTCTTTACGCCACTTTCCCTTTTCTTTATTCCGAGAAGTAGCAGACTTTCCGTCGCTCCCCCGGTTTACTGATTGTTGCAGCCCACCACTTCATTTTCTGGTTCCACCCATACGGCTTCTCACCTTTTCTCTCTTTACCTTTCTTAAAGGAATTTACCCATGTACTTTCCTTTTTGTATCTGCTGGAACGCCGAGGAGACCCTTTTCTTCCAGAACTTCTCTACTCCTGTTAGCAGAGTATCATCTTCCTTTCCCTTCAGCTTTTTTCTTTTTTAGGTCGATTCAGGTCAACCGCGGATTAGAAAAGGCCAGGTTTCCCTCCATTTTTTTATATTCCCGTGCTCGCCTTTCGTTACTTTCCGTATTTACTTGACGTACATTTACATCTCTTTTTTTCGACACGTCACACCGGCATGAGGAGACGTCGCTTTTTTTCCTACCCCCATTTTACTGGTGTTTTTCCTGCTGACGCGAACCTGCCTTCTCTAAATTGTGTCTGATGCTGGGTTTAATATCCGCCTGGACCTTCCCTCTTCCTTTTATTCCAAAAGTGTCCCGCAATTTTACCTTTGGGTTGTTTCCCGTTTGGCGGGGCTTTGCCTCCTCCACATCCACTGAGCACATTCCCCCACCCACCCGTTCCTCCTTTTCTCACAAGCCCGCTCCTTCTCCTACTTTGAGCCAACTTTCAACAGCCTAGACTCCGCCTTCATCGCAATGGGTCGGAGGCGGGATGTTTTTCGCCCCCCACGTCGTTTTCAGCCCTTTTTTGTTTTGCAAATGTCTTCAACCCACCACATTAGATCCTTTTCTCTTCCCAGACTTGAGCCGAATTTACTCAACTTTTCGGCCCTTTGTACTGATCAAGACCGATGAATCGAGGTAGTACCTTTCCTTATAAGTAAGGGGGTTCCCTCCTAAGACTCTGAGTCACTTGATGCTCCATTTGACTTCTCTTCCTTTTTCTGCACATAGATCAGGGACATTCTTCGCCTCAAATAAGCCTTTTTAGTCCTCTTCTCCATTTTTTTTTTTCAAAGCACACGTTTCCGCGTACTTTCAGGCTTTTCCGACCGCAGAACGGATGTCCGGCACTTTCCCACCTGGACCTCTGTTTCTCCCCCCTCCCGACGCTTGGACCGCATAGGTGTATGATTCTCCCACAGCGGATCCTTCCCTTCTCTGTGCGAATTCAGCATAGACGTCGGGAGGTTCATTTCTCGATCCCCTTAACCTTCCCCCCCTTCAGAGACACAGTCAGTTCCTTCAGGTTCTTTTAACCTTTCTCCTTCCTCCCTCAATCGTATTCAGCGACGTCCCAGGGTCATCTTCCTTCTCATAAGCCGGCCCCTGAGTTGTCTCATTTCATTATGGGCTCAGTCGCCCGTCCGAGATGAACTTTCTTTTTCTCCTTCCATCCTTTTTTCTCCCTGATCTTATTTGAGAACCGGTTTGGTGGTACCCCTCCTTCTCTCAACGGGTCCTTAACCTGTGCTTTGACGCTGATCTCCCTGCCCCCTCCTTTCATTCTTGTCTGACGAATTCTGTTTTTCACCCCTTCGGAAGTTCGGGATACTTTCTCTTTTACTTCTTCCTGACGTTGATATTTCGGGACAAGTTTTTTCTGCTTTGTTTTATTAGCGCCGACGAACACGGAGTTAACTTTTTCCCTTTAGCCAGTAGTCCGGAAAAACTAACCTAGTGGGTCTCTGCATTCATCTCCGAAATTTTGGCGGTCGTGTTCACGCTGTGCAGTGTTGGTCAATACCTTGTATTTTGATTTTTTTATCTTCTTTCTACCATGGGCTGTCCCCAAAACAGCGCACTTGAGGATTACTTTTTCGGTATCTTTAAACCTTGTTAGGAGGAAAACATTCCCTCGTCGGCCTCCCTCCCTCAATTCTGGTCGTTACGTACGTATTGATGAGGGTGTTTTTAGCACCCTTTTTTCCCCCCATTTATTTCTTTTTTTCAATAATCCGTTGTTGTTTTTGATCTCGAAATGCGGGCACATTGTTTGCTTAGACGGTTATGTCTCCCTACCTCCTTTATTTTTAAGGCGTTTCATTTTCCCAATATCCCGGCTGGATTGTAGTGCGGGGACTGGACTATTTTCTTTTCCCCTTTCCCTCCCTTCCCTCTACCTCCACCTGCTGTTGGTCCCCATTCCTGGTAGCACTAGTTCCTCGTTTTCCCCTGGGGACCCAAACTGGCATGACGCCAGGCCTCATAGTGATCCTCCCCGGTTTTTTCGTGAACTTTGCTCTTCTTCAGTGGTCGACCCTGGCTTCCGTCCCCCCTCTTCCTTCTTCCCTAGGTAACGAGGTAACGACGGTTCGATCGGGTTTTAATCTCCCGCATTCCCCTTTTCTTCCCCGAGTGAGTTTCTCCTGCATGATCAACGTTTTGGAGTTTGTTTTCTTCTTCAAGGCCGGAGTCCCACCTGTTTGAGATGATTGCCACAGTCGCATGTCCGCACTTGTTTTCTTTTCCTCTCTCCCTTTTCAAGATCCGGCTCTGACGCTTATAGTCCTGTGATTTTTCAATCTTCCCTCCTTCTTTAACTTTTGGCTGTGCTATGGAGATCCTCCTAATCTCGGACGGGAGATCTCTTTCGTTTTTCTTCTACCTTCTCTTTTTTTTCTGCTTGGACCCGGGCGGTACGGAATAGATGTGTTCGTGTTCCCCTTTCCTCCGTCTTCGACTGTAAGGAAATCACCTGGTTCGATCATGGTGCCTATTTTCAACCCCTTCCCCCCAGTTTCCCAACGGTTATGACATCTTTTTTTTCCCTCCCTCTCCCTTTTTCTGGCTCTTCTCTACTCTACACTGCGTAGTATTTGTTTTTCCCTCCCGGTACCCGAGGTAGTCGCAGCACAGAAGTTTGGCCTCGTTCCCTTTTTCTTTCCTCGAGTCGTACAACTCCCTTGCCAGTTGATATTTCAGCTTTTCTTCCCCCTTTCACGTGCGTTGCCACTGGGTAGCCGCAGTGAGGATCAGTCGATATTTTTCTTTTCCTCCTTCTTTTTTTTTTTCCTTGTCCCTCTCTGTTTCTGAGGCCTGCGCATGCCGATCACTCCAAGTTCCTGTTCTTTTTAGTTGAAAACTGGGGCTCGAATGGGACAATTTTCACTCCCCCTTCTGTCTGCTATCTGTGACACCAGGCGACTCTTTGTATGTTCCTCCCGGGAGGGAAGGATCTAATGGTGGTTGCTCCTACCCTTTTTCCTCTTTTTTGGTTGTGACGCGGTTGATAACGGCTTACTCCCTACCTTTTTCCTTTTTTTTGCGCGTAAGGTGGTCTCGAGAGTTGAAAGTTGCTAAAGATGACGATCTTTTTCTTCTTCTCTTTTTTCCTTTTTTTTTTGTCAGCGTTTTTGCTGACGTTTTGCGCCTTCTGTTGTTTTTTTTTTCCAAAAGGAACTTGCTTCACTCGGGCCTTTTCCCCTCCTGCCTTTTACGTATCTCTATTACAACCATAAGTTTTCTTTTTGACTTTTTCCGTTTATTCATTCATGTGCCGTTATACGTCCGACCGAAACCGTTGCCTTTCTTTTTTTTCCCCGGCTGTTTCGGCAGGCTTGCCGGTTTGGTTTTTTTCGTTTTTTTCTTCTGGTTTTTCCCCGTCACCGTAAATGATGAGGAGCACCTTTCTCCTCTCCCTCCATTTTTGTCCGCTCTGAATTCCTCCGGTTTACCCTGTCCGACGCAGAAAGCTTATTCTTCCGGTCTCTTTTTTTGAGGCGAGTGAACGACCAAATTAGTTTTTTTCTTCCCCTTTCTTCGGCGGGATCCACTTGATTGACCAACATCCCATTATTTGTTTTTTAGATCTCGAGGTGATTACAGAACGGTAGGTTGTCATCGGTAGTTTTTTCTCCACCTCTCGCTTTTGCGAAATCTTTACAGCTTCCCTACATTATAGGGATTCCCAGTATGTTTGCCCTTTTTCCGTTCTTTCCCGGGATGTAGTTCGGGCGGGTCCAGTCATGAGCATCCAACTGCCCCCCCCCTTTTTCTGTTCGTTAACACCGTTAATTTGTCAACCTGATTGCAGATCGGTCAGGTTTTCTTGCCTGTCCTATTTACCTGTTGGTTGCAATCAATATATATGTGTCCCCCTTTCTTCCTTTCCCCTTTATCCTTTTCCCCACTCTGTCTCTTTCTCCACTTCTCCTTCGCGGTAGGCCCTCCGTCTCTGAAACTTGCCCCTCTCCCCGTTCGAGATGAACTTCAATGAAGAATTTGTCGTCGTCTGGCGTTTTCTTTCCCCTTTTTTTTCTAGGGCATTTTTCCCCCGACTTTCCGACAGGCGTTGCCTAAGCTCTTTCTCTGGGATTTGTTCTTTTTCCACGGATATGTTCAGGAATCCAGTTTGAGTAAGACTTCCCACTTTCTTATTTTTACTAGTGACGTCCAGTTAAAACTTCTTTCCTTCCGGTTAGGTCGTATTTTTTCCATCTTTTTTTTTTCCTTCGGTACGTGAGTTGCCCGCTTCAGTTAAGAAGTCAAGACACTCAGCTATCGTTTTTTTCCATTTTTTCAGATGTCAAAGTGAGATGGTTTGACCCTCTTTTTTCCCCCCGACCGCTTGCTGGTGAAACCCGGTCTTCCGCCCCTCGAAGTCTGGACCGCCGGCTCCCCCCCCGCCCTCAGGTATGTTGAGGGCTACGGGACGGCCACGGCTCTTCCTTCCTTTTCCCCGCGGTTTCTCTTGCACCCAAAGGGCGCGAAGAGAAGGCCGTTTCTTCCTTTACTAGTTCCTTCGCTTAGATCAGACTGTATCAGAGGTCTAACCCCGTATTATCTTTGCGTTTGAGATAGAAACTCGGATGAGCCAGGATGTCGACTCATTTTCTTTCACTTCCGTTTTTACGGTCAGGCGTCCTTTCATCCCCGCATTGTTCCAAATCCGCTTATCTAAGGCGGGGCCCACCACATTGCCGGCCTGAGGGGCTTGTTTTCTTCTTGTTCTTGCTGGAAAGGTCGATTAATTTGGGCTCCATTTCTTCTTCAGAACGGTTCAGTACGGGTTCCCCCCCTTCGATGATTCCGCCAGCACCCTCCCCGCCCGCGTTCGGTTTTTTCCAATTTTCTGACGAATTTTCTTTCCTCCTCTTGTTTTCTGAGGTAATCCCCCCCCCCCCCTTTGTCGCATCGACCAGCGTGCATTCCTCCCCCTGACAATCCTCACTCGTCGCTGGTCGTCGAAAGATATGCTTCATACTTTATCCGGTTCATAAAGGTTCGCCCTTAAAGTTCCTCAGGGCAGGACATCTCGCGATAGCCCCCCCCTCTTCGCCTCTTCTTCTAAGTCGTCGCACGGAGCAAGTTAATGTTGATGCCCCAGACCCAGCGGCCTTCCGTGTTTGCTTACGCCCCCCCTAAATCTAAATGTCTTGACCAACCCCCGTAGTTCTAACTTTTTCCCCTCCTTCGGAACTCTCATAAGTGACTCAAGATACGTCTGGAGGGTTTTTTTTTTCTTTTGCCCATCTCCACCACACCTCTTCTGGGGCAGATCGCACCCAGTGATTTTTTGATCCTTTCCGCGACGCCAGAGAAAATGGGGAAGGGACTAGCTTACCTCCCTTCCCTCCTTTCCGGATGCTTCCATTTCAACTGGGAGTCTCTTCTTATCGTCTAAAATAGGCGCCGCGGACCCCTTTTCTTCTCCATTATCCTTTTTCCTTCCGTGTTGACATTTTATGGACGGTAGCTATAACCATTTTGTTTTTTTGTTAATACCGAATTAGCCACCTCCTTGTGTTGGGGTTGCGAGCGCCCCAACGTCTCCGGTGTCTATTACCAGGGGTACTACCCTCCTCTCGCCACCGACGCCTTTTTATGTCCCCCACGACCTCGGCCTTGGATCCTTTTGTGGGTTGAACACTTTGGAGGCAGGCATCAACCGAAGTCGTTTTCCTCTTTTTTTTCCTCCGAGCACGTCCCCAGTTTTTTCCCGTGTATGTTATGGTAAATGTTTCCATTCCTTAACAATCGGGTAAAAAGGTCTCTTTTTCGCTCCTATTTTTTTTTTATCCCAGGCAAGGTGGTCCAACTGCTGTGGAGTCTTATGAAGATGTTCAGGCTCACCATCTTTTTTTTCTTTTACCCCCCCTCGCGTTGTCTTCCATATCTCGGATCGCATAAGTCAGGATGTTTATTTTCTCTTTTTTTCAAGTCGCGCAGACAAGAGGCATGTTCGAGGAACCTCTCCCCCTCCATTAGTCTTTTTCTCTTCCGTCATATTTTTTTTTTGTTCACGTTTCTCCCATTCTTCTATTCGGATCCAATCCTGTGGGAGATAATTAAAAGCCCCTTTTCCCCCCTCTTTGTTTGTAGACCCTCTGCTGTATGCGCATCGAGGGAGTGAACCGTGCTTGAGCGAGTTCGCCCGGAAATTTCCGCCTGGTTTTTTTTCCTCCCTTTCGGCTTCGACTGAGGGCTTTCTTTCTTGAATACCCTGAGGAGTTTGACTTACCCTTTCCCCCCCTCCCCCGGAATGGACAGTGAAGAAAACATGTCCCCGGCCGAGTTCGTTTTTATAGTGACTTCAGCCCATCTGCAGATCTCCGAATAGACCCAGTTTTTTTTCTTTCCTTTTTTTTTTTCCTCGATCCTCGAAGGGGCATGTCGGAGACGAAAAGTAGTCCGTCCCCCTCTTTGCTTTTGTTGATGCAAGGAGCGCCCGGATGACATTCACTTTGCTAAGCGGAGGATGTTCTTTTTCGTATGCTGAAGGGCCCCGAGAGCGGAGCCGCTGATTTTTCGCCCTTCGTCTTTATACCAAAAGACTTCGCTTAGCTGGCGCCGCGCAGAAATGGCCGCTATACGTCTCGTGTATTAAGGATTTTACCATTAGGAAGTGAGTCAAGGAACTTTTGAGGGCTCTGCCTCCTCTTCGAAAACAAACGAAGATCTCGTTTCTGGACCCCCACGCATAGAGACTTTTTCTCACCTATTGCCGTGCCGGCAGTATAGTATGTTTTTCTTTGAATGGAGTCATTTCATCCATCTTTTTGAGATCCAGGCCTACTCGGCCTTCTTTTGGTGAGCGCGTTCCTCTTCCTTTGCTCGCTCGCACGCCTACGTTTTTTCGTTTTTGTGTCCTTGAGCTGTTTCTGCCGGCTCCCCCATACCTATTTTTTTTCATTTTTACTGTTTCCGCGAACCGCCGCGGCCCCCCTCCTCCCCTTTTTCAACCCACCGCTGGACTAGAGGCACCCTCCCCTTCCTCTTTATCATTTCGTCTCGACGGCAGTCTTCGCTTTTCTCCCGCCCTTTGTTCAAGGTTCGATCTGAAGCCGGTATATGTTTTGTTTGTCTCACTTTTTTTTTTTTCTCCTTCTTCCCGTCAAGGTGTCAATTTTCCCGTGCAAATTTTCTTCTATCCCTCTCCCCGGCGCTTGCCCCCGTATCTCGCTAAGCCACTAGAAGTTCGAGGCTCTCTTTCTTGGGATACCGCAACCGAAATGTTTCTGTTAAAGCGGGATGTCGATTCTCGCTCCATGACAGACCTTGCCTCTCATCTATTTAATCCTCTAGTTTTTTTTTTTTTTATCTTTATCTTTGGGGGAATGGCTTAGATAATCGCTTTTCTAAGTAGACTTGCAAAAGCGACATTTAGGGTTTTCTTTCCTTTTTTTCCCCCCCTATTTTTCTCCCTCACTTCGAGGGCTGATCGGAGATTCCCCCTTTTTTTGCAGCGAGTGATCTGATAGTAGATCTTTTCCCGCCTTCGACCTTTCAGGCGTGTGTGTATGTCTCCCCCTCCCTTTTTTTTCATAACCGAAAACGATCAGGACCTTCTTTTTCCGAGGATGACGTCAACGAAGAGCGTAAGCAGCGCGATTTTTTTCGTTTGATTTGCATAGAGATAGGTGCACCGCTCCTGAAGAACACGAGTTTTTTTATTCTGCTGCCCCGGATTTGCAGGCCGGATTTCGAGTTGTACCAGTAAGACTTCTTTCCTGACGGTGGCGAAGGCAAGAACAGCCCCGACGTGACAAGTTTTTTCCCGCTGGCCTACGAGTGAGTGGAGGATCAGTAGTTCCCTTTTCGACGCCCGCAAATCAAGAATTGCGTCTCGAGGGCATTTAGTCCTCTCCCTCTTGACAGCTGTTCGACATGTGGCGCGCCTTTTTGATCAGCGCGGTCCCTTACATTCTGGTTCTGTTTACGCCCTTCTCCGGTTTGTGCATTTTTATAAAGTAGCCCCGTGTTTGCCGGGAACTCTTTTTTCTGTTAACTGTGGGACCAGCCTGCTCCCGACGGATGATAGTTTGAGCGACGTTCTCGTGCTTTCTTTCAAACGGCTGCCCTCTCCTGGGATTTCTTTACTGTAAGGAACATCAAGAAGTGTGCCGTACTTCCATCGTCATCTGCTCCCCCCCTGCTCTCGGTCTGCATCTCAGCACAATCCTTATCCCGCGCGATTTTTTTCTTTTCATTTTTTGGCTCTTCCTTGCGGCTGAACAGCCCAATGTTTTTTTTTTTTCGATGTCGGTTTATTTCCCCACCTTCTCGATCAGTGCAAACTCTTCCCCCTTCTCTCTTCTTTTTTTTCGGAGAGGACGAATGGATGCCTCCCGCCGTCACCCACCCCTTCGTTTTTTCGTTTGGTTCTCCACTGGCAATTCCGGTTTATGGCTGTCCTCGGTTCTACGGCAACCTCCGCGGGGCTTCAGGGTACCGTTTTTTCCCTCGGTCCTTTCCAGAGCGATTTAGTGTACTCTTTTCCTCCCCACGGCTTTTGCTTAGATTCTTGCCCTAGGTCTTTTTCGCTAGAGTCAAGCGGTCATGAGCATAAGAGTCGTTTTTTGCCGAAAAGCCTCTGAGGTTGGAGCGATTTTTTTGAGGGAAGACAGGATGATAGCGTTCTCTGCCTTTTTTTCTTTTTTTTTTTGTCCATCTGATCCGGCCGAGAGAAACAGAGGACCTCCATTCGTTCTTTCGAGGTCCTGCGCACAGCGCGCAGGGGCGGCGCTACTTTCCTCCTCGGCCTATTCCCCTGTTCTTTCGTCATGATTTCTGTTCCGACCCAGGAGGGTAGTTTCCTCAACCTTATGGTCTTCTTTACACAGCTCTGGCAGCTAGCAGTCAGGTGGACCCATTGCCTGTGCCTGCCAACACTCTAGCCCAGGGAAGCTGTTATCCCCATGTTTCCGTTCCTTTCTTCTCCCCTTACCAGACCTCCGGTTTTACAATTCCTGTTTCTTTTTTTTCCCACGCTTCTTCACTCGTCTGTAGGTTGATTTGCCGCCGCACACAAACAACCAAATTTCCTCTTTAGGTTCCAAGGAAGAAGGTCTTGTTGCCCCCCCTACCGTTTGTCTTTTGGACGATCTGCGTGACCCTACGCGATGCTGTTCGCCCACATTTGATACGTTGTGTATCGCGCAACCCAGCTAAGTCTGTGGGGCGCACTTTCCCCCCTTTCCCCCCTCCCTGAACACCCCCACCCCACGATGGGTTCTGCCCTCCCACCCCTTTCAACCGGCCAAATGCGGCCGGTGGACTCGTTTTCCCCCTGTCGGAGCCTGATTTTTCGGATCCATGGCAGGCAGCTTTCTTTCTTCCCGGGTCCGGCAGCATGCAGCGCAAATTAGCGTCCTCCCGTCGGTTCACTCGATTTACAGTTGCGGGAGGAGCGTATTATCCTCCGTTGAGCCGTAGGGCCACAGAATTAATAGTTCATTTTTTTCCCTTTTTTCACAGGGCACGCCTCAGACGTCTTGAGTCCCTCTTCTTTCTTTCACGCCCGCACCTTCGACTCTGGTGTGACCCCCTTTGCTCTTTGTCTTGATGGACTCAGGGCAGATCTCGCCGCTTTGCGACGCTGCAGGAATTCGCCAGGTTTGCGATGACGAAACTTGTCTGCTCGGGCCGGCGTCTTTTTTGTTTGTCTGAAGTGACCTTTCCTTCCTGCCCTGACGTTGGCGTCCGTTTCTGTGTTTCGCGGACCGGGCTGACCTGCGGCTACTTCTACGATAGCTGCCGTATCTAAGAGTTCGTCGCGGGGGTTATCCTCCCCTTACTTTTTCCTTTCGGTTTCTGGCGTGTAGACAATTTTTTCCGTTCCCCTCAAAGATAATGCGGTCGAGCGTTTTTTCGCGTGATGGGCGTATTTCCAACTCCCCGCGCGTTTTGTTTGTTTCTAGGCGGTCTAGAGACATGTGGTGGTACCCCTCCTGCCCTCCCTGGAGCGAGGTTGGGATGCCCACCCCCCTCCGTCAATGACCAGCCCAAGCTGACAGCATCACCTATCGTATTTATGGTGGAACAACGGACTTCTCGGTCGTAGCTTAGTCCTTTTCCGGCCTAATTCCCTCCTCCTTGCCGACACTGGGGATCAGTTCCCAGACTATTTTACCCCTTTGCTCATCTGAGGGTAGTAGCTAATGACCGATAATCTGTCTTTTTTGGTGCTTGCATTTTTTTTGTCTGCTTCCTTATCTGACGCCTCTTAGGCGGAGGCGTTTTTTCCGCGCCCTTTCTTTGTTGCCCCCCCGCTTTCCCCTTCTATGTGGTCGCACTTATGCGTTAGACTCCATTCAGTTTCCCCCTTTCCATGAACCTACCAGCTGCTGGTTTTCGTTCTCTTCTTCATCTGCTGACTGGTGCGGTCTTCTCTTTTTCACTGCAATCGTGCTTCGAACCCTCTCTCAACCCCCCTGGGTTCCCCTTCCCGTCTGACACCTTCACTTATGTCCCTATCTCTTATCTTCCGTTCCCCTTCGGCCGGGTAATCTTCCGCTGTGGCATCCCCCGGTTAGTTTCCGCCCCTCCCCTGATTTCCCCCCCTATGACGCTACGACAGATTTTTCGGCCCCTTCCCGAGGTCTTCCATGAGGCAGACCCTCCGAATACTTGATTGTCCTGTTCGTTTCCACTGATCCTGAGCATATTCCGTGGCCCCCTCCCATCCCGATTTTCCTGGATTTAGTTCAAACGCATGTAGATTAGGGGGGCCGCGGAGTTACGGTAAACCTCTCCCCCTGCTCCTTTTCCTTTGCAGTTCAGTGAGCGCACCCCCTTCTTTTCGTATCCGATGTTTCTCATTGTGCCCCTTCGCGTTGGAGCCCCTCACGTCTGAGAAATTTTTCCATGAAGACCCAGCTGTGGACACTCACGATTGATCACTTTTTTCACCTTTTTGTTTTCACCCCTTATATGGAGTTGCCCACAAAAAGGTGACCGCTTCACTGGGAGGGACCATTTATGCAATCCCGTTCCAGATACTGAAGCATGTTCTAACGAGCTTTGACATTTTTCTCCGAACATACTTCCTTCTGTCAGAGGGGCCATGCCTGGAACACCACGAACCTCCCATACCTTTTTCGTTATGGAAGAACTCTTACGTCACTAGGGGGAAAGTATTTTTCTTTCGTCCCTTCCGTTCTCCATCTGTCCGATGTAGAAAAGCTCCCTCTTTTAATAACTCTTGACCTCGTTCCCAACTACAGTCGTCGAACACCGCCGAGCTCGCCGATGTTGCCCTTTTTCCTACCTGCCCTTCCCTTTTTCTTTTTTCCAATCGCTGACAGCGGGACTAACTCCTTACCCGCACTGCGATAATTACTTGGTCCCCGTCCCTCTCGCCATCATTTAACTGACCAGAGCTTGAGCAGCTTCTTTTCCGGTTCATCTCCTTCTCAATTACAGGGCCAGGACATTTGTCTCTTCTGAGAGAGTTTTTTAGCCCCGTCCCCTCTCTTTTCCAGTTTTCCAGGAACTATGACACCTGGTTTGCCCCACAACTTCCTTTCCGACGATACCCCGGTCGCCGACAACCCTTCGCACCGTTTTTTTTTTGACGAGTTTAACGGCACATGATCTTCTAAACTTGATTTTTCCTTTGGTTAATATCCTTCCGGACAGGCCTATGCATTTCTTTTTTTCCCGCTTTTGGTCCCCGCAAATTTCTGGGGATGACAGCAGTCATTCCCACCCCCCCTCGACCTACCAACCCGCTTCGGAACCCACTCCCCCACTCTCCTCGTGATCTTACTATGGTCCAACTAAACATCGCGCGCCTGCCTCCGAAATTTTCGGAAGCGTGATGATTTACCCGTGTGTACAACCCTCAAGTGTTTTCCACTCCCACCCCCGAGTTCTCCTTTGTTGAAAATGTCTCAAAACACTGAGTGATTCTTTCCTCTCCCTCTCGAATCAGTACTCGTCTCCTTGTACCCTTGATCAATCCCTTTGAATCGCCTTGTTGTTCCTTGTCATTCCCCGATCCCTCCCAGGTTTTCCACAGCAAAGCGATACCGTCCAAATGGACGGTCTCGATTGCCTTTCGCAAGCTTTCCCATTCGCTCCGGCTTCTTCGCTCATCTCTGCTCCCTTCTTTTCCTCCTTTGAGCCAAGTTCTGTTCAAACTCCAAGTGTTCATATTTCGTCTTTCCTTGCTTTTTTATCATACGAAGACCCGTTCTCATGGATGTCCTCCCTTCCACTTCCTTCTTGCCTGGCGAATGACGATGCTGTACGCATCGGTTATTCTGCCCCCGCCGTCTCCGTCCGGGTAGTAGCTGCCTCCCTTTCCAGACCCATCCCCCTTTCTTCCTTGCCCCATGATTCATACCACGGGAAACATATGAACACTGTCTACGACCCTTTTGCGTTTCATGTTCGGCCCTGATTCGGCGCTCATCCATACCCACCATCGTCTTCAGATGACCTCCCTGGTCTGTTCAATCCTCTTCCACATCTTTTCCCTTTTTCTCAGGGGCCACCGTGCGCTCCTGTAAGCCCGTCCGAGTATGCTTGATCCCTCCCCCCTTATAATACGACTTTCCTCTTTTTATGGTATCGACGTTTGGGCTTTTAAACTTTCAGTCCTCTCCCGGTTAATACATGATGCTGCCGCTGCATTTCTCAAGAACGCCTTTTCCCTTCTTACTTTTTTGCCTAACTGATCCAACTTCTTTGACTCCTTTTGCTTTCTTGTCCTTCTCACCACACTTCTTGCCGAATGAAGTTGGATCTGCTAGTTTTGAACCTCTTTTTCTTTGTATCTTATTAGAGTCTCTAGCCCCGTCTTTAACTAATACGAGTCCTCCCCTCCAGCCTTTCTAACCTTTCCCCTCCATTTTTCCTTACAATGCATCCGGCTATAAATTCTCACGCCCTCATTTTTTTTTTTCCCCCCGCTTTTTGATGAGTCCTAAATTGTTGGCCAACCATTTCGAGGATCGTCATAGCATTTCCTTTTTTTCCCAACAACTCACCTCCCTTTGAGGGTTCCCTGGGTGCCGTCCCTCCTTAGGATGACCCCTCCCTCTTAAGTGAAAAGTACTTGACCTACGCACGCTCTTCCAATGATAGCTTCCCTTACTTCGTGACGGGGAGGGGAGTTGCTATCACTTCTTCCCACAAGGCTATGTGCCTATTTCATATATTCTTTCCTACCACCTAATCCAGTTTTTTTTTTCTCGCTCTGAATGCGGTTGCCCAGGAGCTTGGTCTTCTTGGTTCTTTTTCCGACCTTCTCAAGTTCAGGGCGAATTTTTGGTCAATATTTAGTGCTGGATGTCTGTCGTTGGTTCCTGACGAGGTTTAGGTTCCCAGTTTCTACGACCCTCCTCCCCGAAAAGAGGATTTTGTCCCCTTTGGGCGCCCGCCGATCGCGATAGACTACTTGGGCAACCCCTTTTTCCGCCGGGCTTGACATCTTGAAAAACGCACGCCAGGGCTTTTTTTTTCATAGCTATGCCAGTGGTTCCCCACGCTTCTTTCCCCGGGACCTAAGGGTGAGTTCGTAATATTTTTAACGTCAGGTCCCCCTTTGCGATTCCCTTCACTCCTCCTCAGTCATCAGACTCCTCCGCCCGGCGTTTCCGCTCAGGAAACCTTCAGAAGCTCCTCTCTGTTTCCCTCCCCCCTGGTGGGGGGGGTGGTTTCGGCTTCAATTCTTTTCTTCCCTCCCTTAGCGCAGCAGGCCTGTAGTGCTTTTGAGATGCAGCGCATGCCTCAGGGTCTGACGTGTTTTTTGTTTTTCCCCCTCCCAATGCTACAATCCCTCGAAGTTCTGTTTTTCTGACTGATGATCCGCAGTTCATCTCGGCGGTTGTATTCCTTCCTCCCCTTCCTTTGTTCCCGAGCATCACAGATGTGCGCTTGATTAGTCCATGGTCGGCATATACCCGTGATGGGACTCGTGTTTCTTTCTCCCTCAAAATGAAGTGCTCCCAATGGTTTCGTGATCTTTTGCAGCTGTTCACGTTCTTTTTCCCTATTTGGCCCCCGCGACCTCCGACGCTAGGAGGAAATGCGCGCTAATCGCGCCGTCGTTTTTTTCCCCCCCTCATCGCTTTTGCTTTCCCTCCGTCGGGTTGTTCTCCTGACCAGCAGGTTTTCCTTGAAATTTTGCTCTCTCTTCTGCGAGACACGAATGGCGCAGGCGTCAATAGTCAGCGTTGGTTGTTTACCAAGCCCCCCGTTGAGTGAACCCTGAGGACTCAGTCGGTTCCCTTCTTGATCTTTCGGCGTGCCAGGGCCGGTATCGATTCCACCCTCTTGCCTGAATGCTGCCTTTATGAATGCCGATCATCAGCTGACCGCGTTTCGCTCTTTGCCCTTTTTGGACCCCCTGATGGATCGACTTGAAAGTGTCACTCACCCTAGTATGCCTTTGATCATGTTGACACAGGGACTTTTTTCCGGTTGTGCGGCTTGAGGTTCCGGTGCCAGTACCGGCTTTTCCTTTTGTTTGACTCCCCCCCTTTTCCCCGCAGCACTCTGGTTCTGACTCTTGTTGTAGCCTTTCCCCCTCCCTTCCGTATAAGTACCCTGGACGATTTAAGTCCTTCCTGGCTCCGGTTGAAACTTGCTCCCTCTCTTTGCGCGAGCTAGGGGTGGTGTTTCTTTGTTTTTTCTTTCCCGTTTTGTCGAGAGTCTTTTTCTATTTTGGTGCCGCCTGTATTGGTTTTTTTTTTTCTGGAGACAAAGGAAATTTCGCCTCGCGTTCCTCCCGCTTCATAGAATGGTCCGGAGAGACCTTTTCCAACATGCGGCCTCCCATACGGTTAGATGATAATTGCCCAGGTCTCGCCCTCCTCCGTGTCCAGATTTTTCGGCGTGACGTATAGTTTTCTAGTCTTGCCGGGTGTTGCCTTTTTGACATCGGGTCCCCTAGTTGACTCCCTGGAAAGTCACGTCAATTTTTGAGTCTCACATTCTACGCTTTCCCCCCTCTAACCTTGCTTTTTTTCCGTTTTTTACTACCCTTTTTTACTTCTAGTCAGAACGAAGCGATCGTATCTTTGATCCTATGGCTCGAGTGAAGACCACTTTATTCGCGCATGGACGCTAGTTTCCCTGTTTTTCCTCCTCCGGGGTACTCGATACCCAACGCCCAGTTTGCTTTTCCTTTTTTACTCGCTTTATCTAGAGAGGTTATACGGACTGAGTTGTCCTCTTTTTCAGGCGTTCGTCACACTCTCTGTTTTTGAGCCCATTCGGACCTGTCATCTTCGTGGCATCAGTCCTGGGGCACCCGAGCTGCGTAATAGTTCTTATCGGGCCCCTTTATTTATTTGCGTGGTTCAAGCCTTGCCGACTAAAAAATGAATTTTTTTGATGTTAGTCTCAACCACCTGTCTTTTCACCACTTTGCAGGATCTGTGTAGTGTCTTCTTGAGCCATGGTCCCTCCCACAGTCTTCTGCCTGTTTGGCAACTAAATATATCTGTTTCACTGTGTCCCTTTCAAGTGATACAATCGGTAGTTACATCTTTTCCTTGAGCACCTTGCGCAGCATTTAGGATACCGCGAGGCAAAATTTTAATGCACCCTCTTTCCTCTTTCCTTTTATCGCTTTAACTGCCAAGCCGAAGTCGCTTCCCGGCGGGTGTCTCGTGGAAATCGGCATTCCTCCAAGCATTCCGTCCCCAGAGTTGAACCTCCAACTGATTCCAGATCGGTTCGGGGTCCTTTCTGGCCACTTCTATTCTCTTTTTCCATCCTTTTCTTGTCCGAGTAACTCAAGTCATCTATGATTAGGCCATCAGTGAAGAAGCTCCCGTTTTCTTTTCCTTTTTCTGTTAGCCGATTATCGGTTATGGGATCTGTCCGGTACCGGTATTGTCCAAGGAGGCCTATTACCGGCCCCTTTCCTACGCCAGATGATTCGTCGGCGGCCAGTGTTAGTCCGGTTTCATACGAGTAACAGTTGTAACTCCAGGGTTGGCTCCAATCTTTTTCTCACATGACGATTTTCTTTTTCCCCGGTTCTACAGCACACATTCACCGCGTCCGACGACGGGACGCATTTTTACTTTTTTTCTCTGGAACTGCAATTGCGTCCCCTGGATAGGAATCCCAAGACCGGGAGCTCCTGGTCCTCCCCCCATTTCTGCAGCAGCGAAGGAAGACGAAGCCCGAGAGTCTTTGGTTCATGCATCCCCCATCAGACCCTCCATTTGCTCAACCCCCTGAAGAGTAGAGGTCTCTTAAACTCGCATTGCTATCATTCTGACGCAAGTCGAGAATTGGTCTTTTTTCATCTGGCCATCTCTACGCCGTGCAACTTCCGAGCTCTCGTCTCCGGACCCCTGTGTGGAACAAAATTGCATGGACTTTTGCTCCAGTTCTTCGGGTACGATTTTTTCTTTGTTCCTCTTCTTAAAGTTGGGATCAACTCCTGCGACCGAAAACTGGTCATTCAGGTTACACCCATGTAGCCTCTAGTCTCCCTAAATGCGAGTCGGGTGTAGACATCCAGAGTACGCATCGCTATCAAACCCATTTTTTCGTGTCGTTAGTTAATCAAGTTGTTAGCCATCTCGTTCCCCCCCTCGAGACCACAGGGGACTCACCGTATTGCGTTATTCTCCGCCTTTTCTCGGTAGCCTCCCTTGTAAGACAGTTCGGCTTCCTCCTTCCCTAAAGTCAGTACTTCAAGTTTCCCCCCTTCTATTCCGGCTTCGATTCAGTTCGTCGAGGCGCCACAAGCCCTTTTGTCTGTCCTTTGCAGCGGAACTCAAGACAGCTTTTTCCCTTTTTTCGTTGCCTTCGGACCTTCCCTCCATAACGCGAAGGTGGTGCCCCCCCCCTTAGTTCCGTTGGGCGTCGATGGCTTTCCTTTCTTTTTTTTGGCAGAATGGACGCAAGAGTACGTTCTGGTTTATTTCCCTGGGTCCCTTTGAACAGCGTACCACACCCCCCGTTTCTCTTCTGCCTCCGCCCCCGTTGGATTACTGATTTTTCTCCGCCTTGGGCCGTACTCGCTGACCTGTCAATCCTTCCCCCCTTCGGAATGTTTTCCTTCGACAGGTTTCTTTTTGTTTTTTGTATCGATGCAGGAAAGGAATTCCCTAAGAGGCGCTCATGGACCCTCGATCCAAAGTAAGACTTCTTTTTCCCCGTTTATTGCGTTTACGATGTTCCCCCAATACGGGGGCTGGTGTTTTCCCCCCCCCCTACGCGTACACGGACTGGCGTGAGGTGCGCGCGGTACACTGCTCACTGGTCTTCTCCCCTCAACTGAAAAGGGCCGCAGCTTACACGCGAAGACCCCCCAGTCCTCCTTGTCAACACCCGTACATTATCTGACCCCCTTTTCCCTCAAAACTTGTCGGCTGCAGAACTCGACCGTCCTCTCTTCCGCTTTCGACGATCAAGTCTTTTTTTTCCGTTTTTGATGTGAGGAATGCGTCCGGTGTGCTTCAACCTGTCTTATACCGTCTCCGGGTCCTCGATGTTCGCCTTCCAGGTTTTCAACCCTTGCTGCTGGAGCATGACAAGAGATGTTCTGTTTCCTTCCCCTCCTTGCAAGTTCACACGACCTTTTGGTTAGGTTTCAAGTTATCCCTTTCCTCTTCCATTTTCAGGAGTTCTGTTCATATCGGCCCCTTTGCTTTCTCAGTTTTTTCTCCCAGAGCGTGTTTCGCAGGACCTTATCCCCTATTCGTTGGCTCTGTCCCTTCCGATTCAAGATCAACCCCAAGTGCGGCTTTGTCGATCCTTTTATTGAGATACTCAAAGGAATTCGATAAAAACCCCCCTGTTTTCTGGTTCGTTTCGCCCCTTTTGTTATTTGAGGATGCAGCTCTTGCAGGAGAGACTTACCCCCTCCGATCTCTATTATACTCCATTCCTTTCTTTTTGAGCCTGAGGACAGAGCCGACCTCTTTTCAGTGACCTTCCCCCTTTTCCCACAGTTATGCTTCGTAGTTTCCCTTTTCATGACCTGTAAAAAGACTTGCCCATTTTAGACCCCACATGAGGAGGTACGTCGACGTCCTTTTTTTTTGGCTTTAGGAATTTCTTGGATTCCGAATTTCATTGCGTTTTTCCACTGGCCTTCCGTTTCTTTGCCTTGTTCTGATGAAGGGAATGTTTTTCTCCATTATCTCGTAACCCCTGGGGCTGTTTGCCATCAAGCAAGGCCGCTCCCGTCCTGCCCCTGATATTTTCCCCCTCGCGATCTCCGTTTTATTGGTTATAGAACTGCATTTCCCCTCTTTCTGCCGATGGCTGCTTCCGCAGAAAACGGCGTGCGTTCCTGTAACCAAGCCCTTTTCCTAGTTCCTCTTGATTTCCCTGGGCCTCTATCGCGCGCTTCTCCTTTTCATTCCCCTCCTTTTCTCGGACGAGGTACGCACCTCAATCAGCCCAGGCACAACAGATATGTATTT
>Ga0179591_1219951_pt1 | contig 22387 bp, 17 predicted proteins | sample CZOMad2_1_08_16f_FD_182891 | JGI IMG/M metagenome (GOLD analysis project Ga0179591, IMG submission 182891) | Vadose zone soil fungal communities from Angelo Coast Range Reserve, California, USA - CZOMad2_1_08_16fungal (PacBio error correction) | ecosystem: Environmental > Terrestrial > Soil >... | reverse complement strand
GCGCCGCTCGCTTCCAAGTATCCCAATCAACGAATCTTCGCATACTTCGACTCCCTCTGTCAACACGACCCTTCCTTGATCATGCGTTTATCGTTGTTTTGTACTGCAATCCCATTTACCTGGAGATGTTCGCAGAGCAGGATGAAGGATGTGTCCTTCCGTTAACACTTTCGGTATGAACTAGTGCCTTTCTCGTTTTGGCTCTCATGCTCCTAGTTCCCCCTCTCGAGCTCGGTATTCCCGAAGCCGGCTCCCCTAGTAGCTTGAGGAGGAAACCTTCCTTGGGCCGCGGAGACACCTTCCCATGTCGCCCGTAGGACGGGATGTCCTACTAGAATTGCACTCAGTCTCCAGGTTTTAATCGCATTTCAGGAATTCTCCAAATGTCGTCCCCCCGTTTCCCCTTCAGGCCACGCTGCTTTCCCTGCAGCTTGCTAACTGACAGCTCTTCTACTGCCTGTGCGACGTTGACCGTTTTCTTCTCCCTTCTTCTCCCTGCCGCACAGGGCCGATCCTCCCATCCTTCTTGATTATCCCTCGTCCTGATCTTGTCGCTTCTAGACGCGTAAATGTCGTTCTGACTTTTCCCTTTTGCGAGAGTTCACTTTCCTCCCCGTCATGCTCTTTTTTTTCCCATTGTGTGTTACTCTTTTTTATACGTCCTGGGTTCGTCCGTTCCTCCCCGCCGCCTCGCCGTTTTTGAACAGATTCCTTTTTGCCAAGAGCTTGGTCTTTTTCCCAAGTCCCCTTGCACGTGACGCTCCCTTTCAACTGAGGCAGTGTTCAGGAGATCTGTAGAAGCACCTCTTTCTATCACTCCCCTCCGTATTTTGGGTGGTGGTGAAAAGGAGTCGCTAGTTGTTTGCCTCCAGTGGTTAGAATCTCCTCTCTTTTCCTACTCGGGTTGCTTTCCGCGATCGATACCCGCTTGCAGTACTATTGTGCTTTTTTTTCCTCGGTCCGAGATCTTTTTCTCACAACTGCTAAAGCCGTTTTTGAAACCAGGGAGGCCTGAGTCACTTTTCTGCTACATTCCCCCTTTGGAACGCGAGGGCGTCTTGCAGAAGGATGCTTCCTGCTGCCTCTGCCTCCCTGCGTTTTAATCACCTCCCAGATGCCTATTTCCCCGTCTTCTCTTGGCCTCCTTTCGCGTGTCGTTGCCTCGGCGTCTCTTGTATGATAGGATCTTTTTTATTCCGCGCCGAGCGGCCTTTCTTATCGTCAATCATAAATCGTGGTTAAATGGAGAGTTATCAATTCGGCTGCAGTCTTTCCTCCTCCGTTTCCCCCTTCCCCCTTCTTTCCCGCGGCCCAAGCCTCAGCACCTTTTTGTAAGCAGCTTTTTTTTGAACCTATGCCTTTTCGTAACACCCGACGTTTTGGCTGACTAGACCATTGCAGATCTTTCCTCCGCACACTTTTGTCCGTGTTCAAAGCATGGTGGAACAAGGCCGGAGCGTTTCTGTGTGCACGGTCATCGAGCAGCGGTTCCCAAATTTTCAATTTATTTAATTGGTTAGGAACCCTGTCCTGTCTTTCTGCGTGCAGCTTTCTCCCCTCCTAGGTTTTGTATATAAGCGTCCGTACCTTCTCGGTCAACTTTTCCAGAGACGCGCCAGACTTTTTCTAGTCGCACTTTTTCTTCGGGCTCCTCGGCATGCACTCTTCTTTTGTTAGACTTCTCTTCCCCGCGGCGATGCGTCACCTCAGCCTTCCTCGTTGTGACATTTTGTGTGTGTGTCCTTTCTTGTGGGTTTCTTCGATGTGTGTTGGTTCTTAGTGTTGTATGTGTTGGCTCGGTGGTGTTCGTTGGTGTGTTGCGGTTAAGTATTTTTTGTGAGGTCAATGACCATGACTGAGTACCTGGGTTTTCTCGTGCTTACGGTCTTCACGAAAACCTTTCGTGAATCTCTTCAGTTGCCCCCTTCTTTGCTGCACCTCAATGCTGTTGAAGCAGCATCCTGTCTTGTTATTTATATCCCCCTTCCTCATTTGTGATTCTTTCCCGATTTTTGTATATTTTCTCCCCAATCTGTTCTTCCAGTTTTTCCCCCCTAAGGATGTTTTCTCCATTCACGACTTGCGTTGCAGCGGAAGATGGCGTCCTGCCCCCCCTTAGACATTCTCTGTCTACTGCTTGGTTTTGAATATCCCTGGCCTTCGATTTTTATCTCCTCTCCCTTTCCATTTGAGAAATTTGAAGTGTTTTTCGCTACTCCTGATTCTTTCCGTTTTTTTGGCCGCTTTTTGAAATGCCCCACTTTTTTTTGTTTCCGTTTCATTCCTCGCACTCTTCTGAGAGACCCAATCGTCCTGTTCCCTGCAGAGTGTGAGGAAAGTGTGTTCACACAGATTGACGTTCTCCGGCCATTAGTTTTTGAGGAATAACCCGCCTTTCTTCGATCCCTCCGGGCATCTTCTGTTCAGCCTCGGCCCTTCGTTCCGTTACTCTTTGTTGATGACCAGGATTACTTTGCTAGATTTTTCAGTATCTCGTCTTCGACCAGCCGTCTATCTCATTCATAGCTCTGTTTTGAACATTATCGGTCTTTCAGGTTCCGATTGAAAGTATGAGGAAAGGAACCTGAGTTTATCTCTCCGTCTTCTCCTCACTTCGATCATTCACGTGCCCTCGTGCTGAGAACGCTTATTTTTATTTTTCCTTCAGTGCCTCTTTTCCCCTCTTTTTGTTGGCTGTCAATTTTTTTGAGGTGCAAGGTGCGATTTATTTGACCTCCAAGCATTCCCCTCCCTCTCTCGTGCAGCTTTTTTTTTTTCGAGCCATAGCTTTTGTGTCTGTTTCTCCCCCCGCCGCCTCCCCTTTTGAAGAGTAACCAGGCGCTCAGCTCACTCTGTAATTAGGGTGGTTCTTTTTTGATATGAACAGCGTTTTTTTCCCTGAGTTGGGAAGCTGTGGCTTTGATTTTTGACCCGCCCCCCGTCGGCCCTCTCTTCTGTTTGTTTATCAGGTTTTTGTCTGACGCTGTTCAGTTATTAATGGCCATAATAGTTAGTGCTTTTTCTGTTCTCCTTTCGTTGTTGTTTTTTCTCTCTTCCACGACCTTTCATGCTGGGGAGCAAAACTCTTCGAACCCCTCTCCCGATCTGTCTTTTTTTTCACTGTGATTTGCCTTTCTGGAAGTTCACATCCCTTCCGTCCAACGCTTGAGAGGCGCCCCCCCACTCTTGTGTAGTCCGGTTTTCGTTTTTCTGCGACTTCTCTCGGGATTAGGCTTTTCTGATAGAGACTAGCTTTCTCTTTGATTATAAACTTCCAGTGTCGAAGGCTATTTTTCAGTTTTTCACTTCTTCCCTTTGACCCCTTCGAGTCTCCCCGCTGGCCTGCGCAATGATTTTTCTAGAGCCATCCCCCGTAGCTCAAATCCCCTCCTACGATGGCCCTCGGTGCTCGGGACTCTTGTCTATCGCATATAACTGGAGATTTCTTCTTTGCTACTTTGACAGCGGCCCGACCCCGCTACCGAGAGGTCATTGTGACGGCCTTGACTACCTCTCCTAGCTTAGGCGTCGTACTTTATTTTTTTTTCATATGTTGCCCGCTCCCCTTCTTTTTCAGCGGCTTCACGTTTTTTCCTGAAAGAGGGATGGCTTTCACTCAGATGCCCCGGAGTTCGAATGCGCGGCGTTCTCTACATGAGAATTTGCCGGCGTCCCTCTGTGCATCGTGCGCGCAACATGCGGTCACCGAACGATTTAGTGCATTGCGTCGTTTACAAGGACGGATACCCTCCTGACCCTTTTGGTCCGAGCAACCACCAGTCGTGCCTTCCACTTCGTACAGGATTCCGCGGCGCCTTTCTGAGCTGGACAAGGCCTCTTAAGCTGTCCGGATTGCGATCCAAGATCCCATCCTTCCTTGTCTAGCGAGCATTAAGGCGCCCCATTTCTACACTTCGCCCTCTTGTCGGAAGTCCTCTTATTCCCCCCTTGGTGTTCTGGTTGAACTAATCTTTATCTGGGGTCTGACTGAATCCTGTCCCTTCCTTAATTTCTCCCACTCTGACTTAAAGGCGCTTTTTCCCCCCTCTTTTTAGAACCTTTCTGCTGCTGTTTTCTCCTGCTTGATGTAACCCCTACCGATTCTTATGATTGATGAATCAAGCTCCCTACCTCTTTCGAAGCGTCCCCCCGAGACGGTCTAGTGAAGGTTCCCGAAACTCCCTTCGCCCCCCTCTCCGCCGGCACTGCATCGTTACTCGCAGCCCGGTTTCCGGTGTCAAAGGCGCGGCTTCCTTTAGTACTATTCCAGTTCCTTCTTCGAATTCGTCTTCTGATTTCTGACCCTCGTCTTTTCATTGTGCTCCCGTGGCTTTGAAATGCAGGCAATCGACCGTGTTTTTTTGCCGCCGCGCCCTTTGGCGCACGATCCCTTTATGTGTGCCATTGGTTAGTTATGAGAGGAATCCCTGTTCTCTGCTGCTTATCCCACAACGAGCGAGTCCCTGCTGGCAGAATTTTTACAGTCCTTTTCAGAGATGCACTAAGATCTTCTTTCTTTTTGCCTATGCTCTGGACCCCAGGAAACAAGTTGAGTTGTCTAGACTACTGGGGATCCACGGTCATCAGTTTGTGCGCTGTGGTTAACTACGGACAGCGAGGCTTCCGCCGGCGGTTGCTATTCCATTTTTCGAGTGTGAGAATGTTTTGTAAACATTTCGTTGCCGTAGTTTTGGCCTCTGAGTCGACGTGGAAGTGCGTGAGCTCCCTTTTTACTCTTTCTTGCATCCCGAAATGGATTTCCCTTGTTACTTTGAGTTTTCCCGCTCAAAGTCCCTCTCTCCTTCTATCTATGTCTAATTTTGATTCGCCGCCCTTGAAATGAGTTCCTTGAGAAAGGCCCCGGTTATCCGTCGCGGCGATCGTCTTGCCCCAGCTTTTTTTCTCTCTGCTGCCCCAATAGATCGAGAGATGAAGGATCTCTCCGAGGTCCTCTTGTCATTCCTTTCCGTGCGCAGGAATGCGACCGATTTCGGCCTTCCCGTCTAAGTGGGGAGATCCAGATATAGAGTTCTCCCTTCCTTAGCACTTCGACTCACGCGGTTTTTTCCTCTCTTAGTCGCATAGGAGTCTACGCTCCCCTCTCTATTTTTTTCTCCAACCTGAGGCAACATTTCCCGCATGCCCTCTACTTGCCTCTACTGCGCGCTTTTTTCCATTACACCTCCCCCTCATGGCCCCTCTTTCCCGGACCTTCTTCGGAAGCCTGGAGATTCGGGTCTTTTTCAACCTTCTAGTGCGTCTTTATTTTTTTGATGACACCGCCCGTCCGGGTATGCTGACTTTTTGTCAGGTCGGTGTTCAAACCAATGTGACCATCTTTCCCCGCGAATCAGTTTCTTCCTGAGGCCCCCCCCCATTTTCCTGGTCGTCGATCATGCGACCCTTCTCTTCCTGCAGTGCTCCATCTTTGATGTGCTCCTTCCAGTTAGTGATGCTTTTGTCGTCTTTTGCGCATCCTGACTGTAGATCACTTTCAGGATTTATGGATGTAGTTTTTTGATGTTAGAGTCCCTCCCTCGCGTGCTATTATTCCATGAGGTGCTCCCCTTTTTAATTTGTGCTTGACTTTACAGGCGTATGAGGATCGTTTTCTTGCTGTGATCTGCGTGACTCTGTAGTTTGGAAATGAAAGACTACGGTGTCGCCTTTTGTCTCTGGCCCATAGGCCTGTCCTGTCTCCCCTGAATTGGCGCCGCCTCTTGGTTAGAGAAAGTATCGTTCGTTTTTTTGTTGTGAGAACCGACACCCGCGCCCCTGGCCCTGCTTTGACTCCTTTAGCCAATTTATGTCACACTCTTTTTCACCCCTCTTCTTCCAGGGCTGTTCTACACCAACAACTCCCCTCTTCTAAGGACTGTGGCTTCGTTCCTGGATGGTCCCCCTCCCTCCATGCCTTTTTCGTGGTGATCTTGGCGACTTTTAGTCACCCAAAACTCGTTTTTCCGTCATCACCCCAGCATTTGGGGTTTACGCAATGCGCGTTTAATGCCGCCTTTTCCTTGGTGGCTCTGCCTCGCTCCGCGTGCGCCTTTCTTCTGAATCCTCCCTTTCTGCTTCGTCTCTCTCTCACTCGCCGGCTTCCTACCCAAAGAAAAATTGATGTACGTTTTTTTTTCCTTGCGCGCCCGACATATCGCTCTTTATTCCCCCCAGAATTTTTTTATCTATGGTTCGTCCCCTTTTCGCCATCCTAAGGTTCCAGGCCTTTTTTTTTGTTCCTTCCTCCGCAAGGTTCGCGGCCGACTATAGCCGACCCCTGTGATCTTTCCCAAGAGAGCCTTCTCACTTCCGCTCCTTTTCACATCCGAACAAGAGGCCTGCCCTTTGAAATAGCTCGGCGAACTTTTTTCTGCTTCGGCCCCCGATGTTGGGCCCTCTCGCCGTTTCCCCACGGACTAGTATATCAGGTGGACTTTTTTGCGTCTTGCTCACCCGCCCTCCCCTTTGCTTCTATGACTGGAAGTGGTTCCCTGGAAAAGCCCTTTTTTTTAACCATCTGTGAGCCTCATCAGTTTCTGTTCATGATATTTCCCTGATAGTCCCGCAGATGCCGGGTTTCTCTGTAGGTAGAAGCAACGAGCATTTCATTAGAGGGCGCGTCCTCCCTTCCTTTCTGCTGGCTATTGAGGATTAGCCGTTTCCTTCTTGCCGTTGTTAGACAAATACTTTAACCGTCTTATGTTCCTTAGGAAAACCGCCAGCTAGTCACCCGGCAGGCATCTCTCAGGAGCTACATATGTGGCCCGGCTTCCACCCCCTTGTCACCGTGTTCTGAAACGGCTATGGTCACTTGAGAGTCGGCACCTTTTTATCAACGAGACGACCTCTCCTCCGTCCTTTTCTGCGCGACACTTTCTAGGAGACCTCCCAAGACCCATTTGCCGCACACGTCGCGTCCACAATCAGCGGATTTCTTCCCTTACTCTCCTCATTTACCCTCCTTTCCCGACCCTTCGTCCGCGTTCATTTTCTTCCTTCTGATTCCCTCTACGTGATAGGCTTTTTTTATACATTGTTTTGCTCAAGATACGTCTTCCCCCACTGCTTCCAATTATGACTTGCATCTTAGAAGACCCCTCGCCTTGAACAGCGTCAGTCTCCGCCTCCTGTGCTAATTCCCTCCCCGCACTGCTTTGCAAAGGATTTCAGTGTGAAGTTCGTTCTTTCTTGTGCGCACTCGGTCTAGACGAACAGTTGGAGGGACTTTTCGAGTTTCCCCTCCCTTTTTTGAGCCAGCACTCCGCGTCTTCTCCGTTTCAGGAGTGTCTCTTCGATCTGCCGAATCAGTCGAACTGTGAAGTCGAACTTTTTTCCCGATTTTAGTTCCTTATACGACTAGTGCGCCCCCCTTCTAAGGTCGCCGAAATTGCTCATTGACGTCGACTTCCCTCGCCCGCTCTCGCGTCCCCCTTTTAGGGATTCGCGTGCTTAGCTGTACCTCTCCCCGATTTAACTCCACTGATCGCCAGTAAGATATTGTGCATTGTTGCTCCTGTTACGCGCATCTTTTCTCGGCCGTGCGTAGTTTCCCTTTGTTAATAGGAGCCTCCTCCTTTTCCGGTGTTGCTGCACCGCGAAGCGGTGCACCCCGTTCGATTCCCTCCATTTGCTGAGGGTTTCTCGCGAGCCCATTCGCCACACTGTCGACTACGGCCACCGTCTTTAAGGGAAAACCTTTCTTTCAATCGGAACCTCTTCTGCAGGTAGTGTTCCGCGCCCTTTCCCGACGTTCCTACTCTCTCAACCACGGGCCTGTCCGGGTACTCCGTGGTGTTCCCCAAATAAAGTGCTTTTTTCCTGTTCGTCGTCTCCTCCTTTCCTTGCACCATCTTGATTTCATTTTTTTTTTAGTATGCTCGGGGAGAGCGGAGGCCTCGGTACTAGTTTTGTTCCAGTCCTAGGAGTACAGAGTGATAATTGAAGCTGCACCCTTTTTTTTTCTAGCAATGGTCCCCTCGACGGGATCTTTCCCAGTTGGAGGCAGAAGGTTGCAATCTTCCCCCGTTTTTCCTTCAGCGACCTCCGTTTGATCGAAACGCAGTAGACTGTCCCCTCCCAGAGATTTTTAGAGACGTTGAATGGGCATTCTAGTTTTGGCCGGTCCTTGTTTGATTTTGGAGAAGGTCCGGCGCCCTCCCGGGACTTCATTCCGAGGTGTTTGAGTACGCTTTTCGTGTTCTTCCCCCCTTCCTCTTCCGCTATTCCCCTTTACGAATCGTTCGGCGGCTCTTCACTGCAGTCCCCAGTGAGAGCATTTGTCTTTTCTCACGTGAGTATAATACCTTTGTTTTAGCTCTGCGTCTTTTCCCCTGCTTTTGTGACAATTCCCTTGCTTCAGTCTTGCCCTCTCAGTTTCTCTTTTCCCAGAATTAGCGTGCAGCTTGCACGGTTTACGTTCGATAAAGCGCGAAATATCAGGGTTTTCATGCTCGGTTTGCGTTGCCTACCCATGTTTTTTGTATCTTGTAGATTCTCTTTACTTCATTCTGTGCGCGCAGGCCTCTCCGCCGTGTAATTTTTCGATTTTTTTTCAGGCAGCTCTTTCCCGTATCGACAAACTTGGCAGCGGGTGTCAGGTTTAAGTAGGCGCGCCCATCGGCCCGTTTACCTCCTTTTTTGCGAAAGCACATTCTTTACCTCCCGCCCTTCGCCCCTCTTTTATCGAAAGACAGAGAATTGAGCACTCCGGTCACAGTGACGTTCCTCGACCCTCCTGTTCTACGTGCTTGCCCTCTCTGACCAGGATCATGTCTTCTGCGGTGACCTATATTGAATTTCTCCCGGAGGTCGAAAACTCCGATCCACGTGCGTCCTTTGAAGACGGCTTCCGTCCTCTTTTTCTTATCTCCTACTTTAGGCCCTCCCCCCACTGCTGGCCTGATAGCCGATCTCGTCTCTTCCCATCTTCCTACTTCCCCCCCGTCGTGTTTGGTAGAGTCTTTATTGGGCCCTTGCCAGGGATTTTTGCCGCTTTACCGGTGTGTTTTGTTGAAGGGACTATTGCTTTTCCTTCCTCCATGCCCTATCTTTCGCGCGGACCTCGGTCTTCTCCGTCTCCCGAAGCTTAGGTCTTGCTTCTACCGCCATTCCGCCGCCTCCCCGAGTTCACCAGGTCTCCTTCGACCGAGATGAAATAGTTTTTTTCTATGTGACACATTTTTTTCCCTTGTCCAGTTTTTTTGGAACTTTCGCCCTGCAACTCCCCCCTTGCCAGATCGGCCTTTTCTAGCGCGGTTTTTTTTCTAAGTTTGATGTTGGTTCCCGGTCCCTGCGGCATGGCCAGTGCATGTAGCTTACTCTCCTTCGTTGTTTTTTTTCTCTCGTCAATCCCCTGATGATGTCATCGTTGCCATTCCGCAAAACACCTGATCTACCCTTTTTCTTGCTTGCTCAATTGCTTGTAGGGCGAGAAGTTCCCCCCTTTCCAGTCTTCACACCGCTTTTCAACGATTCGAAAAAACCACTTCCTTCTTCTGTTTTTCTCTGTTTCTTTTTTTCTGTTGGCTAATGGCGTTTTGTCAGTGCGCCCCACGAGAGATCTGGCGAACTCCGTTTGATTCGTCAGAGGCTATGGCTGCGGAGCCCTTCCTCAGTTCAAACCGTCTTACAAAAAGGTCCGCCCGGACCCTTACTTGGATGGCCACCCCCCCTGCCCCCCCCCCCCCCCACCACCCCCCCACCGCTCAACCCCACCCCCCCCCCACCCCCCCCCCCTCCCCCCTTCGCCCTCTCCGGTATTGAATGGCCGATTTTCGATTGGTTTCATATCTTTTTTTCTTTTCGCGATAAGTTTCTGAAGGTGATGGTACGTAGCCGAACTTTTTACGAGAATTTCATGACCGGCCGACATTTTCTTCATCCTCTTCTATAGTGTACTTTACGATCTCTTTACTCCCTATCGCTTAATAATTGATTTTTCTTTTGCTCCTTCTACCCGAACGATTTCTCGTCACGAGTTCCTCCATGCCCGGTTGCCCTTCCTGTAGTTTTCCTATGCCGACCCTTCCTAGGAGTCAATCTGTGTATAGTGCCGCAGACACCCTGCGTTTCAAGAGGCAGATGTGACGTCTTCCTAGGTCGAACCGACCGGCTCCCAATCTTCCCAACGGTGGTTCCGAGTTCGCTTTTTGAAGAGACGCCTACGTCTCCTGCTTCGCGAGCTTCCGACAATTCCTTTTTATGGATTTTAATACTTGTTCACCAGCAAATAAAAAACACACCACATACGTTCTCTCCCCCAAGATCTCGCGAGTGTCTTTCGGAATTTCCGGCATCTTGTTCCGTCAATTGATACATTGTACGCGTGCTGTAGCGATTCCACTCTCCTGTCCTTTAGAGGATGGGACTACCCTCAGTGCTCTTGTTCAGATTTTCCTCGTTCCTTTTTTAACTGCTTGACAATGACTTAATTAGCGTCCTGTCCCCCTGTGCTGTTCGACGGCGTCAGTTACCTTTCCACACCGATGCTGAAGGCTTCTTAGGTCGAATTTCCCTCGTACGTTCCCCTTGTGGTTGATCGTGCCTGGTCTTTCCTAAAATCCTCCTCACCCCCAACCAATTGCAGCGCCAACATCAGAACTAGGACCGGCAGCTAGCTCCCTCTGGTTCGAGTGAAAAAGGTTTTTTTATCCCCGCTCCATCGGACTTTCCCGTTGGACTTTCTCCCATCCCTCTTTTCTCGACCCCGGTCTCTTTTGCTTTAGTGTCACTTTTCCGTCTTTCTAGACATTCGGAAATTATCAGATTATTTGACGTCTTGCGCGACCCTTGTTTTCTCTTCTCCGTTAGAAATGGAGTAGTACGTCGTGTTCTTCGCCCTCTGTGCGCTGAGCGACCCCCCCGAGTTTTCCAGAGTGACGCCGTTTTTTTGCGGCCCGTCGAGCCCTTCACTCAGCTCTTTTTCCGCTTCAGTTTATAGATTTAGTGAAACTTCTGCTCTCCTTCCTTTTTTTTCACCACGGCTTTTTATCCGGCAGGCATTTTTTTCTGTTAGGTTTTACTAGGCTCCCCTTTTATTGTGTCCCGACTTCTTTGTTTCCTCTATGCAGCTTTCAGCGATGGTTCTTTTCAATTGTCCCGTGGCCGGTTTTGCCGCGGTGTTCGAGTTTTTCCTTTGTACTGTCTCGCGGCAATCTTCGCGCCGACATGTTATGTCAATCTCCAATTTCACAGACTTCTTTCTTTGACGCTCAACCTTCCCTTACTTTAGATGCCCCTCTACTCCTTCAGTCAGCTCTCGCGCGGCCCCTCTTTGCGTGGCCGTTTAGCAGCTCCTAAAGGTTTCAATGATCCCAGGCGACCTTTTCGTTGCCATTGAGTGATGCCTTGCATGCACTGCAGATTTTGACTGCCCTGTACCGCGCTAGAGTTCCTGAGATGCGAATTCTCTGTCGTTTTGATCTTTTCCGCGTTCATTCTTTAGAAGTTTTTGTTTTTCCCTCTCTCGGTGCCACCTCCCGCCGACTTTTACGTCAGTACCGAACTTACCTTCACCTATTCATCTCGGTGGTAGTTTCCTTCGCCATCCCGCCATCGCCTTTTCTTGGCTTTCTTTCCACCGTGTCACAGGGGCATGCCTTTTCCTGTTCCCCGTGCCCCGTTTTTTTCTCGGATGAATGACTCTCACACTGCCTCCTGGTCCCGCTAAGGGAAAGGTGATGAGACAGCCGCTCCCTTTGGCGAGGTTTCCCCCGGGCGAGGCTGCTCTTGGATCCCTTCCTGCAGATGTTTCTTGAGTGTATCGTGCATTACACCCAATGGAACCCCCAGCTCTGAAGATGTCAGAGATCCCTCTTTGATTCCGGCCAATTCCCTCTGGTGACCGGTTTTTTCCGAGATGAGCCTTTCTGTAGCCCTTCATGATATACCCTCGGATTTGAGCTAGCTGCTGTCGGCTGACCATGAGGACTGCTTTTTAGTTTTTTCGTTCTCCTCCATTAGTCCCGGCGTTGTCCTGCTTCTCCTTGAGAAGATTTTTAAGAGGGCCTTCATTCCCTTTTGAGGCACCGTGACTCACGTTTTTTGCAGGCCTTTTGAAGTTGAGGATGTTTGATGCGTTGGGTTCTTTTCTTTTTGTGTTTTTTTGGTGTTTTTTTTTTTTTTTTTGTTTTGGTTGTTTTTTGCCTTTTCGTGATCCTCTTGCGCGTTTTTACTAAAGAACGTTCACCTCCGGAGAATGATTGTAACATCTAACCCATCTTGAGGACTGTCTCCCCCCTTTTCCAGAGGAACGAGTCAGCTTTTTCGATTCCCGTATCTCCGGCACTCGGTGATAGAGAATAAATTCCCCTTCCCATTCCCTGCATAACCTTTTGACTTTTTCCCCAGTCCATCTACCAATGAACCCTTATGCCTGTGAATGATACAGTCTGTCATGTCTTCCCCCCTGACCCACCCTTCCCCCCTCTTCCTATCCAGGTTGTTTGTTGCGCCCTCTCTCCTCGTCTTGGATGGGCGAGCTCCTTTTTTTGATGGTACAGTGTCTTGCGCTCTCTTCTCCTCACATCGTTGCCCCCTAACGCATCAGTCAGGGGTTCCAGACCCTTTCTTTACATGCCGTACTAGGTGGCGCCTTACCCCGAGAGTTCTGTTAGTCCTTTACGCGTCTTTCGACCTAAATGAGGGTGTTTTCCTCCACTCGACCTTTGCGGCCTTGCCTAATACCCCGAACAGAGTTTTCCTGCTTTTTTCGCGTGAGCCCCTCGATTTTTTTTCTCGCCCTCATATATATATGGTACCCTTTCCGTTGTTGTTGTAGAGATCTCTTTCCCCCTTTCCGTTTTTGGAACTCCTCAAGATCGGTAGACTCGACCCGGTAAAGTCTTTTTTTGTTTTTGTCGTAGCCTTGCCCTCCCCCCCCCATTTTTTCCATGGACGATTCAGCCCCTCATGGATTTTCCGAAGCCGCGACTGCTCCCAAGCTGCTCGATGCCCCCATAAAAAAAGCTTCGTTCTCCTTCCGTCCCGTTCGTCCCCATTCTTATGCGTTCTTACTCCTGTTTCTCCCAGCGCGACGCCTGGCCAATTGGCACCTACGTCCCCTTCGTCGCCCTAGGGACTAGTCTCTGGTCAACCGTGAACACTTCCCTTCTGAACTTTCCATTTTTTTGACCTTTGTTGTGTTTCCAGGCCCCTTCAGGAGTGGAATTCTGCGTTATTTTCCCTGTCTCTTTTTTTCCCCCAAAATTCCTGAAAGGTGTTCATTGGCTCCCGGTTTTTTGCGGTCTCGCAGCCCCCGTTTTCGAGCGGTTATGAGAGCCGATTTCGCTCTCGGCTTGTTTCGGCGGTAGACTAATAGGGTTGGAGACGCCGCCGCCCGTAGGCACCAGTTCCTCGTTATGTGAGCGTTAAAGTCTTCCCATCGCTCCTTCACTGGGCGGACCCGTCCTGAACCCATGTCTAAAATGCAAATTTTAGATTCCGCGCTTGCTGTTCTCTTTGATCAAATTCGCCTCCGACGACGGACTGACTGAGAGAAACTTTTTTTTTCATCCCCTCTTACGCTCAGACGCAGCACGGATGATATGAAAATGCGGTGTCTTCTTTCCCCAGATTCTTCTATTTCTTCTCGCCCCCCTAATTCATTTTCTTTGCTACCTTCAGCTGCGAGAGTACTTGCAGCAGGTGTCAGCTAGGTCAAAATGGTTTTTTAGCCCGACCCTTCCCTCCCAGTAACTTCTTCCCCTTTACGTTCTCCACTCCCAATTTTTTTTTTGGACCAGAGTCCTCTCTCGCAGTGCTGCAGTTCCGCACACTTAAGTCCGAGTGCGGGGCCCTTACACTCCTTGATGATGCGCGTCCTCTGATCTCCCCCGACGACCCATTCGTCTTCGCGAAGTTTTTTCACTTAGTGTCTCTTTTTCATAAGCACCCTACTCGATGATCGTTTCCTCTTTTGCTGCGCATCGCGACTCCTCTGACCCTGTTCAGGAGTCTTACCTTTTCCTCATTCGTCTTCGTTTCGCATGCGCCACCCATGGACGTCCAGTTCGACCTCTTGCCAGGGACTTGCTCCCCTTCCGTCTCCTTCACCCCCCGAATCAGAGTCAGTCGAAGAGCGCTTTTGGTTCCTCTGGTCCTCCCCCGCTCTGTCCCCCCTCTTGATCCCCTCTTCCGCTTAAGGCAGATGAAGAAGTGAGTAGTTGTCCGCGCATCTGTTTTTCCTCTTCGATCGCCCCGCGTATTAGATTCGTTTATAGAAATTGAAGCTCTCTGGCCGGTTTTCTTCCCCCCGAAGATTTGAAACGGGCGAGGTCTTCCCTTTTGTATGCTGAAGGCCTCTCACCCACCTTTTCCGCCCACTGTCGAGTACAGAGCCACGCGGAAAGAATTTAAGACCAGATGTCCGTTCCTCGACTCATACATCAACTCCAACAGAGTTTTGCGAAGCTCTCCCCTTTCACGATTTTCCAGGACATTCCCCCCCCTCACAATTGATTGGTAGGTACTATGTTGGACCTTACGTTTTGTCATAAGGCCTGCACCCTGGTTTGTGTGATCTGAACGGCAACAGCCTCTTCTCTAGTCATGTTGTCATTGGTCCGTCTTTGTAGATTTCTGCGGCCCTTTGTGTCTTTTTGTATAGCCTGCCGTCCCTCTCTTCTTTGCAGGCCGGGCGTTCGCCATGTTGCGCTAGGAGAGCGGTGTCGTCCGTCTCTTGTATTTTCCTCTCGATTTGAGGATTTTCTTGTACCGCGTGTGATACGTCTCCCGTCAGATCGTTTTCCCCGCGATCTCTTCGTGAAAAAAAGCGCCGAAGTCTTTCAATTTCGAGCTTTTCGTTTTTGTGCCTTCTTGGGTCGGTTTTTTTTGAACTGTTTTTATTTGCTGCGCTGCCGGCGTTTTTCTGCTCAGGAGTTTTCGGCCCAACGCGATTTTCCCAGTTATCGTTACTCCTCCTTTCCCCTCCCGGCTTCCCCCGCTGATGCCCGCCCTTCCTTCCGTTTTTGAGAGAACTTTTTTATCACGCCGTCGCTTCCGCTCTCAGTTTTGCTTGCCGAGCTCGTTTTGCTAGGGTCTGCATTCCCAATGACAACTTCCCTATCTTATTTGTTTCCCCATCACGACTTCTTTTCCTCCTGCTCGGGTCGCTACCGAGTCCCCTCCTGGCGATTTCCTCGTTTAGTGTGACTATTCACCACTTTCTTTCGATCTTGGATCGCCCTCTGTCAGATGAGAATCAGTCCTTTTTCGCCGCTTTCTCTCTTCTGCCGATTTTTCGGTTTTCAGGGTGAGTTGAAATCGCCCCTTTGTCTGCTCCTTCCCCGGTCAGGGTCTCATCTGCATTAGGCGAGCCATCTGCTCTTTGACCAGTGGTTGCTTTTCTCACCCCCCAGCTTGTTCCGGACTCGCCGGCTTTTTCCGCAGTTTTTATGACTACTTCGTGAATTAGTACATTCGTTTCTTTTTCTTTTACTACGTTCTACGACACTCGTTCGTTAGACGTTTCGCCCGCTGACAGTCCTCTTTAACCCGTTCGACGTTTAGTCTCCGGCGCTTTTCTAGTCCCCCCGCGAATCGCCTTGCTGAGCTCCTCTGTTCTCCAGTATTGGTATTTTGGCCTCTCTTCTTTTTCCTGGCTGTTTCCCTGATTCTCGATCTCGAAGGCTATATTAACAATGACCTCTTCGTCGACTTCTGATCTAGGTATTGGGCATTTGCAGGCATTTTCCCAGCGGTCCAGTTTCCTTGTATCGGTGTTTTTTCCGCCGGGCTCTTCTCCGCCAGGGCATAGCTTACCCGCTTTTTTCTCGGGCTTATCGCGCCCGAGCTTCGCGGTCAGGTCTTCGACCTTACTCCCTACAGTCCTCCCGAGATAACCAGTTTTCCCCCCAGTCAGCCTCTCTTTTTTACCTTTTGGTTCGCCACCCTCTTTCCTTCTGTAAGGTGATCGGTGGCACTTTCGCATGCCCCCATCCACCTTCTTTCTGATTTTTTTCTCTGATTGTTGCTTCCCTTTTCAGCCTTCATTTCGTGTATCTTTCCCTCCTCGTTTGTTTTTGAGAGCTCCACTCCATGATGCTGTCACTGCGCATTCGGCTGATTGCAAAAATTTCTAGCCACCTCTCCTCCTTGTCTAGTGTTCCCTGAGTGCAGGGCGAGCCTTTCAATTGGCGTCAAAGCTGTTTCCCTTCTTGAAAAACACGCTTTGCTATCGCTTTCTCAGCCTGTGATCTAGTTCCCTTTTCCCCCTTAATGGCTTTTTCCCAGCGCAAAGGCTCTGGCTCGAGCATTACCCACCCGGCGCAAGATTCTTCGTTTTCTGTCTTTAGAAATAGCCGTCTCTCCCCCTTCTTACCAGTCCACCTCTTACAGCTTCTCCTGGCCTGCGCTGACATCCTGCTGCTCAAGTAGTAGTATTGCCAAGATTTTGCCGATGTTGGATCCGTCCTGGATATAGTTCTAAGTTTTTCTGATTCGAGCTGGCTTGCCGACGCTTCCCCAGACAGGTCGTCGTCAGTTGTATTTCTTTTCCGCGAATTATCGGAGTTTTTAATTTTGGTATCTGCTTCTCCAAGATAGTCGCCGCAAGTGGGACTTCTAATACTTTCCCAACAAGTAAGACCCCTCTTTTATCTTCCTTCGTCCCTGATTCCTGAGTTCTTGCTTGAGAGGGCGGTTGGCATACATATTTCTATGTATTGTCGGCTTTTCCTTCGACCGGCAACCCTCGTTCATTTTTCTCTTTTTTTGAGACTTAGGCTGAAATTTTACACTTTCCCTTTGGTCTTCCGCACCTCTTGCCGCCCGTCCCCAACCGGCAAGATTCTGTTTCGATGATTAGGACAAGCTGTGCGCCTTTTACTGTAGGATCGGCCCAGTACTTCCTGAGCCAGTTTTGTTGTTAATCCCTCCCCTCTTTTCCGATACATTTCGCGTTGTAGTCCCACGTCCGATGCAGGCTGCCCCTGAGTCGAATTTTTGTGGGTTTGTTGGGGTACCTCATCCGTTGCTATTTTTCAGAATCCTTATGTATCCTAAATTATTCCCTCTCCGCATCTACCCATGTGCTTTTGACCCCTTCTTGACATGAACCAGTCCAGATGATTTCGGCGGCATTGATTGAATCTCCCCTCCCCCCTCCGATTTCCGTCAGCGCTGACCTTTTGGCTGCGTGCCGGTTTTTAAATACCTGATCGCCACTTTTTCCTGGCCCTTGCTGCGCTTGCGCGCATGCAACGATCCCCGCGACTTTTTGAGCAATCTTCCCTTAACCTGCCCGGCTCCCCTGCCAGATGATCGGTCCCCGACCGTTTTTTTTTTTTCCAGTTTATAGAACGACGGCCGCAACTTTCCTGTTCGTTGCCGTCTCGCCCAGTTCTCTTCCCGTTCGTAACTCTCTCCTTTAAGTAATGGCGAGGTCCTTCTTTCCTTGATGAACTTTCACCTGCTGACGCTCTTTTTTGAAACAAACCCTTTTCTTCTGAGTGCAGAAGATCCCCGTTTTGCTCACCTCCCTTTAAGATTGTGCAGCTGTTGACGTGACTGCTAGTCTGCCCTTCCCCACCTTGCGGCTCGTTTTTCCTGCTTTACCCTGAGTTGATAATTCCTCCCGTGTTTGTTTCTTCTCTTTTTTTTTTTTTCCCTGGTTAGGCGGCCACGAAGCGGGTGCTTATGTCATCGTTCATATTTTTCAGTTTCCAGGATTGGTCTTCTTTGCTTTTTCGGTTCTAATTGTTCTCTTTTCGTTTCCGTTTAATGGCGCACCCCTGTCTCTCGCCTTGTTTGATTGGTTAGTAAACGGTCCCGTCTCCGATTCCTGTCGTTGACGATTTGGCCACGCATCGGCAGCGTACAATATTTTCCGGCGCCTTACTTAAGTGCCCTCCTTTCGCGGAGAGTTGACCCAGCTCTTCCCGCCTTGACTTTTTGAGAGTCCTGCAGGACGATCGTTCGAGACTTCCCGGGCAGTTGCGCCTCGTCTATTGGCATTCTCCTTTTTTCCGCCTACGCTTCGGTCCGGATACTCGAGCAGAAATAGTCCTTCTTCACTCTGTTCTCGAGGAGTCTCCGTTCTTTCCACCCGAATCCTCACTTTCTTCGTCTGGCTTCCCCCTCGTCCCATCGAGTTCTTCATGCTAGCCTGTCCTTCCGCCCTTTCGCGCTGCCTTAATTCACCCTTGCCTACTGGCCCCTTCCTTTCCAGCTTTGATTCGTCATGTTCCCTGCCTTCTCTTCTTTGACGATCCCTTCGAGGCGGAGCTTTTTGCCCCTTTCCCCTCATTTGGCCGCCCCGTTCTGTTAGTTGAAGGTCGTTCGTTTCCCCCACCCCTTCCCCCCCTCTCGCAGCTTGTCTTTCAGTCCCTTGGCCCTGCCTTGCCAAATGAAAGTCATTACTTTTCTTCCTGCGCTTTCCCCCTTTTTCCGTCCACTACGATGAGTGTGGCGCTCTAATTGTGCGGTAGCGGGATCTTTTCAGAATCCTTGTCCGCATTCGTTGGTTAGCGCTGTCGTCATGTGAGAAATTCTCCCTCGTCGGTTGTGCTGCATTTCGTGATTTTTTCTGCACTTCGTCTTTTTTTCCAGCCTTGCCGCCCTGCTCCGTGACGCTGATGTTTACTGCGTGTCCCTCATTTTTGATGACTTTTTTTCCTTAATTCTTCCTATTTTCGAACGTTGTTCTTTTTCAAGGCACATGAGGTCTTCATTTTTTAGACCGCTGAAGAGGTTCCGCTGAGTTTCTCGGTATAGTGTCTCGCTCGTCCCTTCGTTTTCTTCGTGTTTAACCGCTCCCCTGGCCCTTTTCCCGGTTTTACGGACATTTGAATTCTGCTCTTTCCCCTATTCGTTCTGTTACTTGACACCACCCCAAAAGACACTTGCTCTCACACTTGGTCTTTTTAGCACTTCTCCTCGTCCATGGTCTTTTCTGCCGTTTTTTCTTTTCTACTGTTGACCAGGCTTAGCGATGTTAGACACATAGTTCATATTTTCCTCTCGGTGGGCCAGACCTTCTCTCTTTTTCCAGACTTATGTGTTCCTTTTCTTCGTTTTCGTTTTGATAATTCTCTTCTCTTCTGGTCTCTCTTAGTCACGCGACCTTTTGTCTGCTACGACCACCAATCTTTATTCAGTTTTCTCGGCGCCAGGTGGTGTTCCCCCTATTATTTCTTTTATCCTCCTCTTTTGTTGAGCTCTCCTATGCCGTTACCCAGATAGTGTTCTGCCTCCCTCCCCCTGTAAACTTCAGAGTTGGAGTTTTTTATCCGACGGCCGTTCCCCTGTGCTTTCCGATCCACCTCCCTTCTGCGTTCCTCGCGCATGCGAACCTAGACTTCTAATAGCACACCCCTCTGGCGGCCTGGACCTGCGCGCTTGTTTTCCCCACGGCATTTTTTCGCCCCCAGATTTGGAGAAAATCGCAGGCTTCAGCTCCCCATTTTTCAACGGCATTCCCAATTATTTTCTTTCCTCCTTCCTTCTTCTTCAACCCCGGACCTTTTTTTTTATAGAATTCTGAAGGTGACCGTTGTTTTTCAGGAACCAGGCCATGTCTAGCGTGAGTAAGCATACTTCTTGTTCATGAGCTTGTCTTCCAACGGGTATACCTTTTTCCCGTTTCTCCGTTTGCGCGTCTTTAGCGGGCCTTTTGCGGGCCGGGCGTCCCCCGAATCTTCTTTTCTTTTTCTGTCCTTCTTCTGCCTTGGCGACCATGAATCCTCTGGTTACTATGTCAACAAATGCGAAACGTTGTCCCCTGTCTCGTCACAGTCAAGCGTTCACGAAGATTGACCACGGTTCCCCTCCTGCTGAATTTCCATTCCGTTCCACACTGCGTCAACTGTTCACCCCCATCTTCGGTACCTGAAGGACCGCGATTTGTCTTCGCTTGTCCATACCCTGAGAAAGCTCCCGAACTGATCCCCCAGTTCATGCTCCTTTTTTTTTTTATTCGCTCCGGCCCGTCTCATGCCAGGACAGGAACGGCTCGTTGAAAATCAGATCTGGATATTGTCTCCCTCTCTCCGGTTCCTTATTTAATCGATCTTCCATTCCGTTTCCTTTTGCATTTCCCCCATTTTCGTTTTCCCTTTGAATCTTTTAGGTTTCAAAATGTTGTGTTACTGAAATGCACGATACGTCCCTTCTTCCCCCTTCTGCGTTCCTGTGTTCCACTCGAAGTGACGTTGACCCCCTGATTTTTCCTTGACCCAGCGCCGGTTTCAGTCTTTCCTTGTCCTTGAGCTGGGGCAGATTCGGAGTGTCCTCTTCGTCCAGCGCGCATCGTCTGACTCCTCACGGCTAGCTCGCGACATCTTGTTCCTCAGGTGTGTCCCCAGTCAAATAATGATGATCTGAGCCGTTTTTTTCTCCCCGCTCGCGCCCATTGATTTCCCGGTGACTTAGAATTTTTTCGCTCCTTCGTAGCGCTTTCCCTCGCTAGTTTCTCACCCCATTTAAGGATTTTGGCTCAGAGTCTCCTTTCATTGTTTGCCCTTCAACCCCTTTCCATCAGGTGACCGTGAGATTACTGGCTTTTAGTCGCGAGCCTTGCTCTTCCCTCCCCCCGCTTGGCACCCGCAACGATCGCCTGCTTCTTTCAGTTCAGTTTTCTACTTTCCCCGCGTAAAGATTGGTTGCCGGCGAGAGTAGGTCCCTCAGTACCGGGATAGAAGCGCCTGATTCCTGGTTAGCGTCAATAGAGTTTGTACCCTCCGATTCATTCCAAAGGTTTTCGTGGTTCCCCTGTAGCTGCGTTCCGACGGGCCCCCCCCACTAGACCACCTTCAGAAGCACAAGATTTCCCCCCCTCGTTGGTGACCAGTGTTTGAGACCACCTTACCATCAAGTCCCCGCGTCGTTCCCCCGCCGCGACCTTTGCTATTTCCGTCAGCGAGTCACTGGCGCCTTGAAGAAGTGTGAGTCAAACCCCCTTCCGTCGTTTCTCGTCCCCCTTTGTGACTCTCTCGCCTCGGAACCAAGCGCCCCGTCAGTGCATGCTGTTATTTTTCCTCTTGTCCCCTCGGACGACGATTGATATCCTCTTTCTGGTCGCTAAGACTTATTCCCTCTTCTCCCGGCTCAGATGAATCCGCAGTAGACTGGGTCTCGAGATTTGGCGCACCTTTGCTCATTCTCCGTTAGCACACTTCTTCGATGGTTGCCTTCCCACTTCCTCAAACGTAGCGAATCCCCCTCCAGAGCCCTAGTGCTCCCGATATCCTTTTTCCCCGAGCGTGATTTTTAGAGTTAGCGGTGTCTTCCTTGCTTCGTTTATCGGCCCTTCTCCTTTTACTTCTCTCTTAATGCGGTTTTTTCTCTTTTTTTTTCTCGTGCATTCTTCTTTTCACCGGGTGACATTCTCCCCTCTCGTCTTCGAATCTTCCTTTGCTTATTCCGCGCCCCATTCTTCGTCTCAGGTCGTTCCTTAAGCGATAGCTCATGCAGGTTTTCTCTTTGAGAGCTTTCCCGAGGTGGAGGTATGTCCTCCCATCTTCTTTCCTTTTTCCCAGATCATGCTTCTTTCCCCCCTTTCGCGTCCATCCTCCTCGGTCCGTTAAAGAGCGAAATTTCATGGATTATTTGCCCTCTGGTTGAGTGACTATTTCACACTGCGCCCGATGGATCGAGAGTCTAGGTCAGTTCAGGCTTGTTGACTCCTGCTCTGAACGGGCGAAGTTTGTCTTTCTTAGTTACCCCCCCCCTGTGTCGCACCTCCGGTGCCTCTTGTATCCTTTGTTTTTTCCCTCCTTATGGAGTGCACATAGGCCGCGGTTTTTTTTTAGACGGGTCTGTAAAGTTTCCACCAGCTTCCGTGCTTCCGGCCTTCTTGGGTCTTCTCCCTCCGACCTTCGAGCAACCGTTTGCATTTCCCTTAGAATTGGAGGGTCCTTTTTTCACTGCCCGCTTGACATTTCCTTTCTTCTTTGGACGACCTTGCCTTTTTAGCTTCGTGGAAAGCGATATTTCCGCGACGGGAAGTCCTCCCGCCCGTCCCTAATTCCCTTCTCGGTCTTTTGGAATCGTAGCGTTCCAACTTCCCCTGTTTTCACGTGACCCCCATCTCTCTGCGCTTCATCTTCATAGTTCATTCGTCGAGAGCTTTATTTGATCGTATTTTTCCATCTGAAGTTCCCCTGATGTTGACGCTTTACTCGGTCTGTTCGGTTTTCAGTTTGGCAGGTTCAGTTCTTCCATAGCTTCGACGATTTGCAGTTTTTTTGTTCTGAAGGCTTCCTGCTCCTCTCTTAATGCACCCTCCATGCCAGCTGACCTTCTAAAGATGCAGTGGAACCCGCCGCTTTTCTCCCCTTGGTTTCTCTTCGTACTTTAACAGGTGTAAGCGGGACTTGTTCTCGCCCGAACCTTGACCCCCTCCCTTCCCTATCTCGAGGTGTCGTATGAGTCCAAGACCCCATGAGCATGG
>Ga0179591_1363957_pt1 | contig 22389 bp, 21 predicted proteins | sample CZOMad2_1_08_16f_FD_182891 | JGI IMG/M metagenome (GOLD analysis project Ga0179591, IMG submission 182891) | Vadose zone soil fungal communities from Angelo Coast Range Reserve, California, USA - CZOMad2_1_08_16fungal (PacBio error correction) | ecosystem: Environmental > Terrestrial > Soil >... | reverse complement strand
AGTGAATGTCTATTTTTCCGGGTTGATGGTCCTCGTCGAGTCGGATGACGCGATTTTCTCCTTGATCTCCTTACATTTTCTTCTTTTTCCTTGTTTGAAAGCGTAAGCATCGAGAAGTGAACGTCGGCCCCTCGGAAGGTCGGCCAGCAAGGGTCCTCTTGTAGTGAGAAGTTTTTCTCTTAACCATCCTTTCTCTGAAACTCTTGCGATTAATTTTTCCCCCCCCCAAGGACGTTAGTAGATTTTTCCCTTTGCGTCCGCGGGCAAGGTCGTTTTGATAGCATTCCCTACACCTGCACACTGAACCCCCAACTTCAAGCCTCGCTAATTGCGGTAGGTCTTCATGTCACCAGGGTTACCCCTCGAGAAGGAAGAGTTTTTCCATGTACAGGCTTCTCCAACCCTTTTTCCAAACATCCCGGTGTAAAGTTTTTCCCCCCTCCAGGCTAGAAGAATGGTTCCACAAAAACTTGAAAGGACGACTCAATGCCCTCCCTTTGACATGCTGATCCCCTCGGTGGAGGGCCTAGGACCCTAACCGGGGGGTTGGGGGGGGGGGATGGGCGCCCCCCTTATAGGTGTTCAAAGGCCCCTTCCTTTTTCAGGACGAGAGTGAGAGGCTTTAGCCCCGCCTCCGGCGGACATCACAACTTACGACGTATATAGTGACGACGCAGGTTTTTCTTTACGACCCCTCCAGGCGACACCTGTCATTCTGGAGTAAGATGGGCCCTCCCCCAGTGTCGAGGGGTGGGGCGGGTCCAGAGGAAGCCAGCCCTTGGTTTAGATATCTTTCTGAGTTAAAGAGGCATTTAGTTCTTCCCTCTGATACTGCAGGACCAGGCCACGCAACGTCCGGTAAGACGGACGTCAAAGATCTCAGGAGCCGAAGTGACTCACGGGAGGGAGAAGATCCAGTCCCCTCCTTTCTATGCTGGCTGGACTCCCGGCGGTTAGCAGAACCTCTTTCCAGAGTCTTCTTTATTACCGCCCCAGTTAGGGTTGATCGGGGGGAGCCGTCACCACACGGCGATGAAGGGTCGATTCGGAGGTGGTTGACTTAGCCCGTGTTCCAATTTTCAAACCCTCCCCGGACGCCGCGCAAGGGATGCCTCTCACGGCTGTCTGATTGCTCAGCTCTGAGCTCTTGAATTAATATCCTGGTTTGGCCTCTTTTCACTCCCTTTTAATAACCTCCTTAATTGGTTGTTAATGCCCCCCTTTCCCCTGGGCCCTTATCTAAGGGACATCCCTGATGGCGGAGTTTCTCCCTTTCCGTTATGAGTTAACACGCCGACGCTCCTCGATCTAAAGCTTGGTTTCGTCCACGTTCACCGTCCCGGTTCTCGCGTAAGGGGGGGGGTTCCTTTTTTTGTTTTCCTCTTTTACCCTCTCCGGGAGCAGTAAACGAGAGCAGGTCATTTCACAAACCCCGCCCTACAGTACGCTTGACCTCCGCCTCCACCATTCGCTTCTATGAGAAACTTGGAATTTCATTAATTCCCCATCGATTTTTTGTAACGCACTGGACAGGAACGGGAAATTGAGCTGGTCCCCGGATGAAGCATGACGAGCACACTCCGTTCGTCGCGGCTCCTTAATGCGTTTTTATTATATGGACCGGACTGACCTCTCTTCGAAGTTTCCCACAGGCGTCCCCTCCGACTTACGACCTCCCCCGCGAAAGACTAGGAGATTAAATAATGTCTTACGTACTTTCCCTCCCTGGTGACCTTAAGGGCCAGCGGACTTGCTGGATTTGTTAGGGTTTTTTCCAATAGGATTAGAAATGAGAAAAAGATAACCCAGCGCGCCCTCTCCGAGGAACGGGCTCTCCCTTGCGAGGGGCTCTCGAGCCTTCCTTAAGTCTCCAAGTCCCCCTTGCGATCATTCTCCCGAGATGGGAGCATTCGATAAAGAAAACTCCTCCCCGGCCCTGAATGGAATCGATGGGCATCTTCATTTGACGGAGGCCCGGCTGGCTCGTCACATAACCCCCCTGAAAGGAGACCTCTCCCTTAAGAGAGTTGAGGCTCTTCTCCCCCCGCCGGGAGCAACGTCGGCGAATAGCTGCGGGAAGAGCGATTCCTTATTTAGCGAGCGGATTGAATTCGGAAGTTTTTATCCCTGATCGAGGTTGTAAAAAAATATGAGAAATTTAGATCAGTTTACCGAATAAAGGGCACCTGTCCCTGCCTGGGCGCTCGACTTTAGTTTTGAAAGCCGTGGATCGAAGCTCCTCCCCTTCCTTCCACCTTCTCCTCTCCGCAGTTGGGAGAGAAGGACTTTACCACTCATTTGATCGAGGTTTCTGGACCCGTTATCCAGGCCGCTTCCGGTCTCCTTCGCCTCCCCCCTCCCCTCCGAAAGAGGAAGTGAGGAGAGACCCCTTCTCTTTATGACCTGAGTAGTAGCAGTAGCGTAGGGCTCCATTTTTTTTTTCCGTATTTAGGCTAACACCCTCTCGAAATCCCCTCTCCCTTTTTCTCAGGTCCCGAATGTGGTGCCCTTATAATGGAGAAGACGACCTTTCAGTCGGGGACGGTATCTTTCCCACTCGTCTTTCCTCTTCCTTCGGCCGCCTTCCATCTTCTTTTTTTTACCCCCCCCTTCCATTTATCAAAGTTTCTCTTGTCAGCGGCAGTGGCCCGCTCGTCCCTACCGCATGACAGTTTTTGAGCAGAAGTTCCCCCCTCCTTTTTAACCATCCATGTTTTTTCTCCCGTAAGGTCGGGACAACGCCTCTTCACTTGTCCCGTGACCCCCCCCCTTTTCCCCCTGTTATGATCATATCGCCGAAGTACTATTTCCCTAGTCGTATGAGGAGCGGCCAGTCTCTACTCGTTTTAAGTACTTTTGACGATCGTTAGGAGTCGGTCATGATTTGACGTAGCTCCTGCCATACATCCCTTCCCGGATTTTTAGTTGTCATGTTAGTCTTCTCTCTGTGACATCTAATGGACTCTCATTACGAGTTTATCAGAGGACCAGGATCTTGTCACACCCCCCCAGTAGATGATCCCCGAGTCACACGATCACGTTATCTCACCGTTTTTTTATTTGGTATACCTTTCTGCCTTCCTACGTTCAAGTCGGAGTCAGGCCATCTCTGGCCTCTTTAGCAGGATCTTTTTGGTCGCTGCAAGTTTTGGTGAGGGCATTTGATCCCGAAGCTCTACTCCGAATTTTTTGAACACCATCTCGCCCTCGGAACACCCCGCCTAAACGGCTTGCGCCGAAGACGTCCCCTATCAGCCAGAGGTGTCGCCCGCGATCGCGCACGAGTTCGGTGAGGCGGCCTATAAGCGATGGTGGAATATTTAACTTCACTGTCTATCTCGCGTCACCCCCTTTCGTAGAGGTGGTCCCCGTTAACATCAGAGGCGGTCCTCTGTTTTTATGACAAGCCCAGTTCGAGGAAGTCCGTAGTTTTCTTTCACCCCCTTACGATACTGGCCCGATGTTTCCCTTCTTGAATTCTCTCTTCTTCTCCCATTTTTAGCCTTCGCGGTCTCCCATTCCCCCTTTTCTCCTGACTTTTCATAAGGAATAATAGAGGGACCCCTTTTGATCGTAGATGTCGTCGCCGTGGGCCAGAAACTCTTTTTCAGAGGTGACCGAGAGACGAACTGGTGTTTAGACCAGCTTCTGGTATAACCCCTTTCCTTGATAATAGTTCATCCCCCTCCAACTCGTTTCATTCGCAGGGATAGCCTTTGAGGATGGTAGGGATCGTCTTTGTTTGAGTCTGGGGACTGGAGCGGTTTCTTTTGCTTGATGGCCGCACATCTTTTCTACAGTCTCTACGCCGTTCTGATCCGTTACCCGCAACGTCCCGGTCTCCCAACACGATCGAATGATATTCTTCCTCTTTCCCTTCCCTACGAAACTTCGTGCCGTTCGGCTTCGGCGATGGAGAACTTTGCGTCAACACGTTACGTCTTCTGTATTTTTTGGGGGGTTTCCCCTCTAATGGTTGGGGTGATAATCGTTCCGTTTTAGAGGATGTTTTCTGCGCGCCATCGTCGCCTTAAGACAGAGAGCTTTAACCGGGCCCACTGCTTCTACGATCCCCATTTCCTTCCCTCCGTCCGCTCCCTTCCCCTCTCAAGGACGTCGAGCGATAACAATACTTCCATTTTCCCATATGATCCAAGTGGGGACCCCCGAATAGGCTCTCTTCCCGAAGCAGGTCCCCGGTTGCGCTTTTTTTCCCGAGGGACCCCCTTACGGCGAGGCTTGAATCGTGCCGGTTCCTTTCTTCGACGCAAACCCTTCAGGCGGGAGCGATTCTGGGGCCACTGCGGCGATGCTGGCTCCTCTTCTTTTCAGACTTCCGTCTGAACGTTTTTTGGACTGTGATCGTTACTCCCGATACAGACCCAAGAGGATGCTTCTTTCCAAGAAGAATTCTATCCGGAAACTTCATGACCAAAGTACAGATCGGAGGAGTTATCGTTTTCCGCTTTGTGCTCCGCCGGGGGAATTCCCCGTTGGTCTTAAGTCCTTTTCGGACATACCTCATCTGGCACGGAGATCTCAAGGAGACGATCTTGGCGTCTTCGCAGCGTTTCTTCTCTTCGCGAATCTAGCGGAGGGTTTCTGGAGGAACTTCAGACCCTCAGTCTTTCTTAATGCCTTTTCTCTTCACTGCGAACCTTCTCTCTTATGTTCTCCCAGGAATGGCTGGGTTCCGGGTTAAGGGATGAGCATGTCGCCCCCGGCTCTTTTGGTTTTAGATCGGAGAGAGCACTCTCCTTGGATCCCCATGGGGTTTGGAGGCGCGTTCATTCTCCTTTCATGTTTGGAAAACAATCATACGCTCTCACACAGACCACCCCCGACCCAAAGATTTGCTACAAATCTCCTTTTTCTCTAATCCGTACGCCCTTCTATACTTTTCGATTCGTTGATCAGCCCAGGGACGCTCGAGCGATGTACCCGTTAGGGGTAGATTTATACAAAACTGAGTACGCCTTTCCCCTCCCCCTCAGTCCCTCTTCTCCGCGATCTCCCTTCGGTCGTTTGTCTTTATAGGTAGTCAACTTCCTCCGCCTCCTCTTACCTTCTCGTCAGCAGCCTTGTTCTTTCACCACTTAGAGCTAGCACATAGATGCTGCTTTTTTCCGTTCCCGTCGAGGTCTGGATTCCCCCCCTTGTTCCTTTTCTTTCCCTATGGCCACCTGGAAACGCCGAAGGGAGTCACCCTTTCTCCGGACTAGGTGCGGCACATGGCGCCAGGTAAGGCGGTCTCCGTCGTAAACCGAGGGCTTTCCTCCGTATCGGTCTCGGCCCTGCAGCCCCGGTTTTTTAGGGAATGAGGCAGCTGTCCTCCTATCCCCCTGGACCTTCCGCAATGAAGGAGCCGACTGAAGTTCTTTGTCTCGGCGTTCCACCCTTTTCCAGAGTTTAGCCTTCCCTCCACTGCTTCAGGTACATGCCCCGTCTTTCTCGCGGTATGCGAAGGCCCCGCTTGCGATTGGTTTCAGCGAGTCTTTTTTTTGGCCCTTCCTTCAGGATCCCTTGATGGCGTTTGAACGGGTTGTCTTGCTTCCTTAATGTATTGGCTGAGATGCACCCGGATTAACTTGTTCGCCCATTCCCGGGGTTGACTTTTCCCCTGCCTGCGATGCCCCGACGAGGAGTCGCTCACGAACTCTCGGGACAGCAGGCGAGACCCGCAGCATTCTTGACTCGACTTAAGTTTAAAAACTTCTCTCCTGACGGTGGAGTCCTGGAGTTACTGCTTTACCCACCACGTCGGATGAATTGAAGGCCGATGAGAGCAATCACAATTTCGATGAGACAGGCCAGGAAGTTTAGGAGTTGGAAAATTCAAGTTCCAAGTCACCCAACGCCTCCCGAATTCTCCCCCACTAAGTTTCGTCCGCGCCCCCCTTTAACTCTAATTTCCTTTCATTCCGGTAGAGTTTCTCCTTCAAGCCTTCAGGGTAGAAGATAGATACACTTTTGATTCCCCCATTTTTGCACGTAGGCGCCTGCGATTTTTCGCTGGTCATTATTGAAGGAGTCTCTGGACCTGGACTTGGCGCGCCCCTTTCTTTCTAACGCTATGTTTCCCCCGGCGCTCTTTTCACTATGAGATCTCCTGTCCTCCCTTGTCCTCGCGGTGATCCCCTTGCCACGGTCATTGAACTGGTGACTCTGACTCCTTTAGCCCCTTTGAGTTCATTTATGGCCAGGAGTACCCCACCGGGCCCTCGATCCCTTCGACTCTGATACGTCTCAGGGGTGATGTCGGAGTCTTCGCCTGAGCGTCCAGATTTTTCTAACCTCCCTCAACGAATTCTCGGGTTTGAGTGGGCGACGCCCCTGTAGAATCAATCAGTGGAGTCGCGCACGTTTAAACGACTTACGTAGTCGCTACTGTTCCGTCCCCATTTCTTTTTTACCACCTTCTAGGTCATGTGGTTCTTCGAGGACTACCCTTTCCCCCTCGGCCCAGAAGGGGAATAGGAGAGTGACCCCGACCACGGTCTGCTTCTCCGGACCTTGTTTTACTCTGTAGCAGTTGATGAGTGCGCCCCCTCTACATCCCCACGACTTGCCGTAGTTTAGACCTTTAGAAATTAGCGCGGGGTTTTTCCTTTTCGGTTTTTTCCTCTGCTTCTTTTTCTTGAGATGTGGTTTTCCCGGATGTTACAGCCTCCACCCCGTCTTATCCCCCTTGAGTCCGTGCTGGCCGCCCTTTCGATAGGTCTACGATCTGCGTTGTTCTTTGATATCTCCGTGCCCTCTCGATGGCCCCCTTTTCTGGAAACGTCATCGGATTTTCACCCTTTCGAGGACAAACGCCCCCGACATCTCTCTTCTCTTTTCCTTCTGTGTTTTCTTCTGCGATGGTTTTCTGTGATGGTCCGTTCGTTCTGAGAGCGACAATCCTGTCTAAGGCTCTCGCCATCATAACGGCTGGTGAATCCGCAGAGATGCTCTCTGATCTACCGATCCTCGATCTTCCCCCTAAAGGTAAGGTCGTGGAGGGATGAGACTTCCCACTCCCCGTCGCCTTCTTCCGCCCCCCTTTGCATTAGCCCTGATCCCAGGGAATCCGGATTTAACACCCCTCTTGCTCCCTTTTTTGTGCGATTTTCTTTGCAAGGTTTTGATGATCGACTTTCTGCCCGCATCACCGGCATCCGGACGTTCCCTAATGGAGGCCTGGCACGTCTCTCTGGATTTTTTTCCTCCACTTGGTCTCTTTAAATCGCCTTAGTTCGAAGGAAGCGGGAATACGCCCCTCTCAACCAGAACCCACTGTCCCATAAGGTGGTCAAACGACCTTTTCCCCGGGACTTTTTTTTCCCAAGGACTTTTCCTTCTTTACTTCCCCCTTTTGTAGAGGTTCAAACCGTTCTTACGCCAACTTCGATTGGCTTATCTAGAGCCCCGACCACTTTTCTTTTAGGCGGGGTCAAGGCAATCTTTCCCTCGAGCTAGTCCCGTGCTCCCATCGACCCCCTGAGATTCCTCTTAGTTTTCCTAGGCGAACTTTCTGAGTACCATCACGGAGACCCCTTCAGTATTTCCATAGGGCGCTCTCGGCCCCTTTTCGTGATCCCCACACGCGAAGCGCGGGGTCGAGGTTCTTCCGTATCGAACATGGTTTTCCCTCCTAGCCATTAGGTCTTTTTCTTTCTCGGTCCTTTTTCGCAATGTTTTTAAAGGCTCTCCAGGTCACAAGGCTCACAGCGAAGCTAGCTTCCCGACTCAAATGTTGACGCAGCTGCTTTGGATGGAAAATGCTGCAAGGCACCTCTCAATGTCTCTCTCTTTTCAAAGGTTTACTCTTCTCTTGGTAGGTTTTTTCTCCTTAAGTAACGAGATTAAGGTGGTATCGTTTTTGATTCTCCCCCGTGTTTGCAAAAAGGTTAACCAAGTAAGGAAGATTACCTGCCGATCGCTCTGGGTATCTCTCTGAGTTTTCGTGAAAGGAATTTCACCCTTATTTCTTCTGCTTTGCGAGTGAAAGCCAGCGACAGCCCTTTGTTTGACGCAGGAGGTTCAAGGGGGTGAACTTTTTTAACTTTATGAGAATGGTTCCTCCTTCGGTTTCTTCCGGTTCGCGTAAATAAGAGCCTGCGCTCACCACTTTCCAAGTCCCCTCCCTTTGAATGGGGGTTTTAAGCACTGGATACGATTCGTTTCCAATCCGGAGTCAGTACGGAGAGACGGAATCCTTCAACAACGCCCCGACGGTCCGCCGAATTCCCAAGCCAGTTCGCTTCAGAACTGCGCCGAGTCTCCCACCTGCCTGATCAACATGTCAAAGGAGCCGGACGTTCGCTGCCAGTTTCTTCCCTCCTATTACACTTATCGCAGGATGCACCTTAAGGAACCAGTTTGAACGTACGACGTATTCCTAATGCGGATCATTTTCGGCTCATAGTAGTCCCTTCTCCGGATACAAGGACCGATTCCTGACTCCTCAGACGCCGACCGAGGCTCCGACGTTTGCTGACAAAGCTCGTCGACTTTCTTAACCCTTTGCCAGGTGCCCGTCCTTCAAGCTTTTACCGTCTCGGATCCCTTTCGGCTTGTGGGTCCCCGGGTTCCCTCGGATCAGCCCTTTAACCAGAGAAAGCACGCCGCGCCTCGACGCGGACGGCTCGCATCTTTTCCTCCTTCTTTTCAGAAAATTCTTCTTCCGAGAACAAGGCAGATACAGCGAACGAGATGGACTCCTCCTTCTCAACGCCCTCGGCGTGAATTGCGGGCAGACGAGGCAATAGAGTGTTTTTAGGCCCGGCTGGAGGACCCACCTTTTGTCTCTTCCGGACGCTTCCTCCTCGGTGCCCATGGGAGGACAAAAAGTTCGATCGGAACGCGGATAGTGTGGCAGACGAGCGGTACGTTTTGTAGAAAGAGCTCGGGTTGTTCTCGATCGGTTGAAACCCCCCCTTCCCCTGCAGCGCAATGTACTCTAAGCGAACTGCCTCCCTCCCCCGGGAAACCTATTAGGCCGGCGCTCGCCTTACGTCTCCCCCTCAGAACGGGATACTATACCCCACGAGCTCCTCGCCCCTTAAACCGGACCAGTCCGCCCCCCGTCTTTTCCTCCTTTTCCGATGTCGAGAGGTCAGACATTCACCCTTCCCTTGCGGTCGATCCTCGTCCATTCTTCGCTGCAGACCCCTCCCCTCCGACAGATCTCGGCGACGTGGGGATCTTCCTCTTTGTCTTTTTCCAAACCATTCCTCGGTCAAGTCGCTTCGCGCGAGGTCCCACGAAACGTGCTCCCTTTTCCCCTGACCAAGAGTTTTTTCCTGCGTAGGCGAAGGTGGTCTGTGCTCTTTGCCGAGTCGATCTCCGTAGTCGGGTCTCTCCTCTTCAATGCAAAGCTAGGAGACAGCCTGGCCTCCCCTGTCTCCCCTCATAACCGAGGAGATGTAGGTACGCTGGCCCGTATTCCTCCCTCTTTTTGGTTTCTCTCCCCCCAGAACCAGATTTCCCGTTAGAAGTCGTTTTGGCCCACGCCCGAGAGAATGCGCCTAAGGTGACCTGTACCCATAGCCCCACTCTTCCTTTAGGCGGAAAGTAGCCACGTCGTGTTATTCATCGTTGACGTACCCTCCCCCGATCCGGGCCCATGTTCCCCTCGCTTCTGATAGCTTTTTAGCTTTTTCGAAATAAGCTCGCTGCCCTCGTTTTCCCTCCTAGTAGTTCTTCGTAGTTCGCCGCGCCCCTCTTTATAAGTCACCCTTGACGATTCTCAAGAAGTCAGGTCGGACCTTTTTATTGTACAAAAACCACCGTCTATCTCTCCTCACCAACCTCTCCGTAGCTCACCGGGTGAGCCGAAGCCAAGCCGGCGAGAGCACGGCCAGGCACTCCTAGCGGAAGCTTTCTTTCTCTGTGGTGAGAGTGTTGACGACATAAGCCCGTGTCTGGACTCCGAAGAGGGCGGAAACTAACACCAGGCCCAGCGGGCCCCACTGATCTTCCCCTTCTCTAGAAATCCACATCCGGCGGTCCCCTCCGCATACCCCCCCCGCACGAGGTTCGTCTCTTAGTTTTAGGCGCATGTGATTTTCGGCCCCAGCAGATTGTTCTACGAAGTAGCCCTTCGATACACCTCTTTTTTCCCCTTCCTCGGTTCCCCCCTTTGAGCGTTTCGCGAGACGGGAAGCTGGGAATGCTATATTTCGGAAGTACGTTAGGGTTCAAAAGTCGGCTTATTTTCTTGGAACGAGAGGAATCTATATTTACTACTCCGTTGTTTGATGTCTAGCGGTTCGACTTCCTCCTGACTTCTTGAGTGTTGGGAAGTGGAATTAATCTTCACGTCTCTGCCTTTTCAACTCCACGTCTTGGCGCTGGGACAGAGATCGACAGGTCTTTCGAAAGATGCTTTTTTTCCGATCCACCGCACATCGTCGGCCAGCTTTATTCTTTTTATAAGACTTTTCGTTTTCTTCTGGTCGGAGAGTTCTCGGAGATAGCTTTGAGTCTTTGACCTCTTTCCGGTAACTTCGGAGCTGCTGGCCGCCCTCTTCTGAGTAGCTAGGGATTAGGGATATTTTCACCACTCGCAGGCGACCCCCCCTTATTCTTCCCTCTTTCTCTCTCAACATTTCGTGCCTTTGAAAGGATATAGCCTGAGGAGTACGTGCTGGCTCAACCAGTGGATCTACTCCGTGCGGTAGATATCCATCGCGGGTTGGGTGGTTGGGTCAAAGCCACTGGTATGGCTCGGCTGATGTACTTCTTTTCCCATCAGTCCTTTGCGACATTAAGAAAATCCGACCGTTTAGAGGCCATCCCTCTATCGACTAAGTTAGTACGATCCTCCCCCCTAATGAAAGCTTCCCCCAGCCCAGTCCATCTTTTTCGCTCCCCTTTTTCCGCTGCCTCTCCCTCCTCAAGTGGTGTCCGAATTCGGCGAGAAGTCCTCTCGTCAACGCTACCACGTTGCGACAATCCGCTCGGGCTTGGCCCGAGGAGCGTTCTCCTTTTCGGGGACTCTTTCCTTTAATGCTTCAACTGTGTTTCTGTTCTTCTTTAGCGGGCCTGCGACTTCCCATCTCTCCGTTGATGATGGAGGCTGCCTGAATGCCGAGCGGCTCAGGCTCGTTCCTTCAAGAATCTATCTTTTAAGTTTACCTCCCTCTATGCTTCGAACCCCTTAATGAGTAATGACCCCCCTAAGACCGTTGAGGAGTTGTAGTGCGGGTTCTCATCCCTTGGGAAAGTAAAGTTTGTTGTTTTAACCTCGCGCCGAGCCTAAGACGGCCTTCGCTTCTCACGGCCATGTGATTCGGAGGCTTTCGCGGGCTAGAGGATACGAGTGGGCCCTATTAGACCCGGGGCACTAAATGTTGAGGGGCTGTTCACCCTCTCGCCCGGCGACTTATCCTTTCCCTGCTTTTTGTTCCCCTTCCTAGAATCGACAACGCTGGTCAACACAGTTTCTCAGCTCGGCTAGAGCCGCCAGAGGTGCAATTTCTCATGGATTCATTTCTCTTAGATCCCTTTGGTCCCCCCTATCCTCAGAGACCAAGAGGCCTTTCCGCCAGAAGTCTTACCTGACTTTCAGCGCGGCGGTCAAGATAAGCAGAGTGTGAGATTTCTCCCCCCGTTTCCTGGATTGACTGGCGCAGTAATTTCCTTTTTATCCCAAACTTCGAAGACTTAGTTCCTTAATCACGCATTGTCATCCGCTCGCTGGATCTTATGAAGGGAATAATCCCTAGGTCGGGGTTTCTTCGGTATGCATCAATCCTGCCTCTTCCTCTTTTCATTGCTACCTTGAATAATGTTCTTCCCCAATTGACCTTGAGCTAGCATAGCCCGTTAGATCCCGTTCTCTGCCGTGTGTTCTTTGATTCTCAAACGGCAGCAGAAGGTCTAGTATCAGCAGAAGTCCGTCTTTCCCCTTGCCTTTCAAGGTAAGGCGATTTCGTACACGATGCTCTTCCCACTTTATAGGTCTTCTTTCTTTATTTGCCCCGGTAGCATTCCTTCTGACGATGATTCAGCATCCGCGCCCCCCTGATCATCCTTGTAGGAGACGACGAGATCACGCTTGGTCTTGCAGAAGGTGCAGTTAGTGCTCTTCCTCTCAGCCCCTTTGTTACTTTCTCCCCTTAGAGGCTTCTCCGTATTCCGATTTCAAGGGATGAATCCCTCTGTGATTATTGGGGGCTTCTTTAGTCCCTTAGTCCGGGATGGCTTGTTCTTGATGACGGCTCTTGTTACTTCTCCGGTTTCGCTGATCTTCCCTCTCCCCGTCTTTCCCTCCAGGAATTACTTGGAAGCCCATCTGTTTTCTTCAAGCCGGCGGCGTGATGTGTCCCTCAAAGAAGCGGGACTTGACTACCAACCCCCCCCCCTCATCCCGTCCCCTTTCCCTCCTGGAGTAAACGATGAAGGCGGTTTCTTTTCGTTTCCACACCTCGATGACTGCAGGCCTCAGAGCTGAGACCCTGCTACCACTCTGGTTTTCTTTTTTCGGCTGATTTGCCTCTTTTCCCCAAGATTACTTCAACACCCGCTTTAACACTACCCCTTCATCGCAGTTTTTTCTTACCGGCGCACCACAGTTTACCCTAAAGTGCGTATCCATGATCCTTTGGAGAGTGCTGAAGAGAATTTCTTTCCCAGCGGTAATTTTGTTGTATCTTTTCTCCAGCCTTGAGACAGTCGGCGCTTCTGATGAGAATGCGGATATTTCTTTTTTGCCTTCGCCCCTGGTTTTGTCCCGATCAGAGAATCTCCAGACAAGTGCGATTGAAATCAATTTTATCTTCCCTCCCCCGGCTACTGCCGTCGATGTCCTTCCAGGTGATCAAAAAACGCTTAAGCAATTCCAGAGGGCCTTTGAGCAATTCCTTTCGCCTTTATTGACTTCTTAAAGATTTCGATCTCGGTAATTCCTTATCCCGGTGTTTGATGTCGACGTCTTTCGCGAGTCTGTATCCTTCAACTCGCTCTCCGTTCGATCTCTCATGTGCTCGGAGACTTCCCCCGTTTTTCTCATCTCCCCTCCCTGAAGTGTCTCTCAGAAAGTTTAATGCTCGTCCACCATTCCCCCTGTGAACCCCTTCGTAACCTCGACATGTAGTCCCTTACCCACCCATCTCCGGTGGTCTGTGGATCGCGTTTTTCTTGGCCACCTCCTTTTCAGTGGAACCCTCTGCTGAGTTCAATAAGACCAACCTTACTCCTGCGAACTTTTTAGCGTCTCTGAAAGGCTCATTCTGGAAGCGTTTATGACTTTTGTGGTGCCTGCCAGAAGTCGATCCATTACCTCTCAGCGAAGGTCTAGAAAGCTGACTTTCCCGATTTTGGCAGTCATTGTCCAGGGACCTTCGGACTTCTCTTTTAATGCTGCAAGGATGTCCTCTCATCCTCGTCAACGACAAGTTCGCTCCCTCTTTTTCCTTCGCGAGATCTTCTGATCGCGTGCGCTTAGCCCTTCTGCGGTCCGGTCTTTTTTCTTGAGATCGGCTCTATTCGTCTTGAAACGGACCCTCGACTTTTTTCCCTTAATAGCACGACGAGTCCCCATCACAGAACAATCGCCATCTGCCCCGAGTTTCCCTCATAACTCCTCGAGACGGAGAGTCTCGGCCTCGGCGCTTTGGTCCCATTATTTTTCCTCCCTGAGCCTCTCTGTACCGTTCTCCTTCTGATCGAAAGAGTCTCGCCCGGTTCCTGGTGGAAAATCGAGTCCCCTCTAGCAACCGAGATATCGACCGCACCTAGAGAAGGTCGGCCTTCGTTATCCTTCTTTTTAACCCTTTCTCCCCGCCTGGCATCCCCTCCTTGCAGGCTCGAATAAAAGGGACCGTTCTTTTAAACACCCCTTCGGCGTGTAGATGGCGATGTGCCACACTTAGTCGGACGACTTACCCCTGCATTCCTGCATCCTGACGCTTATACCTTCCTGCAATTCGTTCCGTCTTCTAACCCGTGGTATGCTTTCCCCGCCGCAGTTCCTTTACAAATTCGAGATACGCTTGGCTTTACGCGGATCCCCCCACACCAATCAATAAGTTTAAATGCCCAACCTGGCGACCTTTTCTGGGTTAAACATATTTCCCTGTTAAGCTCTTCCTTGAGTCTGCCAGAACCCCTTTTGAGTTGCTAAGAGAGAGCCTTAAGAAAAATTTCTCGGGGAGGGCACAGGTTTTTCGCCTGTCTCCCCTGAGACCTCTCAGGAGACAAAAATGAGACGTATCGGCTGTCTATGCCCGGGTTGTCGACGGTAGGTCCCAACCCTGCTGGCTCTTCCTGTGGCACCTCCTCTCACCCCGTTAGCTTTCTTGGAATTTTCAAAGAAGATACGACGCTTTTTGTTTCTGAGCTCGACATGGATGTGGACAAGAGAGCTTTCTCGTTCTGGATCCCAGTCGGGTCTCCTTATCAGGACCTCTCTAAAAGTCTTATAGAAGGCGCATGATTCCGGCCTGGGTAGACTCCAGTCTCCAAGAGGCATACTAAGGCGTGGACCGCCGGCTTTCCGATCCATGAATTCGCTTCACGTTTGAGACGCGTTTCCAGGTCGGGTTTTTGGATAAGGGGGTTCCCGTTTCAGGCAGATTAAGGGGGGAGATTCGGTTGGTGACTTATGAACCCCCGTGGTTGCAAAAGGTTCCACCTCACTTCAACTTTTCCCAGCTCACAGGCATGTTTTTTATAGTATTGCTCGATTTATTCCCCTGCATTGGGGTGTGGACTAGTGAAAGCCCTTCTCCACCGCTCCCCAGCCTCTCTTTCCCGTTTTAATGATCTAGAAGGTTCTGATTTCGGCGGTTTTGCGTCCCCTCGCGTTTCACTCCCCGCGCCGCAGCGATCTGGCAGTCTTCAAAAGAGGGGTTTTCGTCAACGGTCCCTTGGTACGGCTTCTGGACCCCTTTCATTGCCACCCTCTTTCCCCTTAGACAGGAACTAGACGGCATTCAACCTCCCCCAAACTCCCATCTGCTGACTTCACCTCCGCCGCATCCTCCCTACGGAAGTTAGAGATCCCCTGCGGCCAAGCGCTCTCTTTCATCCCTTACCGTTATTCCCAGAGTTTTGGGTCTTTACACTGCCACCGTCTGCCTAGGACCCCCCTTTCCCGTACCCGCGTTGCGCTCATTGCTTTGATTCTATGGCCGGAGCAGCTTATCTTTCCTTGCCGGTTTACCCCTTCGGGCAAGCTCCACCCACTTTTTTACATCTTCCGACACGAGAATTCCGTGGTAAAGACTTGTACGACTTTGTCAAGAACCTGGCGCCACCTTTCCGGCCCTTTCGCTGAGTCGACTTTTTTCGGCTGATGCGGTGGGGTCAGGATCAGCCATGGCCCCCCTAGAAACGAAGCCCTCAGCCGAGGGAAGCTAGCTTTCCTGCTCTTCTGGCTTCCTCCCGTCTGCGGAACTTCAAGGACTAAGGATTCGAACGCTCGGTCGCCGCTCCCTCCAACGCCCTCCTTTTGCGGCAGACCTCTTATCCGAGCTGTTGCGGCCGCTGGCTTTGAGTTTTTGTAAGCTTCGAAACGATCCGACGACGCGGCTCGATTAGGCGATCCCTAGGGAGGAACCGCGGCGAAGTCCTGGCTTTAGCTAGGTTCCCCGAGTCCTTTTTACGGCTAGGGAGGCAGTTTTATCGTATTTTGTTCACCTTCGCTTCGAAATTGAGTCCTTACAGCGAACTCCTTTTTTTTTTCGTCCTTCCCTTCCCGCACTATCCTTCCCCGTCCCCCCCTACGTGGATAGAGGCGAGATCGACCTCCCTCTTAACGCCCCTTCCTCTTCCGCTTCAAGCGAAGCCGGTAGACGCTTCGAAGGCATGAACTCCCCTCTTCGTCAGGTCTCTTTCTACCTAAGTCCCCCTTTTCTTAGTCTTTGAGAAGAAGAGCCCGCACCTTTTCTTGCGATTTTCAAGTTCCGGTCCCCTGAGGACCTTTCTCCTTTTTAGCGTCTTCCATTCGTGTTCTTTTCCCCCTTTTCTTAGAGCCCCCTGAGAATAGAGGAAAGACTTGCCCTTTAGTTTTCTTGTTTTCTTTTTCTCTTGAAGACTTCTCGCGGGGAAAGGACTTTCTTTTTTTATGTCTACCTACTTTAAAGAGAAGGCAAGAGCCTCCTCTTCATTCGTCCCTCCTTAATCCCATGAGATGTAATTCTCAAGTGGACCCTCCTACGCAGCCGGTTGCATAGAAGTATCCGTAAAACGAACGTCCGATAGCCTTGTTCCTCGGGCAACAGACAGAGCCTCCCTGCGCAGCTATCCCTTTTTCAATTTTTCAACGACCTTACCAGACTGTCCCCCTTAGTTCGTATGACCCGAGGCCACTTGTGGTCTTTCCCTTCATTTGATTTCCCATAAGGGGCTGGCATCTCTCCATTACTGGCGGATCGTAGAGTCGGTTTTTCGCCCATATCTCTCAGTTTCCCCCTCTAGGGTTAGTTCTTGGCAGCGACCGGCCTCAGTTCCCACACCCCGAGGACTTCTTTAGCCATTCTGACAACCCCCCCCCCCCAAAGGTATAGATGATCCCCCCCCCCACTACACGTAGCTCCAACCGGTTTTTTGAGCAGATGCCCCCCTTTATCCATCGCCGGTCGATCCCTTTCTACGGCAACTCCTTTTTGGCGTTAGGAAGATTTAAGAAGAGCAGGAAGCTGTGCTCGCCCTAGTGACTGAGTGGTGCAGCGCTCTGATCCGAAGGGATGTTTGTGACTCAGAAGGCTCGATCTTCCGGCCCATCATCTCGAATCCTCTTCCTTCCTCAACCTCGCACCGACGGCGGAGCCCGCGACCCCACGTTTTCTTGCGGCGATATCAGCTGATGGCGTTGGATGCGGATCACAGCAGCTTGTGGTATACTGTTTAGGCCTTCTTTTCCCCCTGCGAACCTGAGTCTCTTTTCGATGTGAATTATCCATGGAAATGAGGAACCTATTCCCGGCGAATCCCATTTTCTCTGTGTTGGACGCGAAGGAATCTCAATAATCATACGTTGTTTTGAGAGAGATAATCGGGAATGTGTTCCTGTATTTCCTTCTCTTTTTCTAGTTTCATTCCACTTTCATGTTTACGTGGACCCTCGGGTGCGCTTTTTTCCTCTCTTGAAAGTTTCGGACAAGATTCTGGTTGCCCGCAGATCACCTCCCCCTCGATGATATCCCGACCCTCGCTTTCTTTCTAACTTCTTTCTCTTTGGTCGGGATATTTTCTTCGGAGCTCGAGTGTCGGTTCTTTTTCGGTCCTGTTGTTTTCTGCTGGCGCCCCTCTTTTTAGTCGGAATAAGAAGGCCTTTTTGTCCGTCACCATCTTCCTGGCTCCTTTCCCTCTTTCTTCTTACGAGAAGTGCCCTGTTCCTATTCGCCGGACGATGGAGATTTTCCACCGTTTAGTAAGTTCTCTTGGGGATCAGGTAGTCTGTCATCGAGGCGGTTTTGTTTTTACTGGCTTCTTTTGTGCTCTACTTCATCTTGAGAGCCATCGTTTCAGTCCGCTAGCCCTCCCCCCACTCGTGTTAGATCTTTATGGCGAAGTGTAGCTACGACTGCCCCTCCCTTTAGCCGGCTCGCCACAGGAGTCAACGAGCCCACGCCTTTTGGTCCCTCCGAATCCACCCCTGTTGGATCGACTTTAGGATACCCCTTTCAGAAGTTCCAATTTTTTCGCCCAAGGACTCTATGGCTTCAAGGAGGAGACACTTATCCGTTTGAGATCGTTGCGGTTGACCGTATAATCTCCCGAATCAACCTGTTTCTGATCTCCGGCTTCTCCGATGCATTTGATTGAGAGGCTCTGCTCTGAAGAAGATGGAGACGTCTATTTTTTTCTTCCCCTACCCCGAGATCTAGACTCTTCTTCGGCAATCCTTCATGCACCAAAAGTATTACATCGGGGAAGCGTTTTCTTCTTTGGGTGGCTTCGAACTTCTGGGGCTCCCTAGCGCCCAGGGGACTAATCCAAGGCCATCTAAGCGGACGGGCTCCTCACGTTTTCTTTGGAGGTTTTCGGAGTTCGTTCTCGCGACTACTACCTAGGAGGGGGAAGTTTCCCGGCACGAAATCATCTTTCTAAGTGACTTTTTCCCTTGCGTAGATTTTCCTCCCCGATCAGGGCTGTAGGTAAGGGTTTTAGCGACCTGCTAAGGTAGCTATAGGATCTTGAGAAGGAAGAGGTGTACCGGTGGAGGCGTTAGCGTTCCTTCGTACCTGTGGGCCCCCCCGATTGAGGCTCACGCACTACTCTTCTTAAAACCTGTCCTCTCCTCCTCCCTTGGCCCCCTATATTCCTCCCGCCGAGCTCTCTCCTCGAGGTTAGTCCGGGGTTCGCGTCCGGTCTTTTTTTTCGTCGTAACCTTGAGACGAAGTAGGTTTTAGGGGTCCTCCCGTAGTATTCCTTCTTTCTGAAGAGATTCGAGGATTTTCTTGAGGATACGGTTCAGATTCGTCCCTCCCTTGTCGACTTTAATCCCCCGGAGAGTATTTAATCCTCAGTTCGCATCTTTCTGGTCTCTTGATAGTTAATGAATCTCTCCCCGCTTTTTCTCAAGTATTCGATCCCGATGGGCGGGAGGCCTCAAGTTAAGGGATTTCCTCCCTTAGTAAAGAGTGCTTAGCTCCTTAGAGGGTCCCACCCTTTCTTATGTTTTTTTCTGCATTTTTTCCCGGTAGACGTCTTCTTCCGTCTCTTTCCCCTTCCCGCGAACCGCAAAGGAGCCTACCCACTTTTCTACCCCCCCCTTTTAGCCTGCAGAGTGCGAGGTTTCCTTTCCTCCCTCATTTCCGTCCGGTCCCAGGGCTTGATCTGGGATGCGCGGGACCCTTGCTTTCTTAGCGATGGTTTTCGAGGTTTTCCCTTTCGCCTTACGTTTCTCTGACGATGCCGGATATACGGGTTCGCCTCCGGGGAAGATTGTGTCTTCTCACCTTTTTTCTAATCGGTACTGTGAAGTGTTGACGACAACTTTTTAGTCTTCCCTCTCGATTCGGCGTCTCTTGAATCAGAACTCTCGAGGATCATTCCTCCAATGATTACCTTTTGCACGGTCCGGCGTACACGTTAATTATTTGTCTTTTCTTTTTTGTCGAGAGGGAACAAACACCGTGATGACTGCTCTACGCCCCCTGAGGTCCAATCCCGTTCTTTCGATGAGATTTTGTCCGCGTCCTTCCTTCGTTTTTGCACCTTTTACCCCCTGGGTTTGCATAAGTAACCAAATTATCCGTCTCTTAGATCCCCCCGGAACGTGCCGCTATCCCTCATAACCCCCCCCCCACCAAGACTTCAAGATCTGCCCTTTTGGAGCCAGAGGTTAGAAACTTTCGAGACTGCTGCGCCTGATAGACAAGAACCTTTGAGATCCCTTCTCGAGTTTACTGTTTTTTTTTTTTCTGAGGGCGTACACGTTCTGAATTCCTTTATCATCGAACTCTCCAGACAGGCGCGCTTGTTTTCCCTCCTTCCGCATCCCGTTACCTCTTTTGATCCCCCCAACAATGGAAAAGAGTAGCGTCAATTTGTGATACCGGTGCCCTGCGGTCTCTAGTACTGTTCCTGATGGACAGCACCCCTCTTTTGCGGCCTCTCTTGGGTCTGTTTAGAAGCGGAGATCTTTTTCAGTCCCCACATTCCCCTGCGAAGTTTTAAAGGATTTTGAACACGACTACCTTTTCTGTTTTCTTTTAGTTTAATAGAAATCTCCAGCTGGTTGTAGAGCCCTTTTCCCTGCAGAGTAATTTCTCCTTCCCACTTTTCTTTTGCCCCCCCAAGTAGTCAGGTAGCAGGCTGATTGGTTTTGGGATTTTGAATTCCCCCGGTGAATTATCGAATTTTTCCTCTTTAGGCCCTTTTCCCTGAAAACTTAGACTGAAGCCCGAGAGCCATTTCGTCCCCTTAAGCCCTTCATTTGCTGTGATCCAGTTCCCAGAATTTCGCATACTGCTCTCCCTTGTCGCCCTAGAAGAGAATAGGCGCCGTTGGTGTTGACCAAACTTATTCACGGTAGTCCGGCACTGCCCGTAGTATGATGTTTTGCTTTTCGGTTCATGCGCGGCCAGCCGGTCAAGTGTCCTCCCTTTTTTTTTTCTTTTGTCGTTGCTTCTTCGTCGTCCCCAGGAAAAGGGGAATTATTTCCTCTCTCTCCTTTTGAAACTGAAATCGAGAGTGGATTCGCGTCCCTCTCGCCCATTCTTGCCCGCTCTATATCTGAGTGTTTTTCTTTCTAGATCTTGGATGGGAGATGTTTTCCTTTTTCCTAGTTTGTTTAGAGAGAATATACCCTTCCGTTCCGGACGGAGAAAATATCTCCCTTTTTCTCTCAGAGTTTCCGAGCCTGCCTCGACCGCCCGAGAAGGTAGGAAGGCCCTTACTTTTTCGTGTAAAGGGTCTCTCTACACGAGATGCCTTAACCTTTCAAGTCTGAACTTTCACCGGGAATTCCTGGTTACCCCCCCCCTGGAGTTAGAGCTGCTTTCCGATTGTTAATGTAGAGGCATTTGATGATATCGTGGACCTTCCTCTCAACTTTCCTCTCCCTTTCGGCCTGGAAGTCCCCCTCTATTAAGTCTTGCACAGGCTTCACTCGGTAGTGAGCCTTCTTCTAATGGGCCATTCCGCGATACAAAAATCACCCTTCCCCCCTTTTTCCCCCGGACAACGCACTTGAAATGGGAATGCCCCCCCTTTGCTGACTCCGCGCAGCAAGTGAGAGCCGTCCATCCGTTTTTTTGTAACGCAAGACCGAGAAATAAGAACCCTGTTTTTTTTTCCCCATATCTCGAGTGTAGGATAAGGAAGACCCCCCCTGGTGACCTTTCCTTTCTTCTGTATCTAGGTCAGCGCAGCGAGACCGGGTGGTGACACTCCTGTCCCCTCCCTCCCCTTGGGCCCGTACGGTCAAAAAGTTCTCTTGGGCCCATTGTTTTTGACTACGAGGCCGCGACGGAGGGGTTAAGTTACTTTCTACATGGAGTTCACTCCTTTGTTTCTTTTTGATAGCTTTAAACAGGAAAGACCATCGTACTAATGAGGCATGCCCGATCCCTCGAAGATCGCCGGGCCTCAATTCTTTGCTCTTTTTTGACGCTTCCTCAGTCTACGGCTGGTTTACTTTTGCTGCTGTATAACCCCATGAGATTCGATCTGTCTCCCGGTTATACGCGTCATTAGGGTAGGTTCTCTTTTGGTTTCTCCGGACGCCTTTCGATCCTTTTTGTTTTCCCCCACGGGTGACACAAGGTTTCCCGCCGATCAGCTCTTCAACCGTGTCTCTCCCGAAGGAATGGAGTGGTCTCTCTCAGCTCGAGGTTTCCCCTTTTTTTTTTTTTGGCTGGTCCGCCCAGTGCTCAAAAGCATTCTTAGTTTGTTTTCTGCAGGGCCCCACACCTTTTCTTTTCGAGATTTTCAATGATGGCCGGAGTTCTCGCATGCCGATGCGCTGAGTCACACCCGAACGAAAGCTCTTGAAGGATCCTTTTTCCCCTGGTCCCCCCCGTTTCCGGGCCATGTTGAGAAGCACTGGCTCATTTTGACCACTAACCCTTCGCTGCCTAATCCCAGTAAAAATCTACGGACGCTCTTCTCTTCCGGAAAGACGCAGTTCTTTCCTCCCTGATTACGCGGAATTTTTGCTACGATACAGACCTGGAAACGGTAACCTTCTGGAGTTTGCAGGCTTTTAGAGACCCCTCTTAAAAGTCCTTTCGGCCTTAACTTGAGTTCGGGTACTCCCGTCGAAATCGTCTCTACCGGTTCCCCCGGCGGCCTGCTTTTCTTGCACCGTCTGAAGTGAGCGAAAAGCCACTTAAAACCCCTCGTCGTCAGCCCCGTAATGGCGACCTTTTTCACCCTTCCGTGCCTTTGATTGATTTTCGGCTTCTAGGGCTTGGTCACGGATCCTCCTCCCCGTAGCACCTATCTTCTAGCCCGAGGACGGCTAGCCTCTGATGTCGATAGGAGTTGAATGAACGGCTGGGTCTCGGACCTTTTCCTCGACTCTGTCTCCTACAGGATATTACAACGACCAGCCTAATTTGCCTCCCCGAGGCTCTCTCTTTCTAGGCCCGGCTGGAGGAAGGAACCTGACGTTATCAGTGGTGAGGACAACTCTTGATTCGATCGGGCGTATCCCCCTGGGTTAAAGAAAAGTCCCTTAAGATCTCCTTCCTGGCCAGTTCCCCTTTTGAAGAGCAGGTAGAAGAGCTAGGTTTCCTAAGGCTCGATACTTGTTTCCCTTCAAGAGACAGATCCCCTGACTCGAAATGACTCCCCAGCTCGTAGGCTGGCTCTTTTCTAACAGTCCTTCTCTTTCCTGACAGACGCCTTCAAAGGACTTAGACATTCAGCGTTCGCCAATTCCCTCAGGTTTCGGCATTAACCCCCCCCCCCCCAGATCAGATGGTCGTGAATTATAATCGTCCAAAC
>Ga0179591_1343230_pt1 | contig 22390 bp, 21 predicted proteins | sample CZOMad2_1_08_16f_FD_182891 | JGI IMG/M metagenome (GOLD analysis project Ga0179591, IMG submission 182891) | Vadose zone soil fungal communities from Angelo Coast Range Reserve, California, USA - CZOMad2_1_08_16fungal (PacBio error correction) | ecosystem: Environmental > Terrestrial > Soil >... | reverse complement strand
GAGTCCTCCTCTATTCCCTCTCCCGGCTCGACTGATCACCAATTAGTCTCAACTCCCCTTATTCCTTTCCATTGACACCCCCCTCCTCCTCCCCTAGGCCCCTCTCTATCACTGTTCCCCAACCCATCTGTCACTGTCAGTTAGGTGCCATTTCCCTATTTTTTTGCCGTCCGCTTCGCAGACCGCATTGTCTTGCTTCCCAGTCCCTCATTTCCCGATAGTGTCCGGTGGTATTATGACTACCTTTGCTACATTCCTGAGGATTTTTATTTTCAACTTGATTTCCCAGCGCAGACCATCCCAGGAGACCTCTTTTGGCATTCTAGGGCCTAGATGCGCGTGTTTTTTAAAGTCCCCCGACACCCCGACTTAAACCTTATTGGCCCCTTTCGCATGCCCCTTTTCATGTTTCGGTCCATACAGGATACCAGAGTTCTTTCCCTTTAAACCGGCAACGGCCTAGTCTTTTTTGCAACCCCTTCCTCTGCCATCCCTGTTCTCACTTGGCAGTCCGTTTCCTTGCTGGGCTTGCGTCTTTTCCCCTGCTTTTCCCGTTTCTCCGGGTCAAGTGGAGAAGGCATGCACTCCCAAAGGTCTTTGTATCGAAACTCCGTTTGAGGTGTTCTTATTTGCTATTCCATTTTGCCCCTTTGCAGGGGAAATCCCCTACCCTATAAGGTGTTGGGCCCCAGCGAAAGAAAGATAGATGGATAGGCTAGCTTTTATCTATGAAAGACGGTTCCTTCTCGGGGATATCTTTCTTCCATATTTTGACTTTTGAATCTTCCTTGGGTGTTAAATAGCTTCTCCTCGTGAGCTTTCTCATCTTACCTCTGGGGTCGGAGCATTGCCCTCTAATTCTTTTTTCCCATTTTCCTTATCTTTGCCTGTCCCCGAGGCACGGACTGGACTCCAACCCAAGCTCGTTTCCCTTATTGTGTTGGTTCCTCTATGGAGTTCCTGTTTGTACCCCCTTTACCGCGATTCCAATATTTTGATGTCCGGCTTAGTCGAAACTGGACTACGCTGTGGCCATCTTCCCTTTAAATGTTCCAATCTGTTTTTTTCCCAACAGCCCAACTTCCACTCTTCCCATTCGCGTTCACCCCAGATTGTAGCCTTTTTTTTCCCCCTTCAGACTCAGTTTCAGTTAGCTGAAGTGCGGCCCCATCCCCATAGTGGCCTTCCAGCACCCTCCTGAGGGCTCCCAGAGCCTCCATTCCCCTCTCGTTTGCCGCCCTTCCTGTCTTTCTTCCCTCGACCCACCGGCCGTTTTTTATTTCGTCCTGAGTACCGAATTGTCTGCTAAAAAACGAGTGCTTGCATCTTTTCTGGTGGTCGATTTGAAATATGCGCAGCTCCCCTTTTATTGGATAGTGGAGCCTGTTGAGTCAAGGTAGGTGAATCCTCGATTTTTCTTACCCGAGACTGATCCGCCCCCTTCCAACCTTTCGCTGGCATTAAGACAGTTTCCTTGTGGACGGGAGTTCTGAAAACACTCCAGTTGTATCTGGTCCCGGCCTCCCGCAATTTCACTCAGTTTCTCGTTATTCCAACCCCGTTTTTCTCTCTCCGCTTGTCTTTTCCCTCAATAGTTGCAGCGCCAGGGGGCGGGTGTCGGGTCCCTGCCTGGAAATTTCCGACACCTGCCTTCCTTCACGGTCCTGTTTGACGCATGACTAGTTTATCTCTTGCTCCCTAATCTTTACCTCCCTTAGGACGCCTTTCGCTTATATTTGACCGTGGAGGTGTTTTTATATTTGCCGTAGAAAATTAAGACTTCGAAGAGTATTTTCTCCGGCGCCAAAACCCCCCCCCCCTGACCCTCCTTCCCCTCCTGGGAGTCGGTTTTTTCATGTTTCGTCCGTCCCTTCCCGTCCCAAGGTCCCGTCTTCGTCGCTAAACTTTTCGTCTGTGGTACATTCCTCTCATTTCGATCGAAGTTTTACCCTTCCGCTTCTATTTCCACGGAACGTGATCACACCGCCTAGGTTGAGCGGGCGCTGCTTTCGCCTAGTTCCTCACTTCCCCCCAAGGGGGATACTAGCCACTCCTAGTTAGTGTCGCCTGCCTTTGGTTTCTCTTCTTGGCCTATTGGACCATGGTCCCGAGCTGGTTTAGTGGCCAGTTCCCTTCAACCCCGGAAAATTCCCCCACAAGGCCCCTTTCCTTGGGCCCTTATATGTTTTTATATTTTGAGATAGAGCGGTCATAGGCCCCCCGATCTCTTAACTAACTCCTCCTCCCCTACAAACTCCTTCCCTTAGCGCGTTTCTATTCTACACGAACCCCCTCTGCGCCGAGGCTTCCTCTCCCCGATCTTTAGCCTTTCAATGCCCACTCCCGAGATCTAACAATATCCTTTGTTAGCTTTCCCTCCATTCTTGGCCTTAGAGGGAATTTTGACGATACTTGAGCCGCAGGTCTTCCCCTAATGAAATAGGGGATTTGCCCCGCGAAAATGAGGGCTGTCCGCCTCTCTCAGCACTCTTCCCCAGTCCAGTGTTTTTTTGGCTTTTAGCTTACGTTTTTTTTTTTCTGATTGAACCTTTTTTTCCCACTAGGTCCACCAACCGTTGTACTTTTCGTCATCCTTCCCCGAAAATCACAATATTTTTTCTCGCGTAGAAGAGCTTCCCCTGTGTCACTCTCTCTTCGTGACCCCCCCCCAAATAAGTTTCAATTGATTAGCTGGGGTTTCCAGTTCAAGGTTCCCTTATCTCGGGTGCCCTCCCTATCCAGCTCTTGATGACGAGGTTTCGGAGATTCCAGCTTCGTATGATAAAAAGCCCTTCTCTCCTTTTTTAAACCAGCCCGGAACGCCGCCCACGTAATCATCTTGGTCCGAAATGATATCCCTTCTCCCGACCTTTTTTCATAGATAGCTCGCTTATCCCGAGGGAGCTGACCCCGCGTTTGAATTTCCCCCACTGCCAACCTGCAAGGAATAGTCCCTGCCCTATTGGTCTACCCCTCTACCAGATAGTTTGACTCCTTTTCAACTAAAACCGCTCACCTTCTTGGAGTGAGATTCCGTCAGTTTACTTTTTTTCCTGCTTACCTAGACCGGCTCTAATCTTTCGCATGGGCGGCCCCCAACCGTAGTCTTTCATCTGATTTGTGCCCCCCTGTTTTTGCTTTGTTCGCTTAGAGCTCTGGTTAGGGCTATTTCGTTCCCCGGCACGCCCCCAACATGGCGATTTGCCCACCTCCAAAGTTTTCCTTTCCCTTGTTTTTTAGATTTACCACGGCCGCATCCTACCCCTCAAGAAATTACAACGTTATGTTATTTGTCCTTCCCTCTTTATTTCCCATTGCCCGTTTTCCAATCTATTCCAATGTTCCTTTACCCTTTCCCCCCCAATGAGATGCATACCACATCTCGACTGCTGCCATCGAGACACCAATTGACGATGCAATACGAAAACTCAAGGCCTGCTGAGTTCTCCCCCGAAGGCCCTTTCCATCCCCGACCCGCTTTTACCTTCGCTTGAGTTAGGTCCCTGTGGTTTGAGTTTCTTTTCGCCTTTTTTGATCCCGAGGACGGTGCCAGGCTCTTTCCCTTTTTTTATCGTTTCCGCATGGGACTCCACCCTCCTTTTTCCTCCTTTTGTTTTTAGATACATGGAGTTTCCTATGAACCCGGTCTTCTTCTTCCAACGGTCCGTAATCCAACTCATAGCCTGGCGCCTTCTCCTTAGACAAACTTCATCTCTACTTCGTGAAATGTTACCCCCCCCCATTCGGGTTTGCCCGGGCTTCTGGTATGAACCGTCAGTTTTCCTCCGGGTCCCGCTTTCTTCCCCCCCCCCTTTCATTGTCGCTCTGCGCGCAGTGTTCTCCTCCTGTGTTTGCTAGACTTGTGTCTTCCACCTTTTGACTCAATTCATCTTGATCTTTTTTTTAATGGCCCCCCCCCTCTTCGCATTTCAAACCAAGTCAAGTCGACGCTCCTATTGGTTAGCTTTGTGGCTCATGCGCGTGGTAAACCCCCCTCCCCTCCCCAACCCCTTTGGTTTTTTGGCAGTGCTCCCTCCCCATGTTTTCTTGCCTTGTTTTCGCCTACCCTCTTCATACCAAAGCTTTCTTCCAAGCGGATCTTTAACCACCAGCATCGGATTTTAAACCCGCGTCCCCGCCCGGTTTCAGACGTAAATGTTTTGGGCTATGTCGCCTCTTTTCATGTTGTACCTTCAAGTGCTTTTCCCTCCTGCCCTTTCCGCCGTCTTTGATGCTAAGCCTCTCACTCACACTATCAAAGCTACCCTAGCTTTTGTTTCCCCCCCCGTCAGTATTTCAGACCTTTTCATTTGGCAGTTGGACCCTCCAAACTACCGGAGTTGTGTAGCCCTTTCCAGCTCCTTACGGATAGCTAGACGCTACCCTATGAAACCTTTCCTGGTTAAGGGGTTCATCTTTCTGCAAAGATGCTTTAAGACGTTGGTCCGTGGGAAGATTCTGTGTGTAACTCTTCTCCTCCGATGAGCTTTAGTTAACGCTGGGGTCCTGGATACTATCCCCTCGGCCCATCGCGTAGGACGTCGGTGCCCTTTAATCTCCCTCAACAATGTTTACCCGACTCCCCTTCATTCCGAATGATTTGGTTTTTCCCCGAAGCCTTTGGGAGCCATTTTCTATTTTTCCCTGATTGTTCGTTCTTTTTTCTTGTCTGAAAGTTGACCCTCAAGCGTTGTACCTCTCGTTAAATGTTTCCCCTTCTTTGAGCCAAAGTCAGCTTCCCCCCCCTCCCCCACAGCTTCATTCGTTTTTCTTGTTTTTTTTTTCCCCCTACTTAGAGCGTCCTTCTTTCTCCTAAAACCCTCTTGAGTTCGACGACTGGCCCCCTGGCCTTGAAAAGGATGGTGTTCCTGCTGCTCTCATTCCCCAATGTCTTCTCCGTGCCCCCTCAAGACTCTCCTGCCAAAACCTTCTTTAACTTGATCGAGGTGATTTCGCTTTTCCCCGAAGCGGATCTGCCAAAACGCCTAATCGGTCCGAGTGAGGTCTTTTGAAACTGATACCATTTCTTTGAGTTGGCTAGTGTTCCCCCCCTTTTTAGGTAAGAACCCCCCTCCTTTCCCCCGATAGTATCCATATTGACCAAGCATTAATAATTTGTGGGCGTTGCGCGTATCACAAGTTTTTCCTTTTCCCCTCCTTTTAGTGTTCCCCTCGGCCTTCCCGTTTTTCAAATTAATGCTTGCCCTAATTCTGTGATCACAATCTGGTTTTTCTTCCTACGATTGATCTTCGCCATTGCAGCGCCCGTCCTCCAACCCGGTGCCTTGTTCTCCCTTCTTGGACACAAGACCAAAAGCGCGGATGCCTGTCCTTTTCGTACTCGCCGCGGGTCTATTGCTTAGCAGTTTCCTTTTTTACTCATGACGCTAGTTAGCCTACGTCCCTTCTCCCTTCTTCCACTTTCATTGCAAGGACGAAACCTTGAACGCCCTATGAGGTCGGAGGTGTTTTTATGGTCGCATGCCATCCTTGCACTCCGCTGTCTTATTTCTTCTTATACGGCGGCCCTCTCCCAGCACAATCCCTTCCTCTGTCGTTGGCATGTTTCGTCTTCCCCTTTCTTTGGCCTTATGTCCCCATTTACCCCCTTTCCCCGCAATATTGTGTAGCGTCCCGATTGCCAGCAGCCTGATTGTAACCGAACGGCTCCACCCTCCCCCTTTCGGTGAGAGCTTCTTTCCCCTTTTCGACGAGCCAGTTGCGGATCTCCTAACTTGGTTTTGATTTTCTTCCCTAAGAGCTATTTTTATGAATTGTCTCGATAGGGCAGACTACCGCGCGGGAGTGCCCTTTTTTTTTCAAGCCCCCCCTTTCCCTTCCACACTCCGGATGCCCTCTTTTTTTTTTAGGTTGCTGATCCCTTCGAGGGTCATAGGCATTCGCGTTTCCCTTATCACTATCCACTATTCCCCCAAAACCTTACCCTCTTTAGCTGCTTTATTTTTCTTCCTCCAATAACCCATCCCCCGGAGACGAGGCTGCGTTTTTCCGCTCCGCTTTCCCCCCCATCCCGCATTGAAAGGTACTAATAACCTCGCCGGTGCGCAGGGTTGCCTTTCCGTTTCCTTTCTTTTTGTGCCTTTGTACTTGGAGACAGGTACCATCTTGGGAAGTTCCCCTTGGCCTCCCTTGTCGAACTCCCTGTCTTTGCGTCTACGAGGCGCCTGCGCTAAGTCTTGACACCTTATCTGCTCCACTTAATGAGGATCGTTGGCAGCTTCCTTTTGGTTCCCACCCAGCTTCCCCGAGAGGGGACCCCCCTGTAGTTTCAAGCTTTTTGCCCAAATCACAAGATGTATTCTCCTTTTTTTTTTTTTCTCCTCCAGCTTTCCCATGGTCAATTTTCTCTCCCCCGTCGTGACCCACAAACCTCCCGGGAAATCTTTTAGAGCTTCCCTTCTTTCCGTTCAATATCCTCCCAGAAGTCTTACTTCAGTTTGCCGTGGACCCCCCCCTCTTTAAGTATGCACGCTTTCTCCACCCCCAAGCCCACGACCCCGCCGTTCAAACTGATCTCTTTGTTCCAGATATCCTGTTGACCTTCTTTTAAAATAGCGGCAGCTATAACCTTTAGGCTTTTCGGGAGATTCAAACCGCACTTTCCTTCCCCTGCCACCTTTCTACCCGAGAAACTGTAACCCCTTGGCAGTTAAACTCCCTTACCCCCTAGGGTTGAGCATTTTTCCCCAAGGTCCCCCTTATTTCTTGCGGCTTGTCCCAGTTTTTTTTTGTCCCCAAGACCTACGCCCTTTACGCGCTAAGCGTTTGACCATCGCGACTACCCCGGCGTTCATTAATGCAAGGACGGTTTTTGCCCCCTCCTTTCAGGGAGGGTTTTTAAGCCTCCGATTGCGACGGCTTTTTTTCTTTAGTGCAGAAGATAAAGAACCTCCCATTGGAGACTTTTGAGTCCCCCGAGGGGTTTTTAAGTACCCCCTTGCTTTCCCCCACTTCCCCCAGATAAAAACAAACAGAACCCCAATAGGTTTCGGGGTGGGGATGTTCCCGCGATTATTTCTGAATCCCCCTTGCACTCCCAATCACACTCACTTTCCCATGATGCCCTTGTGATAAAAGAAAATTCTATGCCCACCCTGACCATCGTCTCCTGCTGACTACCCGTCGAGGCAATTGAACCGATCCACGAGAAGCACTGTCCCCTTCCTCTGAGCGACGTCCTTCCCCACGCCCCTGGCCACCGTGGACCTCCAGTTCGATATCTATTCTACCCTTCTTTTTTTCCGAGATTTCTTCGCAGCCTATGAGTTTTCTCCCTGTTTGTCCATTTTCGCTTTAATCGTCCCGATTGGAATACCCCCCTCTTCTTTTCCCCCCTCCCCTCTTTTTAGAGTCGAGGGAGTCAGTGATGCCCTCTGTTCTCCCCCTTCCTACCCCCGCCAGCTTAAGACCCAAACTAATATGCAGCGGTACAAAATCCCCTCCGCCGAAAAACGGTAGTAATCTCACTGTTCACCCCCCCCCCCCCCCCCCCCCCCCCCCCCCCCCCCCCCCCCCCCCCCCCCCCCCCAGTCGGAGGTGTTTTGCAGTTTTGTCTCCCTTGCTTCGCAGAGGCCTTGTCTGGTTCCTTCGCTGCTTTGCATCGGCGACTGTTTTGGCTATGAATTTTAGGTTAGCACACGCCAATGTTCAAGTGCTGTGTTTTGATTTTCGGTAGGTGCTTGAAGAACCAAACGAGCAGGACACTCCCATAACCTCCCCCTATTGGCCGTTCGTTTTTTTTCTGCGTCGTGTTCCCCCTAACCGACCGACTTCAAACCCTCGGTGGGTTGGAAGTCATCTCCCATGTCTCATTTGTTCTTTTCTGATTGCCCACAAGTCCTACAGAAAGTGTCACCAAGAGTTCCCCTCCCTTTCCTCTTCTTTTTCCAAAACCCTCCGTCCCATGGCGCTTTAAAGACACCGCGCTTGTCGCACCCCCCCCCTGATTTCGCGGGCGTCCCGGGATTTCCAGATTCCCAGGGACCTCTTTTCTGAGCAAGCCCTCCCCCCATCCCCCCAATAGGTGCTTTGTATTCAGTAGCTCACCGGCGGTTTCCTAGGTCAGTGAACTGCATGTGTTGGTTGGGGGGAATTGCCCTATATCCTTCGTTGTCCGTGCCCCGAAAGAATTTACGAGTTTATCCTGACGATATATGACCAGGTCGGCTAGGGCATATCTTTCGTCCCATTAGATTCTGCCAGGTTTTAAGATTCCATGGGGTTTAAGAGGCTTCTTTTCCTCCGAGAGTGTTTAACTTTTTGAGAACAATCTCCTCCGCGTCTTGTTCCTGCGTTTCATTTTTCCGGTGAACAGTTCCATGAGTACTTACCACTTGAACTTTAGCTCCCCCTTTTTCCCTTTTCCCCCCATGCTGTTTTTCCCGAATCTATTGGGGTTCACATTTCTCTCCCTTCCCAACTTTCTTTTCTATAGTCCCCCTCCTTACAGAGGTGTGTACACCCGTTTTCACAATCTGTGGCCACTCCCCCCCCGCTGAACATCTTTTTCTTGTTTCCCACGAATTTTTTCTCGTAACGAAGCCGACCCGAAGTTTTTCTTGGGAAAACTCCACCCCCCCCCCCTAGTTGCCTCCCCCACCCCCCATATGGAGTCAGGCCCTGTGGCTTCCGCTCCCCTCATACCCTACGTCACTTAACGGCTGAAAGCGAACACACCTTCTGGTTCTTCCCTGGAGCCTTTCATGTTTTCCTTTGCCCCCTCGTATCTGATACAAACGGCGCAGTTCTGGCTTTTTTCTTCTGCCCTACCATCTTTGGGCGGGCGTTGAGAAATGTCCTACCCTCATTTAAACGCTGATCCCCTTTCTTCCCCTAGGACAGCTTTTTTTTTCTTTCCCCCAAAACATAGCCGTGACTTTTCTCCGTTTTGGATTTTGCCTGTTTTCTTTGGTCACCCCCCGGAGCTTGTCCAATCGGCCTATCTTCGAGTCAATTAGTTTGCATGATATGCTTAATGTACTGTCGTCTTTCCTCCGTATATTCGTATCCCTAGTGCCCCTCCCCCCGGCACTAAAATTTTTGAGGGTGATACGGTGGACCCGACAGAGCTTGCTTAGCACTCGCGTCCTGCGTATATCTTTGTGAAAGGGCCTTGGTGGTCCGCATACGCTAGTCTCCTACGGCGATGTCGCCCAACCAGTGGCCTCACACATGCAACATACCCGCTCTAATGAGTGTGACTTTTTGTCTTTTGGAATGGTACGCAAGTAGAAATTTTAAGACCCCCTCCGTCCGTATTTTCTCCCTTCGGACCCTCTCAGCCCCCCTCCTTCAGACGGATATTAATGTTGGTAATGCAATGGTTTTTTCCCGATCGGTTAAGTAGTAGCTCCAACTTTTCCCCCCCCCCTTTCTGTTTTTCCTCATCTTTGTATCCTATCTTGACATAAAGAGTTTTTCTTGTCAAGAACGGAAAGCACCCGCCCTTTATGGAGAGCGTTGGCTTTCCCATTTTTCCCTCCTAGCCCTCTGGAAGGATACTGCCATTGTTATACTAGCTTTAGTGTCACTTAAGGTGAATGATTCGGCGATTTTCCAAAGCTAGTCTTGAGCCGTTTTCCAGAAATCCCCCCCACTTCAACTCCCCCCCTTGAGGCAAATCGTTAGGCTTCCCTTCTACGTCCTTTTTTGATAGATTGGTAATGTCCTCAGCGTTCCCTCTTTCCTTAAAATTTGAATCACTCCCCAAAATCCCCGAAAGGAGGCTTCTTTTTTCATATTTCTCATAACCCAGCCCCCCAATGATTTCATACTCCTCCTCCTAAGGTAATAAGGCACCATCCAGTCCATTTTAATCCCTCTTGGCGGTAGCCCATTTCCTTGATTTTTTCCCCCGGATTAGGGCATACCGTGAGCCGCAGGAATCTCTGCGGACCTTATTCTTGGTACCCCGTTCAACTTCGTCGCCTCCCGAGGCCCTGCCCGCCGCTAAGTACACCCCTTCTGGATGTCTTAGGTGCGTTGGCAGCTTATTTTCCCCCCGCTTGTCATTTTTCAACGCCTGAGTTTGGTTCACACCCCTGCACAGCCATGGACCAGCCAACGCCGAACAATCCTCTTCTTTCTCATGGTAGAGTTAGTATAAGCTCCTTTTGCCGCTCCCCCTACCCTCGCGTCGGAAAACCCCCACCCCCTCAGGAAATGCCCGTGGACCTTGTTTCCAAGTTTCCTCTCGACGTCCCTCTCTCAAGCTTTGAGAGCATGAAGGAGATTTTGCCCCCTTTTTTCTCCTTAACCCATCCTTCTAACAGCTTTCTTGAGTAAGACTCTCTTGAAAACCCTTCTCCCCGTTCCGATCGCCCAAACAGATATCCCCCTCTCACTTTAACTCTAGCGGGCTCTCCCCGTACGCTTCGTTTCTGCAAACGCTTCTCTTTTTTTCCCCATTTCCCTGCCTTCAGTAGCAACTTCACCTAGTGGTTTACCATTCCCCGGTCTAGGGGAGCTACTTGCACAACGAGCACTCTTCCTTTTTTTTGCGCCATTCCCTTCCTTGCATTTTGGACCAATCCCTCGTCTCCTCCATTTTTTCTCATTTTTCCACATCCGATGCCACAAATTTATTATACCGTCGTCCCCCATGGGCACTGAAGGGGGTTTTGCCAAACCTCCGAGCGCTTTGTTACCTCTTTTTTTTCGTAAAGTCTTTTTCTGGTTCTTCTAGATCCGAACACGGCCTGCCCCCTGGCCCCTCGTTTCGCGACAATTCCAAAGCCTGTTTGAGTTTTGAGCTCTCCTCTTTGCTCCCCCCCTTCTGAAACTGAGGGTGCACGTTGCTGTCCTGCGATCTCAATTGCAATACCGAACAATCCCATCACTTTCACCCCCCAACTTGCTAACTCTTCTATGACCGGTCACAGGCTCCACCTAGATGCGGGGACCAAGGAAACGATCAATTCGACCTATGAAATTTTTTCTGCCCCCCCCTCGAGAAGGGGAAGACAACCGAAGTTCCCTTTCCCCACTAGGCTTTTCTTTCCCCTTTTCGATAGAGATCTCCGTCGACTCTTCTTTTTCCCCCCTTTTCGCCTCATAGATTGTCTTACGACGGCGGACGGTTGGTCCCGTCCCCCTGCTAGCATCGCCCGGAATGACTCTATTTCCTCTCCCAATCGTTGTTGTGTTGGTCTCTAGATGGAGCGTACCATGGGATAGGCTTCCCCCCCCCTTTCCTCCCGTTAAGACCAATTTCATCCCCCCTCTCCTTCCCCCCCCCGACAAAACTAGTATACTCTCTATCTGCAACTTGCCCTATCTTCGAGTGGCAGGTCCGGTTGTCTGCCCTCCCCCCCCTCCTCATGAGAGCCTTTTTTTTTGATTCAATTGGTTTTCCGACTGCCCTCTCGCCCGCGATGTTTCTGTTTTCCTCTCAGTAGGTTATCCCCACCATGTCAGTTATTCCTTTTAGTGTATTTTCCCTTTGCTTCCAGACCGAAATCGACCCATTCGCCCCTATTGGCCCATTCCTCGGGTTAGTGTCCCGTCTCTTCTGAGTTTTTCCCTATCCCCTCGCCAGCCTTAAAACCCGCGGTGTGTTTTCTTTGGCATTTACCTGGTCCATGTAGATTTCGTGCCTGGTTTTCGGATCTGCCCCCTTCAAGCCTTTCCCCTGGTTTTCACAGCGGATTTCACCCCTTCCCGGTTAGGTTTGCCCAACAAGGCATTTTGTTCACCGCGTGGGAGAAGGTCAATGTTTTCCTGATTCGTCACCCTTGATAGAAGCGTCTTCGCCACGGGCGTCCGAAGGGAATCCGCCCTTGAGCAAGCTTCCCTAGGTGCCTTCTCCACTGTTGTTTTTTTTTTTGATATCTGGTAATAGGTTCCTTTGTCCGAATATGTTTTTTTTTTTTTTTTGAACTGCACAATTTTTAGTCAGCGCCCGAACTCTTCGTTTCGATAGCTAGCGCCCTGCAAGACAAGGGTTTTGATCATCTTTCGGCCCCGAGTACGTTGATGGATCATTTTTTCAGTGGTACGAGAGCTTTGAGCATTTCCCGTGGTTGTGGAGTCCTGTTTTGCAACATCTATCCAGAGCTTTGTTTCTTTTTCCTGCCCCCTTCGAGTTCTTTTTAACCTTAACCTATATCGCAGGTCATTGGATTTTTTTTGTTTCACGAAGATATGAGTTCGTGACCCCCTTTCGTCCCCCCTCTTTTTCTTGTTTCGCGTGCGGTATTCCGTCCCCTTGGATAAAGCGTTGTCCCCCCTTGTCCTGTTGAAGCCCCGTTTCCTCGAAACCCCCACTCCAACCGCAGGCCATTCTCTGTTCCCCCAGTGGCGGTTTTTAATAACTCCTCACTTCAGGGAGTTCGTTATTTTCAGTTTCGGGTCCCCTATTTACTTCCTACGAGGTCTTCATTTCTCAAATAGCCCCTTTTCCTCTTGCCCTCCCCGGACCTGGCTACCGCGTCCAAATTTCTTTCTCCATGCTCTCGGGATTGCCTTGCTCCCCTTGAGGGAGCCTAAAAATCCGCCCTCGTTCCCCCGATGTTCGTCGTCACCTCTCCCTAACTTTTAGATTTTATCGTGAGCCCCAAAATTCTTCATTTAAGAATTTCAACCGCTAGGCAACTTCCTACACTCTAGGCCCCTACTGAACCTATCTGTCCCTTTGTGGACGGATTTTCTTTCTGGCCCTCCCTCTCCCCCCCTCTCTTAAAGGCCATTCCTCCCGTCAAATTAGTCCGACACTCCCGCTCTGATTTTTCCCCCATTTCCAGTATCCTTTCTTGCTCTCCCTCCCTAGGGACTGCCCTCTCATAAAGGGTCGTGTTTCCTCCGTCGGGACACAGAAAAACGCGGGAGCCTGGAATTAGCCCCTCGCGATTCTTTCCCCTGCTTCCGGACATTGTGATCCCCTTTTTCGTTTACCCCTATTTGGACAGGGAAAGTTAAAACCCCCCAAACCCAAAAGCTATTAATGATGTCCGGTCATGGATTATTTTGTTCAGCAGTCGTCACATAAGTTGACCCTCTTTTTTCCTGTCTTATTCTTAGGAGGACATATCCCTTTCACACCTCCCTTCCCCTTTTACTTTTTGGTATAGTTTAGTTTCGTCCTGTTTTCCTCCAGAAGCGTTTTCCGGAGTAGCTACACTATTCCTTCAGTGCGTCCCCAAAAGACCGCATATTTTGTCGCGGCTCGCTTTCCTATTCCTTAGTTTTTTGCGTTTTTTTTTCCAGATGAAGACTTTCATCTCTGGAGCTTCCCTACGACGGACTGTATTGATCATAATGCCCAAGGTTTTGACCCTTATCCCTCAGATGTCTGACTTTACCGGGCGATCTGCCATGTTTGGACCGTCGAAGCGTGAGTTGCCCGTGTTTTTTTCGCCAGACAAGAAACAGTGCACCCCTCCACACGGCATTTTTTCCCAGGCCTAGGTTTTAGGGCTTCTTTTCCTCTAGTTCCTAGGATATCGCTGTTCCTTTACTTCCCAACATATCCAAAAATACCCCCTCCCGTTATTGCGGTACACAACCCCTCCCTTCTGCGCTATTCGTTTAGCCGGCTCACGTTCCTGTCATAAGTTCAACTCCCCCAGGTCATACTTTTATTCGCCGGTCGCCCTCTTTGAGGGCAAAGGAGTCTGTTCTTTCTCTCTGAGTCATCCGTCCCCAGGTTTGCGTTGAAGGCCCCCCCGGGATTTCCCCTCATTCGCCCTAACTCCCGAGGTCTTTTTTCTTTTTATTACATCTAATCACTTTGAAACCATACAGCGCTCTCCGGCGGTTCGTTGGAGTTACGTTGGCTTCCCCCACCGTCTTTTTTTCCCTTAACGCCAGGCACCCACCGGCTTTTTTCCCAGCCATTTCTGACCCCTCCAACTGGAACCACACAGATTTTTTATGGTCGAAGCGTTGCTTAAAGTGTCAAGACTCTCTTCAATAGTCGTTTTTTTCCCCCCCCAACACTCCCGGATGACCTGGAGAGTGGTAACGTTTCCCCTGTTCCTTTCTATTACCGGGCCTTCTTTATCTGGATGGACACGCTCTTACGTGCAATCCTAAGTCCAACCCATCGTAAGATGCTAAAAGACGTTTTGAAGAAGTCTTTAACCCCCCTTGCTTCTTCCGCTTTTCACACTTGGCCTTCAAGTCTCTATCCCCTTTATAGATTCCAGTCTAGCCCGTTTTCTCCTCGATCGGGCCGTTCCCACTTTTGTTCCCCTCCCTTAAACCGTTTGATGAGCAACTGCAATGTTCACCTCCCCCCCCCTGCTAGGGTTCTCTAATAATCTCCACCTACCTTTTGAGGTGCGAGGTTGCTCCCATCCTCACTGCTTCGGCATCCTAAGACTTATGTCGGGTTCCCTGCCGGTTCCCCGGATTATCCCTGCCGCCTTTCTTTCTTCCGGGCCTGGTTTTTCAGGGCGTTTCTTTTTGTAAGATCCTCTTGTTCTTGTACCCTGGTTCGTCCGTGCGATCCACCCAGACACCACTTTCCTTTCCGCGGTTGCGCCTGCCAAAATACCACCGCGGGTTCAGGGTGTGCCTCATTGCTCTTACAAAGTTCGCCCATCGCCCCCCTCTGCCTTCCTTCTTTTGAATTTGTTAGTCCTGTTTCCTTTAAAACCTTACGAAATCCCACATTGAACATTTTTCCCTTTTGCTCCACAAATCTCTGCCACCGGACACCTTCTCGACCCTTTTTTATTTTTTCGCCCAATTGACCCCGACAATCCCTAAAAGGACTCTTCGCGAAAGCGTCGTGCCCGACGAAGCCATGGCCCTCCTTTTTCTTTCCCCTGCTATTTGTACAGTTAGACTAGTATACCTGGTTTCGACTTCGGATTTTTCTTCGTTCCTGCATTTTTTTTTTCACTCGAGGACCCTCCATCCGACTCCCTTTTCATCATTCTCACCTTTCTCCTCGTTTCATCCTCCCTCGGGAGAAGATGACCCCTGAGATGGAACATCCTTGGCTCGCTGTTAACCCGGTCCGTAAGCCCCATCTGCCGGCGAAGGCCCCCTTCGAATCTTTTTTCACACTTTCTCCTGTCGAACTGGTCACTATGTCCCTTCTGTTCTTCGTGTCTGCACCTCCTCCAGAGCAGTGAGGGCTTCCTTTCCGTTTTTCCTGTCTCCTCTTCTACTTTTCCCGATGTATGTCACTTAGCCTTTTTATAGCAACTTTAACTTGTCAGTGATTGATTTACTTTTTTATTCCGAATTAAGAGCGCTTACATCCCTCACGTGCGGCCCTCTATTGGGCCTTCAGCTTTTGTCCCGATTGGTCCCCAAGATCACTGTCCCCCCCCCCTACTAAAACCCGCGTTTGGTATTGTTTGTTGGTTTCCAAAGTGTCTATTTTCGTGCCTTTGGTTCCACTAAAGACCTACCTAATTTTCCTTTCGACCTTCTTATCTTTCCACAAGACCCGGCATTTTCCTGTAGGTTTGCCCCCCCTTCATCCCTTCTTGCCTTGATACTCCGTACGTGTTGCCTCGATTTTGTCGGAAAGATTCTTCATGGCTATTCTTTCATTGCTTTTTCCCCCTCCTGCCCTTTTAATCCAGTATGACCTTGCGCACTCTCGCACTCCAATCGGTTTATTTATCTTTATAGCGTGAGGTTTATTTCTTTACCCATAGTTAAGTGAGATCCTCATTGTGGCTGCCCTTCAAACTATCTATGCGTTTTCCGCGCCGTGAAACTATAGGCTTACGGTCTAGCTAGCCGCTCATATGAAAAGTACCGGGTTCTTCCGGGGTCCTCGATCTGATCCTGCGTTTTTTAATTTGTTTCCAGAGCTGCCTTTCCTCCTTTAGAGATTTTGATCTTTCTTTGTTTTTTTTTCTTGCCACCCCTCCTTCCCGGCCAGAGAGTCTTTCGTGGCCGGGCCCCGGTCCGCGAGAACGGAACCTGCTTTACACATAGCCCCTTGCTTTATGATATTGTTTTATTTTATTCGAGTGACACCCCTTTAGCCCTTCGAGATCCCCCTTGATTTTTCGCTTTGGTGAACTGGAGTTCCGCGTGGGGTGTACCTCGTTCCAAGTTCCATGTTGGCCTTAAGCGCCCCAACTCCAACCGCCTTTTTTCCATTTTCTCGCTGTCTTTCATTGCTTACTCTCCCCTTCGTGCTCTTTGAAGCCCTCAGTTAGTTCGTTCCTTCAGGTTCGGCACCTCCCATTGTTCCTTCCGTTTTCCCGATTCTGGGCAGATTTCAATTCCCTAGTTGCTTCCCGGAAATGCGCCTTCACCACCAGGCGTTCTTCTACCTTGATTCATGGTGACTGATGGACTGGCAGCCGTCTCTTGGATCCCCCTCACTTGAGATGTGGTTCCTTGCGTCAACTCATTACATGGCGGGTTAGTTGGAGTGGAGCAATTTTGGTCTACGTTAAATAACGCCGAATAATCATTACCCGAGTAATAATCCCTTACTGTCCAACATCATGCTTTCCTTTATAGTTGCCCTTGGACGGGAGGCCCTTGGTTATGTGCCCCCAACTTTAATCTGCTGGTCATCGGGCCCTCTTCCCGGACCTCAGAATAGGAGTGCTATTTTTACCCCCACGGGTGGCGTCTTATTCCGATTTGGATAGTCGAAAGGTACAGCGCCCGCTCTAACCACTGAGGTGTTCTTGCCCCCCGACTTGACCTTGAATTAGACTTCGTCTGCCTCTATTTAGGACAGGTCCTTGGGTTTTCTTTCTTAGAACTAATGCGACTAACCCTCCCAGTTAGACAACCGCAAACGGATTTATCTCTTCTTATGGGGCGGCTTTCATTAGAAATAAGATTTTCCTTTCCCCGTTTAACTCCCCCGCCCCACACACTCCTTTGATAGTCTTTTTGCGTTTAGTTTGTCTCTTTCTCCTAGGGTCGTACGCTAAACTAGCTTCCTGTCTTCTCCCAAAATTTACCTACAGAATGGGTGTTCGAGTAAGAGAGTTGCTAATCAGCTTCCAGCGCTTTCTTCACTCCGGAGCACCGCCTTAGTTTGGTGTCTCTGCCTATTTCTGGGCGGAGACCTTGCCCCAATGGGTTCGAATCCCTAGTAGCGTGTCCCCCCTGACTACCGGGAAAAGACTGCCTCCCCCCCAATGGACATTCTGGCAGAATGCACCCTCCGTTCCACAGGCCCTTCTTCGCTCCCGTTCGTGGCAGTATAGGGCTTTCTCCTCGCTCATATTTCGATCTAGCCCGGTAATTTCCGACTGAGAAGCCCTTTATCCCACCGCCCCAAAATCCCCTTTTTCGCTGTGGTCATATTATCAAGCCACTAGCCCCCCCTCTTCGAATGCCCTGTGCGCTCCGCTTCGGTCCCCCTGCACAATCACCCGAGATTTGTACTCACTCAGCCCTGTTTGTGGATGTTTCCATTTCCTTGAGTCAACTTATCTTGCTTTTCTTCCTTCTCTTTCTCAGAAGACTCCATCTTGTGTGCTGGGGCCCTTTCTGTCTTCGCCATACCTGATTTTCGTCGTTCCGGAGGCGCCGCGTTCCCAGACCTCTTTCAACCAACCCCGTAGAGAATTTCCTTCTTTTTTCGTTCTTTCCGTTAAGTTTGGCCCCCGCATTTTAACTAGTTGGTTTACCAACGCGGTCAGGTTTCGGGTCGACTCCCCGCGCCAATATTTTCTTCTCTGTAGAGCGCTATCAGATAGTCATTTCCTCCCAGATTTTTCCAAACACCCCTCTAAAACTCCCCTTTTTCTCGCTGGGCCCCATCCCAGGTTCCGTTCGTATCTTTCCCTTGGCCCGGAACCGATTTCCCCCTCCTCTCTTGTTCCGCCGAGGAAGCTGTTCGAACCCCTGTTAAGATGTACAAGCTCTCGTGCAGAGAGCTCCCCACCCACATGTCCTTTTTTTTCCCCCCCTTCCAGCCTTTAATTACTCCTCTTTCCGAAAGATACCCTGAGCCCCCTTCAGTAGTATCCTTAGATACTTTCTCCCCCAATATTATACCTATTTGCATTCCCTGCCCCCAATGCACATTCGGTTTAAGAGCAACCCTTCCCCTATTTTGACCTTTTTCCCTCGCTAGGGCTACTGAAATACCCAATCCGCACCTCTTTGTGAGTTCTGTTCTATCATAGTGATTGGCCACCCCCTGAGCTCCGAAGCCATGATTTTTTTCATCTCTCTCCATGAGTCCCCCATTTCCATTATAAGACAGTCCTTAGGCCGTTTTGTGCCCCTGGTCTGTTCCATTCTGTTGCAGTATATGTATTGCATATTTCTCTCCTGACCATTGCACGAAATACCGGGTCCTCTTGGTTCCCCCCCGCCCTTTTTTTTTCCCCCAAGACCAACGGTTTTTTTCCTCGGTGTGCTCGTTTCTTTTTCTTAAAAAGAGCATTCCGCCACCCTTCGAGGGGCCAATTCCGTGGGAGTACGCGATTTATTTCCTTTTAAAAGTAACCCCCTTTTCCCCTCAAACCTTCCATCACAGGGCAGGGTCCCTTTTGCTACCCCCACCACAAATTATCACCGAAAATCTTCGCCTCAGGCTTTTGACTCCTTCTCATCGCCCGCCCTGAGGATTTTTTTACTGCGACTGTTTCCCTCCCACCGACTACTTCGCCGCTGACATGAACCTCTCTTTTTCCCCCAGATTATGTCCTTTCGCTTCCTTTTTCCTTCGCCTGCTTTCCTCCTCCTTCCCTCTCTTTTGTCCGCCTTCTTTTGTCAGCTCATGCAGAGCCTTTCCTCCATCTCTCCCTTTTCTTTCTCCTCTTGGTTTTTTGCGTCCTCTCGACGGCCCGGGCTCGGTCTGGTCCCCGGTCTAGCCGGCGTCGCAACTCATGTTCCCTGACGACTTTGAACTCCGACGCCTCCCCCCTACCCCCCTCTTTCAATATTCCTCCTTTTTTTCCAAATATCGGTCAGTCTTCAGCGTAGTTCAGGCCGTGTTAGTCTTTCAGCAGAGCCTTTGTTCTTCTGCCTCTTTTTTTTCCCCTTTGTCTCGCTAGGGAGTCAGTGGAGAAGTTTTGGTTATTTTGCATAGACATCTTTTTCTTTGAGAACAGTGTTCCCTTCCCGTGATGTGATTTCGGTCGTTTTCCATTTGCTATTCTAAATTATTTTACATCACCTCTTCTCCCCCCCTTTGAGGACTTCATTGGTTATTTGAGAAGGCTCTTTGTCCCTCCCCACTCCCCGCCTCAAAACTTGGATTTTTGCATTTCTCCCCGCCCCCTGCCTCCTTGACTGCCACTTCACTACGATCCTCCCCAGGCTTCGACCCCTCGGATATTCCCCCCGTCCCGGGCCCCCCTAGGAGCAACCCCTTCCCTCAATGAAGGCCGCAGGGGATAAGCTACTGTTCTTGTTATGTTCCCGTTTGACGCCATGCGTCCGTTTCTTTCCGATGCCCTTTTGTAATTCGCCCTTTCTTATAACCTTCCCTACAAGGTGCTTCTTGTATTCAAGTACCTGTCTTTATCTTGTACCCATCTGGTTTCCCAGCTGTCCATGCGTTCCAGTGGAAAGCAACATATATCCTTTTGGGCATCTCCCCTCCAGAGCCTTATCGCTATCTCTATATATGAAAGACAGGTCGGACAGGGTCCTCTTTCCCTTAAGATTATACTTTGAACGGGGGTCCGTTAGGGATTATGGGGTGTTACCTCTCTTCCTCCCTCTGATCTTTGGAGCTAAAGATGGGGTTCTTAGACTTCCAAATATACTCCTTCATACGCTTTTCCGTCCTTTGTACGGCCCCCCCCTGGAACTGTCTCCAAGTTCCTTCCCCTGATAGGTTGTTTTAGGATATTGGATTTTCTCTTGACCCCTCATCCTCGTCTACCTTAACTTTTGCTTGTTTTGTCTTTTTTCGCTGACTTTACAGCGGTGTTCCCACTTTTCTAGGGTTTCAGCCCCCGTAAGCTGCCCACTCCTGGTTTTTTTGTTGTTTTCCCCTTCCGATTCGGAACGGCGGAATGTAATAGAAGATCATTCTTTTCTGAGACCCCCCATCACTATGGAGATCCCCCACCCTTTGCGTGGGTCTTCTCCCGGCTCGCCACCTGCACTCTTTTTCAAGCACCTCCCAATTGGCCCCGTCTGCAAAACCGTGTTCCTGGCTCTCGGTTGTGTGAGGAAGGTCCTCCTGTCGCGTCCCCCCCCGCCCCCCCAGCCTCGGCGGCTTTTTGATGGTTTCTTCTACTACCTCAATTGGTTGAGTTTTGTTTAGTGGAATTTTGTACTACCGGTCTCTTCCTATATTTGATTCGACTATCCCCGCTAAGCCCTATACTCCATCGCCTTTCCTTTTCTTGAAGAGTTGCAGGGGCCTGTTCTGCGGCACTCCACGCCTCGTCTGCTGGTCCTTTTCCTATCTCCCCCATCCTGAGACACGAATTTTTTTTTTTAGTTTTTCGTCCAAACCCTAGTAGTCCTCGAGTGCTCGTCCCCCTATGGTCCCCTACCGCCTCTCTACCCTGTTCGTGCTCCCTTTTTTCCCTGCCAAAAAGTTTCTTTCCCGCCGCCCGCCGCGCAACTATTAGGAAAGGTACTTGGGGCCACGATTTTTTTCCTTTCTCTCCGTGACCCCCAACAGTGCCTGTACGAAACATTTCCCGACTATCCGCTCTACTTGAGGAGGGGGTGCTGATTTTTTTCCTAACCCTTTCTAGACTATAATGTCGGAACACTCCAGCACACCTTTCCTCCTTCTCTTGGCCCCTTTGGTTATGGTTTTCCTGCCTAGTTTTAGACTTCGAGCGCGAGCTCTAAATCTAGTACCGTTCGTCCACAATTGCCCTTTAGGTTTCGTTGCGCGAGTCAACCAGGCCAGCCCGCGCTTTTCCCTGTCCGCACGTTTTCAGCCCCCTCCCTTTATTAGAGCGGGATCTATCCATGCCCTCTCTGGATACTGACAACCTGTTGATCCATAATTCATTCTTTTCTCCCATTGCCCTGGAAGATAGGTCCTAGTTCCCCCCCCCAGCTTACCCCGAGCTGTAGTTGCCTCCCCCCTTGCCCCATCAGTACTTTTCCAGTTAGAATCCCCTTCCTTTTTGCATGTATCCGAGCTAGCGGGTATGCATACATGATATCCTGTGAGTTCTTCCCTTTACTACAAAGACCCCTCCCCCCCTCAATTTTTTTTTTACCGGTATTCTGTCCTCTTTTTTCTCCCTACAAGAAAAGCTTAAGAGGCTTTCGTTTCTCCCGGTTACTGACCCCAATTTACTCCTCTGGCCTTCACTTTTTTTTTGCGCGGTTAGCCATTTCCAATGCCTTTCTCTTGATTTTTTCCCTCTCTATGAAGAAGTACCCATCTTGGGTCTTCGGGGAGGAGTCAAACCCTTTCGTTCGAACTCTGTTTTTATGTTCTTATAGCCGCCTTACAGCAATTACCCCGTCCCGCGCTGATGTCCTGAGGTAGTTGGCCTCCCGTTTGGCTTTCCTTGGCCCTTACAGCAGAGTTTCCACCACCTTGTACCCTGTTCCCTGCTTCTCAAACGTTCCACAACCAGAGGGTTTCGCGTTTTTTTTTGGTTGTGGTTTTTGGAAAAAATCTACCTGTCAATCAACTTCCGGAAACCCCACCCCGTTTCGGTCCCACGGAGAGCTGTGGTATAAACTTCCAGGTCCGTTATCTCGTACGGGTGGAATTCCACTGCTTCTTCTTTTCCCGCCGAGGGAAGGCATGCGTTCGACCCAGAGTTGCAACCGTCTTAGCTGCTAAAAAAAAGGGAATCGTTCCTTCCCCCCTCTTGAACGTAATCATTTGGCCGCCCCGAAAATCCTTACCCGTTCTTTTTGAGTTTTGAGCGCTTTCGGGCTTTCCTTTAGACTTATTTTTTTTTGCCCGCCCATTCCCCTGATGAAGCACCCCTCTTCCCACGCTCAACTCACGATAGTGGGTTTTATTACTTAATAAACTCCCTCTTGTTTAGGCTGCCCGAATTGTCAGGCTTACTCCTTTTTAACCCCCTCATTTAGCGAATCACTCCCTTGCATGAGATAAACACCCTTTACGTCTTATCCAACTTGCGAAAGGGGCCCCGGGCTTTTTTTTTCCCCCCTAGGCTTCTGGCGTTAAATATCGCTTTTTAGTCCTTCGTTGACCTGCTCTTTATTTCAGATCCCTACCCCAGTTTCAAATCCCCATGGCAACTGCCCCAAATTACCCCCGCTTTTTTTTTTTAAACGGTTCGCTGTCTACGCGCATCTTTCACTCCCCCCAACACGAGTTTTCAGTGACAATAGGGGTTGGTCCCTTGAGTTGCTGGGAATTCAAAGGTACCCCACTTCCCCCAAAAAAAATCACTAACCATTGTTTGCACTTGTGCTCAACTACAAAAACCTTAAAAGGGTTTCGCCTGAGTGTTCTCCCCCCATTTGAACAAGCTCAAGTTGCTATGCGAAGCGACTTGGCATTACCAGC
>Ga0179591_1299157_pt1 | contig 22393 bp, 21 predicted proteins | sample CZOMad2_1_08_16f_FD_182891 | JGI IMG/M metagenome (GOLD analysis project Ga0179591, IMG submission 182891) | Vadose zone soil fungal communities from Angelo Coast Range Reserve, California, USA - CZOMad2_1_08_16fungal (PacBio error correction) | ecosystem: Environmental > Terrestrial > Soil >... | reverse complement strand
ATGGATGGATCCGACAAGAACCTTTTCCTCAGCTGGCTTCTCCCCTCCCTGATCCAGCAGTAGCCCACTTTGCCTCCCAATTCGCCCGCGCTTCCGGCGTACGACGAGGGCGGTCGCAGAACCCCTTCGCTTTTTATGGTTAGTCAAGTGCCCTATTTTGAATGGGAATTTGCCTGGACCCCAGCTTCGCCCTCTTCAAGTCCCTTAACAGACCGGCCTGGCCGGATGCATGAAAGCACCTCTTTGAGGAATAACATACCTCTATTTTCCTTTTTCCTCCTACCTCTTGCCGCCCCTCTGCGCTTACAAACACCCACCCTGGTTCGTTCACCCACCCGCTGCGCTTTATCAAGATGCCCGCTGGAGACTTTCTCCCATAATTGATTCGTCGTCAGAGGGCAGTGGATACCGAGGCCCTCCCTTCAATTCAACCAAGAATCACCAGTTCGTTTTTTTTGCTCAGCGCCAGAATATCGTCCAGGGGCATCAACCCGCCTCCCCCCACTTTTTTTTTTAGACTAAGGGGGCCTTGACCCCCCCTTTTTCCCTCGTCCTTATGTAGTCTAACCTGCGGTCCTAATAAATTTACCCCGGTGCACGGAAATCGATCCTTGTCGGCCCTCTTCCTTTCAATTTGATCGCCATCGCCGCGTTTTTGAGCCTCCGGGGCTGTTCTTAGCTGCTCTTTCCAGAGTTTCCCTGAAAGAATAGATTCCTACCCGCTTCACTTTCTTAGTGGAACCTAGTCGGGTCACCGCCTCTCTCTGCCATAACAAGCTCCCACGTAGGCGAAGTCCCCGGCAGTGGGTCTGTCCGAGCTTTTTTTCATATAGTTGGAATCTATGAATCATGCGCCGGTTTTTTGTCTTCAAAGCTCTGTCGCCATAGTTGAACGCCGGCTTTTCCTGCATAGTTGGCACTTTTTTTGATTCTCGCAAAGGGATCCCAATCCTATTTTGCTAGTTTTTATTGTTCCCCATATCAGAGGGATCCTTGATATATATACATTTTTGTGGGGGGGCCGTTTTTCCCTCTCTGATTCTTTTACCGGTATTGGGAACTAATACTAACCTTCTCCGACCCCAAGCAGCGTTGTCAAGCCGTCTTGTTTGAGTCCCTTCATTTTCCCCTCGAAGACCCCCCTAACCCTCTTTTCTAAAGGTATGGTCTGCGCGCGCCTCCAGAGAAGACTCCCCAAATGTCCCTGATCCCTTTCCGTTTCCATCACACAAGAAGTCTTTACGGTCTGACTCTTCCTTATTGTATGCTTTGAGACTGAACGTAACCGCAAAAAAATAGCCCCCCTCACTTAAGAGGCAGCAAGAAAAACCGAATCTTTCTGCATTTTTCCCTTTTTCAGGCGATTGAGTTGCGGCCCCTTACTTTCAGCCCTTGATTTGCAGGATGAGGCGGTACTGGTGCTGGCCAATTAAGTTAGCATCGTCCTTTAGGTGAGGAGAACTCCCTCTAAGCTCTTTCCCCCCGCCGTTAGCCACAGCCTACTCACTAAACCCAACCAAGCGGCCAAAGGCAAATCCTTTGAATTTTTATCGGCCCATTTCCTTGGCCTGGAATGTTTTGAGGAATTTTTTTACCTTTCATAGTAAGGGACTTCCTCATGGTTTTCGCTACCTGCTCCTCCCTCGCTAGACGTGATAGGTCCCACTACTGTCCCCTTACAGGTATAGTATACGCCGACATCCCTCCCCTCCTCTCCTAAGGGCAGTCCTTCCTCGGTCTGCATACTCCCCTCATGACCGCCCAGTCATCGTCAGAGAATATTAGGTTAGGAAATTCATGATGTGCGTCCTAGCGATGTTAATGTTAGCGTTGGATCCGCCTGGCTTCTTTCCAGAACCTTCTTAAAAGCTAGACATTTAGAACCTGACTATCTGATACTTCTAAGTATTCTCCCAATCTCGGCGCCTTTCTTCCTTGGTGTGACTAAGCTGGGGTTAGAATCGGGGCATTTGGTTTTGCCTCCATGCCCCTTCCAGTGCGTCTCTGATATACTCGTCCTCCCGACGAGTTTCGGTTGCGGAGGTTGCCCATTCAAAGACTCCCCTTGGAGACTCGTTGAGAGGCCTCCGAGGAAGGCGAAACCCTCAACGAACCCGAAGGAACAACATCGGAGATGTGTGCCGACTACCCCAAGAAGATCCAATTCTTTTCTCGGAAATACTGGACCATTTATAACAACCAGTTCCTTCGCCCTCGCCGTCTGTTTGGTGGGATCTTGAAATGTCCTTATAGAAGCGGACTCAGCGTGGTCATTTTCCTTCTTCTCCATGAGAGATCCCTATGTGTATCTCCCCTCCCTCCTGGGGATTTCTCGACTCCGAGGGTGTGGCTGTTCGCTCTTTATAGTGATCCCCCCTCCTTGCGATTTTTCTGCACTGCTTGTTGTCGCTCCCATGAGGTGGTGCTTCATCTCATCCGGTTTTGTAGAGAGATAAATTTCCAACAACGGCTCCCTTTCCAAAACGAGAAACCCGATAGATATCTCCTCCCCTCTTCAATCAAGGCTTGAAATCCAGCTTTCCCTCCTTGACTCATACAGCCTGACTGAATCACCTGAGACGAGAAGAAGAAGAAGTTCTGACCTTTCAACAAGTTAGATCTGCATCTGTCAAGACACAAAAGCGGTAGAGATAATCCTGTTGTCCCCAGAAAATGGACCATTCGGGATTTATCCGACGTCTCCAATCGATTGGCTAGTAGGAGGGGGTGTCGTCTTCCCACTCAGATGGTGTTGACTTTTTTGCAAGGTAGGCAGGAGGAACATGACGTCTCCTGGTCCCCTTCGTCCCCCGAGAAATCAGATCACATGGCGTATTCGATTGCAGACCTGCGTCGCGCTCCAGTCCGGATTTAGGTAAACCAGACAAGCTATTTAACTGTCACTACGGGCGCCCATGCCAGCGGTTCTGCCAAGTTAATTTCCCACCATCGTGCTTTTTTTTTTAGGTATATCGACTCGTCCTCCATGAGTTTAGCTCGAAGGTTCATCAATCTACCTGGACAGAAATGTTTTATGTCCAGCAGGCCACTCGCCTGCCCTCCATTGAAGCCTAGCGAACCGTAACACCCTTCCAAGAAAATGTGGCCGACCGCCGTAGACCCTCATGATGGTGACGTCTGATCCAGAGAAGGAGGTCGCTCTGATCACTATGATTCCCTTCCTTCTCATTCCCCTACGTATTCAGTCCGACAGTCCCGACAGGTGAATTCCCTCTAACGGTAACGTTTGTCCCAAGCCAGTACCCGTTTTCGGTCATTGCTTTTTTTCAAAGCCTTAGCGCACCATCCCCTTTTTATACCCACCCTCCCGTATAGGAAAAACCTCTCCCAATTACAAAACAAATTTCTTGGCCAGATGTCAGGAGGATTTCCATGAGTTTCCTGTTTCTTCTTTGGTAGTTATGCCACTCCCCTCTTTTCCCCACCTTGAGAAGTATCCGGCTTTAAAATACGATTCATTCTTATTTCTCTTTTCTAATGGAAGAAGCTCTCAAACATTTCTCTTTTTCTTCTTGAAAAATTGCGTCCGTGAGCCATTGCAGGAGAAATTGACATCTGGACCGATAGGGTGACGAAGATTTCCCTTCTGAGCAGATTCATTTCCCCCTTATTGCTGTTAGGGACATGAAAGACTCGCCGAACGTCCCAGGAGGAATCCCCAAGGAAAGTTAAGATTCTTTTCTTTTAGAAGCGGCCCTCTCTTCAACCCATTCGATGTAGTAGCGCGGCTAAGGAAATCGTCAAGAAGGTGGTGCTCTACCTTTTTTTTAGAGTTTGTTTTTTTCGACTAGCGTTGGACGCGTACCCCCCTCGATGAGGTAGAATGGTTTCGGCACTCCCACAACTCTAAAGTATCCTAGCCACCTCTCTCTCACCCATCTTCTCTGATCTTCCTTCTGAGCTGGAAGTTTCCCCCAGAAAGAGGAGTGGGCCAGAAGGACATACTCCCCCGTTAACTATGCTTCCTCGCCGGCCACGCGCTATTGCAGACTCGTCTTTTTGTGAAGGACCGCCCGCTTGACCTCTCCGCAACCTGTGTCTGTCCTTTTTTATCCGACGGTCCGCACAGAACTTTTTCTGTGCAGGGATTTTCCTCTTCATTTTTTTTGACCTAGCGAATTTCGTATTTTTTTCCTTTTCCCCGAGCTCGTCGGAGTCTCCACAACCCCAAAACCGGAGCGATCTACTGCCAGCTCAGCCCCGCCCGAGACTTCGAAGCTCGACCGCGTTCCTCCCAGAGAAAACTTGAAGATTGTCCCTTTTTTTGTTCCGGCGCTTTCCCTCCCCCGCTTTACTAATTGAGACTCCTAATAGTTTGTTAAATGCCAAATTTCATTCTGCGTGGAGATTGCGAGTTTTTGAGAGGCCCCCAGGTTGGAGTCTCTTGACTTTTTTCCTACAATTGGCGATCAACAAGAGCCTATTTTTCTCTGGAGTTGGTTATTTATACTCTTCCATACTTCCTCTCAATGTAGTGGAGGAACTAGGGAAATCATTTTTGCCTCACGCGGCATTCTATAAGAGAGCTCCAGTCGTTTTTTCCTACCCCCTTCAGTTCTTGGCGTGGTTTTGCACGAAACAACCGTTTATCAAGTTTTTAGGGCGGAAGTGGCGGTGACCCTTTGGCAGGTCTCCCCCTTTTCATAATTCCATCTGCCCCCCCTGCGTACACACGGTTCTTCTTGTAATACTGGCTCCTTTAGATAGAATTTTAGGTTCCCCATTCCCTTGACAGATATTTGTGTAGAAAATGCCCTATGCGACTCGTCCGGACCGAACCCGATCTGCCCTCGTCTTCTGCGCGGGAGAGGTTGGTCTTGGTTAGAGTCCTCTTGGCGCCTATCTTGCCGAGTGTTTCTCAGATGAGGAAACAGATGTGTTCTCTTCTTAGCCCTTTGATATATATATAGGTTCAATCTTTGCGCTACATCTTTCCCCTCCACTTCGAACCACCCCCCCCCCCCACCCCATTGTTTCTCAGATTACGGTCAAAACTAGCAATGAGCCGAACTTCGATTACCGTTTACCTGAAAAAGAGATACGCTGCTAGTCCGAGGACGTTCGTCCGACGAGCGGACTTTCGCAGACTTAGTTCGCCCAGGTAACCACACCCGCCACGCCCACGAATGGTCCCTTTTTCCCCCTCAGATGTAATCTTCCCCTGACCTACCTTCAACCTGACGGGACTATCTATTCTGAGGATCAATAGCCCGGAAGTTACCTCCCCCCCTTCTTAAGAAATGTACAAACAACGTTTAAGCGTGTAGACAAACCACACCGGTTTGTGTCGGCACCCCAAACAGGCCCACATTTATCCTCGGCAGGCGCCAAATAATTGATTTTAGGTCAGGGCGTCCCCCTGAACCTTCACCCCCTTATGAAGCGTAATCTGATAACAATTGCTTCTTTTGTGGTTGCTAGAGCAATGGCGCAATCAACCGGAGGGAATCCAATCTCCCCCTTTTGGAAGCTACAAACCTGCTTTGTGCACGTGTGACCGTATTCATGATAGTTAGCCCCTGGTTAATTCAGACGACCCTCCAGTTCAAAGGACCTTGCTTTTCTGACGATTCCCATGACCCTTTTCGCAGAGATAGGGCTGGCTCGTCGAGGGAGTGGACGGCCGGCACGAAGAATCCCTCTCTTTTTTTTAACAAGTCTCTCCCATGCTTCCTTAGTTGCCCCCACCCCACACCCCCCCCCCCCCCCCCCACCCACCCCCCCACCCCCCCCCCCCCCCCCCCCCCCCCCCCCCCCCCCCCCCCCCCCCCCACCCCCCAATGGAAACTTGAGGTCAAGGCAATTCTGCGTCTGGCCTCCTCAGAAAGTCTTGGCAACGGACGATCGATCTCTTCCTGCCGACTTGCTCTCATCCTAGGATGCCCTATCCCCCTTTACTGGGCATTGAAGGTGACCTTAACGATAGAGTAGCACTTGACCAAGGAGCGGTCTTTCCCCTCTTCCTGTTAGGAGACGACCTTCTCGCCCTCTTTGTTTGGTCCGCCATTTAGACACAGTCATTCTGTCCCTTTGCCGGATGGTTTTTGGTAGATAGAGTTATTCCTCCCCTTCCTGTTTCTTTCAACCAAGAAGCGTGCGGGCTGGGGTGACGTCCGCCCTGACCCCACCCCGTGACCGGATCTATATCAACCCGAGCAATTTCGAGAGAAGGCGCGAGAGTTTTTAAGCAGCAAATGCCTTCCTGCCTCCTTTCCTTTCCAAAGATAACGCCTGAGCAGGTTGGATATGCGATTGGCCGGTTTTTTCTTGCGCCAGTTAAGACAGGCTCAATCTAGCCGCAAGAAGCGTAGCCCACACAAAGTAGGTCGATTGTCATTCTCTCTTCCCTTGAGGCGGATCTACCGCTGCCCGAAACCGCTCAGCCCCCGGATTTCGGAAAGTATAAGCCGCACCAATCTTGTAGTGGGAGAAATGCCGTCCCCTACGGAATGAGAAACTGGGGCCCCCAAACGAGGCCAACTCTCTACAAAAGAGAGAACCACGGCCCGCCAGGACCGTTTAATCGAGTCCCAGTTCTTTTTTTTTCAGCCATTGACGCTTCATACTACTTGAGGCAGTTATTTTGACCCTCGATAATGATGAAGACCTGCAGTATCCTTTCTAGTGCTTTCCCACCCCCTTTTTTTTCATTGAGTTATCGAACAATCGGCTCCATCCGGAGGTTAGGTTTACATACTCCCAGTGATATATGCCCCGCCTATAAGAGATTCGCTACTGCCGTCCCTCCCTGCTTTCCATAAACGCAACAGCCTCCTGATTGTTTCTTCCCATATTTCTAGCGCTGTTACGTCCAGCCTGTATGATCAATTGGCTCCTTAAAGAAAACATGCTTAGTAGCGATTTTTTTTCTTATGGTGCGTACACCTCGAGCAGCCACCTTGAATCTACTTTTCAGCATTCCTTAATCGATAAGATTTTGCTTCTTTTTCCGTTCCATTCTTGATTTTAATTGGGTTTGGCGGCCAGGGTGCCATGACCCTTTTTTTACCATATGAGATATTTCCTCGCTCCGCTCAGACTCCACAACCTTTCTTAGACACAGCACCGGCAGTCAACTTCGTCCCCCTAATGGAGAGCCAGAATTCCCTTGTTCCTGAAGAAAACTGTTGAGTCCCTTAGACCCACTCAACCACATACTAGTTTTCCGACTCCCCCACCGAGCATGGGACGCTTCCAACTATGTCTTTTCTCGGCCGCAATTGCCCTGGTTAAAACCCTTCATTATCCTGACTGGTGGTTTTTCACGGAACCTTTCTTCTCCATACTAGGAGCGGCCATCCGCCCGTACTTCTTCTTCGGATGCATTCCTCTTGCTCATCGATCAATGGAAGGCCGCTGTGAGCCGGCGAACCACCTCCTCGAGTTCTTTTCTGTTTTAAGGATTCTAGTGAAAAACTCCTATTGGCGACGGCCCTCCTTTTTTAGACGCCCCTTCCTGTTTCTCTTTTAATCTCATTTTTTTAGCGGAGATCACCATACACCCGTAGACCCCCCCCCCCTTTCGAAAAACAGCAGACCAAGCAGGCGACAGCTTTTCTCTCTCCAGAAAGCTTAACGAAGTTCGAATCCAAGATACTCGCCTGCCTGCTCCAGGAGGAGAGGTGATAAAAATTCTTTTTTATCGAGCGCCCTCCGAAGAACCTTGACATGCTACCTAGTTTCGAAACGGTAAACCCCCTTTCCCCCCATTCTCGTTCCTGATACCCCTTGAACGGTGTTTAACGCCCTTTGTTACCTCTTAGCCCCCTGCGTCCCTCCAATGAGTTGATGTCAGAGGGGTTTGGTCTCTGTCCCCCCTCGATTTTTTGACTGCTGTGCTCCACAGCAGGGTGTTCTATTGAACAGAAGGATAAATTCAATCTTGCTGACTTAGGATAACTCTGTTTTTTTAATTTTTCCCTACAAATTGCGATATTGGCCGCCAGTATTAGAATAGTGTCACCCCCTTTCACTTCAGATGGTAGCGTCCCCCCCCCCCCCCAAAGTTGAACACCCCCCCAATTTACTGGGAACGGCCGAGATGGTTTCCGTATCCTATCCTTTTTTTTTTTTCGGTAGCGTGTGGTACCGGGCTAAAGTCTTAAATGGAGCCAGCCATTGAAATCAGCAGAAGAAGTTACCCAGCCCAGTAGGAAATTATATGAATTCCCCCCCCCTCAGAAATAAGCGTTCCGCATGATCTTTCGTTCTGACCTGCAGGAGTTGTACGCCGAGATCGGCGAGCTATTCCCTCAGTAATAGAGTCTATCTTTAGGAGGACCGCGTTTCCTTTTTTCTTGGAAAGTATAGAAGACCCGGCCCTCCCCCGGGGTCAAGCGATTCCCCCATGGGCTGCCGCATCACCATGAGAGAACAAGGTACTGCATAACGTAATAGGCCCCCTCCGGTTGAAGAACAAACTTCCACCATTTTCTTTCTTAACCTAGGTTTTGAGTTCGTGTGCGCTAATTTGGCTTATTGGTCCACTTATGTTATAAACCAGGTGCGCAGCGTCCCGTTTCCTTTCTTTATAAGAATCCCATAGATGCAAGCGGCGTTTGTAGACTTCCTGACATGCAGCCCAATATGTCGACATGCTACGGGCACGTAGAATGACGCCATCCTTCCGCCCTGCCCCAGGTTCCTAACCTTCAAATCCTGACCCTGATTTTTGAGAGCTCCGGAGGCCTCCTCTTCCTCTTTGCGGATGCCAGTGTTGCAAGATACCTACGCTACCCTGACCCCCCCCTTGCTTTCGTACAAAAGGCCTCCTTTCTCCGAAGATCAACTTTCTTCCCATAGTTTTTAGTAGCGCGGATAAATTTCGGCCAGAGGTGGTGATCTAGTGCTCAGAACCAGACGGAGTAGCTGGCGGACACCCGCCTGACTTGTGGTGCTCCATCTTTGTCCGGCTATCTTCCCAAATCCAGAAAATAAGAGAAAGAGATTCCCCCTTTTTTTTTTGGTGACTTTTTCCTGTTTCTTTCTCCAACGTTCACCACATTCCTGCTCGGGGTATGCCTTTTCTCAGGCACAATACTTCCCCCCCCCAATCTCACAAATATGCAAGCTTCCTTCGGTTAACTCTGGCGAAGTTTGAAGTCACGACGGCCTCCCCCCTTCATCAGTTTCCAGCGCTCTTGCTATTCCCCACCGATCGCTCCTCTTTGCCTCAGACGGTGACAGCTTTTGGTGAGGTTTTCCATCTTTACTTCCGTGAATCCTGCGACCACTGCCTTCGTGCCCTCATCGGATTCTCGTACCACACCAAATATGCGATTCCGCCCCGAGACCCTTCTGATATCAGGAAGTCCCCCCCTCCCATCTTTCGAGAACCCTCTCCTTCCCGGACGCCGTTTCCCCCAGGATGCCGTGCCATCGTTCTGACTATTGCAAGGTTCGCCGCTACATTAAGGGTGGAGGTGGTCCCCCCTTCCCTCCTGAAGGTCGAGTGTGCTGCGTTATGCTTGCTTGAGCCCTTCTCCGAAAACCACACCCCCGAGCAAGAGTCTTTCTGTAGTTTTTTTATGCTTCTAATCCCTTTACCAAGTCTCTCATTTTTGGACTCGGGAAGGCCATTAAATTCTGTTTCTTACGCCTACTCAAGTACACATCGTTTCCAGATCTTCCGTGTTTTGACCCAGACCGTCGGACGGTTGTTTTTTACGAATCAGCGACTGTTGGTTTTTAGTTTCCTTACAGCTGGTATTGGACGGGCGGTCTTCAGATAATTCGAGACATCCCCCTTCCCCCTTCGTCGGGAAGACCCTCGGCTACAGGTTGCCGTCTTGTCGGCCTTTCTTAATTGGCTCCTTCTAGTTAAATTCCACTTTGAAGAACTTTTGTTAACCTTCCTCCTGCTGACTTACCGACCCCCCCCTTCCTCTTACGTGCGGCGCGAGAGTCATGAGCTCAAGTTAGCCGCTTTTTTTTTTTTCCGATATCCCTATTTGTCTTTTCTGAGGAGGCCAAATTTCGGTCTTAGTTTGTAATCCCCTCCTAGTTGTAGATATTTTCCCCCTATGACAAACCTTTTCCTCATCTTTTCGAAAAAATAGGCAAGATTCAAAGAGTCTTCCCCTAACTTGCTCTCCCAGACAGGATCCGACGCGGGGTCTTACCCTCTTTCTTTTTTTTTTTTTCGCTGAACGGCCGAGATCCCCCCACAATACCTATCTCTTATGGTCCTTTCCGTAAAATTATATGCGACCTGATCGCATTCTCCACCAACCATCCAACTTTTTTCTTTGGCAAAGATTCTGCGGCATCCCTCTTTTCTTTACCTGATAACCCGCTACGCAGCCCCCCTCCCGTCTGCCAACCAACCACTCCCGCCCCTGTTATGTATTTGCAAAAACAACTTTTTTTTTTCGCTGATCAAGCCGCCGATAGCTCCTTTATTCTTCTCGTCAGGCCGCACGAATTTGGCACGAACTTGTACAATACATACAACCCCACCCTCTCACACCTTTTTTTGGTTTTGTGCTTGCCTCCAGCATCTTCTCTTCGGGAAGCAGCCTAGAAATTTTCTCTCATGCATGTTCTTGGTACCCATCAAACGTAGGAATTGATCCTGAGGTAGATCACTTCGTACGCAGAACAATACGGCCATCTCCTTTCTGCGACAGCCGACTTATCGCCCATTTTTGCTCGGTTCTTCCTTTCTACGAGGCGTTGTAGAGTCCGGCCGAGTCGCATCCTTCCTTTTTTTGTTGATCCGACCACGTGGACGTCGGGTTACCTCCGTCCGTCACGGCAAGCCGGATGGCCGCCATTACACCCTTGTACCTAGGAGGACCTTGGAGATCTATGTCCCTTGAAGGACTCTATCTTTTCTTCGTCCCTATCTTTCTTCTCGCACCATCCGGTCGCAATAGTTTAACTCATCGAGCTGGCCTTTTGGCATTGGTAGCTGGGCCTTCTAAGGCGATGATCCCGCCCTTCATTGGATGTTTTTTTTTTTTTTATCAGGGCTGCTGAACACCGACTCACTCTGGGATGAATCTTTTCTTTTTATCTTGGGAGATGCCGAGGCAATCGTTCATGCTTTCTCTGAAAATGATGTCCTTCCAAGTATGGTGGCAATAGTCGGTCATCCCGAAAAAATAAGGAAGGTTTACTTTTCCCACGGCTGTCGTTTCCGAGATTCCCTTCCCCTGAGCTGGACAGAAGTCCTCGGAAAAGACCCTCTTGACGGAAGGTTGGGATAGGCTTGCCAGGTCCCCTTTATGCCCTGCCTTGTACGACCCTGCGTCATCAGCAAGCGCCGAGCGTTTTCCAAACGTCTGGTCGCATGGTCTTCCTTCCCTTCCCGGAAGTCTCTGCTGCGTCTTCTCCTATGTGAAGAGACAAAATTTCCAGAATTCGGCCTATTTTCTATGAGGAAAGTCGACCAGCGGACCCACTAGTCATTGTTTTTCTTTCCTAAACTGGGAGTTGGCAAAGGTGGGAGACAGATCCTCTTCCCCCCTAAAAGAAAGCCAAGGACACGCCAGGCCCTTCTTTATAGGACATACAGTGTCCTTGAATTTTGTCGAACCCAATGATCTTTTTTCATATACTTATGCGGTCTGCTCCTCATTCGATCTGCTTCCGCCCCTGGAGAAAGTGTTTGTGCAACAATCCCCTTTTTCTTTGAATTGTAAATAGCCCCTCGCTGTCTTCTTCTTAAGGAATTTCTTAGATTTGATCCGAGGTGACATTCCTCTCAGCTTTCTCGGCACACCCCCGGCACCATCACATCCCCTTCTCCCCCTCTTCTTCCCAGGCATTAATTTTCAAGGATGTTCTTTTCCCTCTTTTGCTATGAAGCAATGCTGCTCCCTACAACGTTAGCCCATTCTTCTTTGAAGTCGCCCAACTTAGCCCGCTCCTATTAGATTTATACGCAAATCTCTTCTACTCCCCTTCCGGTGTGCAGAACGGCTGCACTCTGTTTTTCGAAGAAGCGACCACTTGGCTATCTTTCTGTTCGTTTTCCCTTCAGTCAAAAAGTGAGGCTTTTCATTCCAACGACAATTCCCTATTGCCCTCAGACTGGCTCCTCCTTCTCCTTCCTACCAACCCGTGTTGAACATGAATTCAACCCCTCCGCCTGTGGGCCGAAGACACCTACCGGACCCCGCTCCCATTGGCCATCGGCGCACCCCACCCTTTTCCTTCCATTTAAACATTACCCGATGGGTTGGAATGGTCCTTTGTCTTCTCCTCAGGATCGGAGCATGACCGTGGCTCCCAAAGAAGTCCCTCCGCGTTTCTCCCTGGATGAAGTTGTAGGAAGCGACCTCGAGATCCTTCTTTTTTTTAGATGTATTTCGTCACCTTAGGAGAGCTCCCTCCCCTTCGCTTAGCTGGTGAGTTGTTTGCTTCTTCCCATCCTTCTAAGTTGTTTATCGCGAATACCCCCCAGAAAATGGCTCCCCCTTCCCCGACACCCCCCAGCTACCATACGGCGAACTACGCCGACTTTTTTCCTTCTCAAAAGAGATAGTCGTTCTCCGGCCGCCGCGCCCGACATGATCATAGGTCTTTCTCGCCGACATCAGTCAGAACCTAACCACGGTTTTTCCCGAGGATAGTCTCCTTACCTGACCCCCCTTGTACCCCCCCAGTGAAAACAGACAGGTGAAGTCGCTCTCTTACCCCTAAATTGGACAATTTGTGGATTTCGAAGTCCCTCCCTCTATTTAGTAAGGTCGGTGTTTAGTCGGAACAGGTGCTTGTTGCCCCTTTTTTCGCGTTTGCATCCATTTAGGCACATTTGTCACCCTGTGGCGCGCATTTTTTTTTTGGTTCCAATGGCTTTGTCTTGTCTGCCCTCCGGATAGTCGGGCGTTGCGCGAACTTCAGAGAATCCAACCAGAATCCCGGCCACCGGCTTTTTCCCCCAACCAAAAATGAAAAGGGCCTGACCCCGCCCCCCCACAGGAGAGAAGGAATAAGGTCTCGACGTGCCTATTCCTTCTTCCCCCCCCTGTAGCCGGCGGTTGTTGCTAGCGGGCTGTCAAAGTCCCCTGTTAAATGGGACGGACTTTTGGCTTTAAGTCAAGTCCCCCCTTGACCGCAGTCAAGTCCTCAACGCCCGGGTCTCTAAACTCAATAACTTTGACCCTTCCCGACCCTCCCCCTAAGAGAGGCGTTTATTGGTGCGGTCTTCCCCCCTTTGCAGTAGGCGACTATTCGCTGATCGTTTCTCCTCAGCGTATCGTATAGAAGCCCCTTATTGTGATAACAAGCGCTTTCCTGATCCGGAGCTCCGCACCCTTACCCTTCCGTTCTCTTGCGGGCTTCCTCAGGTTTCTCTCCACCCATTGTGAGACAAGGAGCTCCTTCTCCCACGCATAACCCCTTCCTAAGAAAAAAATGCCCCCAGCTCCTGTTGTAACTGCCCCATCAGTAATTTGAGTGTCATTTTCCGGTTTCCCCCCCCCCCAGAGGTTCCACCTGGGTGTCGTAAAGATAGTATGCGGCATTTTACTTTCCATCCACCCCCCAGATGATAGGAGAGATTGAATGCATCCGAAAATATTTTTCCCCGGGTCCCTTGTCGGCTTCAGACTTGAGTTTCCCCGTCAGCCTTTTCTTGAATTCCCGGAGAAATGAAGACCCGACGGTTGCGAATGCGGCGTCGATTGCTCTCTTCATGACCGCATTCGCTCAACTTCCCCCTACCGATAAGAATCGTCTATTCCCAACCGTCAGTGGACTGGGCTTCCGTTTATTCCCCCCCCTTTCTTCTCTGTAGCTTCGCGGATACGACCCATGCTCGGCATGTCTTCAAAAGACGTTGTTTGGTTGTCGGCTGTTCCCGATTCGTCCAGAGGAGAGTAAAAGATGATGGTCGGCGCAAACCCCTTTATGACGGCGCCTCCCAAATCTCATCTCTCCCGGCTTTCATCCCGACGATCTCGGTTTTCCTGTCCTGTCCCCTAAGGGCAAAAAACCCCCCATCGGCGTGGGCTCCTTCTGCCTCGGCATCACCCCCCCCGACCCCTCCATATTTCCTCTCTCCGCCCCCCCCCCGTTAAATTCTACCAGGTGCTCAGACCAGGAGTCTCTTTTTTCCTTTTTTTTTTCAGAGCCTGCTCTTCTCTTTCTGCGTTATTTCCGAGATTCCGCCTCCCGTTGCCGGTGGCCAGGGTTTCCCCTTCTTCTTCTGTTAGGCTCGGAGAGTTACAATGACTTCGATAATGGGAAGGCTTCCGGAGGAACCCACCTTGGTCTTATTCCCTCTAAACCCCTCCTTCTCTCGCCAGGAGAAATGCTGCGCACCGCGATCCCTTCTTTTGATTTTCCCGTCCACCTCTTTTCTCCCTGGTATTTATTTATTCCGATGACCGCCCCCTAAAGATAAGTGATGTGGAAGCCACCCCTGCATTTCGCTTCTCCTCCTAGATTTGATGAGTTTTCTGACCTAGTTGAGGCGCCCCCCAGACCACCAAACTATGGCGCCGTATTTTTTCCTTGGATCTTCTATCTTAAGGGTGCACTTTCTTTCACGGTAACAATAAATTCTTTTAACCTGTACATATTGATCTTTGTTGCGACCCCTTCATCAGGGGGCGTGGCGTTGTCTGGGAACACTCGTGTCCTTTGCTTTTCCAGTTACGGAAACTGACTTTCTCGAGATCGCCCCCGAACTTCTTTCGCTTCCGGTCCCCAGGTTTGCCGTATTGAAGTCTTCCCGGGCGCAATAGACCATTTTCCCCTTTCACTAAATTACTGGAAGCGTCGTTTTCGTCCTTGCTCTTTTCCCCCTATGACGACAGATGTCTCAGTAGCGGCAGCGTTTTCCCCCTCCTGTTGGGTAGGGGAGCGACTAGTTCCTTGGCGTCGATCTTTCCTCTTTTTTCGCCTTCGAACCCCAGATGTTTTCTCATCTCTCTCCCTTCTTTGGTTATCTTTTTCTTCGACTCCCCCACAGTTCTCTTTTTCTTCGTAACAAATCGGCATCCGCCTGAGCGGCGAAACCTTTTCTCTTCCCCAATCCCTTCAGGCGCGGACGTTGCCGATCCTTCTCCTCTTGGTAGCAGAATTGCGCCAGGCGAGTTGTACCCCAAAACGAGCGCTTCAAGGTACCTCCCAGTTTTCAGGGAAATCTGCCTGAGCCCCAGCTTTTCCGCCAGCCTCTAAAAAGGCAACCGGAGACGCCGATTTATTCTTTTCATCAATGAGACCCTTCCTTACCCCCCGCTTCCGCCCCACCCAAACGTGAGGACGTGCGCCCCCCACACACACCCCCGCCCTTCGTAGGTACCACTCTGCCCCCTCCTCCCTAGTTTCATTTCAGATAGTTCCGCTTCCTCCCTCCAATGGAGAGCATAATGTCCAGCGTATAACTCCCGACTGCGAACTCGTGGTACTTTTTTTTTAGAAATGCGCCCCATCTTAGGTTTAGGCAATAACGCGCCTTTTTCACCCTTTCCCTCTACTCATAGAATGAATGGACTTTACCACCTCAACTTTACGTTTTGTAGAAAATGGCGAATTCGCGACGAAATCCCGCTCCAGGAAATCGCTTTGTTTTCCCCTTGTAGCGGTGCTTTCCTATATTTTTAGAGATTAATGGATCGAGGCTGTTTTCGACCTGGCGCTAAGTGGCCCAAAAAGACCAACTTCTCTTTCGCAGGCAGTTTGGAAAGCTCCTCGCCCCTACGGGAGGGCTCTTTTCCACCCAGGGAAATGTCATTCCAACCTCTATCTCTACTTCCTTGGTAGGACGACCGCCTTTCTTGCATAATAAGTTTCTGTTTTCCCACGGACTAAGAGCTGGATGAGTTCACCCATCTCCCCTTCCAGTCCCCCCCTAGTGTTCAACAGAAGGAGCAGAGCTTGCATTCGTCAGATGGAATTCTTCTCCATTCTCTAGCCACTCTTGCAGGGTCTGCATCTAGCTTGACGATTGGACAGTCCTGCCCCCCCTTCTGTCCCTTATTGATAGGATGGAATTCATTTGGGCAGATCGCCGAAGGCCATACAAATGAATTTGGCCTCTGTTCAGAGGTTTTTTTTGGAGACCCCGTTAGGCCTCCCGCTAACCCACCCCCAGCCCTCCTTTATAGATAAGTCTGTTTCCTTAGCCCTCGAACCGCGCCCCGAGCCTACCGATCCAGTTTTTCTTTAGGTGACACTCCTCAGAGGTTTTGATAGGTCTCCCTTCCTTATAGGGTATCTCGTTGATCTTCAACAGACGTCATTCTCAAGGGCGCACCCCTCTCCAGCCTCATCAGCATACTTACCAAATCTTTCCTTTACATTTCTCCTTTTAAGGCGAGCTTCTTTCGGCTTCATACCAACTAACCCACCCGCAATTTCGGTTGACCCTTTCCTCCCCCCAGCCGCACACTAGAGAGCTCGGTAGGAGAACCTTCTAGCCCTAGCGAAACGAGGTTGGGTTGCCCCAACCTCGTCCATCTCTAAGAAAGAGACCAGGCAGATTTCCTCGACATCCTCATTTTGGTTCGGCCTTACTGTGGGCTCCCCTTTTTTTCACTTACGGTCTCCTTTCTTGATAATGGTTAGATCAAGTGCCTGATACCTGCTTCAGCCCTCAGGGACGAGACTTTGTCTTTCCCCTTTCCTGAATAGTCTCTTTACCTTGAGTCCCAATCTGTAATATTTCACTCCGTTCCATACGTTTCTTCTTCTATGGAAGAAGATCACGCATATAGTTCTAGGCCCACCCCTCCCCCCCAGCTTAATGGTCCGGCGTCTCTTTGTATTATGTTTTCTCCATGCCTTCGCTGTTTATGATATGTTCTCTTCCAAGGCCCCCCCTTAGATCCATTGTGTCGGAATTTCGCTTACCCCTACGCCGACTAGATACTTTATTCCCTTCATCCCCCCTTCGAAGTGCTTTACGTCTTGGGTGTTCTTCCACTGGAATAAATTTGTTGTTCTCCTCCTGGGCTTCTGGAACTATCTGGGTCCTCTATGCTCTCTTCTATCCTTCCCTGAAGAGAGTACCCCCCCAGGTGCGGTGCGGTCACTGAACAGACGCCCCATGCTCCCCTCCTGGCGCATATTTACTGATTTTTCCCCCTTCCTGACCAAAAACTGTTCTGACCCTACTCAAACATCGAAAAAATTTCCGCAGCCCCCTCCATGAACCCGTCACTCATCTTTGCTCTTCTAATGAAGAAACTTTTTCCAGGGTTTTTATAGATTCCCCTTTTGTTTGCAGTCGACGCTTGAAGGGCAGCCTTCACCTCTGGCTGTTTCTTCCCATCTCTTTTCTCCCCTCTTTCGTGAAGAATGGGAGGAGTTTCCGTGACTGACGGACGCGAGTTTTGCTTTTTCTTTTTCTTCTTTCCCATAGGCATCTCTCTTCGCCTCTTTTTTTTTTCTAAAGGAGACCTTGGTTTTCTGGGCTTCCTCCCTCCGTTGTTTGTTTGAATCACCAACCGTGCCACTTTCACCCCCTGCTAAATAAGACCCGTCTATCAAATTCAATCCACATGACTGCTTCTTTTCCCGCGGACTCCTCCGGTCACCCTACCTCTGTGAGACCCTCAGCCTCGCCCCTCCCGTTCCCCACGTCGCAGCCCGCCCTCTGCCCTGTGTGGACCCCTGCGTGAATTATTGAAGGTGTGAACGCCTGGAACCTTTTTAGATTCGCCCGCTCTTCACTGCGTCTTTCAGTTCTAGAGTAACCCCAACAAGCGCGTGTCAAATGGTCTTCCAACTCAAATGGTTTATTCCTGTAAACATGAAAGCTTTTTTTTCCTCTCAAATTAGTCTTTTCAAATGGACGTTTGTCTGTGTTAGCCCAGACAGACCTCCTCCTTCATTTCAGAGTATTCATGATATCTCTATTACCTTTTGTGTAAACCAACCGAGAGATGGTAATGAAAAGAAGGGGCTTCCCCCCCCCCCAACTACATGTTTCTGACCTAACCCCCCCCAAATCCTTTTCGGAGAGAGTATTATGCGCCGGAGATTTCCTGTGTAGACCTTCCCCAACTAGAACGGTAGAAACCGGTTTCGACTTTTTGAAATCTAAATCCGCCGACCGGTGGGCCTGTTTTGACGCCTTTCCTCAGCTCATAGAAACCGTCTCAAAATTCAAGAGGCTCTAAGAATCCTTAATGAACCCCGACCGCCATCAGGCGTATGATGATGTTTTTTTCCCCTTTATCGATGTGATGCAGGGTTTTCGGCTATCGACCCTCATTCCTTCTACGAGAAATTATGTTTCCATTCCCTCTTCTGTTTTAGCGCGCCTCCCCCGATCCCCGCTCCCACCAATTATTTTTAAATAAGATAAAGTCCCGGCTTTCTGCCGTAGATCACCAACGGTTCTCTCCCCCGGCTCTTTGCCTTACTCATTTCCCCTTTCAACCCTTCTTTTCCCAACTGCAAGGCACACTTTCTTCAGAGGCAATAGGTTCCTTTTTTGTTCGCTGCTGGTAGCCCCTGATGGACGGTTATCCCCCCTTCCCTTTGCTAGTATTTCATAACTAACCCCTTCTATCCGTTATTTTTTCTGAGTCTTCTATGGACCGACTCCCTCAATATTTGCTTGATGCGCTGCCGAATCCCCTGAGAATTGTTTCACTGAAACCGCTCCTTTTCTTTATTCACCCTTTGAGAATTGCACTTCTCATCCGGGTTTTTTTTCTACGGCTTCCTCCGTGCAGTGAAGCATGAGGATGCTGCTTCCCGGCTTCTTCCCTCCGTATACCGTCCCCCCGGAAGACGAACCAAAAAAGGAATGCTTTGTGATCGTGGGGCTTGCAGACGTGAAATGATCCTCTTTCCTCCCTTCTTGATTTTCATGAAACAGGTGGTCTTTGAGTCAATCTGGTTGTCTTACTTTGGTGAGCAGAATTAGTAGCCACGTCTTACGGCTAAAGAGTGAGCTCCCCCGTGTCTGCTCGACTCCGGTCATAGCCCCCCCTATTTTCCACCCCATACTCACATTTTGTTGTTTTTTTGGTTTTTTTTTCTTTTTTTTATAATTCTGAGAGTCCCCCTCTGTCGATGAGAGTTTTCCGCTGCATGTGATTCTCAAAAACATAAGACCAGAGATGGGAGATTGCCCTCTCTACAGACTTTTAGTCCCTTAACCAATACACACCCTCCCAAAATCTTTGCCCTTCCTCTAGGGTTACGATTGAAAGATATGCTCTTAAGCTTCACGTAAAGGACTGAAAGCTAGTCCCCTCTACAGTGTACTCTCTTCCTCTGTCCGAGTCTCTTCTATTTTTCTGTACGTATCCCCCCCGTCAATGCTAGCGCTAGACGCCGGGCCCTCAGAGGCGCTGAGTGGAAGGGTCCCCTCTTCCCTCTTTTTCGACCTGGATGCGATCTACATTCTCAGCGCCGTAATGGGCTCTTCTTCTTCCCTGGAGGTCAACACATATGGGACGGATGCGACTTCCCTCTGACACGCCAGGAGGCCATTCCTTCCCTTTTGAAACTTTGAGTCCCCCTCGAAGCTCTTCTGACCTATCCTCCCCCCCCTTCCATCGGTTTGCGTTCCCTGTGGTATTTTCTTTGTCGACGAATAGAACGACGTTTGATCGAGACTCCTACAGTGAGGGGGCCCTTTCCCCCTTTATTTCGAGTTAGTAGCGTGCTTCCGTTGATCTTCCTCCTTGATTGATTTTTTCTCTTTTTGGCGACCCTGACAAACAAAACAGACGCACGGATTGGCGTGGATTTCTTTTCTTCTTATATATTGCATTCCAGGGCTCTCCCCCCTTCTTTCTTTCCGAAATAATTTCGTTCTTCTCCCCTCGGTCTATAGTGGATCAGCGACAGCGCCGTGGTTGTGGCCCCCAGCACGTCGGCCCTGCGTGGGGTTTAGAAAGACGGAGTCCTTTGTTTAGTTCGGAAAGCTGGTTTCGTTCCTCCTTTTCCGATATTAGAGACTTGAATCCGGGTAGGCGTTGCGTCACACAGTTGCAGTTCCTAAGGTTCTAATCGGGCCCATAGAATTTTCCCACGTTTGCCCTTTACCTTTCCTTCCTTTTTTTTTTGTTCGAACAGGAAGAATGTTTTTCCTTCCATTCGGCGACCCTCGGCCTCGTCGATCACGTCCTTCGCGGGCGCTCGCTTGTTTTGTAGGGTGATTTTCCAATTCCCGCCTCTCGGAGTCCCTCTTTCCTCTTTTCCCCTTACGTCCTTATTATCCTCTTCTCCTTCGGAGCGCTCATCTCTCTCTTTTACCCTTTCTTTTTTTAGCATGCTCTTCGACAAAGGAGAACATATGGTCATCAGCGTCGGCGGCTCCCAACTCCTTCCCCCCCCCTATCGACGCAAAGAGAGAAACCCCTTGAAACCGTCCCACTCTCCCTTTTTTTTGAAAGAGTTCCCTTCTTCTCTAGGTGCCGGATTGGTTAGCCTAATTTCGGAGGTCGTTTCATGTTCGAAACAAAGACCAACCCGTCTTCAGAATGGGAAGTGCCTTTTTTCAAACGATTGAGACCCCTGATGACGAAGCTTTCGCCCCGAAAGTCAACCTTGTGGCCTAATGAAGTCTCCTTATGTTTCGCCCACATCTTATCCCTTCTCCTATAACAGAGGAAAATCACAAAAACGTGACGCCAGCGCTTTGGTTTTCCCCCCCCAAAAAACGCGACCTCTTGTATCACCCCCACAACACGGCGCTGCGCTTCTCCCTCGCCCTCTTTCTGAAGGAGCCTCCATTAATTTATTTTTTGTTCAAGGGCCTCCACGAACCGCGTCGCCCTATGGCAGCGATCATTCCCAAGAATTTTTACCTTTTTTTTTCCAAAAAATTTTCTAACCGTTCCCTCTCCTAATCCCTTTCTGTCCCTTTACCCTCCCTACGCCAACTGTGGAGTAGGTGTGTTGTCGATTCCATGTCTCCATTTTTCGAAATGAGGGCCCCTTCCCCCCACCTCAGAAAAAGACCCCAAGAAAGACGTAAATCAGCGTTGTCGTCCTGACCACCTCCACTATGTCCTTTTATTCTCATAACGGAATTCTTCAGAAATCCCTACACCACTCAATTGCTGAACGCTCCCCTCTCCCCCAGTCGATTGTCTGCGACGTCCCATTTGATCGCTGGCCCCTGTTTTTCGAGTCTGCTATCTCGTGGTCGAGGCCAGGTCTCTAAGAATTCCTCCTCCTAATCGTTTATATTAAAGATCATCTCCTCCTTCAGTGCACTGGCAGTTCCTGAGCGACTAAGAGAGGTCAAATTTCCCTTCCCCCCCTCTCGCTCCTCTTACAGCGGCACCGTGCTAGCGAAAGCCGGATCTTTCTACTCTCCTTTAATTGGCGATACTCAGAGCACCCAATCTGTTGCGGCTCTCCACCTTGGTCCCTAATGAGCCGGGATCGGTGATCAAACAGCTCCCCCTCTGTCTCTAGTGAAACGGAACGGAAGGAGCTGGTCTCTTTTTCCTTGTTCTTCTGACTTCAGTATACCTCCCACTCTCCCCCCATCCAATGGCTTTCTGTTGTGTCTACTGATCCTTGACGACGATATTTTCCCGTTTTCCTCCCTCCTTTCATTTTTTCTGGTCTGATTGTTGGGAACCTTTTTATTTTCGCGCAAACATTAATCGTGGCCGCGCACCCCCCTCCCGTGTAGCTTTCCGCCGGTGTGTTGGGACGAAGTCTCCCTGCCAAGATTCGTTTTTTCCCTCCACACCGGCTTGCCCTTATGAGAGCCCTGCCTCGCCGACGATCCGGGAAGATCATTGCCGAAGCCGCAGGAACCGAAAACCCCCGATCCCCGCCCTTCTCCTTTTGTTCACGTCGCGGACTGGTAGCGCGTGAGAGTTCCCCCCTTCCCGTCATCCTGCCAGGAATCCCCAAAGCTCACTCACGCGGCCGCCGTCTCAACCAATTCCCGGTCGTCTTTTCCATTTCTTGCATTCTATTAGGCTTCTCCGATGTGCCCAAGTCTCCCCTCATTTCTGCTTGCCAGTCCAGCTCCGCACACGAGAATCTATTGTAGGGAGGATCCCCCTTTTTGCCCTCCGTTGCCGCTGCGCACGAACGGTTTTCCCAACAGATGGACATCGCCCCCTTTTCCAACGAGACCCCACGCTCCTATTTCCTCGGACATCAAAGTTGCTTCATGTTCGGCCTCTTACCCGTTGTTGAGTCTGTTTTTCTCCAACTTTTTCCCCCAGATTCTATACCATTTTGAGATAACTGTTCGAAACTTCCCTCAGAGTCAACTGTGTTACCCCCCCTTTTGAATCCTTGTCTCTTTCCCCCATAGGCGGTCCAGCCTGTACTCTGCAAATATCAGGCTTTTACGGCTTTTTTGCCGACTCCGATAAGGCTTCATCATCGTGCCCCGCGCCCTCGAGCAATCCCGTCCCATCATAATCGGCCTCTCGGGGGGCTTACTGATGGAGTTTCGGTCTTAGGTTTATCTCGGAACCGG
>Ga0179591_1247540_pt1 | contig 22404 bp, 27 predicted proteins | sample CZOMad2_1_08_16f_FD_182891 | JGI IMG/M metagenome (GOLD analysis project Ga0179591, IMG submission 182891) | Vadose zone soil fungal communities from Angelo Coast Range Reserve, California, USA - CZOMad2_1_08_16fungal (PacBio error correction) | ecosystem: Environmental > Terrestrial > Soil >... | reverse complement strand
ACACCCCTTTTGACCCCGCACGGTCCACTTCCGAATTCCACCCAGGCTCTCCTTTTTTTGTTGTCCGTCGGACCCCCCCCAGTGTACATGGCATTATTGGTTGACTGACGCATCAGCAGGCCCCCCCCCCTTTTCCGAGCCCCTCCTTTTTGTTGTGGGTAACCCACCCCACGGCAACGGCGTAGTTCCGCGCTGTCGTCCCCATAGTCCATTGTGCCTACCCCTTTTCTCACCACACTTTGCCACACCCTCCACACCTGTACTTGTAACCCATCTCTTCCCTTGCCCCTCTGTCCGTTTGCCTTTTTGATGTGTTTTCACCCTCCTCTGAATCTCCATTTTCCTCCCCCCCCTTTTCCTGTTTGTTGGTTTTGGTTTTTTGTCCTTCTTTTCCGATAGTCTGCAATTCGGTGCCACACCCAGGCTCCCTTGCCCACGCGCACCCTCCTGTTACGTTGCCCCGGTTTACGGATGTGTCCCCTTTTTTGCACCCGTTGTTTTGTTTTTTAGCAACACTTTTAGTGGCACTCTCACATTTCCTTATGGTCGGACCCTCCCCCCCCTTTATTTTGGTTCGTGGGACTCTTTACCCCCCCCCCCCCCCAAGCCCGTTGCGCTTCGCCCCTGGCTTGTGTGATTTGATCGGTCGTACGGTCCCTAATCCCCCCTTTTGTCTTTGTGTCCCTGCAACGTTCCCCGCATTTCGGTTGTTGGCATTTCTGCGTTTTTTTTTTCCGTTTCTGTGTCCCTGCACCGGGCCCCCTTCGGCTTGCCCCAAATCTCGTTGGTATGTAGACTCTTCTACCTTTTTTTTGAACGGACGTGCCGTGTCGTGACTGCTCCTCTTGATTTTGTACGAGAGTCTCGTCCTGGCCCTATTCACGCACAAAATTGGCTGCAATCAGCAGTGACGCCATGTCTTTTTTGTCCCCCGCTCTTTCAGCATCAATTTGATCGTTTGCAGTTTCCCCCCTTTTGCAACCTTGAGCAGGTCCTCTTTTCCCCTTGCCCCTGAGACCCCTAAGGGTGGTTGTTTCCCCTGGTAGGTTTTTCAAATCTATAACTCTTTATACCCCCATACACTTGAATGCCGTCGTGACCTTGGGGTGCCCCGCCCACAAGCTTCGGCCTTTTCCCTCCTTGTCAAGTGAGCGTCTGTCCACGAAGGGCAAGTCTTTGTATCCTTAGATGAGTCGATGTTTTTAGGCAAAAGATAAGGGGTCTTTTCGCAGGCCAGGTAAGTCGGGTGCTTTTTGACGATTCCCCGTGCTTGTCCCCCTCGTTAGAGAACAGGTCGGTCTCCCCCTGCTAAGTTCGTTCCCCCCCGTGGTCCCACTTGGGCCCCTTAGCAATCAAGTCTTTGTTCTCTGGTGGTCCCAGTTGTCCATTTCGTTCGTACCCCGCTTGAGCAATTCCGGCCGGTAGGTAGGCCCCTTTTTTTGTAATCTTTTTTCATTGGTACGAGTGCATCGGGGGCCCCCCTTTCAGGATCCCCAGTGGCTGGCAGGGACGCCCCTTCTGTTTTTTGTACTGACGGCGGACGTCATTCCACTGTTTGCTTTGGTTTCCCCCCATCTCTCGACTTCCCAGGCCCTGGTGTGCGTCATTTCTCGACGTGCCCGGCGGCGTTTGTCAGTGTTCGTTTTTTTGTCTTTGTAATAGTGCCCGACCCCCCGTTGGAGTCATCCCCGGGGGGGCCCGCTTGCATTCGTTTTTTTTGCCAACGAACTGCGCCCCAGACTTTGATTGGATTTTATGCCTAATCCTGTCTCCCGTGCCTTTTTTCGTTTCCGTCGCGTCCCTGTTGCGAAACTTGTTTTCGGTTTGGAGACTTGCGGTCGTGAGCTTTTCTTTTCCCCAGGATCGGATTAGTTCTTTTACCACCCCCCCCTCTGATGGGGTCACTCGTTCATGCCATGGCTTTCAGACTGATTTTTCTCATTTCTGTTGCCAGCCTTCCTGACGTCTTTTCTATTTTCGGGAGTCTCCCCCCTCCCTTTTTCCCTACCCTGTATTGAGGTGTTCGGTCTTGCCCTGGTTACCCCCTTGATCAGACCTCTTCACTTGTGTTCTGGGGTTTTGTACTAAAGTGCGAGCTTGCCTTGATCCTCTTTTATCAACACCTTGGCGCTTTTATTCCTTCCCGAGTGCCTGGCGTTTCTCCTCTTTATACCCGTTATGACCTGGTACAGCTTTTTTGTTTTTGTGCCTTTTTGGTCGGTTCCGGATTTTTTCTCTTTTGTTTTCCCGTTTTTCTTGCCTTTATTTCTGACGCTGGTTGCAATGTCTTGTTCCTCCGCTTACGCATTCCCCAAGTTATCGTCGGACCCCCCCACCCCCTTCCTACTGCCATTTTTTGACCCATCTTGTGGGCCCCCACGCTTTACTCCGACCACCCGAGCCCGTCGTGGATTCTTTTCGTGTGCACCAATGTCCCCTTCCCTGGGCCTGCCCCCCCCCCCCCCCCTTCCACAGAGGTTTTTTTGCCATTACGGTGCTCCCCATTGTCAAAATCCCCTTCACTGGCTTTTCACACAGCCACCCCCAACGCGTATTTTTTCGCTTGCCCCCTGTTCCCCACCCGGTTCAGTTTATTTCCCCCATTTTCCCATGGTCTTTTTGGTTTTTTGTCGCCGTTCCTCCTTCCCTCACTGTAATTCCCCAACCCCCCGCACTCTTCTCGCCCCCCGTTTTACGTCCTCTCCTATTCCCGAGATCCTTTTTTTTTCCCCCTTCGTCCCGCGCCCCCCCCTCACGGCTGTCAACAAAAAAGGCCATCCCCTCGTCTGGCTTGGCAGGCCGACTCCCAAGTTTTTCCGTTTTTCCCTTGTCTACTTGCCCACCCCCCCCACCCCTTTTCACGAAGATCCAACCCTCACGGACTTGTTAACATTTTTCTCCCTTTGTTTGCGATCTACCTTCTACAAACCGCTTTCCACCTACCAAACGAGGGGCTGCCTTCGTGACCTTTACCCCCCCCTGCTGTTCCTTTCCTTTTCCATCCCTCCCTCGTTTTTGGGGTTTTTTTGTTGTTTTAGTCCAGTAGATCCACGCGTTTGTAGACGTTGCCGGGGCCGCCCCCTGTAAGTGTTCGTTGAAGTAGTTGGTCCTCCCCCCCCCTCAGACCCCCAATCACTCTCTCTTCATTCTTCTGCCTTTTTCCCTTGGCCTGGCCTTATCCGCCCCCCTGGTGCCGAGCGGGATGGTTGTCTGCGTCTCCTTTTTTTTATCGTTTCTTCCTCCACTGTTGTTATTTTGTCGACCTTGTGTACTCCGCTTCGTTTCTGACGGTCCCCTGCGATCCCCTCGAGCTTGTTCCCTTTTCTTTCCCATATGTTTCTGCGAGTCCTGGGTCATCTCGGATCCTGCTCGGCGATCTTTTCGATTCCCTTTCGTCGTTGGGGTTTGGAATTTAATTTCCGTAAGAATTGTTGACCCCCACCCGTCCAATGGTTTTTTTCCCTGGACCCTTTGGTCCCCCCCCACTGGCCTTTTTTTTTCCCTCTCCTACCCACGCGTGCGGTAGACCATTTCCTTTTTCCGTTGTGTGAACTGGTTTTTTTGTGTTCCCCCCCCACCCTTGTGGAGGTTTGTTTTTTTACAGGTGTCTCGGGGCCGTCCCTTTGCATCTTTCCCACCAACTTGTCGGTTTGGCTCGTTTCGTGTTAGTTCTCTTTTGCACCGATTTGGGGTTGCCCGTTCGTATTTGACGTTCGAACCTTTCTTACAGTTAGTTCGCACCCGCCGTCGGCCTTCAGTGACACCCCATCCCTTTCACCCCCCCCGACTTTTTCCCAAAAAACACCAAGGGGGGTTGGTTTTGGGCTTTTCACCCCCTGAGGGGTTTCCCTGTCCCTCCCAGTTTTTTCATCCGGACGGGGGTTTCTCCTGTCCCTTTTCCTTCCAGAATCATAACCACCTCCCCCCCAGTTCGTCCTAGTTTTCTCCAATTTTCCCTGCATCCGTCACATTGTACCATACCCAATTCCCTTCTCTCCGTTGGCCTCTTTTGCCAAGTCAACCCTACAGGACTTCTTTATCTATCTCCCTTTTTTTGCCGACCGTCCCTCGTGCCCTTCTTTTTTCAACCCCTGACCGTTTGCCTCCTCCCCTCCCTTTTACAGTCGAGAGTCCCCCCACCTCCTGTCGTTGTATGAACATATCCGCCTTTCTGATTGCCACTCCTTGCTTTGTATTGCAACCCCCGCCAGTTTTCCCCCGTCCCCTCCCTGAATATCCCCCCCTGCCCCCATTGTCCTCTGATTTTAGAGCTATCGCAGGTTTTTCGTCCATTTGCCCCTTTCAACCTGCCCCTTTGTCCGGTCTGTTCTCCCCCTTGGTTTTTTTTCCGGTCATCTGCCTAGACCATGGCTCTCTTTTTTTTGGGACCCCTTTTTTCGTTTTCCCCCCCCCTTGACTGGGACTTTTTCGCTCCCCCCCCAAACACCAACCCTTGCATTGACCCATTTATACGCTTTGACCCACCCCCACCTTGAGGTCTAATGAATTATGTCCTGTTTCCTTGCCCATTTCCACGAGGTGCCCATCCCTCGTTGTGCTGACGGTCCCTCCCCTGGCCGGCCATGGCTCTCGTTGTACCTCACCGGGCCACTGCAAAAATCCCTCCTGCTGGCGCAGGGGATTTTCGCCCCCCTCCGATTCCGGTTTCGACCTTCCTTTTCTTTGCTCACGATTTCCAATGGCGGCTTTTTTTCTTGTCAAGTCCCCCGATCGATTTTTCCGAATCCCTCACTGTTTTCCTGTTGACCCAGTACCCCGCTCCTCCTGGCTATCTTTTTTTGATGGAGGACCCCCGTCCTTCCCCCTTTCACTCCTTCCTTTCGTGATCCCTTTGTGCCTTCTTGTCCACATGTACACCACCAGCTTTTTCCTTCGCATTGCCTCCCATGAACTTCTTTCCCCCATTTAATGGTGATGCCTGCTCTCAAGTTCTCCGTCCACTCGGAGGAGTACCTTCTTTGTCAGACGCTGTGGAGGCCGCCCCTTTCCCGGGTAAATTGTCCCTTGGCCTCCCCCTGATTTCCCATCCCGGTCCCCTTTACTTTCTGATGCCTTTTTACCCTTTTTTGACGCTTCCCGTGTCTTCCTTTCCCTTTTCTTGTCCCAGACAGTTTTTTTCGGCACCCTCCCCCTTCCCTCCCCACCCGATTGCGTTGTTCCCTTTGCTGTACTGAGCACGGCCCCCCTAGGTGTGACGTGACGATTCCACTCATTTGCCGCTGTTCCTCTAAGATCTTGGGTTCAATCCCCCTGTCTCCCTTCTTTGTTCCCTCCTTTTTTTTTTTTCGTTGACACAGTAATTTAGTTCAGTTTCCCAACCCTTTTTTCCTAAACCCCCTGCCCCCCCCTGCCCCCTCCTTTTACATTTTTTCCCGTTGCTTTTGTGCGTCGTTTCCGTTCCCCCTTCGTTTGTTGTGTTAACGCGACTTTTTTCTCTCTTTTTACCCCTCTCGTTGTTTTTTTTTGGTTTTTTCTCTCTCTTCAATTCTCGGTTAACCACCCTCTCATTTCACGTCTTCACGATTGCACCTCCCTGTCCCGCTTTACGTTTTTTGTTTATTTTTTTTTTTGCAGTTTTTTTCCCTTATAACAACTGTGTAGTTTTTCCTCCGTCTCTATGGTTGGACTCCCCTTCCTTTTTCGTTTTCGGTACCACCCCGAACTCTTCTTCGTAACTTTACTTGTACCGTCTTTCCACCCTCCTAATGCCTTTGGCCGCTCGGGTACCGTCCTTCCCCACCTGGTTTCCTTTAGCAAGGGGGACTTTTTTTCTTTTTTTTTAGACAGGTTTGTCCCCCCCCTTAATGGAAACCAGCCATGGACCACTCTCGGGTTGGTTTGATCCTGCCCAGTGTCGGCAGATTTTTCCTTGCCATTTTGAGGGCCTCGGCTGCTTCCACGTTGCTGTTTTCTTCCGTTTTTTGAGGCTGGTCATTTGTCCCTGCCCTTTGGGCTTTTTTTTCGCCCCTTTATACGGCCGACCTTATAGCAGGCCCCCCCCATTGAACATTTTCCCAGCAAGGGTTTTTTCCCAGCCCTGGCCCTTTTGCCCTTTCTTTCGTTTTGTTGTGCCATGCTTTGAACACTCTCCTCTGGTGTTTGCTCCCTCCAAATTTTTCTTACTTTTTTCCGGGGGCCGCATCCCTTTATTTCGCCTTTTAGGAGCGGGTTTCGAGCCTTTGGGCTCTTCAGTTTCCGATGGGCGCTTCTCCCCTTTTTGCGGGGTGTGGCACCCCTCTCCGCGTTTCGTGGACTCTTGTTAAGGCCTTCTGACGTTTTTTCTTTTTGGATATCGGCGCCGAGGACTCGAGGTTTCTTGAACACAAGTGTGCAGGCTTGCGTGGTTCATTTGCCCCTTTGGCCCTCATGATTGTAGTTCTTTCAGATGATTTTGTATTTTTTCCCCCCCCCCCCATTTCTAATTACGCGGATCTTTTTACTGCAAGGTATTTTTTTCCCCCCGTTGTCTGATTGTCAACCTTGCATCGGGGAACTTTCCTGAAGCAGAAAGGAAGGCCTCTTTTCCAGGATTTTGTTCATGCCCCCTTTTTACGCCCCTTTCCTTTTTGTGGTCCAGCGTTTGACTCCATTCCCAGTTTTGTTGTAAGCGGGGTCTTTTTGAAAAAAAATTTCGTGAGGTACAGTTGCGTTTTCCCCGCTGTCCGAGGCCCTCCCCTTTGAAGAAAAGTGTTGCAGTCCCTTTGCCGTTTTTCCCCTCAACCTCCCTTTCGTCCAGACACCTGCCGTTCCGTTTTTGCGCTCCCCCAACGCTTTACATTGGTTGGTGCGGGTCGTTTGCTCCGTCCTCGTCCCCCCCATGTTGGACGTCCCTTTCCCGTGTTTTTGGTCCTTTGTTTTTCTGCGCATCTTCCAATTCTCGGATTGGGCCGACAACCTTCTGGTCCCTTCCTCTCCTTACCGGCTGACTGCTTATGGCTTTTTCCTGCCTGTTACTTTTTCCACTGCGGTTTGGCAATGGGGCTTTTCTCACCTACTGTGACTTACGTTTCCTTTTTTCTTTCTTTTCCGGTGTTGTTGTGACCCCTGTGTAACCCCAGTGCCCTCTCCCCTTTTTGTTCCCCCTTTGGACTAAAGTGACGATTGTCCTTTAATTTTTCTCCCCCTTCTCGTTTTCCACCCTTGCGCTTTTCCCTCGGCCCTTCTTTTCGCCTTAGTGTCGGATACCATTGAGTGTCTGACTGATGCCTCTTCTTTTTGTTTTGACCTTTTCTTCTTTTTTCCCTGTCTTTTTTTTTTCGGGAGACGCCTTTTTTCCCTTGATTCTTTTTCGAATTCCAGCGGGACACTTTTTTTTCCCTTCTGTGTCGATTCACCCTCCCCCCCTTTTTTTCACGCTCTTACTGAAACCCGAGCCCGCCTCCGTGTTGTATCTGAGTTTGTGCCCAAAAGTTCCGTACTTTTTTCGTTTGGCTGTGCCCCCCGTTCCACCACCGCCACCGAGGTTTGTTTGGTTTTACTATGGGCGTTTTTTTTTTTATAATGTGAGAAGGTTGACCCCTCAGTCCCCTTTTTACCACATCCACCAGAGTGTTCTATGTTCTTTGCTCTTCCACCCCCTTTTTGGCATTACCAGTTTCCCGATTGTTCTTCTTTTTTTTTGCAGCCTTCTTCTTCCCCCGCTTCAACCCACGTCCGCTTCCTCTGACTGCGATCGCCGGAGCCCCCTTGTCTCCGATGTATCAGGTTTTTCGGACACCTCCCCTCGACTTTTCAAACTGACCACCCCCTTACAGATTCATCGCTGTCGCCTTTTGGCCCTTTTTTCTTTCCTCCTCTTTTTCGTCAACCTTTAGTAAATGACCCAAAACCGTTTGGTGCTGATATCCCAAGGTAAATGATTGTGCCCTCAACACTTTCCACTTCGGTGTTTTCTACCTTCTGACAACCCGCTACTCAACCTGCACCCCCACTAGTGGTATTATGTTTGACGGCTCACCGCTTTCCTCTCTCTTTTTACCCATCTCTCGTTGTTTTGGTTGGCTCTACTCTCAAGCGGTTCCCTCGCGGTCCCCTTTCTTCCTTCCCATAGTTCCAGTTTCGTGAATTCTCCTTTAGAACGTCTCTCGCCACCGGACGTTGTCTATTTGGTTTGAAGGCCTTTCCCTTGGGACTCGTCTCCCTGGTTTGGCCGTGGTAGACCCCTGACCGGCTTTCGTAGATTGCCTTTCCTCTTTTTTTACGAGCGTCTTTCCTTTTTTTCTTTTCTTTTTCTTTCCGAGTATTAATTTCTGATCTCGGCGTTTTTGTTGGCCTCGTTTGTTCTTTTCCCTTCTGTGGCGCCCTCGTTCGGGGTGAAATTCCCTTGCGTCATTCCCCCACCTCGACACCCCTCACGCCCATTATTGTTTACACTGGTAAGCACTGGTTTTTTGCCCTCCTACGAAACGCTTGGTTGCTTGGTTCTCAGTGAGTGTCTTTGAACCTTTCGTGTGCCACTTAGGTCCACCCCCTTTTTGGCTTTTGGTCCCCCAGGTGCGCGCCGTACTTTTTGAATTTCGTTTTTACCCCACCAGTCTTGCGGCTAGTTAGCTTCTCTTTTCCCCAACGGATGTTTTTTCGTTGCGTTGGGCAGGGACCCCTCCGATTGCAACACGCCTTGTCCAGCTTCCCATTTCTTCGCCTACTTCTCGGCAAATCTCCGAAACCCCCTCCAGGAACCGCACTACCCCCACTCTTTCACCAACCGATTTTCAATAGGAGCCCTAAGGGTCCGTTTTTTGTTTTTTTTTGCGACGGCCGTACTTTCTTTATCACACAAAGCACCCCCCCAGGTTTTTGCGCCGGCTAACAATTTTTCCCTGCAAGTCACTTTAGTCACCCCTTTGTTCCCCAAAAAGTTCCCCTGTCGCATCCTTTTGGCCCTTGGTCTCCTCCCTGAAACAACACAGAAGTTATTTCTGATTGATTCTGCCCCCTCTTTGCCGAAAGAAGTTTTTCGTTTTTTCCCAGCCATTCGAGACTTCGCCTCCCTTTGAAGTTGGCGTAACGCTTTTTGTAGCCCCATCTTTCCTATTCTGTGCCGGAGTTGAACCTTAAATCCTTAGAACACGCAGTTAGTACATTGCTGTCTACGATCCCCGCTTTTTGGAAAATGTCTCTTTTGGAGATCATCAGAGTCCTTGTCGCGTGAAGGTTGTGTCAAAAAAGGGCCCGACACCCACCCACCCCCCCCCCCCCCCCGCCCCCCCCCCCCCCCCCCCCCCCCCCCCCCCCCCCCCCCCCCCCCCCCCAAAAGGTTATTTTTTTTTTGTTTCATGGGGTTTTTCTGTCCATAGACGACTGACCACCTTGCCCCCTTCAAGTGTTTGTTCCGTCCCCCCCCCCGTTTGGCCTCTTTGACAACCCCCCGTTCCCCCCCCCCTTTTCCCCGTGCCGCTTTCAACAACTTTCCTGGGTCCCCATTCTACTCTTGAACCCACAAACCGTGCCCTTTCCCCCTTCCTGGTAAGTCTGAGTCTCCCCCCACAATCCCCCCCGTTTCCTAACATCAAGCTATTTTTTTTTTTACCTACCTTACCAGGGCAGGCCCCTTGTCTGCCCCCCCCCCCCCCCCCCCACGATGTGGCACGTCCCCAAAGTGAACCATTCAGCCCGACCCACCGAGTGTTTCCGTTACCTGACCACCTTGGCGGCCTTCTGTTTTCGCACCCTTTTGGCTCGGATGCGCCCTCTCCCATTGCGGCAGGATCCCGCCCCTCTCATGGAAGATTCCCTGCCCCCTCGGACTGGATTCCCTCTCCTTCTTTTTCCCCGCTCTCTGTCTCTTTCTTTTCCCTTCTATGGCGGCCCCCCTTCCTCCGACCTGCGCAGTGAGGGCTCTTTGTGTACTTTTACCGCATTGCCCAATGTCGGCCCTTCTTTCCGTGCAATTTTAATGTCTTTTCCTGCACTTTTTTGATGCCTTCTTTTGATAAGGTTCCTTTCCCGTTCAATCCCCTTTTGAGGCCACTCGCCAGTGTTCTCCCCGCATCTGCCGTCCCGTCCCTTTTTTCCCTGATGTACCCTGTCCCCTCTTCCCCACCACGGCAGCGCCGTTTCGTCCCTTCTGGTTTCCCGTTTTTCCGCTTTTTCGGTCCCTTTTTTCGTTCCCTTCGCCAGACCTTCCCCCGTCCCCCCGTGCCCTGCCCCCGGCTCTTCTGTTGACGTAGGGCCCCCCCCCAGCTTCCTTCTTTTTTTCTTGACTTTTTTTTCGATCCCGCCGGGAGGTTACGAAAGCCGCCTTTTTCTGGGGGTACCCCCCGACCAGTCTTGTAGTTTTCTGAGTTTGCAAAAGTCCATTTAGTCGTTTGACACGTTTCGGGTCCCCCCATTGCAAAAACTGACACCTCTTTTACCCATCGTGAAGTTTTACGTTCCCTCCTTTCCGTGCCCTTCCCCGCTGTTTGTTAACGCTCGGTGTGTCTTATCTAATTTCCTTCCTCCGTTTTTTTTTTTTTAGCTCTATTCACATTGTGCACACCCTTTCTCGACTTTAACGGACTCGCACGTCCCCGTTCCCCGATGTTACGTTTCTTTTTTCAGTTTTTTGTCACATTGTTTTCTTTTTCTCGCTCGTGCCCACGACCCCCAATCCCCCTTCTTTTTGGTCGGTTTCTTCCCCCCTTTTTCCGTCCTCGTTTTTTGGAGGTACCCCCCTCCCCCCCGAACACGAGACACGTGTGGCTCCGTACCTCGCTGCTTTTCCTTGTCGTACCGAATAATGCTTTTGTTTTGTTTCCCCCTGTCCCCGCCCTTTTCCCGGTTGTTTTTTTTGGGTCCCCTTCTGGGTGTTAAGTTTCTGGCGAAGGGCCCCCTCCGTCCGGCAAAATTTTCTTGGAGCGGCCGCCGTTTGCCCCTTCCTGTCGGTTCTTTTTCCCGTTTCTGGTCCCCACGCTTCCCCTTCCCTGAGGTCCCTTCGGGAACTTCGGTTCCTCAAGCCCGTCACCCCCTTTTCCGGTTTGACCTGTTGCGTCTTTTTGAATTGGACTCCCATTCATCTTCTAATTTTTTTTTAATTCCCCATGCCCCCTTGTTTTTTTCCCGCAATGGTCCCATGTCCGCCGATCTGATGTTGGCATGTTGACCTGTACCTCTACCATCCACTGCGCTCCCTCGTCAGGTTGACGTCACCCCTTGACGTCTTCCCGCAATGAGTTTGAGTTCCGTCTTTGGATCCATTTGTTCCCCCTATGTTGCGGCTCCTTCCACCCTACTAACGGGGTTTTTTCGCCGTCCCCCTTTCCCATATTGGGGCTCTGCTCAACTTGAGCTCCGCCGGGTTTCTTTTTTTGATCCGCCAAACGAGTACATTTTTCGTTGGTCAGGCCCGTTCCTCCAAACAGCGAGTTTCTTTCTTGTTGGCCCTTTGACGTTGTGTTTCCTTACAACAAGTCTCTTTACCGGCCCGGTATTTGTAAGGCATTTTTGGGTAATGCTGTTTTTTGCAGTTTTTTAGGGGGACCCCCAGGGGTGCGCCTGAAGAAGGGCGACCCTCCCCCCTTTGGTGTGTACGCGGCTGAAGTTCCCATTTTTTTGTGGTCAGAATTTCCCTACGTTTCCACTGGGCCGGGTTGGTTTTTACTAGGCCTCTGACACACCGGCGATGTCGTCGTCCCTTCGTGATTGCCCGACGTCACCCCCGTGATCCCCCGACCGGGGGGCAGAGGGGGTCATGGTTTACACCGACCAAGGGAAACTCAATTGCCCTTTTACTCCGACCTCAGCTCATTGGCTGTCGGTGCCCTGTCGGCCGGCCTGGGATCACAATTGGTGCTGTTTTTTTCATTATTGTTTGTGTGGGGTTTCGGTTCCTCTTTGGACGATCTCTGACTTCGGGCGTTCAACCTGGGGATGCTTTCTTTTTTTTTTTTTATTACTGCCGCTGGGCAGGCGACCCCTGCGCATGGTCTTGTTGAAAGCCTCTCGCCGGTAGTGTCGGCACCTTCCTCACTCCTCATGACTACGTTCTGGTCGTCCCGTGTTCTGACAACTGGTGCCCCCCCAACGTGGTGCCGTGACCCTGGACTGTTGTCTTTTTTTGGGACTTCCCAATCCCGCTACTTCCCCCTGTGAGCCTTGATCCGACACCACCACACCTTTTTTTGATTGTGCTTCGAGGAGGGACGGTGCCCCGCAGCCCCCGTTGATACCCACTTTCTGTCTCCCGCTCAGTTTTTTGTGACCTCTTTTTGTTTATTGTTCCTGATTTTCGGTCTCCCTGCCTCTTGCTCTTGTTTGTCAGTTTTTTGAACACTTTTTTTTCTTTCTTAGTAGACTACCCCACCCTCCCCTGTGGTGTCCCCAACGCGGTCCTTTCAAGGAAGTTGCACTACTGGTATCGATTTTGCCCCAGTCACGGGTGGCGCCACCTGTCCCCCCCCCCACCCGAGGGGTTGTTTACTACGTTGCTCCCCTTTGTTCCACCCCCCACCTCACTCACTGTGTTTCCCCAGTACCGCGTTGTTCGAGCTGCCCACACCCGGGCCCCTTTTTTATACCAGTTCCTCTTGTTCAAGGTCTCTTGCTTTGTTTGTCTAGTTCTTTCGGCACTCCCCCCTTTCCTCTTTGCCGCGGCCTTGATCGCCGAGCAGTCCGCTGAGTTTCCCCTCCAGAGACTTTTTCACGAACACTTGCCGCCCCCAAGTTTCCATCTCCTTGATCGGCGGCTCCCTTACGAAATTTGTTTTTAGGGGCTACAACCTTGCCAAACCAGTGTCCCTGTCCCGGATTTCCCCCCCCACAGGCAACTGACTTCGCCCACTCGTCTGCTGCCGGTGCTTTTCCCCCCCTCGCCAAACCTGCTACTTCAAACGCCCTTTTTTTTTTGGTATCCCTTCCGACGGCTACCCCCCCCCGATGTACTTCTCTCTTTTCTTCCCTTTCCGTTCTTTTTTTTGACTCGGCTCCACGGGTGTAGCTTTTTTGTCCGGCAGCACCCCTTTTCCTGTGCGTACCTTTCTTTTTTTTTCTGAGTTTGTAGTTCCCGGCCCGCCGGCGATTTTCTTCCCTGTCCCTTCTTGGGATCGGGTCTGCACTTGTTTGGCGTTTTACTCATTGACCGACTTAGCCTAGTTTTTCTGCCGATCCGCGCTCTTTCCTTTCTTAGGGTTCTTTTGTTCTTCGGTTTCCCCTTGACTTCGGCGGTTTTTTCCCCCGGCTTTTTTAGTGCGGCGCCCCTCTTCTTGGGGTTGCCTTACTTTTTCGAATAACTTCCTTTGACCAACCAGCCCAGTGTTGCCCATTTGGGGCCATGGGCCCTTTTTTCGCAACCCACCCTCTTTGGGTCTTTGTAGTTTCGTTTTAATGGTCTTTCATTATTCACCCCCCCTCTGGTTTTGGCGGTGTGTCACAGGTGCGCGCCTTCTGGCACCTCTATCCACAGTTCTTTCCTTTGTCGGGCTGTTACGCGTTTCCCAAGATGTTTTGTTCCGGCGGTCGTCCAGTCCGGGTTAGGGAAACCCCCACAGCCATTTTTGCCACTAGATCGGATCGTCAGTTCGTTCAATACGGACCCCTGCAGTACCCACCGATTCAACACGTCCAGTCGTGTACTAGTAAGGGTCCCCCCTCCGACGGCGCTGGCTCTCTCCTTTTCCACAACAAAGCTCAGGTTTTTTGCGATTTTTACTTTTGTCCTCTTCCCCTTCTACCCCTTGCACCAAGTACCCCTGATTACGTTGGCCCCCTGGTGCCCCCTCAAAACCTCCCCCTCCGTATTGCCCTTTATTGAGGGACTTGTCTTTTCCGAAAACCTCCGTCGTCGCATTTCCTTCCACCGCTTTGCCTGCGCAAGTACCTCCGCCCCCCTGGCATGCGCTGTCAGCAGCTTTTCGGCCCTATACCCCCATCTGTCCGAGGTCGAACCCAGCCTGGAAAGCACCGCAGTTTTCCATTCCCCCCCCTGAGAAGACTTAACCTCCCTGAATGAGCTGATGTCGTGCGCTATCGCAGTTTTCCTTTCCAGTTTCGGTGTTTTTTCCAAACCCAATTTTGCCCACGTTTTTTTTATAACGGGGGCTTTTTTTTCTTTCCTTGCCGTACCGACCCAATTCCCCCCCTCTCACTTGTTTTTCACGTACTCAGTCCTTTGACCCCCCCCCCCGGTAGGGGAAACGTCGCCCCTTTGCTGCACACCCCCGGTTTTTGGTCCACGTTTCGCAGTTGACCCACCGTGCCGTTTTTGGCCTGCCGTCTGCGTTGGCAAACCCTGTCCCTCGAGGCACATGACCCACCCATTTCCGTCGTCAAAATGTTCCAATCCCCCGTTGTGCCCTGAATGTAACTGCCGTTACCTCCCCTGAACATGAACCCTTCCCTCCAGATAGGTTGCAGGAATGCACCCCCTGCAGCCATCCCTGTTTTGACCGTGCTGCGCTGCGCTGCTCTCAATTTCTTTCCCCGGCCTGTAACTGCAGGATTTCTTGCAGAGTAGACCCCCCTTTCCACCAGTGATTCAGGGTCTCAAGAGGTTCCTCGTACCGCTTTTACTAGGCGATCAGTCTTTTTTCTGGGCGGCCCAAGTGCCAGACGAGGACATTTTTTTTATCCTCTGTTTTGTACCCCCCCTCAGGGCCCAACCCCAAGTCGGCGTCCCGGACCCATGCCATTACTGAACTGATCACAGTTCCCTTCTATTTTGGCATTCGATAATGTAGGCCCCCGTTAACATTTCTTTGAGACCCCGCAGTGTTTTCCGAATTGCCGAAGCAAACTTAATTTTTGGTCCCGGCAGCCCTCCGGTTTTGGCCCTCCCCGGCATGACCTGCAGCTGAAGACGCAACCCCTCAAGCTGTCCCGCCTACCCTCTTTCCCCTTCCCTTGCCATCTGTCTGGTCCTTCGAAATACGGCACACAGCTCTGCCCCGGTTCTCGGTTTGCCCTGTCTTTCAAAGGGCACTGCATTTTTTTTCGGTTTGCGAAGCTCCAAGCCTTTCGTTTTGTAACGTGATGCCGCGTGTTCTTGGTCTCCCACGCGAATCCTTTCAGGGGTCTTTCCGGACCCCCATATTTTACCTTAGCGGTGCACCCTTTACCGTTCGACAACCTGGCAACCCCTGTACACATCCGGTAATTTTCCCCGTGGCCGTGACCCTTCGTTACGTGTTGCTCTTGTTTTTTTCCCGCCCGAGTGCATCGTCTTTTCCTTCCCCTTTTTTGTTTGTGCAGCGCCGGGGATCGTCGCCAACATCGCGTTGAAACAAAACGATGACCCTTTCACCCATTTTTTTTTTTTCACGACGGCACCCTTTCGGTCCGAGTCCGATTGTTCCCTTCTTGTGGTTTTCCTTTTTGGCCTGTGTTTCCGACCATTGAGTCTTCCACCCGCACATTAAATTCGTGTCGGAACTCTCCCCTAAGCTTCGTGTGTCGGTACCCACTAAACCGAGGCCTCGTACCCTTTGCTGCTTCGGTCGCTTCCTCACTTGCCCCATGGGAGATTTGGCACTCAACGGAACTCCGAGCGGGGGATCTGTGGGTGCCGTCTGGCTCAACCCTTTCCCTACCGTTGAAGGGAAATCGCGGTTGAACTTCCTACCGGGAATTGCCGCCCGGCGGATCCTTGGATTTGCGCGGCTTTCTTCCGTACAGAGTCCAATTGCCTGCGGCGCGCTTCAATGCAGTTGCTCCTCCCCCGGGACTTGTTTACTACATTGGACTTTTTCAGTTATCAACAACATGCCCTTTGTCCCCGCAGGTTTCCCTTGCCTGTGCCCTGCGGCCCGACTCCTTTTTTTTGTTGGCCCATGCGGGACTTATCCCCGATTCCATTCCCCTCCATTTCCGTAGAGGCCGGTGGTGAACGCCCCCAGCGATCTCGCGAGGATCGGTTTACCGAGTCCCCCCGCTGGGGACTTTTCCAGGATTTTCCGTTTGCGTCTTTTCAGGCCCCCCCCGGTGGGGCGTTCAGGCCTTTCCGCCTTTTGTCATCCGTCGCATTTTCGCGCGCTGGTCGTCACAAACCCGGCGCCAGGCGGTCCGTGGTCCCCCAGGCCCGGCCGACCAGCTGCGGTTGTTTCTGGTCATGTCCCTTTGTCGTTACCCACCCCCCCAGTCCGGCCCCCTTGGCAGTAAAGTACCCGTTTTTTCTTACCTGGTATGGTAAGTTCCCGTGTCCCATATGCTTTCCCTTGGATCGTTGGGAAATGTGCCCGGGCTTCCGACGGTGCCAGGTCCCCAGTAAGTTCTGGTTTTTCGATAAGTCTCCCCCCAAGGGTGTGGTTTTTTAAGTTCCTTTTTGTTCTGTTAAACCTTCCCCCCTGGTTTTTTGTTGAGGACGACCCGTGTTTGTCCCAACCCCTGAGAGGTCAGTTTTTTCCGTTTTTCTGGCGATGATTTCCCTCTCCCGACCCAGTGAGTCTTGACCTTGGGGTCAGCCCCTTTTTTTTTTTTAGTTGCTTTGGGTCATTTTTGTTGACACCGACAATGTCGAGTCGATTTGAGTGACTCGCCTCTTCAGTTTGGCAGGTTTTTATTTGATCGTCGAGGTCTGGTTACTGCCCTTGGTGGTTTCTGCGGTGCAGGTCGGTTCGTGCGTCGTTTTTTTTTTTTTTCCAGATTTCCCCAGGATTGTTTTTTCGACACGCTTTTTTGCTGTCCTCTCGTACTGCCCAGGGCGGCTTACGCGTCTTCAGCTTGAAAGACTGAGACACGCCGTCTTCCTTTGCACGGGAAACTTCTCCCACTTCAATTACATGGAATTTTTTTCTTATGGTCTGTGTTTCGTGTTATGCCCAATGGTCCCACGTGATCGATTGTCTTTTTTGTTGGTCACACCAAGTGACACGCCTTCTCAAATTGTGATTGTGAGCGGATTTCGCCCCCCATTGGTGCTTTTTGTTTTTGATTCGATGGGCAGTTCTCCGTCGTCTACCCTTCTTTTGTTGCAGCATCTGTTTTTCTTTTTTTTTTACACCCTCCCTTTTCTTCGTTTTTGTTCCTATTTTTCGGTCCTGACGTTGCCGCTGTTTAGCGCCCGTTCGACGCATTTTTTCCTTTTCCCCAAACAAGCGTGTTTCTCACGTTTTTTTCCCGCTCCCCCCCCCCCCCTATGTGGCAACAACGAGTACTCGAAACCCGCTCCGCTCCCAATATTGTTCTCCCTAGGTTTGTGCCCACCCAAAGTCCGGCTGTGCACCTGTTCCCCCCCCTCCCAAACCAGCCTGGGTTGTTTGAACCCTTACGTTGTGCGCTTTTTTCCCCGACTTCACTGGCTACCCTTTCATTTCGTTGTTTCTGCGCGGCCACCGTTTGCCCAGGGGCTTACCCCCGTTCCCGATGTTTTTTCCTCTTTGGTCTTTGTTGTTCTTTTTTTTTTTTTTCTTGGTTCTTCCCCCGGTAAGTCCCTTCACCCCCCGACGATGGTGCGTCCAGCTGGATCGCCGATAGTCCGCCGATGAATCCAGGGACCCCTTCCCTACGCGCCTAAGAACTTGAAAAACCAGTTGCCCCCATCTCTGCTTGTTCGGCAGGTTCCGCCTTCACGAAGCGTTTCCGTCAAGGTTCTTCCCCCCTTTTTTTGGCCAAACAAAACTTGGCAGTTCTGACCCCCCCAAGTGAAACCTGTCTACGCAAACATTCGTCAAGTTTTCGGTGTTCCCTCTATTACCTTCGACACAACCGCTTACCTTTTCCCCACTTCCCTCGTGGTTTTCTGCCCTGGTCCATTACACCCTCGTTGGTTTGTTCTTACCATTTTTCCTCTCCTTCTTTTTGTTGATAAGAGTCCATTTTGCTTTTCTCGTCGGGGTCAGGACACCCTCTACTTTCGTTGAAGTATGGGCCTGTTTGAGTCATGTATAGGCGCGTTTTTTTCCTTTGCCTCATTTTTTTGGTCGCCATTCAGTTTATTTGTGATCGGTCTGCCACTTTGTTTTTTTTTTCTTTCCCTTTGACGACCTATTAGTAAATTTTTGGGCGTCCTGCCGATCGTCTCTGGCATTTTCTCATTTTTTCTCTCGTCTTCTGTTTTCCTTTGATTCGGGCGGACTGCTTGCGATCATCTGCTGCTAATCGTCGGGGGTTTTTGTACTTGACGTTGAAGTACTTCGACACCACCGCCCCTCCCAGGGTGACCATGGTAAGAATGCCGTTTTTGTTTGCCTCGATCCCCGCGGTTTGCTTTTGGGATTATGGTTAGTTTTTGTCCTTCGGGAACCTGTTTTTGCTGCCCCCGTAGTCCCACCCCTCTTTTAGGTGTCCCAGGTGGCGCGCCGTACCTTTGGCCCCTTCTCACAGTCTGGCTGTTCGGTGTTTTCTTTTGCGAACGCCCGTTTTTCCCCCCGAGTGGGGTCGTGCTCATGGTCGAGCCGAGGAACACAACGCTGTCCTTTGCGTTCGCCACTGCGTGTGCTCGTTCCCTTTTTCAGACCGCAAAAATTCCCTGTGGTTGGACCACAAACCTCTGAACCAAATAGGTCAAACAGCGATGCATCTTTTTTTCCCGCAAGTCTCACGTGAATTTTGTAGTTGTCCTCAGAAACAACACGGCGCCAAGGTTTTGTATCGGCTCCAAATCCGCATTTCGTAGTCCCTTCCAAAGTACCGTTTCCGATTCAGGGGGGGGTTTGGGGGGGGGGGGGGGGGGGTTTGTGGGGGCTGGCCCCATTGGTTTCAGACAACTCCCGGGGGGGGGTACTTTAGTCCCCTTGTATGAGGATCTTCCTGCCGAAACCCGGACGTTTCTTTTTTTCGCGGCTTTAATCCATTGAGCGACTTTCGGCCTCCCTTTGCCCGTCGCGATGTCCGAAGATGTTTTTTTTCGCCCTACCTTATTCTGTCAGATGGGCAGTAACGACACTTCCATGCAGCATCACCTCCTGGCCCGTCAGTACTATCCACCTTCACTTGCACGAGCTGAGGTTCGGCGCTACCAGGGTCATGTGTCGTCTTTCCCCCGGTGTAAAAAGCCCAAGCTGCCACGGTTTTCCCCTTTGGTCGGGCTCCGGCCAATTTTCGAACTACTTCCACGACTCGCCCCCGGTGTTGGAGACGTATACGCTGACCCCCCCCTGCCTGGTAACCGTCGTTGGCTGAACAAAACGTTGCCGGGAACTCTCCTCTCCCCCCGGCGTCTGGGTTCTTTCTTGCGGCCGTGCACCCACCCCCGAGGTCCACTTAAATCCCCGCCCGCTGCCCTGGCCTTTTTCTTTCCGCCCGCCGGCTGGAGGCCGGTTTGGTACTTCCCCGGCAACTGCTTTTTACCCCCTACCGCTGCTTGGGACGGGCTGGACACACCTGGCCTTCCCCTTGTTTCGTGTGGACCCTTTTCGCTCTTCTTGATATCCCTGCGGCTTTCCTGCCCCCTTCGTCTTTTATTTTCGTGCATCGTCCCCCCATTGGACTGGATCCCAGCGTTCTCGCCCCTTCCTCGGCCGATCCTTCTTTCTTTTTCCCCCGGCCTCGAGCGGCAGTGGGTGCCGGGAAATATCGCTTCTGTACGCCCTTGGCCAACCCAGCCGTTTTTGGGCCCCATGGGCAATTGACCTTGCTCCCAGGGGAATTTGGTTTTCCTGAGCTCCTTCCTGTCCCCGTGAAATCGTAGGGCGCCCGGCTGTGGCGGGTCCTTGACGCCGAACCTTTTCTGTTTTTTTAAGCCGCGCGGGCCCCTCCCGTCGCCCGCCGCTGGCCCGTCCACGGGGCGTCAGCATCCCGCGACCCTGCATGTAGGTCCCTTCGCCCTCCTTTCACCCCCCCTCCCCCCCAGAAATTTTCCCCTTCTCTGTCGGTGTTTCCCTTTGGCCCTTTGAACAGTCCGGCCTTTATTAGTCTCCGCCGTCTCCCCAGTTCGCGCCGGTTCATGAGGGCCTCGTTCTTTTGGTTAACCCCTCCGAGAAGGCTTAGGGGGCTAGGTTCTGCCCCAGAACTTTTAGTCTGGTTCCCCTATGTTACCACCATGTCCCAAACTGTACCCATTTCAACATTTTTTTTTGCCTTGACGTGGCCGTCGTTCCGTTTTTTTTTTTCTCGCTGTTTAACCGAGATTGGCATTTCTCTCTCCTTCCCCTGTGTTGTGTTTGTTTGAGACCCGGGAGTCTTGCCCTTCTGGTTGAAAACACCGGCCATGGGCACGTCCCCCTGACGGTCCACCTTTGTAGGTCCGCCTGTTAGGATGTTTGTCCGTTGTTGCCCAGTGTTTTTTTCGACAAGGATTTAGTTTGCCCTACTTGGTCGGGACTTTTTTTTCTCCCCCCCCTTTAAGCTTTCAGTTGGAGTTGGTAGGTTCAACCCCAGCCCGGGTTCTTTCCATCGCCTGCTTGATCTTCGTTCTGTTGACTTTAATGATTTTGGGTCGCTTTTCCCCGAAAAATGTTGCACCGTTCTTTCATCGAAGGGGTTTTTCTTTTGCAGTCTGGACCCGGTTAAAATTTGTTTACAGTTTGAAGGGAAATACCTGGAAGGGATGTCCCTTGTGAAGGACACCCCTTCAGTGCCTGGATGTCCTTGGATGGGCTCCTTAGGCCTCCTTGCAGATTGACTTTTCTTCCGCCCGGCATTTTCGTTCTTACAAATGGTAGGGAGGTTTTTCGCCCCGCCTTCAGGTTTTGTCCAGCAAATGCTGGCCATCCTTGGTTTTAGCCTTGGTAAATTGCCTTGTTCTTCGTCCCGAGCTGGTTGGCCATTTTTCCCCAGCCACCCGATGCCATCCCCCTCCCCTTTCTGCTACTTGGGAAGGCCTCACCTCTAGTTTCCTGCTTGTTCTCCTGAGTTGACCCTTAGGGGTACGACTCTCCCCCACGGTCCCTTCTTTACTTCTTTATTTCGTCGCAACTCTAGGTTGCGGGGTTTCATTTCCCTGGCTCATTGGAGATCTATTTTGCCACATATGGAGAGTCTGTTTTTTTCTCCAATGGGGAAGGGAGGGCTTTTCAGGGTGAAAGGCTCCCCACCACCAGAGCCTTTCTTGTTTTTTCAGTTGAACTTGTTTCTTTCCCCCCTCCTGTGGCTGTTTCATACCCGTCCCTTTTTCTTTTCTGGGCCAGGTTTTCCCTCGCTGGATTGGTTTCCTTTCCTTGGGCTGACAGGGTTATTTTTTCATGCTCCGGAAGGCCTGACAACTTGTTTTTCATAGGAGGAAGTTCCTTCTTTGTGTTTTCTCCCCTTCCCCGGCGATTTTTCTCCATGACTGGTTTTGGTTCGGGCTTTCACTTTTTTACAACCCCTTTCCCGATGTCGGGTGTCCTTGCTTGATCGATCCCTCCCCTTTTCCTCCTCCCCTGTGGAAGCCCTGGGTTTGTCCTTGTTTACACCCGAACATTCGATAGGACCTGCCGTCTCTGCCCCTCCCCCTCAGCTCATGGGTCCTTCCTTTCCTCTTAGAGGCCTGGTGTGGATTCCCCCCACCTGTGTCTTTTTCTGCCGGCTGTTTTTGGTTTTTTGACAGATTTTTCCGGATTCTTTTCTTTTTTTTTCGGACCCCCAACAGCTTTTTCCAACCTTTTCCCTCCCGCCCATTTTTTTTTGATAGTTTCTTTTCAAAGGTCTGCGACCCCGTGTTCGGCCCCGCAACGTCCTTTTCTTTCCCCCCCCTGGACTCCCTGTTTCCTTGTTCTTTTTTTTCGGCGACCAAGGGCCCCCTTTTGTCTCTCACGAATTCGATGTACCTGTTGGGACTCAAAGTGACCCTTTCTTCCCTGATGCCAGCCAATTTTTCGACGTGGCAGTTTTGTCGGAACTTCGAGGGATTTTTTCCTCCGTGCTTCGCTCCCCTTGTTCCTTGTGGGTGACATTTTATCTTTTTTGAACTTTTTTGTCGTTTTGTTTTTTTCTGGCTTTTTTTTTTCTTCGTCTTGCCTGCAGAGAGTGTTCACCTTCTTTGAACAGAGTGTATCTTTGTTTCCTTTTTTTGTTCTTCCCCTCCACCCCCCGTGTGGGGCACATGTACCGAAACCTGAGTCCGTCTTTTTATCGAGGTGCACACAAGTACGTCTTTCCTTTTCCCCAACCTCAACCATCGGTTGTGGGGTTCCCGTTTGCCTTCCCTTCACCCTTAACTTCCTTTTTTCCCCCGCACCGTTTTTTTTTTTAGGGCACAAAGTTTCAAGTCTCCCCGGTCCCGTGGGTCCTTTGGCTTTTTTTCTCCCCATTTTTCTCGAAAGTTCCACTACCCTTTTCCGTTTACAGGTGGCAGCGCTTATCGCCGTTCCTTCCCTTTTAACGTCCCTTCTTTCTCCAGACGCTGCCCCCTAGACCCTCGTAAGATTTTAAAGGCCCCCCGCTGATTTGGTCCCTTTCTTTCCGAAGCGATTTCGTTTTTTTCCTCTTACACGCCCACCCGTGTGCCCCCTTCGGAACTGTCTTTTCCAACAAACTTTTTGCCGGTTTGAGCCCCCCAACGATACTTTCCCATTTTTTCTCTTGTTTGCCTAAGGCTCCCCCCTCCGTTTG
>Ga0179591_1208724_pt1 | contig 22409 bp, 17 predicted proteins | sample CZOMad2_1_08_16f_FD_182891 | JGI IMG/M metagenome (GOLD analysis project Ga0179591, IMG submission 182891) | Vadose zone soil fungal communities from Angelo Coast Range Reserve, California, USA - CZOMad2_1_08_16fungal (PacBio error correction) | ecosystem: Environmental > Terrestrial > Soil >... | reverse complement strand
GCTCGCCTCGGGCAATTGATTGCGTAGTCGCCCCACATTCTTCCAAGTGCGCCCCGGAGGAGCTGCCTGGAAGTTAACACTCCGGAACTCGCCATCATCTGACTCTCGCGCGGATTGCCATAGGGTGAACAAAAACAAAAAAAAAACCCAACACCCCAAAACAAAAACCCCCCCCAAGGGAAAAAAAACAAAAACAAAAAAAAAAAAACAAACAAAAAAAAAAAAAACAACCTCTTGAGGATTTTCGGCATCTCCCGCCGTCTCCCCTGGACGAGCAGCTAAGCGTCGGGAACTGGGACACGCGCACCGGGCTGATACGCTTCTCCTGTAAGCGCGGTAGTTCTGCGACTTGGAATCGATATCTCGACAGCGTGAGAAAAAATGAAATAATTTTTCTCCTTGAGGAGGGGCCTGCCCCCGTGCCGAAATCATCGCCGTCATTTCCGTCCCTGATTGTCGTAGCGCGACGGACGCCTGAGAACGACAACGGGCTATTTGGTCCTTCCCACTTCCTTCGGTAACTGGTCGACACCCGACCCATGGAAAATCCCCCTGACCATCAGGATTAGGTTACGTCAAGGGCAAGTGGTTTTACCGACAATTATGACAAACTTGCTTTCCCTACTCGTTTTTGTATGGCTGTCCTCGCTCCGCACGCAAGCCAAGGACCTTCAGTCCCTCTTCCTAAGATCCCGGCCGGGTTCGCTGATCTACGTGTTCTGAGCGGCAACTCTTTGACACCAAGCAGTTTCAGCAGCCTGCACCGGCTCGCGGGGTAGTGTCAGGCCACCGTCATATCATGACACTTCTCCGCGTTTCCAGCCCCTAACGGGTGGGCATTTTCTCTTCAAAAGACCTCCCGGAGAACTTCGAACATGTTGCGACCTTTCCCGACTGCCTACGGGGTAATTGAAGGCTTGACGACTCTAACGGTTTACCGCATCGGCCTTACCCAGCATTCCCACACCTTGATGACTGCCCTGCAATTACACCCCCAGAGGCTTTGTTCTGCTTATGCGGATTTGCTCCTAGACCAGCAGCCAGCCGCCCCACCATCTTCCTATATTGTGCGAATTGATGCGTGAAAGACAGGACGGCCTTGCTGGTATCAGCCCCTTCGTGACAATGGATCCCATATCAGCGACATGGAAGGAGTTTTTGGATAGTTAGCAATTAAACACCAACAAATCCCCAACCTGGCAGAGAGTAACAAAAGATTTTTGGGTTCAACCAGAATGATGGGCGAGCCAAGTGGAAGTCCTGTTGAGTTGATTGGCCGCTGTGCCGCGATCCAACGCGGCACTCTACCGTTCGCTGCTCGTTCCATCGTATTGGATTTCGGCTTGGCGTGGAAAGTTCCAGTTTTTGGCTATTTTACCGGGTCAGCATCCCGGCATTTTCGCCCCCTCGCTGCCAACTGCTTTTCACCACACGCTTAGGGAATCTTTTCAGTCTAATTAAGGCAAACGCCCGGCGTACGCGTTGAAACCACAGACCTTGGTACGACGGTGTTGGGGCGCCAAACAACACTTGGCCACCTCGGCTTCGGTTGATCCGCCTATTGGGAGACCCATCGCAGCGAGGCCTACCATGGGGCCCCGTAATCTCACCAACACCTTCAAATATTGGTGTTGAACCGAATCGCGTTGTGGAACAATTTACCGATATTTTTTTTTCAACCAAAGAGACCCTGAGTCTCTTCCCCACCCTTGCACGCAAAGGCCGAGGCGGTCGGACCATTGGGGGCCCCACCCGTGGTATTTATGACCAACACGACATGAATGACACCCCAAAAACGAATTGGCATACGGGTAGGCGGAATACAATTCGATGACGGATTTGATTTTCGCTGGTTTAAATTTAGTGGGTCAGCACCGTTCCCGGGCCCACCGAGAAAACAAACCGGCGTCAATTACAACTCCCTATTGTTGGACAGCAGCTCTCGGGACGACGAGCGCAGGCGCTCCGCCCACGATCAGGGTTCCGCGGCGTTGCTGGTTGAATTCGTCTCGGATACGCGACGTATTCTGAAAAACCGCTACCGTGTTCGCTTGACCGAAATCCCACTGGGGCCACTCCCTGGGCTGTTTCTGGACGGCGGGGTGAATACGCAGCGATACGGTCCGGGTGGGATGTCTGGTCCTTCGTGCGCTTGCGGGAGAAACGTCTTTCACCGCCTGCCCCCCAAAACCCACTATGGGCAACCACGCAAGTGACGTGGCTTTCCGGATCGGCGGCGGCGGCTGTCCGGGAGAACAGGGTCTATGTTGTTGTCCGGGGAGTACACACCAGAACTTCTCCATTTTTTCATGCCACGTTGGGGGAGATTGCAAGATTTTTTGGCAACAAGCTTCGTTGCCCCCGGTTGACGGACCTTGGCGCTGTGCGCGGCTGACTCAGAGCGCACATCGTCCCGATCACCACGGGGCACGTGTTTCTACCATATACGCTCGTGTATATCAGGCTTTTCCCTGCGTGCTTTTTGTCCATACCTGAGCACACTTACCTGGCCGAGGCTATGTCGGCACATATCTCTGGTGAGGGGTTGAAAACTCGGCATTTTGTTTTTGTCACCCCATCCCCTCACGGAAGAACAGGTGGTCATTGCCTTATTACCAGCATTGATTCTACCTATAAGGTGGTTCAAAGCCGATAGATCAACTGGTGATGCCATTTTTTTGGCTCGACATGCGCCCTGGAGGTCTTGTACGCCAACATCGGTTTGTTAAGCATTGCGAAATCGTCCAACTTTATCTCTCCCAATGCTCTATCTTTGAAGGGGCAATTCTTCTTTCGAATGCAATTATCGCCATTGTGTTTTGCGCCCAAAAGTTCGGCGACCTGAATTGATAATCGGTAGGCACGAAAGCAACCCAGAACCGTCACAAATCGAACCTTGCTCTTTCTCCGGAGCGATCGTCACCTTTGGACATGATCGGCATTTCGACGGCAGTCACCCCAAACACCAAAAACACTCAGCATGCTCCGAGTCATAGGATGGCCGGATGGACTCACTCGACTATCAAGTCTGCATTCAACGCCTTGCGCTGATTACCGGGTAACCTGCCAGGGGGGGGCGTGCGCCCTCCATCTCGACGAATATCTGCTCGGCCTACGGTTTACCCCGTGCCGGCCATCACAGCGTTCTTTTGTTCTGTTCCCCCACCCGCGAGTCGTTCCCTCTTTAAAGGACTTTCCGCGAAACGGCAAACTGTATTGGTGACAGAGCATTCCACAACTGTCATGGATGGCAGCCGATCAGGAATTCTATCTCCCTTTGGTGGTTGAGTCTCCTGTGCATCCAGATCAATGAATGTTCATTGTCACCATTCGCCGCAGGCACGGCGTTGCTTCGTTCCCTGATCTCCGAACTGCTGCGGGTGGTACGAGACGTCGCTCTGACGCCGCCGGTGTAACCTCGTCGCCTGAGATATCCGTGCTAGCCGTCACGCCCCGGTAATCAAACGCGGGTTTGATTTCAAGCTCGGCTCTTCCATCGCGCCGCGCAACTGGAGCATGCTGCGTAGAGCGCCTGATTTTCAACGGGGGCTTGTTGCGAAATGCCTGTGTAACAGACACCTCAGGCCCATATAGATCGCTGGGCGGTGGTGGTAAGGAGCCATTGAAATCGTTTTTAAATTTTGATCTGATTCTCTTCCGACCGTGATTCTATGGTTCGGATTTCCTCAGATCTACCGACGCTTTGGCACAACTCTCACACCTAGTCAAATTATTCGAACGTCCGTACAATTCGCATTCCTGATTACCATGTTTTGTGAACGTTCCATTCTGCCGTTCCTCATCGAAGGAGGTGGACACTGAGGCACACGCTGATTTCCTATTGGTCCAGGCCCTCCCGAGCGCCGGGCGCTCAAGCCCGAGCTCCTCCTTGAAATCCGGCTTAAAACCCTATTAAATCAGGTAAGGGACATACAGCTTATGCAGACTGATGGTGATGTAACAGCAAACAACCAACCGCGGCTCTTTTAGTTTCAACTGCACTCACGCAAATGGAGCATGTCTGGCACGAATCAACACCCTGAACTGGCATCGCTGCGGACCAAAGTCACCCTATTATCAGAGGACCAAAATTGCTATCTCCCTTGAGAAAACACGGTGCTCGTCCGTGCTTACGCGGTCCTTTCCTCCCCTAGCCCGCCTTCTATGCCGGGATCCCGCTTGATTGCCAGCGAGGAGGTGCCAATCCTTGGCATGACGATCGCTGATAATTGTTTCTGTCCACTGAAACCCAATTTTCCTTAACACCCGCCAAGCGCTCTCACTAACCGTAAAGCTCCTTCCCCACTTAAGTTTGGTTTCCTCCGTACATTTTCTCGTCTCATTCTGTGTGAGTTTGCGAAGGCACTTGAAGACGACAACTGCGTAGGACTCTCCGGATCATGTGCCCTCCCTTAGTCCGAGCCCTTCCCCGCAGAGACCCTCCCGCGCGCTAGCCTACACCTTACGCGCTGGTATTTTGCTGCTGTTAGTTTAATGACCGTCGCCATTCCTAACTTCGCGTTGGTCGCGCAAGTTTTTATTTTACTTCCCCTTGCTCCGCTTTTTCCTCCCGGAATCTGTGCTTGGACTTCATCGTGCTTAATCGAGGAAGATCACTTTTGTGAAATTCGCCCGAACTCATCGACACAGGCGGTATCGCGTCCCACACGGCGAACGTGCCCCTTGGATTCCTTTGTAGCTGTTCGTGCAAATCCCTCTCCTCACATATGTGTTTTTGACGCCCGGTTGCAGGCCCGAACCCCTGTGTGTTTCGAAGAGTGTGTGTGCCGAACCCTTCCTCTGACGCCCGTGTTTGCTTCACGCTTTGCCCCGAAAAAACATGGTTCGCATTGATTCCGGTTAAGATTCTGCGGATGTCATTCGAATGCCCTTTGTCCATGATGCCGGTTTCCTTGACGCGTAGGCGTTGCGGCCCGCACCGGATAGTCCCCCAGATCGTCCCGCCGCGGGGTCCTGCTTGGACGTTTTGGTGTGTTTCCATTTGTGAAGAATACTCTTCGGTTCAAATGCCAAGTGGTCGAATGTCCCCCCAACGATTTTTTTTTTCTTTTTTGTCATTGTTTTCGCACGGTCATGCTGCAAACTTTTGAGGGGATTATTGAGATGACGGGCACTTCTGCCATAGACCCCGCTGTGTTGTGTCAGCCCCACTCCCACACCCTATCCCGCATTGTCCTTTTTGGCAGCGACCGGAGTAGTTAACGAAGGCGGGACACCCACCTCTTTGGCAGATCGCGACTCACTCGACGTCCCTAGGCGTCAATCAGCGATGAGGTCAATTTCGGCAGGCGAACAAAATCCCGCGGATTTCCCATTGCACATCCGATCATACTGATCGGAAAATTTCCCGTGCGATCCGGCTAGTTCTTTCAAGGTCGAACGTCTCGTGCCAAGGGAACCTCTCTTGTCCGAACCCTTTGAAATTCGGCCAGGTAGAAGGAGGGTGGCCAGGCGGCGGTCTTTCAGCACGGCATTCCTAAACACTATGCTGACCTTTTTACGTTGACCTACAGCAAAATTTGTTTACTGAACCAAAACGCCATCAGTGGCTATTGCGCGTATCCGTCCTTGAGCCTTTGCAAATAAAAAAAACTGTCGCGTCATCGTTACATGTTGCAACCGCCTTGTCTATAATAGCCCGGACCCAAACGCCTCTTCCCCAATCGCGATCGCCCCACACAATACGGCAAACCGTGCTGTGGTGTGCTGGAACTTCGGTCAATATCCGCCAGCTAATCAGTGCCGACTCCGCCAGGTTTCTTGCAGTCCATCCCTGTAATCGTTATTGACCCTATTAATTTCGATGCCTGCTTCCTGTCTAGGATTCCCGTATAATTTTCCACTTTCGGTCAGATCGCCCACATGCAGGGATCGCTCTGCACTAGGGGTTTTGCCAGGCACGGTTGGTGTCTATGAAGATGCATGTTCCCACCAGTTCGATCCCACGACCGGATGTCATTCTCGCCGTCTGTACGAATTGTCTCTGTCCCAGACCGTGCAATGAACGATTTAATGTCACGTGCTTATTCTTCTTTCCCACGGGGATCTCACCTTTGCGCTTGCAAGTTCTTCTTTTGGTGTCCTCTTCGGGGCACGGCGCTCATAACATGACCGTAGAGTGTGGTGCGCTGGCGTTAACTGGGACCCGCTTGGGTGGAAGTCGGCCGTGGCCTTCTGGCAGCCGTCAGTGATCGCTACAGCTAGTTTCGACATGTCACCTCAGCAAAGTGGTAGCTCTTTCGTTCGGCCATCGGCTTCCCGTGAGTTCCTCCCGAATGTCTCACCAGGGTTCTGCCTTGAAATCTTTTCCCTTTTTCGTTTATACGCCGGACAGCCATACTTCCATGGGTTCCACGTATCCCCGAACGCATTTGTTTTCAGAACCAGCTTTTTTTCGATCCAATTTTGAGGCACGACCAAGTCGCGTCGTCATGCTCAACGCCATCGTGGGTATCTTCCCAAGCGCGTCTTGAGGCGCGATGCGCCCGCACCGCAGACCCATATTACTTCTCGCTCACTCGATTCTGCTGGCGAGGAAGGACACGATTGCGCAGCCAGAGGAGCTGTCGTGCTCCGGTATAGCTCGGAACACTTACTTCCCCCTGTTTTAGCGCCGTCTTCTCGTCGGAGATTCGAAAAGCCCGGTGCCGAGCGGAGCGGCCGTCTGTGTGGATGATTTCTGGCGTGACTTGCTTTTTGTTCCGGGTTGTGTCCTCACTGTCTCCTTAGCAGTCGCACGTGATCCCCGCCCTTCAGGCCAGCAAACTGGAGATGCCTTCCCTTCAGCACGGAGTGCGGCGAGCACTTTTCCCTCCTCCTCCGTTGGTTGCGGATGCTTGCTCGCCGGCATTGAGGCTCCCTTCCGGCGTATCCTGTTTTGCTTCCGATCCGTTTGCTGTCATCCTTGCAGTCGCCCCGTCAGAAAAAGCGACTGTTTGCCCAGCCACATCAAGAATGCCTGGTGCCGCGTCTGAGGATTTCGGAATCTCGCCGCGCCCAGGAAGAATGCTCTTGCTAATTGCCGTTTCCGGTCCATGTTACCCGCCGACCGGAACCCACGTGGACGCATATCCTTGGCGCCGCAAATCGTTGGTACTGCCCCAATCTCTCGAAACAGCTGAAAGGAATAATTTTTGCTTACCGCTGCTTGCTGTCTATTCACGGCGAATGTCGAAGGGCTCGCTTCTGATACGCTGTGAGTTCGGGAGTGGACGACGCAGAAAGGGTTGCTAACTTCCCCTTAATCTTGCTGTTAAGGCCTTTTCTAGTCGTTAAATATTTAGCTGGCGCAGGGGACAAAGGAATCTGGAAGGGCAAGCCAGAGTGGACTTTCGTTTGTACAAACCACTGGCAAAAGGCATCGGGCTGAGTTGCGGCTATCCTTCCCTGCCCAATGAACCGGTTCCTCGTCTTTTGCTGCCTTTCCGCCTTCACCCCGCCTTCTGAGTCAACCCAGGGGTACACAAGCAGTGAAAAGTGTTCAAGCGCGAATAGGACTTGCGGCAATCCCGTTTCTACATGCATGCACCGTGCAAGCGTTCATGAGTCCCATCCTGTTGCCGAAAGGAATACTCTTGGAGTGGGTCGGACTTGCCATGCAGCTCAACGGCCCATCGTCGAGACACTCGACCGCGTAACGCAAACGCGCTGCCTCAGGTTTCGGTTCCCTGAACTACTTTTTACAGTTTACGATACGGGCGCGAAGTGCTCCAGCACATTCTATCCTACCACCCATACCGCTGGGCGCGCAGGAAAATGAAAGGAACAGCTGCCATCGGCCGGTGGTATAATTAAGTCGTATTGATTTGTCTCAGCCGCAGCCAGCCACGGGTTTCGCTCCCTTGCGTCTGAAAGCCCAAGTCGCAGAGTGCCTTTCCTGATAAGCCCTGCTGCCCCCCCTAGGACCGCGTCCCACTCGCTGATGGGCGGTTTTTTGAATAGGAAATTCAAAAACGCCGACGTTAAACATCTTCAAACGCAACTGGCCTTTTTGGGTCTGTAAATTGGATTGATGGGGGCTTTCGCCTCCCACCCACAAAAAACAAAGACCCACCCAACCCTTACCATTATACTACATCAGCAAAGCACTTTTTCCTTTTGCCCCCCTTTTTGCTAGTTCTAGATCGCTACTATGTTAGCTTAACTGTTCGCATTCCTGTTTGGAGGCCCTTTCGAGGATTTAAATAGTCATAACTACAACCGCCCCCCCCCAAAAGACAAAAATGCGCTCTCGCACAGCCCCCAACATTCCACAAAAAAAACATACAAAACATCTCACCATGAAAAATAACCATCCGCCCAAAAAATCCTCTCTCCCCCCCAAAAAAAACAAAAAAAAAAAAAAACATAAGCTCTCCTTTGATACAAACAAAACACAACCCTCCACCCCCCCCCACACAACCCCCACCCCCCCACAAACCCAAAAAAAAGCTCAAAAAAAACACCCCCAAGAAAAAAACAACCCAACAACCACCCAAATCGCAACACACCAAAACAAGGAACAAAATTAAGAAAAAGAACAAAACCCAAAAAAACAAACCAAAAAAACCCCAGAACCCAAAACCAAAGTAACCACAGACCCCCCCCCCCCCCCCCCCCACCAACAAAAAAACAAACCAAACACAAACAAAACCCCGAAAACACCACCCCCCAACCCCCCAACACAACAAACAACAAACCCCCACCCACAACAAAAACTGAGGTTTCCGGTCGTTTTTTTTTTCTGGAAGTTCCCCCATGTCCCGAGGCCGTCTATCTCAACACCTTGGGATATGCTGAGTTCGGGACCGTTCTTGTGTTTCACTCCAGGCGTTCGTTTCTTCTATCTATTGGGAAAAAGGCACTATCCCTCAGCCCGGGCAGACCCTCAGACGCCCGAGTCCACGCATATTTTTCCAATCCGTATTGGCCTCGAATATGTGGTGGTCAGTCCCCAATCCAAAATTTTTTTCCATCCGCCCCGCCGGCAGTCACTGATGTACGATGTGGGACTCACGGTACGCGTCCCTTTGCCCTCGTTTGCTTGGGCCCCCCAATGTTCCATTCTGGATGCGGTTGTTTATGTGGCGAACCTTCCTTCCCTCGGTGGTCATTTACCCATGGGGGGGCTTGTATACTTCTCCCCCCTCCCGGATGGGTGCAGTCACAGTTCGTTCCAAACAACAGTTTGTCTCCGTTTCCCGCCATTTAACCCGCAACTTTTTTTGCCCAAAGCTGGAGACTCGCCGCAGAGCATATCTCCCATGCCGGCAAGCACAGACTTCCTCGGGCGCCGGTACGCCTCGCATTTGTGTTCTCCGGGCAACACGGTAGCATACGAACCTGATGACACCAACACACGATTTTCCGCATTCGGGGTCGGCGGTAGTCAGTGAGGGATTCTCGGGTACTCAGGTGGCCTTCTTGCCCTCCGTCCTCTAACTCTTGGCGTCTCGTTTCCCACTGCGCCCACGGCTCGTCCCGGTACTTTCACATAATAGGGACCAAGTTTCGGCGCGATGTATATCATGACCTACTCAGGTTTTTCCCTTCGTTTTTCGCCCAGCAAGCAGAGCTTCAGGGGTCCGCCGATTTCTGGATCTGAATTCAACGCGATTAACGGTCAGCCAGAGTTATCGCGTCCCCGCTCTTCCCCTTGAGTCGCATCGACTCCAAAACGGCAAGACACCCAATGGTCCGCGAATGGACCTGGGTGTGTGTGTAATCAGCCGCGATTACGGTTCGGAGAATTTGGGTGCGGACGCGGTTGTTTGGATTCTTCCAGCAGTTTACAGAGGCCCTCAGAACCCTTCGCAACCACGTGTACTGTTCCCGCAGTTCGCTGGAACCATTCGGAGATGGTGTGCGCGTGAGGTTATGGGTGCTGGGTAATGTTCTGCGGACCCACAAAAACCCGACTCATATTCTAAGTTGCGGTTTTATGGCCCGTGAATGGAATGCTTGCGATTGCACTCAGATGAACGGTTTCGCCCGAGGCGATTTTTGGGTTGTGTTTTTTTTTTTGGTTGGGGGGGGGGTCATGGGTTTTTGTGGGTTGGGGGTTTTTTGGGGGGTTTTTTTTTTGTTGGTGTTTGTGTTGGGTGTTTTTGTGTGTGGGGGGGGAGGCAGGGGGGGGGGGTGGCCCCTCGAATGGACATCGTAGCACGGTCTTTCACACAATTTCCCATTCTTTCAGTGCTTTTTTCCCTAGGCCATAGGTAATCACTCCCCTATCTGATATATGGCATCCTTCCTGACTCTGGGAAAGTTAGTTAAATGGTTTGTCTGGCTATCCATTCGGACATAGGTTTTTTCTTTGTTAGTGGCAGGATTGAACTAGCGGAATTTTATTTCCCCTTCGAGGAGTAAAAGGGGCTTTTTCATTTCCCCTTGCCCTCTGGATTTAATACCTATAAGGTGGTTTCCTCATTTACCGAGATGCTTCGCCCTCTTGCCGCCCACCGGTGCTTCTCCCATTCTAGCGTTTCCCCAGTTACTGACAGTGCAGTAATTCGTCCTGAAACCTTCATGGATTGACGTCTCAGCATCTCATTTGAGGCGAAGTCTTCCCCGTCGTAGACCTGGCAAGTTCCTCTTCCCCCCTGTTCACTATTTTGTCAAAGCGTGCTTGAAAAGGCCAATCGTTTCTGAGATACCCGAAAGCAGCCTTCCCAATTTCCGATTAAAGCCGGCGAGCGGATGTCCTGACTGTTCGCCTTTTCTGTCAGTTAGTCATTTATTCACCGGCATTTTTTGTCAACCCTTCTTAACGCCAACTTGTTTAAACCATTCAGCATTTCTCCATTTTTCTAGTCTTCCTTCGCTGTCACTAAGCCTAGTGGAAAGCTAATGCACACCATTTGGGTGCTCCCTTCTGTCAAAGGACCCTTCCTTTCTATCCCGAATAATACCTGATTTACTCGGTACACACGTGCGGCAGCGTCGAACCCGGCTCCTCTTCTATATCTTTACAAGGCCGCATACCTCAACTCCTGTCCTAAATTTTGATTTGGACACGATTTTAAACAACATGCTCCCGTTTCTTCCTTCCGTTGATTTCATGATCTCCTCTTACCAGTGTGTTGTTGGCAATTCTGATCCCTTGCTAATTCAAACTTCCTTTTCTGTCGACGGTTTGACCTTCTTTGTTGATTGTCGACCTCTAGTTTAGGCAGTGAAGACCTGATTTTTTTCCGTCGATGCGGGACTCCGTTTTCCGCTCATGTCCCCCCTTCTCTGCGCCTTGTTGGTTCATCTCTGGAACCGACGACCCCGTCGCTTGACGTCGGCAAAGAGGCCTCTTCTTAAGGGCTCCGGTCACTTCCTTGGGTTCCTTTTTATTTCAGCTCAAGGGTTGTTGGGTCTTTTCGAATTCAGTGAGCTTTTTGTTCCATCAGCCTATTTCCTCCCTCCTAGCGTCTATTTTCCATGATCGGAAGCATGCTGATTGAGGTTGGCGACGACCTTTCAAGTGTCACTTTTGTCTAAATGCTGATGTGCACGTACCCTCGCTTACTGGAGGAGCAGTTTGTGACAGGAGCTTCGGAGAGCCTTCATCTTGATCGTGACCCATATTTTTTTGACTTTTCCCTTTTTTTCTTCATATTCTTCATCTTGGTCCTCTTTCCTCAAGATCTGACACGCCAGGACACTCCGAAACCATGTCCGGGTGGCCGACTTGTTTCTCCCCTGCCTGGTTTAAAATTTTCACCCTCCCACCCAAAGAAGAGGACCTGTATTGCGCGACTGGTTGGTCTGTTATGTTACTCTTTTAGGAGCTTCCGTTTCTAGTCCCACCTTTGACGTTGTCAACGCTCATAAAGCAGCCACCAGGATTTACGATCCAGCTGGAGAACTCTCCGGTTTCTTTACCCCCCCTTTCCTTTACCGACCTCCCCTTAGTGTTGCCTGGTCTCACACTGCTTGCCTTTCATCCGACCTATTAAACGATAACCCACCCATTGTGCTTTTTTTTCTTAACACATTCCCCCCCTGATCCCCAATTTCTCTGCTCAGTTCCCCATAATCGCTCCTCCTGTTCACAACCAATTGAAGGGCGTCGGATTCCCTGGACTGTCCCACCCAGATTTTAGCTGCAATGGACCCCCCCTTAAATTTCTATCCCTCTCTTCATGAGAATAGCCCCCCCGTAAACTCATACGGGTTGCCCTTGTTTTGCGAGAGTACCGATGGTTTCCGCTTCACTTACAAGGCTTTTCACGGTGTAAAAGTGAGTCGACTTTCCCTTTCGTTTCCCTTCACCTTCCCTCTTTCCTGACCTACCACCACTTGCGAGCTATTGATTTCCCTTCTGGACCACATAAGACCCCGTCTGTCGAAGATCTCCTTGACTCTTTACACTGTTTACCAATTGTCGTGTTGCAGTACCCCGTTGGCTTATGAAACGTTCGACTACTCCCCGGGCACTTTAGACAACCTTCGTCTTAAAGGACCTCTCTTTCTCTTGCTGTAATTCAGCCCGCTCAAATTTCGTGCCTACTTTGGATGATTCTTCTTCGCCTCCATGATAGCTGTTCCGCTTCGTGACTTCTTCTTTCAGTCCTTTCCTGAGAATTGGCGAATTATCCACAGCAATCGTAACCTCAAGAGTCGTTGAACTCCCGTTCCATGTTTCTAGTTATGATCGGCTTCTCTCGTTTACCCTTTCTTCCACATTGCTTTTTTGCCTTCCCCGGTTGTCAGGCGATGTTGTTTCGGGGGTACAATTGCTCGACTTTTTTGAAACCTAGCCCATTAAACTTTCCCCCCCCCCTCTCACCCTTCTCCCTTAGTTCTCTCAGGTTCCGAACAGTAAGGCCGTCAATTTTTGGAGTTTAATGTCACCCGTTATGTTCACTACATTCCTTTGCACCCGGAAGTCCTTGAGGGTTCCAGTCTTCTCCCTATTCCTTTGTCTGAGCTGTTTTTCGACCTCCTGGATTTATTGTGGTGAAAAGAAAATAGCGGATAAAAGTTAAGAGCTTCCCCACTTTAGACTTTTTAATTTCAACCTCTTCCAGGCGTTTCTTCCTTGCCAAGGAACTTTGTTATGTTCCCCCACCTTTGGCTTTTGTTCTCACACCTGAGACCCAGATAACGAAGGTGTTGCGTCTAGCCCCCATTGCACATGCCTCCCTAGTTTGAGCTTTTTGCTTTCCCCCCTTCGTTTCTCTCCCCGTCCGTTCCCTTTTTCCCTATTCTTTTTCTGACAGACCGGCATTCTGGAGGCACGCCCGCCCAACGGGATTGGAAATATCGCTATCCCATGTCGGTCTATCCATTCTCTTCCTAGCCCTTAGACGTTACTTCTTTTTTTTTTCCACTTGACCTCTCCTCCTGGGCCTTCCCTCCACTTACTCCCCACTAGTCTGTCGACAAGGCCAGTTCCATGAGTTCATTTCGTCCTCCGTTTAAGCTTGATTTCACATCTCCACGGCCCAAGCCCTTAACGCTTTTTCTCCGCCCCCATCATATCCGTTTTTTCCTTTTGACCCATTCCCCCCGACGTCCAGTGGCTTCTAGATTACGAGATAGTTCTTCTTCCCCCCCGGTCGTTTTCCCAAATTCTGACTACCCCCCCCCCTCCGTCCGCCTGTTTTTGCCTCTTTGTTACCTTTTTCCCCACGCATTTTTTTCTGACACGTGCGACGGGGCCGTGTCATTCGCTATCCACTTCTCGTGACGGCCCTTATTGACTTTCTTCTCTATTCATTGAGTTCCCCCCCCACTCCGCTTCCTTAATACCCACAGTGAGCGGGCGCGCTGATTTGGTTCCCCTTCACGCGGGAGGTTCTTCCGTTTCTACTGTGCGATCCCCTTTGGGTATTGCAAGTCTCCTTTTTGCTCGTTTCTTCTTCAGTACGGGCCCCATTATTCTTTCTTTCTTGCCCCGAGCACGAGGGCACGCGCATTCGGTCGTTACCTTGCGTTCGACGCTTCCCCCCGTGCATTGAGCCAATCTCCCACGAGAGTTCGGGTCTTTGATGCACCTTCCCCTCCCGCCTGAACTTCCACTCACTCCTCCATGACTTTTTTGCCAAAATTCGCGCGTCAAAACTTTGCGTCGCGCCCTTCTTTTCCAGAACGGTTTGTTTTTCTTCCCCCCGGTCGAAGTGTAGCGCGGCTTTGAGAACCCCTCGTCCCGCGGGCTTAGGAACTAGGCTTCATCTGTTCGTGACCCGTCTTTTAGATCCGTTCACTCCTCCCTCCCGAACGCTGCCTTTCCCCGCTCGTCAAATGGTTGCAATATTTCTCTTTTCCTCTTTTCGTCCCCCTCTTCACTTACAGCCTGTATCCGGGGTCTTATCTTTGTCTGGGTCTTAGGCGTGTAGGTTTTCCCCTCTGGTTTTTTAACCCCCTTGGTCGTCTTCCCCCCTTTAGATCTCAAGAGATCTTTTACCCCCCAGAGTGTATTCTCACCGTAATCGGCGTTCTACCGTGTTCAGGTCTCTTCAAGAACTTTTTCTTCCCCCAATTCTTTCCCTAGAAGCTTTTCCTCTTTTCAGTATGCGTTTGGAAGATGGCCCTTTTTCCTTTGATCTGTATCGGGCGTCGACTCGTTTTGTTCCTTTCCTTTTGTACCATTCCAGTCTTTGACTGAGCTCTCCTTGTCTTCTTTTTTTGATTTCTGCCCCCATTCATACTCCCCAAGAGCAGAGCGGCTTCTTCTCTGTTTGATATACTATTCTTAAAAGTGGAGTTTCCCTTTTACGGGTTGCCTTCCCTCTCCTGTCGGTCCTCCTTCTTCAAGACTAGTCCATCTGAGTGTTCCCTCTCTGCACCCTTCATTCCCTTCTTAGGAAGATCAATTGATATCTCTTTTGCCGTTTGTTGTTGTGGAGTCTGATTTTTTGTGCCCTCTTTCCTCAGTGAGTCTTGGAAACCTCTATTCCTCCATTGGCACCGAGTGTTTGATGAGGGAGATGCCTTGTCGCTACTTGTCCAATTTTTTCCTCCCCTCCTTCCCACTTTTACTTTCTTTCCCCCGCTTTTGCTCTTCGGTTTCCTTATGCTTTTCCCCCCTCTAGGCTCAGGAGACCCGTCTATGTATCGTGACGGTTACATTTCAATTCAACTTCTCCCAGCCTACTCCCTCCTCAACAGGTTTATTTCCCCCCCCTTTATCCCCTTCTTAACAGCCTATACTTTTTTTACTTTTTCTCAAGTCTGTTTCTCGCTCTCTTTCCCTGCCCCAACGGGATTTGAGTGACGCCATTGTTGGCATCGCCGCGATGTTCTAATTCGTGATATAAGACCTTTCCCCTTCACCTCTCCCATTTGGTTCAAGTTTTTTTTTCCTGGCCCTTCCCCTTACTTCCCAATCCGATTTTCCGTTAGTCCCCCCCTTATGTGTTATTACCTCACTGTCAGCCGTATGACTCTTACACTTTCCTTTCAGGTCTTTTCTCTGTGCTTTTGCAAGTCCTTCTGTCCCCCACAACGAACCCCCCCTACCCTCTCATCTTGCCGTGTGTCAACCTCCTACCCCCCTATGCCGATGTGTATTGAGCCGCCAACCTTTTCCACATGAATAAAAGAGTCCCCTTTTTTTCCCTCCATTGCAAGTTTTCACTTTTCCCCCCCTTTTACATTAGCAATGACTTTTTTTTTCCCCTTTCCCCCTCTTACTCGTACCTTGCCGTCTCACTCGCTTGGGAAGTGGTAGAGCTGTTGGTACAAGCTCACTTTCGAGCACTATTAGAATTATTTCTCCACCTTGGCTTACCCCGAGCTTTGCAGATTGTTTTTCGCTACCCTTCGCCCCAACTCAGTCTCCTTTCCGCCAAGCGCTGTGTTTTCAACGAATAGGCCTATTCCTCCCCCCTTACCCCCCTCTTTTATGACTTTCCCAACCCCCCCGACGGTGTTTTTCACTTTTGGACTTCTTGCTTCTTCCCAGCAGCGAACCTAAATCCCCCATTATTGGTCTTGCTTTTTTTGTTTACCTTCCCCCTTCGCCTTTTATCTCTTCTCCTCCCCTGAGTTCCACATTGCTCTCAACGAAGACTATGGGTGGCGTCCTTATTCAGAGTCTGAAAAGCTTGTCGCAGGCAGTCCGACCTGCCCCTTCTTTTTTTGTCTTTTCCCCCCCTGTCTCTTTTGCGTAGACCCCCCTCTTCCGGCATGGATTTTTGCTCCCCCTTTACATGTACCCCGAACCCTTATATATCAAACACCCTAATATACCTTCCCTCTTTGTTCTGTTGAGTGGTTCCTGTCCTTCGCTTCGCTCATCTTTCCTTTTTCAACTCCCTGTCACACTGGCGCCTTTCTATAAGCCCTGGTAACCATCTTTTGCTTCATTTTTTTCCCCCCCCTTGTATTTGGATCCCCCCCCCGTCCGTTTGTTATCATAACTTCCCCTCCGTCACAAAGGCGAGGTCGATGCCGCTTTGGGAAAGCACTGCGCAACTGTTTTTTTCACGATCCTTGTTTTCCAACCCAATCTTGTACTTTCATGCCCTTTTTCATAGGGTTAGTTGTTTTGTTTATATTTGTCTTTTTCAAGCTCAGAATCTATGGCCCATACCTGTTAGGCCCATTCCCCAAACACCCCCCCTCTTTTTGTCCTTCACACTCCATCCTGTAACCCCCCTTGACTAGTCCCCACCCCACGTCAGAGATAAGTTTTTTCACCTTTTCCTCGGAGCCCCCCAAAAGAGGACACCTCCCTTCTTTCTTCTCCCCTAGGATTTCACCTCTTTGGTTTATTTTCCGGTGGCCAAAACTTTTGGTAGCAAATTCTACCCGAAATGTACCTTTCCTAACCCCCCCTCTTTTTCAGTCTGTAACTTCTTTGGCCTTTCTAAAATAAATGCTGATTCTCTCTTTCTTTCTTTTCTTGTCGGGGCCCCCAACTTTTCTTAACCCATCTTGTCTCCCTCGTCTATAAGGTTTCGGTTCACCTCTACAAAAAACAACTTTCGGACCCCCCCCCACTTACCCCCCCCTAACTTTTAGGAAAAGCCGATCTTCCCTTTCACTACCTATCTCACTTTGTAAGACAGAGGACTTCCTGTCCCTGGCAACGGCTTGTTTTCATTGGTTTCTTGTTCTTTCTTTTCAGTATCTTTTCCTCCCCCTATTTCGGATACAGATGAATTTCTCCTCTTTGGCCGCGTCACCTTACCTACCCCTATATACCGCCCTCTCTTTGTGTCTTCTCGGGGTTTGGGCAGCCCCACGCTTCACGGGCACTAAGATACCGGCCGTATGCCACAACACAACCAAGATCGCATTAGTGTGCTTTCTATCTACTTTGAATTCCCCGTAACGGACCCGGCACATCCCTCCGTTGACAGCTATCTTTGCCCACCCCGTTTGTACTGTTGTGGTTCGTCCCAAGAAACCTTTCTTCTGTTTCCACATGCCCAAATGAACCACCGGATAACCATTCCAGTTCTTCCGCATTTCCCTCGTCCGCTTTCCTTTTCCCAACGCCCTCTTTGAATAAGGGCCTTTGCAGATCCAACTATGTAATATTCACACCGCCCCCTCGTCACCTTTCCCCCTGGACAATTCCCACGGCACGAAGATATCCTAAACAGGACTATCAATGCCGGCCATGTTCCAAGACTCTCGCGACGAGAGCCCGCCCGTTTTTTCTCTGATACGCAAGGTCCTCTGTGGAGGAAAGAGTAATGGGAGAGCACTGTAGCGCAAATCCTTGCCACTACAGTCCGCGTTTTGTTTTTGTTTTGGTTGGTGGATGATTTTTTTTTTTCCGTTGTTGGTTCTGGACCTTTTTGATTTGTTTTCCTTTAAACCCATGCCTTGTCACTTGTTGAGTGTTTACCCCCTGAATACACCCCTGGCAGAACCACTTTCAATATTCATTTCCCCTATTTTTGCTTCCTACTTTTTCCCCTTCCTCTCTCCTCACGATTCTTCTTTTTGTTAGAAGACCACGCGTTTCCCCGCCTGCTTCTTCTTGTTCGGATTCCCTTGGCTTCCATAAGGGTTACCATTCCTCCCCCAACTGTTCTGGTACACATCTGTCTTCCTTTGTCTGCTTTTCTATCCTTCCTTCAGACGGGTTCCCTTTTTTCCACACACCCCCCCCACCCCCACCCCCCCCCCCCCCCCCCCCCACCCCCCCCCTTTACTCCCAACTCACTTTTCCTCCGTTGTTTGCCCCTCCCCTGTGCCTGAGAGTCATCCTTTTTTTCCTTCCCCCAGTCGTACCCCTTTTTTCTTTAGATGCGTGACCTCTGGTCGAACCTTAGCAAAGTCGCTCCCAAACCCTGTTTTTTAGGATGTTCCCTGCGTATATATCCTTTTATCAATCTCGGTATATTCTCCTTTTTTCCCCCCAACCATTTCGACTTTTTCTTTTCTGTCTTGATCTGTCGGACAACTTTCTGTGATTTGAGTTTCCCCCCCGTCATTTGTTTTTTTTCCCTCACCCCCCCAACTACTTTCTCCCTTTCCATTCTGACTTCCCATTAACCCTAATTTCACAACACAAGGTGGTTTCCGCTCTCATTCTCTTCCCTTTCGGCTCACCATTTTTCCTCTTGCTGAATCTTAATCGACCTCGCCTTTTCTAATTAGAATGAATGACAACTCTAACCTTTCATCTAAGCTCCCCTTTTCCTTTAATGGGTTTTTTCCTTTCTTCCCCCGGGCGTTATTTTAAACCCTTCATTGCGCCACACCCCCCAACACCCCCCCCACCCAAACCCCCCCCCCCCCCCACCCCCCCCCCCCCCCCCCAAACCCCACCCCCACACCCCCCCCTTTGCCGTAGTTTTTTGTTACCAAGCGTTATTAGTCTATGCTCTGGTTTCCTTCCCCCCTTTAGGACGCTTCCTCCCAATACGTCGATCCCCCCTCTTTCCTGATTTACTTTTTTTCCCCCTTCTTTTTTCTCTCGTCAAGAAGGCCCTTTCTAGTTCTTTATCAGGTGTTATTTCGCAATGCCCACTTTCCGAAAACTGTCCCCCACCTAACGATCTTCTCTCTGTATTAGGTTGATCATCCTGTCTCCCCTCTCTAACTCCCTCCCCCCCCCCTGGCGTTGCCTCCCGCGTCCCCTTGTTTAAGAAGGCCTATTTTCGTCCCGCCAGTTTCAATATTTTAACTTCTTCCTCCCCCTAGCGTTTTTTCGTTAACACCTTTTCTCCCTTCCCTCTCCATTTTATTCCCTCCCACGTTCTCCCTGTCCATATGGTTTAAGTATGTTCCCCTCAAAATCCCCAAACCCCTCTCCTTTGCTGATTCCTCTCTGTCCTGATCGCTTCTCTTTTCCCCCGTTTTGGATCAGCTCGCCGAGCCTCCCTCTGATCAGGTTGGTTTCCATCTTTTTTCACTCCCCCCCATTCCGACTGGATCCTCCTCTTTGACCGAGCGGTTCCTTGTCAAAAGATGATCGCGGTGTTTCTTTTTAGTTGAAGACCGTGATTCGATTGGTTTGTTTATCCCCACCGATTTCCCCCCTCTTCATATCTTTCTGACTTCTGTCCTTTTTCCCCCCGGTTTTTTTTGTTTCTCTCGCAAACGCTTTTTTTTCAGTTGCTCTTCATCTGTGTTTATTTTTTATCCTCCATCCGCCCTCTTCAGTGAATTCATGGCTGGGTTTCTTTCTTTTTTTTTGAATGTTGATTTTTTTCCCCCGTTGGTTTTCCCATGTTACCCGATGAAAGAACTTACTCTCCCATGTGGTGCCGATCTGCGCGCCTCTGTCCTCTTCCCCCAGAACAATCGTTCCCTTCGTGGGACCCTTTCTTTTTATTCAGTCGTCCCTACACCTCTAACTGTTGAAGGTGTCTCTGTTTTTCCCCTTACTTTTCGACACAACAGAACTAGGTGAATCGTCACATGTGGTCCTTGAGGCGCTTAAATTTTTCACCCTTTCGGAAACGTCGAGTACATGATTCTCTTAAATTTTTATCATTTTTTGATTGCTCTCTGTTCAGTCACTCAGGGCGCAATACTTCTTCTCCCCTCAGACGTAATCCTTTGTGCTCATTTCGTCCCGATGTGATAAAAGCTTCAGATTGCTAACATTGCTATTCTAAGAGCCATGCCTTCTTCTTTAAATCCATCACAGGTTGCATCTTTACCCTTGAGGCATAGTACTCTGTTTGCCCCCCGGTCTGCAGAACTTATTGTCTTTGTCACAACAACATGCTTAGTTTTACTCACAGTCACATGGCGCTCGGGCCCCCCCTTTATTCTCAAATTTAACTCATCATATTTCCCACAAAGAATCCACGTATGTGACCCACACCCACTCCTATTTGTATATACTAAAAGAATCAATGTCCCATTGTCCCCAGACCCCCAACACCAACAGCCTCCCTTTACTGAGGTAAGTGTCGGGAATATCCCTCGGCGCAACCCCCCAACCCTCCCCACAAAGTCTAACTCCCCACGGAGTGCTTCACAGCGGGCGCTCCTGTTGGGTCATAGTGGCTATGCAGCAAACTCCCCGGGGCTGACTTTGTTTTTCCCTGGAACCACAATCGCGGCAAACACCGCATACTCCCGCAGAGCACCGCATCTTTTGCGGAGCGGATTTCCCGTACACTTTAGGCCACGTGTTAACCACTTGGAGGTTGCCGTCGTGGAATGCGTCAGGTCGTGGCTTGGTCCCTTTCCTTTAGCAAAGCCTTGCACGCGGCCAGAGGGGCATCCATCGCACCACCTTTGTGGTGTTGTTGAAATAGTAACCGGCACGCCGCATTCTAGAAAATTCGCAGTTGACCATAGCGTTGTGACGTGATTTTTTAGAACCTTGCCGCTTTGAGTACAGGAATGATGGACTTATTGCTCGACTTCCGTCATGATTCGTTACTCCTGACCATGTGCCCCTGACAAACGATTCGGCGTTTGCGAACGGCCGTGGCGAGTCTCTTTGATTTAGCCGCGGCCACTGATAGGGCACATTGACAATTGACTACGCGGTTGAGGCCCTCTTTTTACCTCGTACCTTTGCGTTTCCCCGAACCCCCGGACTTCGTCTGCACGAGTAGTGTGGAACCACCTGCCCAGACTCCTGATATTCTTAATGCTTCCCGCGTTGACGTATGACTACCGCTCGTTGTGTTTATTCCTTCCCCTTTCTTATTATTCTCCGTCCAGGTCATTTGAATCCACCCTGAAGAAACCATGCTGTTCAGTAGTGTTTGGGACCTGTTGACATTTTGGCTTCCTGTGGCGTTCGCTGGAAAACAAACTATCGTGAAGATTTTTTATTATATCACCACACTTTTTTTTTTGCCTTCTTTCTTATTTTTTCAAAAACTTTTAGTTTTCGGGATACCTGCGAAAATGTTGGCGAGGCCATCTGCAGTATTTTATGCCCCCCCCCCCCCCCCCCCCCCCCCACACCTTCTTCCCCCACCCCGCTCCCACGCCTTTGCATTGTGGGAAGGCGACCCCATTTAATAGACAGAAGAGCCTTTTAAATTCGTTGCCTCTCGCGTCTTTCCCATTTTCTTCAGACGACCTGTTCTTTCCTTTTGACTGCCCCGAATGTCGTTCGAACCAAAGGGAATGCGTTTATGGACACCCTTTTTTCTTCATATGTTCTCCCACTTCCTCTTTGCTATCACCGCTAAGAATGGAAGGAGGACTTGACCCCCCCCGGACGTGCTAGTTCCTTCCCCATCGGTCCCTCAGGTGTACATGTAGGTGAAAGCTCTCCCTAACCTATCTCGAATGTCAGCCTAGCGTCCTTAGTCTGGAGGAGTTTGGGATGTCATCTCCTGCACGTCTGTAGCCCACCCTCTTCACTTCCAAAGACCTGCCCGCCCCCCCCGATGATCTAATTCACCCCCTCAATCACGTACTGTCCCCCGACACATCGTTGTTGATTCGTGATTTTCCGGGTAATAGGCCTCGGCAGTTTTGCCCCCCCTTTCCCCTTTCCAACACACCCGTCCCTGTAGCGTCTAGTCTCGTTCTGTTGCAGTGGGGCACCTGACCTTTTCCCCACGATCCTTGTACGCGTCAAGCGTTTTACGCCGACTCCCAATATCGAAACCGATTGTGTGCTTTGTTGTGGTGTTGTAGAGGGGCCACGCCATTAATCGCAATCACCCGGCGAGTTCTGAGGTGTTTGGGCAGTCATCACGTATTGACGTATGGATCGAGATTTACCACACTATTTTAAGGGCCCTTTACCGATGGTTTTTTTTTTTCGCTGCAGATCCTTTCCGTTTTCCAAGAAGTTCTTTCAATTCAGTTAAGCACATGTTATGGATAGCCGCTTTTTGAACTTTACTGCCTCTGTGGACGTTACTGTATGCCCAATCTCTCCCTCATTTGAGGTGCCTTCTATTGGTTTACCATAATAATAACCCCTAATCCCCTTTCGATTTCGTGCCCCTTCCCTTACCTAACCAGCGCCTTGTTCCCATCAACTCCAGAATTTATTTCCTTTTTTTCCCTACGGTTTTCCCCCA